>Ga0210144_1001180_pt1 | contig 11292 bp, 10 predicted proteins | sample Muzzi_PWA_D2_FD_185532 | JGI IMG/M metagenome (GOLD analysis project Ga0210144, IMG submission 185532) | Wetland microbial communities from San Francisco Bay, California, USA, that impact long-term carbon sequestration - Muzzi_PWA_D2 (SPAdes) | ecosystem: Environmental > Aquatic > Marine >...
AAAATTCAAGTGAGGCTTCGCGAGCAAAATACATCAGGTCGGCTACGCCGATGACCGCCACAATAGTAGCCCCCTTAAAAGCCCCCACAAACTGGTTGCCTGCTGAAGGTAAGATAATGCGAAACGCCTGCGGTAGAACCACATCCCGATAAATACTGGCAGGGGTCAGCCCAAGCGCCCTGGCTGCTTCAAACTGCCCTCGATCTACAGCCAGAATACCTGACCGGTAGATTTCGGCCATGTAGGCCGCGGTAAGCAACCCCAGGGCCAAAACACCGGCCTCCATGGGTTGGAAGACGATATTCAGGGCAAAGGCCAAACCAAAATAAATCCACAATAAGAAAACATACAAGGGCATTGCCCGGCCAAGTTCAATGTAAACCTGGGCAATCCCCGAGAGCCATCGGGAATTAGAAAGTCGCATCAAGGCCAATATTAAACCCAAAATCAAGGCAATGGCCATGGCTAAAACGGTTACTTCATACGTAACCAATAGCCCCTCAAACATTGGTTCGAGGTTGCGGGTAATACGATACCATTGGAAATCGTAATTCACAACGACCCCTTCTTTATAACGAAAGTCCTCACACCATCCAGTGAGTTGTGCCTAACAAAGCGGTGGAGGACTAGCTCGTTCCCACGCTAAGCGTGGGAACGAGAACGAGCTATCTAGATGTTCTATGGATATTAAAACACGTTATTTACTACCGGCTCGTGAGCTAAACTCCTCGTATTTAGCCAATACATCGGCTTGCCAGAAGTTCCAGAGACTCTCTTGAAGCTTATGAGCACCGCGATAGCGCATCCAGTTATCAATCCAGAAGGCTGTTTTCTCATCACCGTGAGGTAACATAAAGGTATTGATATCTTGGAACAACGCCCCACCAGGCCAGATATAGACCGAAGCATCTGGATTTTCTTCAATGAAGGGGATAGCATTCCACAAGGCAACCAGAGACACTTGCGCTCGACCGGTAGCAACCTCTAGCAATGAGTCTTGAAGCGACTCGAATGTGCGGTAGGTTGCATCGGGCCACCTTAGTTTGGCGCTACCATCCTGGGCCGAGCCGGCCAGGTTACTAATTGTAACGTCTGATGTGTTAAGCTCCGACTCAACCTCAAAGGTGAAGTCGCTATTAACAAGTAAGATGGAGTCTTCTCGGAAGAGGGGTTCACTGATAAATCGAACGTTTTGGGCACGTTGTGGCCTGATGGTCAAGCCAATCCCGCTCCAATCATACTGCCCGGCCTGCAAACCCGAAATAAGCTGGCCAAAGGGCATCTCAACCCACTCGACCTCAACACCCAAATCGGCGGCCATCGCATTGATAACATCAATGCAGTAGCCCATTGGTTCATCGGTTTGAGGATCGCGGAACTGCAATGGAGGGAAGGTAAGGTCTCCACCGACCCGTAACACACCCTCTGCGGCCACCCGATCAATAATAGGCACAGGTTCGTCATCTGCTTGAGCATGGATGGCAATTGTTTTATATTTTCCCGGTGCGGATGGCGCAGCTTTAACCACCGATGCCTTGACCAAACCGGCAGCCCCGAGGCCAGCCGCAGCTACCCCGGCAGCCCTAAGAAAATCACGACGATTACGCTTTTCCATAATTATTCCTCCTTGAATGATTAATCTTTATTTTTTTTGAAGGTTGTTGTAGGGGCGTTTGGCAAACGCCCAATTTTGCTGGTGTGGCTGGGCGAGTGCCATTCGCCCCTACAAATTAACTCGTCGATTTAACATTGACGAACTACTAGAGGTAGTTACGGGATTAGACCCGTAACTATCTCTTAAATTATTTCTGAGAGCCTTTAATAAGCTGGAATATCGCTGTAAACAGGAATGTCACCTAAGGAAGGCCCAACAATTTGATCGTACAAGGCTTGGAGAACACCTTGACCTTTACGATAGCGTAACCAGCCATTGATAAACATCCACCAATCCAGGTCGCCACGCGGGAGGCCGTAGGCGCCAAACTCTAAGGAGAAGGGGGTTTCTGGATTTAAGATTTTGGCCGTAGGATTCTCTTCCACAAAGGGAATAGCCAGATACGCTTCTACAATAACGGCATCCGCCCGACCAGAGGCAACCTCCAACAAGGCCGGTTGTTGTTCAAGCTCGTTCAGGGTTGCTTCTGGGAAGATACGCGCCGCCAGATTTGCCGCCGTCGAACCGATAAGGGCTGTTATCGTAACATCGGGGCTATTCAGTTCGGAAACATCAACCACGGTGCTATCTTCTGGCACAACAACAACTTGCTGGTAGGGGACGTACGGCGTGGAGAACCACATGGTCTCCAAACGACCGCCGGGGCGCCCTACCAGACCTACAGAAATCAAATCAACCTGACCGGCAAGTAGGGCGGGGATAAGGCCAGTAAAATCTTGATCCTGAATATCCAGTTCGACACCATCCGCGCCAATGTCTGCGGCCAAAAGTTTGAGCAGTTCAACGTCATACCCGGCGGGCTCGCCGGTTCTATCGCGGTACATTTGCGGTTCAAACTGCAAGGTCATACCGACTCGTAGCGTACCTCGATCCTGGATTTGATCCAGCAACGAGACTGGCTCTTCACCAGCAGTCTGACGACGTCCAACGAAGGCGGGTGCCGCATGAGCACCAGGCACATCGTAAGCCATAGACCCTAAGGCTGCGGCGCCAGCGGTAGCGGCTACCGCCGAATTCAAAAACTTGCGACGACTAATACTTTTTGTTTCTTTTTTCATAATTACTGTTCCTCCTTAATGGGTTATAAAACAATATAAACTTATATATTTACGAGTGCAATATCTTCGAAAGATATCACATCCGATTGTCACATGTTTTGTAAATCGAGTCCTTTATGCCTGCTGCCTCTGTTCCAGATAGTTTACACCTTGTGAAAGCAACAGGGTTAATAGAATATAAATGGCCGCCACCGCTGTATAGAACTCAAAGGGCCGAAAAGTTTGCGATACGGCCAATTGGGCTTGCCTAACCAACTCAAACACACCAATGATACCCACCAGCGAAGAATCCTTGAGCATACCCACGAACATATTACCCGTTGGAGGGACAATAATTCGCAAGGCTTGGGGAAAGATCACATCCACAAAGGACTGAAAACTGGTCAACCCTAAAGATGCAGCCGCTTCGCGCTGACCCTTGCCAATAGCCCCAATACCAGAGCGATAGATTTCGGCCATCCAGCTTGAATATTGAATGGATAGACACAATATTCCGGCGGTAATCGGAGCAAAATTGAAGCCAATCATGATAGGTAAACCGTAATAGAGCCATATCAGAAATACAAAAAGGGGAATGGCTCGAAATATGTTAATGTAAAGTTGAGCCGGAAAGCTGATGACGCGAACCTTAGACATTCGCAACAAAGCGATAATCAACCCCAGCAGCAAAGCCAAGGCCATACTAATGATGGATACATAAATGGTTATGCTCAGCCCATGGGCCAGTAACTCCCAGCGAGAGGTCACATAGTCCCATCGAAATTTAAAATTCATAGGATAGCTTTAATAAAGGCTTTCGTTCTCTCACGGTTTGGATTACTTAATATTTCAGGGTCGCCCTCTTCAACGATGACACCCTCATCCATAAAGATCAAATGGTCGCCGACTTCACGGGCAAACCCCATTTCGTGGGTTACAACCGCCATCGTCATACCAGAATGAGCCAAATCTCTCATGACGGCCAAAACCTCACCAACCAACTCCGGGTCAAGCGCCGATGTGGGTTCATCAAACAGCATGAGACGCGGCTCCATCACCAAGGCTCTGGCAATTGCCACCCGTTGTTGTTGTCCTCCCGATAATTGTGACGGATACGATTGAGCTTTATCACCTAAGCCAACCGCTTTAAGCTGTTTGATTGCTTTTTCACTGGCTGCATCTCGGGCCATCTTCTTGTTTCGTCTCAAAGCCAGGGTGACATTATCCAAAGCGCTGAGGTGCGGAAAGAGGTTAAATTGCTGAAATACCATGCCGATATGGGTCCGTAAATAGAGGGGGTCCACGGAATTTCCGTCACGCTTTTGCCAAAATTTCCGTTTGGGAGCCTTAGGGCCATAATCCTTGCCCAAAAAATATAGAGAACCGGACTGAGGCTCCTCTAATAAATTCATGCATCGGAGCAGGGTACTCTTACCGGAGCCACTAGGACCAAATATAACCAAATGCTCCCCTTGACGCACTTGCAAGTTAATATTCTTCAGAACGTGGAGGTCTCCAAAGTATTTGTTTAAATTTTCGACCTGCAAGATTATTTTTTCATCCATATTTGCCCAATCACTTAAAGGTGGCGTCTTTAGCCGCTAAAAACCAAAGTCATACTATTATAACAATTCATTCACAACTGCCTGAACTAACCAGTCTTTTTAGTCTCGCAAGAGGGGATTTTTACACCAGCCAGATTACAACACCTATCAAGGTCATATATAAGTAAGGGATTTTAACATAACGATTTGATTTACTCAAGGAAAACGGTATCTTTTTTTGATACCAACTTGTATCAAGCACCATAAACACAAACATAACCTGCTCAAACGGATATCCTGTTTTTGGCTACCTTTTAAGATGTGATAAAATAGGTCAACACTCTTAGGAGGTCTCCGGCTGATGATATACAAAGGAGTATTGGTTTTGGCTATTATATTTTCATTCGCTGCCTGTGGTACACAAGAAGTCGAAGAAACTGACAATTCTGAGTTTATTCAAACCGAAACCCCACAAGAAGCTATAGATTTGGCTATCCAGACTGCTACAGACAAATGCACGTTATTACCCGGTGATGAATGTAAAGAATTTAACCTAGCATGTAGTGAACAGATAGAACTGACCGAAAGTCAAAAAGCAAACAATGTTGAGGATAACTGGTGTTTAGCCATATCATATCAAAAAAGATCGCCCACCATCAGCTCAGAGTGGAAAGATGGAGAAATCAATCTGTCTGTTGAGAATCATGGCGGCAGTTGGGAACAGGGAGATTTTTGTATCTGTGGGTTAAAAGACTCTGATTCGGACTCGTCCGACAACTAATATAAGGGGTGCAAAGCAGTGGCTATATAGGATTGCTGCTTTGCCACCTTCGAACTTGTGCCAACACCCACCCTATTCTAAAACTCGATCAGAGCCAGGCAAAAAGGCTGGCCCATTCATGACCAGGTATGTCATGTGTCCCTCAAAAACGTAAGGGATACCCTTGGGGATAAAGACAAAATCACCAGCGGCAACTTGGCCCCACTCTGTATCCTCCCCTACCTGGAATTTACCCTCGCCTTCGATAATGTAATAAACCCTATCGCTAACATCACAAACCATTTTCTTGTGATGTCCCCAAATTTTGACCCAGGTAACGCTAATGCCATCCCCGTGCTTATCGCGGTGGATGGCTTTTTTCATCACAAGTGGGTAGCCCTCTTCTGTTATATCCGAAAGTTCATCAAGTTTGATAATCATGGTTTATTGCCTTTGGGGAAGTATTCAAATCTGTCTTCGCAGACGAGGGTCTAAAGCATCACGCAAGCCATCGCCAACAAAGTTAAAGGCCATCACAATGGTAAAGATAGCCAAACCGGGAAAGGCACTAATCCACCATTGGTCAAAAAAGGCCAGGCCGTCAGCAACCATCCGGCCCCATTCAGGGGTACTCGGCTCGGGACCCAGGCCCAAAAAACTCAATCCAGCAAAGACCAAAATGGCGTTCCCTAAATCTAAGGTGGCTAACACTAACACCGGGGCAATCGCGTTTGGCAGTACAACCCGCCGCAAAACTCGTGGCTCGGTTGCACCAATAGCCCGGCTGGCCGTCACATACTCATTTTCCTTAATGCTCAACACCAACCCCCGCACTACGCGAGCGTAGTTAGGCCACCAAACAATAGACAGCGCGATGACCGCATTGCCAATACTTGGCCCCAAAGCCGCCGCAATCGCCATTGCCAAAATTATTGTGGGAAAAGCCATAAATACATCGGTAGTCCGCATAAATATTTCTTCTATGGTGCCACCCACAAACCCGGCAATAGACCCTACTAACGTACCCACGATTCCAGCTACAATCACCACCACAATGGCTGCCGGGAGACTGATGCGCCCCCCATACATCATTCGGCTCAGAACATCTCGACCTAATTGGTCGGTTCCAAACAGGTAGGTTGAATTCGGCGCGTGCAGACGGTCAACAAGATTTTGCTGGAGCGGCTCAAAGGGAGCAATGAAGTGAGCCGCCAGTGTTATAAAAATCCAAAATACAATAATAATGATGCCAATTGTTACCAATTGGTTTCTTCTCAGAAAGTATCTGATCGCTTCGAAGTTTGACCGTTTGGACCTCATTTGAGGCCCAGTCAGAGCCGCGGCCTTAATTTTCCCCCTATCCGATAGTCCTGATCGAGTAGTCGATTGCACGCGTACCTAACCCTCCCGCAAGCGCGGGTCTAAAAACACATATGAGATATCCACCAGCAGGTTGACGAAAATGAAGACAAAAGCGATAAGCATCGTTACGCCCATGATGGCCGGAAAATCTAGAGAAACAGCGGCCTTGAACGCATATTGACCAATACCGGGCCAGGAGAAAATGGTTTCGGTAAGCACTGCTCCGGTGAGAAGATTCCCATAGGATAAACCTAACACGGTAATGGTAGGAATTAGCGCATTCCGGAAAGTATGACGATAAATTATAACTGACTCTTTCAACCCTTTCGAACGAGCCGTCCGTACGTAATCTTGGTCAACAGTTTCTAACATTGATGAACGGGTGATTCGAGTAATAAGGCCCATACTGAAAGCAGCTAAGACAATACCTGGCAAAATTAAGTGGTAAAGAGCATCCAAAAAAAGGCTAAAGTTGCCGACAAGCAAGGCGTCCACTGTATAAAGGTTAGTAACACTGGGCGGGGGGTCGACTCCAATTGCTAACCGGCCAGGGCCGGGCAGCCACCCCAATTCACCATAGAATATGTATAACCCAACCAGGGCCAGCCAAAAGACAGGGGCCGAAACACCAATCAGAGATATTACCCGGCTAACCTGATCCAAAAAGGAATTTCGTCGAATGGCCGAGATGATACCAAATGGTACCCCGACCAATACTGCCATTATCATGGCAACTGTACCCAGTTCGATTGTTGCCGGTAGATATCGTCCCAAATCGTCAATCACTGGCCGGTGCGTCGCGATTGAGATACCCATATCGCCTTGCACTAACTTTGTTACATAAGTTATGTATTGAATATAGGGTGGTTTATCCAGGCCCCATTTTTTTCGAAAGGCCGCCACTAACTCTTCATCACCGACCGCATTTTGACCCAAAGCCGCATTCACCGGGTCTGACGGAACCCACCGCGAAATGACGAAGGCCACCAGGGTCACCCCGATCAAGAGTGGTATGAGTAGTAATAATCGACGGATAATGAAACGTTGCATAATAAATATGGAGATTGATTTTCAAGAATTATACTCTAACTCTCAAATCTTTCAATCTCCAATGCCTTACAAACGGAGCTTGCTGTTTGGGATAAGGGCCGCTAAGCGTCCGATGTATCTAAGTGGTAGGTCGCAGGGAAGGTGATGCTTTACCTTCACCTCCCTGCGACCCGATGAATATTTACTTTAACTAACTTAAGCCCGATAAATAGTGGTAGGTTGGGTTGAATGGCGTAGCCAGAGCCATTTCGGTCAAGAATTTGTTGGGTTTCGCCTCATAAAGTGGCTTTATTTAGCGAATGAAACCCAACTTATGGCATCCAAGTCGGTATATCTTGGCTCAACCCAACCTACACCGAAAATTCCGAGTTCAGGTTAACTGATAATTGACAACCATATGGTTGGTAACAACCTATAAACGCCTACTGGAGAGTATATACCCAGGGCGCTACACGACCATTGGTTGTGCCAGTATAGACGAAGTTTTGGATGCGGCTGTTGTAGGCAACTTGAGTGCCGCTTTCAACCAGAAATGCCAAGGCACTCTCGTCGAGCATGATCGTTTGGACATCGGAAAAGGCTGCCTCGCGGTCAGCGGGTTTAGTAGCTACCCAGGCTCGATTGACGGCCTCCATCAGTTCAGGGCTGGCGTTACTTTCATCCCAGTTAACCCGTAGCCCAACTTTACCGCCGGGGGTAAAGGCCAGCCGGTCAATGGGATCAAGAAAGTCAGGGCCCCACAACCACAGGCCAAAGGGCGATTCGCCCAGGCGATATCGTTCCAGGGCAGGGCCAATATCTCCCGGCACTAAGTTAACCGTGATACCGGCATCGGCCAGATCAGCCTGGACCTTTTGGGCCAGGGTTTCTACCGCAACACCACCAGAAGTATAGATGGGATATTCCAAATCAACCGTCAGACCATCGGGATAGCCACCCTCGGCCAGTCTAGCTTTAGCAGCTTCCACATCACGTTGAATAGCCATCGATGGATCAAGCGCGTAGGCCCAGTTAATCGGCATAATGTTGACGGGTGTCGCAGCCGCCCCACCGGCCAATAGTCTCATGCCATCATAATCAATGGCCAGTCGGATGGCATCTTGTACCGCATCTTCAGACAATGGCCCGCCAACTGCCGGGTCCTCATTCATGATTAAGAAGAAGACGGTAGGGCTTGGGGCTTCAAGAACCGAAATATTGGGATCTTCGTTGAGACTTGGCACCTGATCGGCGCTGATATCAAGGGCAACATCCAAATCACCTGCCTCCAGAGCCAGCTTTTGGGCGGCGGCGTCGGCGATGGTCCGGAAGATAATCCGGTCAATGTCGGGGGCAGGCCCGGCATAGTTGGGGTTGCGTACCAAAATAGCTTCTACTTTAGGCTCCCATTTTTGCAGCATGTAAGGCCCACTGCCAATGGAATTATTGTTTAGCCATTGTTCGGCCCCATCTGTTTCGGCGGCATCCTCGCCAGCGGTAGCGCCTTGAGCCTGGGCTTCGGTACTATCGATAATGGAGAGCGAGGAATTCGCTAGCCTGGCTAGCAACGACGGATCAATTACGGATTGGGTAATCACCACGGTATTTTCATCAACCGCTTCAACACTGGCAATATTATCGGTTAAGAAAGAAGGATTACCTTTTACATTTTTCACCCGGTTGAGGCTAAAAGCCACATCTTCGGCAGTTACCGGACGACCGGTGCTGAAGACATGCCCCGGATCAATGGTGAAGGTGTAGACCAGGCCATCATCCGAAATCTCCCAACTTGAGGCGATATTGGGAACAGGCTCATCCTCTCGACCTGGAGGAAAAACCAACAACGACTCATAAATTGAGCTTTGAACTGAGGCGGCGTAAAACTCGTAGGAGCGGTGTGGGTCTAAGGTTACGGCGTCTTCGGTAACACCAACAACCAAAGTTTTCTCACCAGCCGAGACAGGTGTAAAGACCGACTCATTCAGCATAGCTTGGGCTACTTCACCTGGCGGAATACATAACTTCCAACCCACTTCAATCACATTTGGGTCCTCAATGGTGGCATAGCTGCTGTCGGTAGCGGCCATAGCATTGGTGGCATCGGCAATAACCGGATAGGCCAAGACGTTGCCGTAGAATTTGTCCGCAAGAATCGACAGCGAATCTTCAGCCTGGACAACTGCATCTGACTCACACGTCACATCTTGAGCATGGGCGCGGGTTGGCGCCAGAATTAAGATTAATCCCAGCACCAAAAACATACCAAGTGTACTGACAATTTTTTTCATAATGAAACTCCTCCTAATTAATATGGTTATAGTTTAATAGTGGTAACAATTACCCTTTGTCTTTTGATAAAAGACAAGTATTAATAACAAAAAATTGATAATCCCCCTCCTTTCCACTAAAATCGAGTAATTCTAAATGATACAACAAGGTAGGGCAAGTATCCAAAGTATCATAATTTTAAGCAAATGGTATCATCAATAACCAATGACACCGTTTTACTTCCTAATAGCTCTATTTTAGGCAAGAATAACCAAATTGTCCAAATCACGGGGGTAGTAAGTCAGCATTTCTACCCCATCCTTCGTCACTAATATCGTATCGGAATGACGAAACCCGGCAAAATTGGGCACGAACAGACATGGCTCAACAGTAAGCACCATACCTGGTTGAAGTAGAGTGTCATCACCAACATCGAGAAAAGGGGCTTCATGAGGTTCAATACCAATTCCATGCCCAATATGCGTTCGGGTGAGATTATACACGTCATGTTCTTCCCAGAAGGCGTTAACTGCCCTTTCGACATCGCTACAGCGAGCCCCAGGCCGGATCGCCGCTAGGGCTACATTCTGAGCGCGTAGGGTTAGATCAAAATACCGTTTATGTTGGTCAGTGGGAGTCCCCACGATCATCATTCGTTCCAACTCACTGACATAGCCACCGACATTAGATCCCACATCAGTCAAAATCACGTCTCCAACCTGGATTGTTCGAGCGCCAGTCTGCCGGTGATTGAAGGCTGTTTTGGGGCCGGAAGTGAAGGTTACAAATGGACCGGCTGCCCCGCTGACCGGCTCCCAATCGTGCGGCATAGCTTTTACCATATAAGTTGTAGCTGCCTGAGCAGCCCGCCCGGCAATTTCAAGCTCCGAGAGGCCAACCTGGGCATACTCTTGTAAGAGTGCATGGGCGACATTTCCAAACTGAACACTCAGGCGTATTAAGGCAATTTCCTCCTCAGATTTAATCATCCGTCTATCATCAATAAAATCCCGAATGTCTGTGAGCTTCGCCTGGGGGGCAATATCTATGAGGGATGGTCCCCGATATCCCCAGCCACCACCCCAGCCAGTACTATCTACCCCTAGAGCTTTATCGGATAATCCCTTCTCAAAGAGCAGTTCAGCCAAATAACGCATTGGATGCTTCAGGCCCGGATATTCACCATAGACTTTGACCTCTTTAATGTTTGGATTACGGATCGGAATATTCTCTTCTTCTAAATGGGGAACCAAAAGAGCCAACTCTCCTTGTAAAGGCACAACCAACACCACTGGCCGCTCGGTTGCCAGGTGATGAAAACCGCTCAAATAGAAAATACGACCAGCACCAAAAATGCACAGACCATCCAGACCCTGATCCATCATATGCTGTCGCATCCGTTGCAGACGACGATCATATTCTTGTTGGCTTAGCTTGATTTTAAGGCTCATTTTTATGCTCTTAAGGCAAAAAGTCCACGATTTCGAGCTATGAACAGTCTTCAGGCAGCTCAATTCTATCTTTTATCCAAGAAATCTACACCTTCAATCTTATTACTCCATCAATATCCGGTTTCCATCCGCGTGTTCGAGATCCTATGCCCCAGGCTAACGTAGG
>Ga0210144_1001181_pt1 | contig 11282 bp, 12 predicted proteins | sample Muzzi_PWA_D2_FD_185532 | JGI IMG/M metagenome (GOLD analysis project Ga0210144, IMG submission 185532) | Wetland microbial communities from San Francisco Bay, California, USA, that impact long-term carbon sequestration - Muzzi_PWA_D2 (SPAdes) | ecosystem: Environmental > Aquatic > Marine >...
GGACCATAATCCAAATGCCGATGCCAGATAAGACCTCGACAAAAGAATCGATTCCAAAACCCAATAAAGAAAGCGTTTCATCCGCCGCACCGAAAAATACCGATACCATACCCTCAATTAGATTATAAAATATAGTGATCTGAGCAAGCAGAGATGCTCTTTTGTATTGTTTTAGCTTCACTCGAGTGACTTCAGATGAAGAGGTGGCGGGGATTTCCATTAATAGCCTCCTTTTGATCTTGTATAGTATAGGGGAGCGTTTTATTCATTATCTCAATATGTTGCTGAATTCAGATCCTCATTCCACAAGCAACCTCTTTTAATCAAGGATCAAGGTTTGACCCCAATCATTTTTTTCAACTTGGATATTCCAACATCCTATTGGGTTAATTTTAAGATAGATTATAATATATTGGCTCTTCATGAAAATTCTTTAACTGCTTCTCTCATCAGTTTGCCGATAGCCATCTTTTGAGGACACCTTTGTTCGGCTAAAGAATAATCCGTAAGTGTTATTTGCCTGCGGGTAATTACGGGCAGTTTCTGAAATCGTGTTTTCGCCCGCTGAAGGTTCCCATAGCTGCGGGCATACATGAGACAGCGCATCACGTCACTAACGGGGACATTCCCCTGGACGGAAGATTCACAGATGTCGGCACAACCGGCACAATAATGTGAGCGCGTTTCTTGTGCGTATTGTCGAAGAAGCCCTATATCTCGAACAGAAAGTTTCGTCTTATCCAATGCAGCGGCAACGTTTGACATCAATATCGTCATGTTAGGCATTTCCGAGCATATACAGCTGATATCCGGATGTTCCCAGACGGCTTTAAGCTTGGCCTGGGCGTCGGTGAATCCTTTTCGTAAAAAACGACCCGCCAGTTTAAGCTCGGTATCGCTGTCGGTATTCACCGGGCCGCCGCCCTGGGTTTTCATAGCGGTCAATCCGATGCCGGCTCTGGCGCAGGCCTCTACCGCTCTTTTCATGTCATCGGTGTGCATCCGTCGATAATTGTAACGCATCATAATACCGTCGATCCAGCCCAGCTTTGAAGCCCCCAGCATGCACGCTTCCATGTTGCTGTGGGTACTGAAACCAAAAAATCGGATTTTGCCCTGGGCTTTCTTTTTGTCAGCCCATTTTTTGGTGTCATCATCCATATCGCTAATGCTTCTTACCGAGTGTACAAAAAAGAGGTCAATATAATCCGTCTTCATACGTTCCATAGATAAATCAAGGTCCTGGCTCAATCCGTTAAGGGTCCATGCGTGGGATTTTGTCACCAAAAAAATCCGTTTACGATCTTCCGGATATTTTTCAAGATATTTGCCGATTCCCTTTTCGCTCTTGCCCCCCATGTAGGTATTTGCCGTATCCCAATAGGTCACTCCCAAGTTGAAAGCCTGTCTTAACAATAGAAGACTCATGGAAGTGTCGAGACTTCCCCCAAAAGACAAGATGGGGACATTTATTCCCGTTTTACCAAACGGACGGGTCGGCACTTTTTGGGGGCCTGCGGCGGCTTCGGTTAAAGGGTTGACAGCGGTTAAGATTGATCCGACACTCAATGCACCGGTGGCTTTTAAAAAGTCTCTTCGTGATAATTTATTTTTTTCTTTTAACATATAGGATTCTTTATATTTGAGAGTGGGTCGTAATATTAGGCGATAAAAAATATGGGCAAAACCGTATACTTATTGATGCGAATGCCGTATAGTGAATTATGGATAACTTGATAAGAGCAGCCCAAATTTGATCAACTCAAATTACGTATACCCCAAAATCCACAAAATTGCAAAAAAAGGCAAATCAGGAAAAGCTCATCCTTATAAACAAAAATAAATTTACCTTTTGTGGAAAAATTGAGTTATAATCAGATGACATTCTGAATGATGACAAAAGGAGGGCATTATGGCAATTTCGGTTATGATCCAACGCACATTTAGAGACAAGGAAAAAGCAGCCAAACTGGCTCCAATTATCGTAAAACTCCGATCTCTGGCCGCAATCCAACCCGGTTACATCACCGGCAAGACATTTCGCTGCCTGGACTGTCCCGGTGAATACCTGGTTATCAGCACCTGGAATAGCCTTGACGACTGGAACCGCTGGCTTCAAAGCGAACAACGCATGGCAATTCAAAAACAGGTCGATGATTTATTGGGTGAAACAACTCAGTATAGGATTTACGAACCCTTGGTTGGTGGAATTATCCCTCAATTTCAGGCTATGACAGAATTAGTCGCACGGTCGACATGAATTATCTTTATCTTGGTTAATTATTCTTCAAACCTTTTTTCATCCATGCAAAAGCTAAGTCTGCCTTTGACAGCCTCTTTTAATCAAGGGCCTTAGGTTTGAAACCAATCTCGCGCGTTACCTTCTCCAACAGTTTTCGATAATAGACGTAGTTTTCAAAGGGAACATCCGCTCTCACGCGCCCGTCAGCCAAGGGTACATAACCGCCTTCGGCCAGCAAGGGCGGTACTTTTTCTTCGACTTCACGGCGGATCGCCTCCTTGTCGCGCCTTAAAGCGTCAACATCGATGCCTCCGATCAGGCGCAGCTCAGGACCGAACTCGCGGCGCAGATTGCGATAGTCCATGGCCTCAATGTTGACCTCGCAAGCCCAAAGACAATTGAAGCCCCATTTGAGAATGCTTGGGATCAGCATCCGGGTATTGGCAAATGTACGCAGGACAACTGTTTCGACGCCATATTGGTTCAGCACATCAAGGACCGGTTGATAGCTTGTCAGAACGAATTCCTCATACATCTGCGGGGAGAGCAGGGGGCGATCGTTTCCGCCGATGGGCTCGGAGAAAACAACGGCATCTACTTCAACCTCGGAAAGAACCCTTTCTGCCATTCGGGCTGCAAACTCCCCATGAACAGCCAACGCTTCGTGCACGAATTTCGGGTCTTTTATGAGGAGGCGAATCACTTCGGAAAACCGACCCCAGTCGTTCACTCCCATTGACAAGAAAAAGCCGCGGTGCACCCGTAGCATGAGCACGTGGTCGCGGGATTGCCAGGCACGGACCTGCCGTGACCATTTCCAAGGCAGTCGACGGAAATCATCCGGATTTAAACTTTTCCTCAACACTTTCAGTTCATTCCGGGAAGTTGGCCATTTCCTTAGCTTGGGGCGGGGTTCCAGGTCCACTTCTATTTCTTCGTGCCGGTCAGTAGAGAACATCCTGGAGAGTTCCGCTTTTTTGGTCAGTCCCTGTTTACGCCATGCTTTGATAACGTCCTTTCGAATACCTTCTTCAAAGTAGGGGACGCGATCGGTTTTTTCATACCGCATGGTTTTTATAAAGCGTTCGCGACTCGTCATGGTCGTATACACCCTTGCGCTTATGAAATCACTTCTACCCTAATTGATCGTAAACAAAACAGGAAAAATGTTTTATGTGTTTGATTTATTATTCATTTTAGTGAATTCAGATGGATTTTCATAACGCTTCTATAAATGAGATATAAATTGATAAAAAAATCCTATTTTGTTTACCTTTCAGGAAAGCCGATGATACCCTATCTTCTTCGTTATCAAGGGCTCGTAGTAGACGACTACGACTTCGCCCTTGATGCCTCGAACCTGAGGCATCCTCGACTTTCGCTCATTTAGGGTTCTATGTATATATCAAGCTACGGGCCACAGCAACAGCACCGGCAGCGTCCGGGCTGTACCCATCGGCTCCGATTTCATCGGCAAAAGATGCGGTCACCGGCGCTCCGCCGACCAGAGTCTTCAAGCTGCCGCCGCCTCTGCTGCTGACATCGGCAACGACCGCTTCCAATTCCGCCATGGTCGTGCTCAGCAGGGACGAGAGGGCAACGATTTGTGCCTGATATTTTTTAGCAGCAGCCAGGAACTTACCTTTACTGACGTCCACACCCAAATCTATGACGCTAAATCCGGCACACTCCAGCATCATGGACACCAGGTTCTTGCCGATGTCGTGAATGTCGCCCTTGACAGTGCCAATGATGATGGTGCCTTTACCTTTGATGTCGGAGATAGCCAGATGCGGCCTGAGAACTTGAAGGCCGGCATGCATGGCCTCGGCTGCCATGAGCATCTCAGGCACAAAAAAAACACCCGCACTAAATCGTCTGCCGACCTCATCCATTGCAAAAATTAGAGCTTGATCGAGTATCGCCAGTGCATCCGTGCCCTGATCCAGACAGGTTTGTACCAGTTGGGCGGTCTTTTCCTGATCGAAACCCAGGACTGCGTCGATTATGGTTTTGGCTTCCATATATACCGTAATTTTGGGCTAAGGTTACTCATCCATAAAAAGATCAAAAGTCAATCTTTCACCAACGTCCCGTAGATTCCGAAGTGTCCATAGGGGAGATCATGCCGGTTAAGTACTTTCCGCCAGTATCTAATATTTTCGATATCATATATATAGACGGCCTTGTAAACACCGCCATGTAACTTTAGATCGGCCTGTCCGTCACCGTCCACATTGAGTTTTCGCACCATCACCCGGCCGGTCACCGGCTCATTGTAGATCCCGGTATTCACCCGACGTCCCTGGTGGTAAATCGTTTTGGGCAAAGAAACGTTGATCGAGATAAGCTTCATGAACCCCCTTTGTATTTTTTTATTTGAGGAGAGAAGCCGTTCTGGAAGGGTTTGTGAGGTATCTGATGAGCGGTGAGTGCAGACCGGCGTTTGAGGCTTTTGTCAGTCCGCAGGTGGGAAAAGCTTTTGAGGTATTGGGAAAGAGACATTCCATCTCCCGGCTCTTAAGTTGCTTTCTGTATTTTATATTTTCTCTTGTCCCGTCGAAGCTCGGAGAGCGAAGTCGGATCTTGTCGGGCCGACTTGTCCCGTCGTCTTGTCGGGTCGTAGCTCGCAGAGCGAAGTCCGAAGCTTGAAAAGCGTAGACGGAAGCTAAAAGCGAAGGCTGATAATCAAGGATCAAGAAAATAAACTTAAAATGTTAAGTACGTCCCGCAATTCCCATGTCTGTCTTTATGGTATGTTTTTCTACTTTTCTAATGGGGGATTAACTCCCAGACTAAATATTTCATATTCAGTTTCGCCACTAAGGAACTCTTTAAACTTCTGTTCAATGGATTTCCGCAAATCGCTATTTTTCCATTTATTCCAATATTCTATTCTTCGCCAATTTGAGACTATCACAACCCGAAATGGATCTTCATGGTCCCACATAGTCTCAGAGGTTATATACCCTTCCTGATCCATGGCTGCAAAACGAATCTCCTTAATAACTTTATTAATTTCGGTAACATACCCTTCTTTGAATTGTCGCGTTATTAAAACCTTAATTGGCATGATAATTTCCTTTCTTTACATGACTGGTATTTAAGTTATTTCCTTACCATCCAATAAGGGAATATTTTTAAACCGTTTTTTTATATATCACATAGTAGTATTAAAACCCAGAATTTTTTAGTGAGGTTGTTAAACTATCGGACTCACTTGGTAGTTTGTTTGGTTCCTATTTACAATCCTATATTCCTCTACTTAGCCCTTATTAGAAATTTATAATTTAAGGGGCGTCCTGCAAATCCAGTCCCCAATCTCTCTACGTTGTTATAATTGACGCAAAAAGAGAGACGCGTATAATCAACCCGTCCCTCTTTTAAGTAGTTAAATTGTATGACCGTACCTACATTTCCTACACCTCGATGACTTGTCACGTCGTCTCGTCCGTCGCCTTGTCGGGTCGCAGCTCGAAGAGTGAAGCCGGACCTGTCCGTCATAGCTTGAAAAGCGTAGACGGAAGCTCGCAGAGCGAAGACTGATAATCAAGGATCAAGGTTTGATCCCGACTGTGACTCCGCTGTTTGCTCTGCCTTCTTGGCAAACTTGCATTTGGGGAAGTTCGAACATCCCCAGAACTCCTGACCGGCATATTGCCCTTTTGTTGCAACCCTTTTGATTAATTCTACTCCGCATTTTGGACAAACCGGCGCAATAGTTTCGGTGTCCGAATTATCCGTAACTTTGTCATCAGGTTTTTCATCTGAAATGTCCATGACATCATCCGATACCTGATTATCTTCCGGCTGAACTTCCCCGTTAATATTGAAAGCAGAATCAAGGCTGCTGGAAATTTCTTTGATGGAATATGCGCTTTGGGCTTTTATTCTGAGTAAAGGAACTCCTGCGGCCTCGAGGGTCTTGTCAAGAAACTGGTCCCGCGCCTGTCGCCCTTTAGCCCGATGGGTTTTATCATCCAACTCGATGGCACCTATAATGGAAAGATCGTTTGCATTACAGACAAGAAAATCTATGTGTTTCCCGGAAATCCGGTTGAACGCACTTTGCCGAGCTGAAGCAGAAAGTCCCTTTTGGATATCAACAATGTCGGCCAGCCTGACTTTTGCGAAAACCCTATAGCTTTTCCCAAGGATTTTATCCAAGGCGCCCAAAAAAGAGCGTTCAGCTGGAGAACACAATACATCTTTTGATTGATATGGAAAATCTAAAGGGCCTTTTCCAGCCTTTTTCTTGAATAATGCCAGAGCAACAGTAACTACAACCAAGAGCAGAAGCAGGATAATCAAATTTGACATAACGTGAATCTCCTATGTAGATTTAACTTTCATTCCTGATAGACGTCCACAGATTATACCGCCTTTAATATCTTCATCGGCGGAATGTATTTCTTCGGTGCCAGTGAAGATTGTCCTGGGCTGGTCAGAAACTTTCTTGTTCCGGCGTAAAAATGGGGCAATCAGATCAATAATAGACAGCAGCAGAAAGGGTTTGTGAGGTGCCTGGTGAGTAGTCGGTACAGACCAGCGTTTACGGTTTTTATCAGTTCGCAGACGGGAAAAGCTTTTGATGTATTGATCAAAAGACATTCAATATCCCGGCTTTTAAGTTGCTTGCCGTATTCTTTATTTCTTCTTGTCAGGCCGAAGCTTTCAGCGAAGGCTGATAATCAAGGATCAAAGTTTGCCCCCCAATTATTGGCATGAGTCAAGAGCAGACTTGACCCCAAGTTTTCACTTTTACGGCATTAAATAAAGAATAGGCACTTAACGGCTCAACATCAAAACAGATGTCCAAATTGATAAATTCAATCGGCGTTCCCTAAATCCCTGCCGCACTTCCCTCAATTGTAGATCAATAACCACTTAAAGTGACGATCCTCATTTAATTAGTTGCCGTGGTAACGCGTTTTCCAATTCTTCAAATATGGAAATTAAGGAGTCTGTGTTAACGGATTCGTTTCCAGTAATAACAATCGAACGCTCCTCACGCCAAATAAGTCGCCCTGTTGCAGTTTCGTAAATCCACGCGCTGACTTCTGGTGAAGCGATGTTATAAAAAAGAGGGATGTCCAAAAGGGCAAGGTTTAATAATGCGTCAGCTACGCCCCACGGTTTTCTCTCTTTTATCTGAACAACCAGCACTCCATCAACATTAAGAGCGCGGCCTATTTTTTGAATGACGGATACAGTGTTCCCTTTTGCTATCTCTTTGTGCCACATCTGACACAAATCTTTAATACTGCTGTATCTCGCGTCACTTAAGAGTTCGCTTCGCCACTTCTCTTCTGAATCTCTGACGACCACAATCTCGTACCCCTTTTTCTCGGTCAAAAACTTAATGCATGCATTTTCATAATTTAGTGCTGCAGCCTCCTGATCTTTTTCACAACTGTATTTGCCCTTATAAGGTTTGAGCTCTACAGGCATCACGGCCAATCGCCGCAAGTTGCCAACAGAATTCGCTTCCCGATACTGTGTGGCCTCATAAGTCACCGGAGCGACGGGATCCTTAGATTGCGTATGATACGTGCAACTGCAGATTGTTACCGATAGCAATACGATAAATAGATTTCTCACTTTAAGTTTTCTCTCAAAATCCTGTCTATTACCATTTCGGCCAGCACCTCTGTATATTCAGTTAAAGTGTCCTTCACCAGCCTGGCTTCATTTTCTGCGAAATGCTCAAGGCTGCAACACTGAGGGGGAGGAGCGTCTTTACTTCTATTGAAATCTGTAATACGTAGGTGGTCCCGCTTTATCTCCATGTTATCCCGGCTAAGTATAAAGTCGGACGAGACCATAAAACAGTGTTGCCGTGGGGATGAAGAATCAACAATGCCGAATCCTTGAATAATGATTTCTATCTTTACATTCGGCGTGCTTTCATTGACAAAAGCTGCATTTAAACGGACTTTCATCGCTCTGTCAACGGCGCGGGTGAATTCGGCATTGGTCAATGCCGCGTTAATTGAATCCCATATCCATTTTTCATGGAAATAAAGATAAGTCCCCAATGGTATGATTATGACTCCACCAACAACCAGTGCACTTGCGTATAATGGAGGAGCCGCCAAACCAAGGCCCAGGTAGCCTGCGCCTATCGGAGGAGTAAGGCCAATTGTTTTGTAAAAATTATCTGGAATTTCGGCTATAGTTGCCATCCTGACGATTAGCTCCAAGCCACCGATGTTGGATACCATCATCGGATTTCGAATGGCAAATACCCGCTGACTTTCTTTAAACCGCTCTGCTCCGATCTGATCTTTTTTCAATTTAGGATCTGGGATATCAGATTTTTTTGCAGCACATCCTTGCAGCATCGCCATCAAGCAAATGGAAATAAAAACAAGCCTGACGCAACTTTTTTTAGTCTGCAACGCCATTCCATCTCCCGGTTCTAAAATGTTTGCTGTATTTTATACTTCTTTAATCAAGGATCAAGAAAATAAACTTTAAATGTTAAGAACGTTATATATTGAAAACACTATAAATAAAACTTTTAAGAGTAGTAAATGTAGGAGTAATTATCGCCTTGTAAATAAATAACCTCCTGATAGCATAAAGGCACGCAAAATCAAACCCTATTACACCAAAAGGAGGTTATTATGAGGAAACAAAAGCTTATCAGGCATAAACAGTATTGTCAAATTGTCAAAGAAATTACCAGATCGGATCAATATATGGTCGTTGGCATCGACATTGGCAAAGACCAACATCACGCGTTTATGGGTACGGCTACCGGTAAAAGCCTTTTTCGAAAACTGATCTTTGAAAACAACCTTGAGGGTTTTTCAAAGCTTTTGAAAACATCCGATCTGATAAAAAACCGGAACAACCTTTCAAAAGTCGTTTACGGTTTAGAGCCCACCGGCAACTATCACAAACCTCTGGCCCGACACTTGATTCGCTGTAACAGTAACGTTGTGCTGGTTTCCGGCGAAGCGGTTAATAAGAACCGTTCGCTTTTAGATGGCCGCTGGGACAAACATGACACCAAGTGCGCGGCCAATATTGCCGACCTGGTATCCAGGGGTCGGTGCCTTTACTATGATTCTCCGTCACCGGGCATTATTGAGCTTCGGTCTTTGCTGTCATTGAGAAAACGTCTAAAAAAAGAAGAGCATAGTCTTCGGATGCGAATCAGAAACAACCTTCTGGCCCAGTACTTTCCCGAGCTCGACAGGTTCTACAGTGCTTGTGAGAGTGAAAGCCTGGCAATTGTCAAATGGTGCCTGGAGCCGGATCAAATCGCCGGCATGGCCTTTGAACCGTTTTTTCAGATGGTGACGCGGACCCGACGAGGGTCAGCTCAGCTACTTAGACTACGAAAAATTCATCAACAGGCGATAGAATCCGTAGGTTGTCCCATGGGATCAGCAGCAGCTTTCGAAGCTCAGCTTCTGGTAGACAAACTTGAACAAGTTCGCCAACAGCTAAAAGACACTGAAGCAGCTATAAAAGATGTCGCTCTTGAGTTCGACGAGTATCGCTACTTGCTGACCATACCAGGTTTTGGTTTGTATATTTCATCGTCTGTGATAGCAGCCATTGCCAATCCTTTTCGATTCAAAAATAGAAAACAGCTCTTAAGGATGGCCGGATATGATCTGTGTGCAAAACGTAGTGGTAAAACCAGCGATAATGCGGTTCCGGTAATATCTAAAAAAGGCAATAGCAATCTTCGCTATGCTTTGTTTCAGGCGGCCAAGATCGCTTCGGGAAGAACAGAGGTCTTCAGGAATTATTTTGCCGAAATGCTGCGCGGAAGGGAACGTGAGCGCGGAATTATAACAAAAATGAGGGTGAAACTGGCTGCCAAAATGTTAATCATTGCCTGGACACTGATGAAAAACAAAGAGCCTTTTGATCCGGCATATCTGACCATCGAATAACAAATTTTTCTATCTTCGGCGAGAGAGCCCGTTTATGGACGTTGGGGCATCAAGACCCCTGGAGGGACGATACCGGGCCTCTCACTGAACTTAAAAACTCTGGATAAGGGATGATTGGCAGCCCTAAACAAATGGGGCATACCGGATAAACGTAACGATCAGAGGCAGGGTTCGTAATTAGTGAGAGATTCGCCGAAAAAATTATGTCAAAGAACAATGGACAGGTGTGTCCTTAAAAAGTATTAGTATGTAACTTATTGATATTAAACATGTTTAAATTTTTAAGCTTTTTGCTTGACTAAGGGAATATAGGATGTCCCCCACTTTCTTTTCTATTAAAGTTATTTTCCATTAGGGGCCTCTTTTGCTCCTACGGATACCCCGGTCTTCTCGGTTTTTCCGACCTCTTCAGCTTTCTCGGCGGCTTGTAGCTTGAACTCAGCCCTGCCTAAAATATCTCCGCTTTCAGAAACGATCTCCACATATCCATAACCTGATCCCATATGAAGATTTTTAGAACTCCACGTACGCCAGGATTTTGATTTTACAGGCAGCTTAACTCTTGCGATTTCTTTATCCCCAAAATACCAAACATGATAAACATAAGTCTTGCCTTCAGCCCCGCCAATTTTGGTAAAACAGTATAGTTTGTCCAAATCTTCAGGGAATACGGTTCCAACACCAGAGGGCAGTCGATCCTCAACAGTGGTATAAAATTGGATCTCTTCCAAAACCAATCCAGGCTGTTTTTGTGCTGCAGCTGGAGTTGTTTCTTCCATTTTTTGCTCTTTGGCGGATTCTTCCTGGGCGAAACAGACACCTGAAAGAATCAGTATACTCAACAATACAAATAATGTTTTTTTTAACATATGATCCTTCTTTTGCATTTTTTATTAAAACCGGGCGATACTCTTTTATGCAATTCGCTTCAGTAATATTTTGGTTCAATTCTAAATTTTACAATCCAATATTTCGCTATTTCGTACATTATAGAAACTTATAATTTAAGGGGCATCCCGGAGGTTCTGAAAGGTATTTATATATTTATGGATGTCCCGCATTTCCCTACGATAGGATCAGTCTCGGAATTAACGATACAGCGTAAAGAGGAAAGTTGCAGATTT
>Ga0210144_1001182_pt1 | contig 11274 bp, 9 predicted proteins | sample Muzzi_PWA_D2_FD_185532 | JGI IMG/M metagenome (GOLD analysis project Ga0210144, IMG submission 185532) | Wetland microbial communities from San Francisco Bay, California, USA, that impact long-term carbon sequestration - Muzzi_PWA_D2 (SPAdes) | ecosystem: Environmental > Aquatic > Marine >...
CGTTGTACAAGATGGACGCCGGCACGCCGACGACGAGCGGGTTCGTCGATGGATCTTGCGTTTTCATCTCGCACGCCAAGACCGCCTGCCCCTGCGGCGCGACCGGAATGACGTCCTCGCAGCTCGTGCCGGATCCGCCGTCATTGGCGGTACTGCTGTTGTCCGCCGCATTCGCAATCACTTGCGCGACGTTGACGATATCGCCTTGAGGGTTGGCGATATCGACCCCGATCATGACACTCGATTGACCCGCTGGCAGGGGGTCGAAGGTGCATTCCACCATCCCGCCGCCTTGGTCCGCGCAGTTGACAGACGAATTTCCCGCATCGAAGACGGCGCCGGTCGGCAGGGTATCCTGGATCGTTACCGGGTTGTCCGTCTGCAGATCCGCCGATATGAAGATCGTGTAGATCAGGTCGTTGGCCGCCTGGCCGGCGGTCAGCGGTCCTTGCATATCGCCGTCCTTCGAGACGCACTGAACGTCGTTGCTCGGCGGCGGCGGTGGCGGCGGCCGAACGCGCACTGCATGCGCGGGAGCCGCAAACGTCACGGAAATCATGATCGCCGCCAGAGCTGCGCACCCCAACGCGGCGAATGGTTTCGAGATACTCATCGTGGTTCTCCCTGATTTCTCTTGGCACTGGTCAAGAGGAAATTTTTCATTGGCGTTCCTTGAGGATAGTCCCGAGTGAGCCGCACCGGCCTTAAACAATCTTAAGTTCGGCGGTGAAGCGCGGCTTGGCCACGATCGCATCGCGGGTCATGCATCGCCTGAAAATGGCGGAAACACTCCTGGTCTTTGACCCAAAAAAGACCGATAAGACGAGGACCTGCATGAATGGATCCGGATTGAATCGGATTCACGCCGATCGCACGTTGCGGATAATTGCGCCTTCGGCGTGGCAGTGAAGTCTTGCCCACTGTGGCAGCCGTGGCTCTTCGAACTCTTTCGTTCTTGTGCACGAACGAGGGTCGGTCTCTCAATTTTCATAGACCACGCGCGCCGAGACAGGCCCGTGGCGCGTGCTGCGCCGGCTTAGACCGCGCCGGCGCGACAACCGCGCAACGAGAGAGTCCCACGTTTCGGCAATCAGCGGGCCATGTTGGAAAAAAAGAAAGGAGGGCGTTCCTGCCCCCCTTTGAGGTCAGTCGGGTAACTTCAGCTATCGAATTCGGAACGCCGAATCCGGTTCTGCCGCCTCAATTCGAGGTCTGCAGATCGAAACCCGTCGGCGGATGGAGCTGAATGTTCCCGCCGTCTATGTAACCGTAGACTTCGTAGATCACGTCTCCAACGCACTCCCCCTCACCGAGGGAGGCATCCGCCGAGTAGATCTTGATCCGATAGAAATCGGGGCAGCTGCAGGACCCGAACTCCTCGGATCCGTTGCGGCCGAAGCCATCGGGCGGACACATATTCGGATCCGGTTCGGAGAACTGGCCGCTCTTCCCGGGTTCGCCCATGTCATCGACGTTGACTTCGAAACAATGCAGCGTCGGATTGCCCGTGCTGTCTAACCGGATCGTTTCACCCGGAGGCGGGAACTGTTGCGTTGACCGCAAGCTCTTGAAACTCCCGACACCAACGAAGTCGAGCTGCTTGAAGGGCGCCGGGCGCGCCGGGTTGCAGTTTTCCGGATCGGAGCACGTGATGAAGTCGATTTCGGTTCCGATCGGGGCGCTCGCGGTCCCGCCATGGAACGTGAAGCGGCCGGAGGGGCCCCGCTGCTGATGGTGCGTCCATTCGCCCTTGGGCTGCGGCTGGGATCCCGTGTTCGCGCCTGCCTGGCCGCCGAACTGATAACGGTCCTCGCCGCTCACACCATTGTTGAACTTGTCGTCACCGAAAAGGCCGTTCCAGTCGCCGGTTTCGGTATAGGTGTCCCCATTCTGGTCGACGCCGCCGCCCGTCATACGGCAGCCTTCCGGCTGTTCGCCCTGTTCCACCACCACCGTGTCGGAGCATGTGGTTTCCGTTACGGGATCCGTGGACGCGACCGTCGCGGTGTTGCTGATCACGTCACCGGCTTGGGCGGTGTTGTTGGCTTGCACGCCTATGACCACCGTGCGGTCGTTCAACGCACCATTGACGTTGACCGTGATGTCGTCGAACGTGCAACTCACCGTTCCGCCGGCCTCGTTGCAATTACCCGGCCCCTCGGTCACGTTGGCGCTCACGAAATCGACTTCGGACGGCAGGGGGTCGTTGAGCGTGATGCCTTGGATCAAGCCGCCCACGTCGCCGGTCGCCAGAAAGGAGATCTCATAGTTGAAGTTTGGAAGATTCCCTTCGACGAACGATTCGATGCTCGCAAGCTTTCCCGTGCAGGCCATCGTCACCTGCGGCGCCGGGGCCACCGGGATCGTGTTTTGACAGGAGGAGCCCGCTCCGCCGTCGTCATTGGTTTTGGTGTTGTCGGAAGGATCCGCGATAACCTGCGCGACGTTGACCAGATCGCTCGCCGGGTTCGGCACGTCGATCACAATCGTGACATCCGTTGTGCCCGCCGGCAAAGGATCGAAGGTACATTCCACGACCCCGCCGCCTTGGTCCGCGCAGTTGGCAGGCGGACTTGCCGAAATGAAGACAGCGTCGTCCGGCAAAGTGTCCCGCACCGTAACCGGGTGTCCGGTCTCTGCGGTCGAGCTCACGGTGACGGTATAACTGATGCCCACGACCTCCACACCGGCGGTCAGGGGCCCCTCTTCGCTTGCAACTTTACTCACACACTGCACGTTCTCGCGTGGCAGACGCACTGCCTCAGCCGGGTCCGCGGCCATGACAAGAATCATAATAGCTGCCGCAGCGCCGCACCCGGCCGCGCATAATTGCTTGAAATCGGACATAATTGTTCTCCCTCGATTCCGACCCATTCACCGATAGCGATGTGTCTTTCATTTTTCTGCCGATGTTGCGCGCATCCAGAACGCGCGGCATTAAAGAATCTTAAGTCTTATGGTTAACGAGCGCCTTTGGAGAGGATTTCGGTCCGTGCCAACCGGGTCAGAACAGAATGAACTTTGAGCAATCAAAGGTCTGGATTGTATGGTCCTTGAGAAATCGACGGTCTGGCGCGGCCGCTGGTGCAAGGGAAGCTGCAAGGCGCGGACAGTGATTCTTTGCCATCGCAAAGCTGAGTTGCGCGGCTCGAAACGAGATGGGGCTGTTCGCGATTGCGATCCTGGCCGGATACGCCGCAGCGCCTTTGCTGACTATCGAAGGTGAAAACCCGATGCGCCAACGACAACCCGCCTGTCCAATGACGCTATTGGAGCGCTCCGCCGTGGCGCGGCGCAGACAGAGGGATCAAGCTATTTCATTTAAAGGAATTCTGCGAGCTAGCCTATTAATTCGCTGCTTACATCAGAAGACTTCGGATATGCTTGCGGGACCGATAGCTGTATATCGAATATATCGGTGGATCCCCGGTCGGGCATCATGCGGCGGAGTCGAATCTTTCTCTTACGCCATTCGCGTCCGTCGGACGTGCGGCGATTATCCGCTTCCACGCTGCGATGATTCCATCTTCCCATTTGATGGACCCATTTGACTTCTGGATGGCGGCGGCCACTGCCGACACGCCCGCGTTCAACATTTCGGGCGTTAATTCAGTCGGTACCACACAATCCCTCGCGTCGACCACGAGCAGGCCACGTTCTTGACAGAGGGCGCTCAACTCATGCCGTCCAAGTCGGTCGACCGCCGCGCCCACCCTGCTGCGAATGTCGTCTTGAATGGTAGGCGGGAGCTGGTCGAAATCGATGCGCGAGATCCGCGCTAGGTATTCCTTCGTCTGATCGACAATCGATTCCATGATTCGGTTCCGGCACCGAGAATAAAGCGTCGGATCAGCGATCGCATCGTTTCGGATCCGACCTTACATCAAGGTAAACTGCCCAAATATAGTTAATGGAGTATTGATGGCCGTCACAAAGTTACTTCTCGGGCGATCAATCTGGGCCGAATGCGCCGACTGGTATAATGGAATTTGGGCGCTGATCAGCAATGTGCTGCTGGCCATCGCCCCTCCCCTGCATCGCCAGTCCGCTTGAGCGATAACGCACCCTGTGCCAACTTTCGCGATGAATTACGGCTGGCACGGGGTCGTTGACTGACCCCGCACTGCAAAATTGCAGCCTTGGGAAAACGAATGCCGCCGGATCGCAGGGAGGTTGGGCAATGCAGAACGATGGCGCGGGGGTGCCCGGGCGTACATCCTTTCCGATTGAAATTTCGCGAGAAATTCGGGGCGGCGGCGATCGCATCCCAGATGGGGCAGCCGCCTGGCTGCCGGGAATCGCCGCCGGCACGGACGCGGAGGCCGCCACCGCGACCGTTCCTCTGGACCGACTGCACCCGCCCGAGGTGCCGCTCCGCCGCAGCACGGCCGAGGAAAAACTCTGGCAGCTGGCCGAATCGCTCGAGAGCGCCGGCATGCTGCAGCCGGTCGTCGTGCGGCCGCATCCCCGCATCCCGGAGCATTACGAGGTCGTGTCCGGTACGCGGCGGCTGCGCGCCGCCCGGCAAGTCGGCTTGACTCGGATTCCGGTGGTTTGCCGCAATTTCGACGCCGGGAGCAGCCTCGAGGCCGCACTGATCGAGAACATACAGCGCGAGGACCTCAACCCGCTGGACATCGCCGAAGGCTATCGCCGTCTGATGGCAGAGTTCGGCCACAGCCAGGAGAGCCTCGCGCGGCGGCTCGGCGTCAGCCGGAGTCACGTCGCCAACACCCTGCGGCTGCTGAACCTGCCGCCCGAGGTTCAGGCGATGGTGCGCGAGGACAAGCTGTCGGCCGGGCACGCCCGCGCCCTGCTCGCGGCTCCGCGGCCCAAGCGGCTGGCCGAACGCATCATCACGCACAACCTCAGCGTTCGCGAGACCGAGCGCCTTGTCAAAGGGCTGCAACCGGCGATCCCGCGCCACGCCGGCATTGACTCTCCCACTGCGGGCCTCGCCGACGCGCCGGCCATTGAGTCGCGGGGCGCGGCGACGGCCGATACCGCCGAGCACGCGGCCACCGATCGAACGGACGACGTTTTCGCGGCGCGTCTTACACGACTGCTCGGATGCGACGTCTTCGTCACGCGGGCCAACGGATCCTTCGATCTCAGAATTCGCTTCCCGCATGCAGCCGCGCTTGCCGCCTTCGTCAGGCGCGTCGCCGCCGCGTTCGAATCCGCACCGGACCGAGCGGCGGCACCCCGTGCGGCCGTGGCACCGCCGCCAAGGGAGGACGGGGCGGCCGCCGAGACTGCCGCCCAGGCCGCACCGTTGAATGCCGCCTCGCTCGGTCAATTGGCGCGAGACCACGGATTCCCCTACCCCTAGCTGATCCGCCGTGAGGCGCGGTATGATGGGCGCTGCCCCCGCGCGCCGGTCCGGGTGCCGACCGACGCGGGGCGAGGAGCACCGATGACCACGCTCGCCGTTCAGGACGTCTCGGCGCTGGAAGAGGCCGTCGCGAAGAGCCTCCTGGAGCGCGGCCGGCTCGACGAAGCCGGCTTGGAGCGCGCGCGGCGGCTGCGTCGCTCGACGGACGAGCGGTTGTGGCGCATCCTGGCAAAGCTGGGGCAAGCCTCGGAGCGCGACCTCGCCGAGGCGCTCGCCGCGTCCTGCAATTGGCGTCTCGTTTCGGCCGGCGACTACCCAGACATGCCGATCCTGGGGGAGCGCCTGAGCTACCGCTTCCTCAAGGAAAACACGGCCGTGCCGATCGCCGAGGACGAGGAGCGACTCGTCCTGGCGATGGCCGATCCCGCGGAGACCTTTCCCATCGACGCGATCGGCCACCTCTCCGGCAAACGCATCGAGCCGCGCCTCGGCCTGCCGAGCGAGATCGACCAGGCGATCGACGTCCTCTACGGCAAGGCGGCGCAATCGGGGAAGCAACCGGAGTCCGCCGAACACCCCGAGGCCGAGCTCGAGACCGACCTGCAGCGGCTGCGCGATCTTGCCAGCGAGGCGCCGGTCATCCGGCTGGTCAACCGGCTGATCAACCAGGCCGTCGAGCGACGCGCCTCCGACATCCACATCGAGCCCTTCGAGCATGCCGTCCGGGTTCGATTCCGGGTCGACGGGGTGCTTCAGGACGTCGAGGCGATCGCCGCGCACCAACAGGCGGCGGTGGTGTGCCGCATCAAGATCATGGCCGGGCTCAACATCGCCGAGCGGCGCCTGCCGCAGGACGGCCGGATCCGGATTCCGGTTCGCGGCGCGCCGGTCGACCTGCGCGTGTCCAGCGTGCCGACGGTCCACGGCGAGAAGGTCGTGCTGCGCGTGCTCGACCGCGAGGCGATCACTCTGAACTTCAAGCGCCTGGGCATCACCGGACCGACGCGCGACCGCTTTGTCGGCACGCTCGAGTCCCCGCACGGCATCTTCCTGGTCACCGGTCCGACCGGCAGCGGCAAGACGACGACCCTCTATGCCTCGCTGGTGCACCTCAAGAGCCCGGAAAAGAACATCGTGACCGTGGAGGACCCCGTCGAGTTCGAGCTCGACGGGGTCTCGCAGATCCAGGTGAAGCCGCGCATCGGCCTCGACTTCGCGAATATTCTGCGGTCCGTCCTGCGCCAGGATCCCGACATCATCCTGGTCGGCGAGATTCGCGACCTCGAGACCGCGCGCATCGCGGTGCAGGCCGCCTTGACCGGCCACCTCGTGCTGTCGACCCTGCATACCAACGACGCGGCGAGCAGCGTGACGCGCCTGCTCGATATGGGCGTGGAGCGCTACCTGCTGACCTCGACGCTCAACGGCGTCGTGGCGCAGCGCCTGGTGCGGACGCTGTGCCGCCAGTGCCGGGAGCCCTACACGCCCGCACGCGAGGTCGTCCGGCAGCTCGGGCTGGACCGCTACGCGGACCTGAAGGACGCGCAGCTGCATCGCCCGAAGGGCTGTCCCGCCTGCAACGGGGCCGGCTTTCACGGGCGCACCTGCATCGTCGAGATCCTGCCGATGACGGAGGAGCTGCGCAGCCTGGTGATCAAGGGCGTGGACACCGGGGCGCTGCACGGCGCGGCGGTGCGCGGCGGCATGACGACCATGCTGGATCATGGCATGCACAAGGCCCTGGCCGGCATCACGACCATCGACGAGGTCCTGCGTGTTACACGCGCCGTGTGACCGGCCTGCGCCTGCTTCCCTCCGCGATGCGGCCCGCTTGACGGGACCGAGCGGCCGCGGGTGCGGCCCTGGGCCGGTAGCGCCCGATAGGCTGCGGCGATGAGCGGCCGCGCGGACACGAGCGATGGGACGGCCGCGCCGGGACCGCGGTCCCTGGCCGCGCGGTTCCTCGCCTGGTGGGGCGGCGAGCTCGGCGCCTGCCTGCCCTCGCTCTTCCGCGACCGCGGCCGGCGCCGCCGGCGCCTTCTCGTCGACCTCGACGGCGCGGCGCTCGTCGTCAAGCGACGGCGGCGCGGAGGCAAGGTGAAGCCGGTCGCACGCATCGCGCTGGGCGATCAAGACGCATCGCAAGCATCGAAGTCTCGTCGCGCCGTCGGGCGGGCCGCCCGGCGCAGCGACGAGGTCGTGCTGCGGGTGCCGGAGCGCGAGGCCCTGCAGCGGACGATACGCCTGCCCATGGCGGCGCGCGAAAACCTGCGCGAGGTGATCGGCTTCGAAATGGACCGCTTCACCTCGCTCAAGGCGGAGGAGGCCTACTTCGACTTCGAGATCGCGGAGACCGACGAGGCGCGCCAGCAACTCGCCGTCGCGCTGATGGTCGTGCCGCGTGCCGACCTGCGCCCGGCCCTCGACCTGCTCGCCGCTTGGGGCGTCGTCCCGGACCGTCTCGTTCTCCTGCGCCCCGACGAGGACGCGGAGTTCGGCCGCAACCTCCTGCCGCCGGCCCCCGCGGCGGCCGGCCTGTCGTGGCAGGCGCGGCTCGGCGGCGGCCTCGCCGTCGTGCTGCTGCTGCTGCTCGGCGCGCAGGCCTACCTGCCCTGGTACGAGAAGCAGCAGCAGCTGGAGGCCCTGCAGGCCCGGGAAGCGGCATTGCGCGCCGAGGCGCTGCAGGTCGACGGCCTGCGGACGCAAGTGGCGGCCGAGGCCAAGCGGCGGGCGGCGATCTACGCGACCCTGACGGCGCGGCCGCCGGCGATCCGCGTGCTCGACGAGCTCAGCCGGATCATCCCCGACGGGACCTGGCTGGTCGACCTGCAGGTGTCCGGCGAGACGGTGTCGCTCAAGGGCTATTCGCAGGAGCCGGCCGGCGTGATCGCCGTCCTGGAAGCCTCGCCGTTGTTCCACGACGCGCGCTTCGTCTCGCCGGTGATTCCGGATTCGCGGATCGGGCTCGATCGCATCGCGGTCTCGGCGCGCCTGGTCGCCGTGGAGCGCCAGCCATGAGCGCCGCGCGCCTGGTCAGCCGGCTCGCCGCCGTCGCGCTGCTGCTCGGGCTGATCGCGGCCGGCTACGGAGCACTGGTCGTGCTGCCCGACCGACTCAATGCCGAGGCCGACGAGGCGCTCGACGCGACCCGCGACCGCATGCAGCGGTTCCAGCGGATCGCCGCGTCGCGCCCGGCGCTCGAGGCGCGCCTTGCCGGCCTGCGGAACGACCTGGAGACCGCGCGGTTGTTCCTGGAAGGCGCGACGGACGCCCTGGTGGCGGCCGACCTGCAGCACCAGATCAGCCAGGCGGTTGAGCGCAGCGGCGCCAGCGTCAGCAGCCTGCGGATCCTGCCGGCCAGGACAGACAACGGCATCCAGGAGGTGCCGGTCCGCGTGCAGTTCAAGGGCTCCATCGAGAGCGTGCAGCAGGCGCTCTACATCTTCGGCGAGGCCTCCCCGGTGCTGACCGTCGACAACGTCAGCATCCGCTCGCGCGTCCGCACGCGGCGGAGCGGCGAAGCTCCGCAGGTCGATCCGGACTTCGTGGTGCGCTTCGACCTGACCGGCTACCGACAGGGGGCTGCGCCTTGAAGCGCCCGCGCCGCCTCGCGACCCTGACGGTCCTGGCCCTGACCGCGGCCTGCGCGACCTCGGCCTGGGCGCTCTATCAGGAGGTCCACAGCCCGCCGGGCGTGCCCGCGCCGGCAACGGCGGCGCCGGGCGAGGCCGTCGGATTGCCCGATTTGCCGACGCCGCCCGATCTCGGCCTGCCGCCGCTCGCCGAGTTCGCCGCCATCGTCGAGCGGCCGCTGTTCTTCCCCGACCGCCGCCCGCTGCCCGCGGAGCCCCCGCCGCCGCCGCCGCCGAAGGAGCCCCTGACCGCCAACGTCGTCGGCATCGTGATGTCCGGCACGCAAGGCACCCTGCTGCTGCGCCTGCCGAAGGAGAAGGACGCCGTCACCCTGCGGACCGGCGACATCGTGCTCGGCTGGACGCTGGTCGAGATCTCGCCCGAAGGCGCCGTCTTCGAGCGCGACGGCGAGCGAGCGGTGCTGACGCCCACGCTCGAGGACCCCAACCCGCGGCGCCGCAGGCGCAAGACCGGCACGGGCAACTAGCGGGCCATCGTGCGGCGGCCCGGGGCGGCCTGCGGCGCGAATGTGGGATTCCTCACAGACGAAGGCGCCGCTGGCGCCGTAGAGTTTCCTGAGAATTTCCCGCGTGCCCGCAGCGATCGCGGGACCCCGTCGCCGCCTCGGGCGCCATCGCAGGCGGCGTCGCAGGCCCTGGGGTCGCTGCGCGCCAAGGTTGCAAAAAAGACTCGACAGGCCGACAATGAAAGATCATGGTTAACAAGTAGATATCGAAGAATTCCGGTCCTGATTTTTGCGTCGAGAAGGCTAACGAAGGTTAACTCGTCTTTGAATTATTGCAGCCGCGTAAATTTTTTCATGCCGTTTTAAGTGCGCCGCATAAGCCTTTGGAAATTTAACAATCGCACCAAGATGCGTTCGGCGGCCGGCCCGACGATTCGGCCGGCGTCAGGGAGGGCAAAAGCCGCGACGGAAGATATCTGACGTCCAGCGTGCGCCAGGCTCGCGGATCCCCGCGGCCGCCTGGCCTGCACCGGAAACGAACGCCGGCCCGGGCGGCAACCCGGACCGGCGCAACGGCAAACCCAGCAGCAGCCGTGGAGGGCGCCTTGGGTAAGCCTGACGAGCCGCTAGGATGGGCGATTCGCGCCGCCAAGGTAAAGGGCGCCGCGTCGCCGTCACGGATTTTCCACAAGACCGGCGCGCTTGGCCGCGGCCCCACCAAAACAGCGGTTTTACGCCCATCCGGCCGGGCTCGCGCCCGCCGCCCGGCGCCGCCGATGCGCGCCGATGCGCCCCGCGGGCCCAGTCGATTCCTCCGCGCGCCGCAACGTTTCGACGGCGCGCGCCGACAAGTCAACCACCCCACCCGAGATAACAGAGCCCGATCGCCGCGGGGGCGAATCGGGCCGATCGAGAGGGCGCCAGTGCCGGGACGACCCGGCGCGGACGCCCAGGTTCCGCACACGGGAGCTTCAGCGACAATACAGGGAGACCCAAACCATGAAACACTGTAGATGGAAAACTTGGCTTAGTACGGCGGCCTTGGCCGGCGCTGTGGCCATCCTGGCGCCGCCCGCGTGGGCGGCAACGCAGGTCGAAACTCTCTTTGAGCTCGACGGAAATCAGATCGACCAATCTTCTATCACAAATCCTGATGCGGGCGCGAAGGATGACTGGGGCCAGAATAATTTCCCGTCAATGGGGTATTGCCCCGGAAACAGCTGCGGTTATGTTGCCGGCCCGAACGTTGACGGGTCATCTCCTGGCGGTCATGCCGCTGTCAGTACATTTATCGACGACCCGAACGGCGACACAGGGGCGGACGACATTTTTACGGGCGGCGGCTCGAAGGACGACCTGCCGATGAAGCATACAGGGGGCGGCACGGGATGGCAGTGGACCACCGGCTCGCCGCCGGACAAGGACGACCTTCTGGAGGTCGGCGCTGCCGCCTATCTGCCGACAAACGAACTCCTGATTTATGATTTCGGTTTCCTTTTTGCCGCAAACGGTGACTCGTCGATCGGCAACTGGTTCTTCAAAAAGGACCTCGGGCCCTGCGCCAACGGGTACTTCGGCGTAGTCGACAGCAGCCTGCCAGGTCGGCCTTGTGTCGCGGACCAACCAGACGAGCTGCACACTCTGGGCGACGTCCTGATCATCTCGGAAAATACCAACGGCGGCACAATCACCAACATCAGCGTATACGTCTGGGTTGGCACACAACAGTCCGAATGTGGCACCACCTACGGCGGGACGCTTGTGCCGCCCAAGAAGAACCTTTGCTTGGTCGGGACATTTGCGGGCAGCACTTGCGGCAGCGGCACCGAGGATCCCTTTG
>Ga0210144_1001185_pt1 | contig 11254 bp, 8 predicted proteins | sample Muzzi_PWA_D2_FD_185532 | JGI IMG/M metagenome (GOLD analysis project Ga0210144, IMG submission 185532) | Wetland microbial communities from San Francisco Bay, California, USA, that impact long-term carbon sequestration - Muzzi_PWA_D2 (SPAdes) | ecosystem: Environmental > Aquatic > Marine >...
CAACACCGGCACAATTTATGCGATGGTGAGCTATCCTCGTTTCAAGCCAGCAGAGTTTACAAACGGTTTTGACCCTGACGCCTGGAGAAAGCTATATACCAATGAAGACCGGCCTCTCGTCGACAGAGCTACCCAAGGGGCTTATCCTCCCGGCTCTGTTTTCAAACTTGTTACCCTTAGTGCCGGCCTAGAAAGTCTTGGTCTCAGCCCAGATGATACCTTCTTTTGCACGGGAAAATGGCATGGGCTTGGGCCACAGTTTGAAAAAACGTGCTGGCTCAAAACCGGACATGGCAGAATCAGCTTGATTGATGGCTTGACTCAAAGTTGTAATGTTGTCTATTACGAAGTTGGGCTGGCTCTCCATAGAAAAGACCCGCAATTATTGCCAGATTGGGCCCGCACTTTTGGCCTGGGTCTTCCGACCGAAATTCGTGGGGTTGAAGAAAGTGCTGGCATTATTCCAGATAATGCCTGGAAACAGGCTAATCTTGGCGAGCCTCTATTCGATGGTGATGCCGTGAATACTGCTATCGGGCAGGGCTTTGTGCTTGTCACACCCTTGCAAATAGCGCGTCTACTGGCTGCTTTTGGTAACGGCGGGCGATTAATGCGTCCTCGCATAGTTGACCGGATTGAAAATGTAGATGATACAGAAGAAATATTTGAACCGGAAGTTGCTAGTACACTTCCCCTTTCGCCGGAGCATCTGGCTCTCATCCGGGGCAGCCTGGAAGAAATTACCAGTGGCGCTCGCGGTACAGCACGACAGGCGTTTCAGGGAATTAACTATACCGTTGCCGGTAAAACCGGAACAGCCGAGTCGGGGCAGGAGGAACCTCACGCCTGGTTCGCCGGATATACGCCGGCAGATACGCCGCGGGTGGCGATTGCTGTTATTCTCGAAGAGGCTGGCGAAGGCTCCAAAGTAGCGGCTCCTCTCTTCAGGCAAGTAGCCGAAGCTTTTTTTGAATGGGAGGCCAGCCAGACCTAATTTTCCATCAAAAAAAATTTCACCACAAAATTCAACTGATTTACCCTAACATCAGCTTTTTTCGAAACCTTAAGAAAATAGGGTTAATCTCCCACCAATAAACATACTCACAGCTAAATTAGGGATTATGGCTGAAATAAGTCTATCTGGCAGAAAAAACCCCCCACAATGTCATCAGGACATCTTCGCAGATGGTTATAAGCGGTGAAGCGGCTTGAAATCGCCACATTGACATAGTTTTTTAGTTGTGTTATTATCATTTTAGTCTTAAGGTATTAGAAAAAGAACAAAGGAGAATTAGATAATAATGGCATCTCGCACAGAGCAAATGGTAGCTCGTTTACGGGATCTACAGGCCGCAACTGCCGATGTCGAAGCATCCGCAGTGGTTAGTGTAGATGGGCTAATTATGGCCTCTTCATTACCGGCCGATGTTGAGGAAGATCGGGTGTCGGCAATGTCAGCGGCAATGCTCTCGCTGGGTGAGCGAATTGCCAGCGAATTAGGACGCGGCATTTTGGATCAGGTCTACATCCGGGGCGATCATGGGTATGTTATTCTTATGTCCATTGGAGAGGAGGCCGTGCTCACGGCCCTGGCTCGCGGCGATGCGAAGTTGGGTTTGATCTTCTTAGATATGAAACGAGCCGCAGAAGATTTGACCAAACCTGTCTAATAGAGTTTATACGAGTTTAATGAGTTCATAGAGTTTGTGAATTTTATATGAACTCTAAATAATATAATAGATAAAAAAACGCTCCACCAGGGAGCGTTTTTGCTATTGAGTGCTAAATCTGTAGTGGAATAAAATTATCTCCATAGGCTCCCATGTTGGGGCCAAGTTCCTCCTGATAATCAGGGCGGAAGGCCCACTCCTCATCACAAGCATTGCACTTGAGGCAGCCTGCCGGGGGGCAAGCTGCGGTCAGATCATCGCGGGTGGCCCGGCGCAAGTCCCAGGTAAAAAAGGCTTTACTCACCCCACTGGCAACACTTTCCCACGGAAGTTTCTCCTCCAACTGGCGTTCACGTAAAAAATCATCTTGGCTTAACCCCTCCGCTTCCAGCGCTCGTTGCCATTCCCGAAGGTTTGTTTTCTTCATTCGAGCCAGAACCCGCCCCAGCCGCCGGTCTCCTCGCGCCAAAACCCCTTCCACAGCGGCCCAGGCCGGGCTATCGCTGCGAACCGCAACCCCATTGGGATTGAGCCGGTCTTGCAAATATTTGATTCGAGTTTCCAACGTTTCAACGGGCATCATCGCGGCCCATTGGAAGGCGGTATGAGGCTTGGGTACGTAAGGCGTAGCATTGATGGCAAGGTTTCGCGGAAATACCTTGCGAGCGGCCAAGGTCATTTCGGCGATAGCCTCCACATCCTCTTCAGTTTCCGTTGGTTGACCAATCATATAATACATCTTTAATTGCGGAAAATTATACTTGGCCGCCAGTTCCACCGCATGCAAGATTTGGGCATCGGCTTGGGGCTTGTTAATGACTTTCCGCATCCGCACGCTGCCCGCTTCTGGCGCGATGGTCAAGGTTTGATTGCCGCTTTCAGCCAATCCCTTAATCAACGGTTCGCTGATGGGGTCAACCCGCATCGAGGAAGCCGTTAAACGAGCGCCCATCTTACGCAGTTCAATGGCGAGCTGGTCGATCCAACTGTGATCACTGACGGCGGCGCTGACCAACCCCACCCGGTCTCGATGTTTGAGGCCATGTTGCGCAGCGGCCAAAACCGTGTCAAGATGCATCTCGCGCATAGGGCGGTAAACGTAACCGGCCATGCAAAATCGACAGCCCCGGCCGCAACCACGAGCAATTTCGATGAGAGTCCGGTCGCCAAACTCGGTGCGATTGGTGTATATCTGGGTAACAGTAGGGCGACTCTCGATATCTTTGACCCATACGCGCGGAACCGGCTCATTACCTTGATTAAGGACCGGAACATACATCCCGTCGATTTGAGCCAGCCGGGTGTATGCTTCGGGTCGGGGTGCATCGTTGATTTCCCACAAGGCATCAATCAAAGGTGGAACGATGCCCTCGCCCTCACCAATCGCAATGGCATCGAAAATATCGGCCAGTGGCTCCGGGTTGGTGTAAACGGCTGGCCCACCGGCGATAAGCAGCGGCCAGTTTTCGTTGCGCTCGTGGGCAAAAATAGGGAATCCAGCCCGGCGCAGCATATGGATGACATTAAAGTAGTCCATTTCGTAGGAGATGGTAAAGGCCACGGCGGCGAACTCATCCAGGGGTCGCTGCGACTCAAGCGAGATGATAGGCTCATTGTGGTCGGGAGCGCGCTGGTCGCCAAAGAAGACACGCTCACAGACGACATCGGGTTCGTCATTTAAAAGCCGGTATAGAATATGGAGGGCCAGACTGCTCATACCCACCCGATAACTGTTAGGCCAGACCAGGGCAACCGGCAACTTACCCCCCCAATCCTTAAGGACAACGCCTTCTTCTTGCTGGATTATCTTTTTGACTTGCTCTATGTAACGGTAGGGTCGTTTCATAGGCCAGATTATACCTTACCAGGATATAAGTTACAAGCGTTGTCCTTTATGTGCGGATAGCGTGAATTCACAATCTTCCGCCCCTTTATTTGTCTCACCACACTCGAAGATGAAAGCTATACACCATTGCTATATTGACAAAAACTGGACAAATCAAAATATATATAGACAAAATACCGATAAATTAATGTTATTTTAATGTTTGTGTTTAATAATGATGGGCAAATACTGTGCAAAACATAGACGAAACAGGGAGGAGTTAGATAATTACCTGCAAAAACTTATTAAATAGTCAATGCAATCAAAAAAATTACGATCAATATTTAAAAAGGAGAAAAAATAAAAATGCTTAAGAGACTTACAAAAATCGTTCTAATATCAACAATCGTAGCGTTACTGGCTACAACAGCAGCTTTCGCTGCGCCAGCTTATCAGGCTGAGAAAGACATCGTGGATATTGCCATTGAGGATGGCCGCTTTACAACCCTGGTGACGGCCCTTCAAGCGGCTGACTTGGTCGATACCTTGAAAGGCGAAGGCCCCTTCACCGTCTTTGCTCCCACCGATGACGCTTTTGCCGCTTTACCCGAAGGCGCACTTGATGGCTTATTGGCTGACCCTGCCGCTTTGACCGATGTTCTTCTCTATCATGTTGTTGCAGGCAAGGTGATGGCCGCTGATGTCGTTACACTTGACTCTGCCGATACCGTACTGGGTCAACCGGTTGGTATCCGTGTAGATGGGAGTACCGTTATGGTCGGTGATGCTCAGGTCATCATCACCGATATCGAAGGCACCAATGGTATTATTCACGTAATTGACACGGTGTTGCTGCCTCCGGCCGAGGATACAATGTCTCCGGCTGAGGATGCGATGACGCCCTCGATGGAAAGCTGTGGTCAAGATTACGTGGTTCAAGCTGACGATTGGCTGAGCAAAATCGCTGAAAAGTTCTATGGCGACCCAACAGCTTACCCGGCTATTTTTGACGCGACCAATGCGGCTGCTGCAGCCGGTGGCGCTTACGACGCGATTGAGAATCCCGATATCATCGAGATTGGACAAGTGTTGTGCATTCCTGGGGTAGAATCCGGTGAAGAAGGCGCAATGATGGCTCCCAAGACCATCGTTGACATTGCTGTGGCAGATGGCCGCTTTACAACCCTGGTCACAGCGCTTCAAGCGGCTGATTTAGTTGAAACGCTCAGTGGCGAAGGCCCCTTCACCGTCTTTGCACCCACCGATGATGCCTTTGCTGCTTTGCCCGAAGGCACACTCGACAGCCTGTTGACCGATATTCCGGCGCTGACCGACGTGCTGCTCTACCATGTAGTTCCCGGTCAAGTGATGGCGGCCGATGTTGTTACTCTTGACTCGGCTGAGACTGTTCTGGGCCAATCCGCAACCATAACTGTAGACGGTGATACGGTTAAAGTTGATGATGCTCAAGTTATCATCCCTGATATTGAAGCGTCAAATGGGGTTATCCACGTTATCGATGCAGTCTTGATTCCGCAGAGCCAATAGATAGTTAGACATCTACAAGCTCCTCCTATTGAAAAACCCCGCGGATTCACTTGAATCCGTGGGGTTCAATTTTTATTGGATAAAGTGTAATAGCCTTTTCATTCTGAGATTGATTTCACCAGCACCGTTCCCTCGGTGGTGCCATCGCTCTTCCAGAGTTGAACCTCTTGCTCACCGCTTGGCAGGGTGAAAAAGAGGGTTCCATTAATGCTAACCATTTCCCAGGGACAACTACGATGAATCGCTACTGTTCCGGTGGCCGTGCCATCGCTACGCCATAAGGCGCAACCCCGATCATCGTGAATAGTGAGGTAAAGCGTCTCTTGGTCAACCAAAAGGAAGTGGGGACGGCGTCCCTCGCGCCCAAATGTGAATCCATCTCGAACCAGTTGTGTTCCCTCAACAGTACCGTCAGTCACCCACAGTTCCCAGCCACCGTCCGCCCCATCCGCAGCGAATAACAACCTATCACCAATTTGGGCCATCTTATATTGATTTAGGCACACGTTCTTCAAGACTTGTGTGCCGTCAGAGGTGCCATCGCTGACCCAGAGGGCACATTCGTCCTCGTGCTCAAGGTAGGTGGAGGAGAAAAGCAGATGGTCACCAATGACGTATAGGATGCGAAAATCCAGATTCTCGATAAAGGCAGCTGGTATATTTTGGGCCAAAGCTGTTCCCGACACCGTGCCATTGCTGACCCATAACTGGCTGCTAGCTACTCCCCGTTCGGCCAGCAGCATCACCAATTGATCGCGGAACATGACCATATCGCGGACACAAGAGTCGCCGGGCTTGGCTTGAAACTCGAGAATGGGATTAGTACCGTCCGGGGTGCCATTGCTGCTCCACAGCTTGCAGTTAGTATAATCTGGGCGCTGTACCGTGGCAAAGAACAACTGGCCTGCGTTGCCTACCACCCGAAAGGCGCACTGTTCGGCAACTTGCTTAATCAGGATCGTGCCGGAGTCAGTTCCATCACTGCGATACAGGCTGCACCCCTCCTCCTGCCGACGGGCGAAAAAGAGGGTTCCATTAATATCAAGCACCTCATTATACGGAGTCTCGACCAGGGTAGTGCCCACTGCCGTACCATCAGTACGCCACATCCCCCCCTTATTTTTCCAGGATTGGGCCTCAGATTTATCCTCCACCCCATTGGCCGCAAAGAAGAACCACCCATGACTGAAAGCCGCCGGGGTGATACTGGCTTCGTTCCACCCGGTGTAGACGGGCTTGACCATTACCGTACCATCCTGGGTGCCGTCGCTTGTCCATAATTCCCACTTGTTCCACATGACCCATATATTATTAGGATTCTCGAATCGCTTGGTGACAAAGAAAATCAGTTGACCATTGAGATTTGTTGGATGTACTGCATCGATCTCAGTCAGAGATGTAGATGACATCGAGATCACAGACCTTGCAAACACAGCCAATACAAGTACATAGCCTGCCAGGACGCAAGCCACAATAACAATGATTGGCGACAGAATCCACCACCATATCTTTCGCTGCATACGATTGCTCCTTGGACTTCTAACCCGAACCGACAGAATTGGCTTGGTTTATTTAATAAGGAAAATCTTCTGCCAGGGCATGTTGGGCGGCGCTAATTGGAGATGTAACGGAAATGAAGTAACGGTCGTTGTTCCAGGCCAGGCCGTAGGCCCGGTCGGCAAAGGTGGGGGCGGCCCATTGAATAAAATTCTCATCAATGAAGAGGCGCTCTTGCCACTCCGTGAGTTCGGTCCGCTCTTCTAACAAAGTCTTGTAATTTTCAAGGTAACGACGGGCATTGATATAGGATTCGGCTTCGATCATCACCACATTGACCGGCTGGCCTATGTCATTGGTATAGGTGGCCTGAACCGTGGTTGCCCCAATAAAAGGCGCTTCGAATACCTGCTCTTTTTTTAAGGCCACCAGTTTGAAATTGCCAACCGTTCGAGGGATAGCATCTTCCAGAAATTTATCCGGAGGCGGCAGAGGCCGTTCATGAATGCCGTAGGGGGCCGGGGGTAACTCCGGGGACACAAAATCGGCTGGCGTACAAAACCAAAAGCCAATGGCCACGATAATAATCGAAATAATGAGAAATTTAATGGCCGAGCGTCGCTGTTGGGCCGGGGTTTGCATGGTCGCCACATCATCGACCAACGCCGCATCATACCCCTGTGGCGCAATCAGTGAATCGAGTTCCGGGTCCGGTGGCCCCTCGGCGGCTTGGATTTCTGAGTCTTTACGACCGTTTGTGGATGACATCTTTTGTCCAGTTTAGTGAGTTTGGTGAGTTCGATGAGTTGGATGAGTTAAATGGGTTTAATGGGTCTAATGAGTTGAGAGTTTGGAGGTAAGGCACTAATCATTATCCCTAACTCAAAAACTCAATAAACTCATAAAACTCACCGAACTTTATTAGGGGATTATACCCGGTGGTAAAAGGGGTGACAAGTTAAAACACGAAAGGCTCGAAACTACGACCTCTTTTACATAAATGACAAAATTCTTTAATCACGAATGTCACGAATATACGAATAATACGAATGTTTATGAAAGAAACCAAAAAGTAATTCGAGAAATTCGTCCATTCGTGTAATTCGTGATTAATTTTATGCTTTTCGTGTTTGTGTCAGCCCTGTTCCGCGACCAGCAACCGGCGCGACCATCGTAACAGGTAGAGGGAGGTGGTAGCAAAGGCGACGCCCAGCATCGCCAGGGAATAGGACAGAATATTGGAGGTAAAGAGGGGGAAACGGGCAAAAATCAGGCCGATGACTAGCCCACTTTCAAAGGCCACGGCATCGAATTGGCTGTCCGAAAAATCGAGAGGATGAGAAAAACCGCGTCGATGACAATCAGCCCGGTAAAGATGAGGCTGATGAAGGTGATGTTGTTAAAGAAGTGGTTAACCTCAAGCATATTGAAGAGAATAATGAGAACGAGCGCCACAACCACCAGTTGTTTGTAGTGATTTAGCCTACGTCCCTTATCAATATATTGATCCAGGGTACGGTCTTCGGACCAGCGTTTGAAGTAGATGATAAGCGCCGTCATCATTACAATAGCCAGAACCTTTACTACTGCTTTTTGCACCGGCTCGGCAAAGAGACTTTCTCCCACCACGGTGTTGACCTCGGCGAAGTCTACGAAAAAGCTGCGCACCACCACCAGAAGCACAATCTCAAATTGGCGCTGGGCCGAGCGCAAGTTACTGTGCGAGATGCTGGCGATCAGTTCCAGCAACCCGTGCAGCAGAATGACCGTAAAAGGGATGGATAAGTTCGCCAGGGCCTCGACCAGAAAGCGGCTGAGGTCTGTCCCCAGGTCGATTTCCAGCATCAGTTGGACCAGGCTATAGCCATAGAGCAGCAAGGCCATGACCACAAAGAGGGGCTTGGACTTCTCTTCAATCCATTCGAGTTTCTCGGCGAGCCAGTTGAGTTTCATTAATTTCTATATCTCTTTATTCTTTATGACGCCATTTTGGGCTGTAAGTCTAGAAATGATCGAAGGAATTACTATGAGGAGAAAGATGATCCCGGTGAAAACTTCCAGCATTACAATAAATCGAGAGGAATCACTCTTTGGTACGAAATCTCCAAAGCCGAGAGTGGTCAGAGTGACTAAACTGAAATAAAAGGCGCTAATAGGCGTGATTAACTTCTCGTTTTGTGTATTGACAATATTTCCAATTGATAGATATAGAAATCCATAAACAACTACAATCTCGTAGAAATTTAGCAGTATCAATAACAGGCTACGATTGAAACTACCTGGAGCCCAGTTAGATTTTTGGCTGTCAATAAGAAGAATACAGAAATGAGTACTTAAAATATCAAGTATTCTATATACAACTACAACACAGATTATTAACCGTGCAGTTTCCGCTATTTGATTGGCAAAACACAGAAAGATTGTTAATGCAATCACCCAGAGAAGAACATAAATATCGATAAAACTGTACGCTGGACGTCCATCCCTTATAAAATATACTTCCAGATTTGATAGCGAAATTGCTCGGATAAGTAGAGGAGGAGAGAATAGTAGCTTCTCTATTAATGTATGTTTCTTTTCCTGCCCCGGAGGGTATTTACCACGCCAAATTTGCTGAAGAACAACCAGATTTGAATTATAAGTATGAAACCAGAGTCTTTTCAACCATAATGGTATTAGCCTTTTCAATATTTCCATCTTCCCAAGCTCTAGTAGAACATATTATCTGCCATTATAGCCTATTGACCGCATTTTTACAACCACTGCATACCACATATTGTACAATCAACATCAAGATATACAACATATTGTGGTAATAGATGTGATGCGTATTAATCCCATCCGAAATAGCTTTCCCAGAAATTGTAGGGGCGAGGCAACTCGGAGAGGTATTCTAGGTGTAAAAGACCTTGGTTCCGAGTTGCCTCGCCCCTACGCACCTTTGGAGTCTAATCATCTTTGAGATTGACCTGCCCCTAAGGAACGTTGGAACCAAACCATCTTTCTTTGTGACCTATCCCGCCCCTACGCCACAATGGAATCTAATCTTCTTTGTAATCTATCTCGCCTCTACGCAACTCGGATGAAGCGTTGTCTTTGCAGGATGCGTAACATTGCCTGGCCCCTATATAGGGTGTACAATCAAAATCAGGGAAAAATCGATGACTGCTAAATTTAACCCGGACAAACATCATCGCCAATCCTTACGTCTGCGCACCTGGGATTACACCACCTCCGGTGGCTATTTCATCACCCTCTGCACCTATCAGCGAGAAAACCTATTTGCGGATGTTACCCTACGTGAACTGGTAGAGCATACCTGGCAAAATATTCCTCAACAACCCCATGCCGAACAAGCCACTCTGGATGAATGGGTGGTGATGCCCAACCATCTGCACGGTATTTTGATGTTGGCAGAGATTGAGCCGAACGACGAGAGCGATATCAAGCCTAATAATCATCCCTCCGAGTTGCCTCGTTCCTACCCTGCTCGTGGCGTCAAGTCCTCATCGGTTGGCGCGATTATCGGTAATTTCAAGTCGCTTGTTACCAGAAGAGCCAACAATCTTTGGCGTACATCTGGCGAAAAGGTCTGGCAACGCGGGTATTATGACCGCATCATTCACAATGAGCGTGAATTGACTGATATTCGCCAATATATTCGGGATAATCCACAACGTTGGGAAGATGACGAAGAGAATTTAGATGTTGTATTGGCGAAGATGCGTTTGGTAACAGATAAATAGAGGAGTCCAAACCCCCTGGACTCCTCCTTGAACTCCTCCCATATTAAGTTGAAACTCACAACCTAAAACCCGAAACACGAAACCTCAAACTCGAAACCCCAAACCCCAAACCCTCCTAGCACTCGCTATAGCCGCACTCGTGGCACTTCTTGCAGCCTTCGATGTGCAGGAGGCTGGCCTGGCCGCAACTGGGGCAGAAGTCGCCTTTGGGCATGAAGCTGAGTTGAACGCCCTCGTCCTCGTCGGGCAGGCCGCGCAAGTCGTCCATCGAGCTAAAGCCGACGTGTTCGGCCAGCACCTGGGCCACGGCGTCGGGCATGCTCATCACTCGATTTTTGCCAAAGCCGTGCGGCCGTCCAGAGCCGATGCCGCGCAACTGGGCCACGATATCCTGCACCCGCTCCTCCGGGGAGAGGGGGCTGGGCATGCGTAAAATCAAGCTGACCAATCGCCCCAGGCCCTCGGCGTCGGCGGCGACATCGCTGCCCGCCTTGCCGACATTAATAAAGACCTCGAAAGGTTCCTTGTCCCCGCCGCCGTTGGAATTGACCGTAATATAGGCCGTGCCGATGGGCGTGTTTTTGCGGTAGGTATTGCCGTGCAGGGTGCTGGGTCTGGCCCGCCATTTGACCTCCGGCTTGGCCGCTTCTTTAGAGACCTCTTCCTCTTCCTCTTTCTTTAAATTCAACACCTGCACATCGCGCGAACCGTCCCGGTAGACCGTGCCGCCCTTGCAGCCCAACTCATACATCAGTTCGTACAGTTTGCGGGTCTGCTCGACGGTGTAGCCGTTCGGGATGTTGCAGGTCTTGCTGATACTGGAATCGACCCATCGCTGGATGGCCGCCTGCACCCGGACATGCTCTTCGGGCTGCAAATCCATGGCCGTGACAAAGTAATCGGGCAGGGGTTCATCGGGATGCTCGGCCAGCCATTCCTCATAAACGGTGACCCGCTCCTCGTGCGTT
>Ga0210144_1001186_pt1 | contig 11252 bp, 8 predicted proteins | sample Muzzi_PWA_D2_FD_185532 | JGI IMG/M metagenome (GOLD analysis project Ga0210144, IMG submission 185532) | Wetland microbial communities from San Francisco Bay, California, USA, that impact long-term carbon sequestration - Muzzi_PWA_D2 (SPAdes) | ecosystem: Environmental > Aquatic > Marine >...
GAGCCTTGAGTGAGCGCGTCGCCGCCCTGATCACCCACTCGCACCCGCCGGCGACGACGGGCGCGGTCGAGCTCGTCGCCGCCACGGCCCGGGAGATGGGGTGGCGGCTGCTCGCCACCGAGCAGGAGATCGCCAAGCACGGCGATTCCGCCGGCGGGATCGAACCGGTCGATCCGCTTCCCCGCCAGGTCGACCTCTGCGTCGTGCTCGGCGGCGACGGGTCGATCCTCTACGCGCTGCGCCACTTCGTGCGCAGCGGCGTGCCGGTCTTCGGCGTCAACTTCGGCACCGTCGGCTTCCTCGCCGCGGTCGAGCGCGACCAGGCGGAGGACGGGCTGCGTCGCGCCTTCGCCGGCGAGACGGAGGTGGTCGTTTTGCCCGGCCTCGAGGTCGAGATCGGGGGCGGGCCCCGCGTCGCCCTCAACGACGTCAGCTTTCTCCGCCGCCCCCACGACCGGGTTGCCGAGTTGAGCTACAGGATCGCCGGCGAGGAGGTCGGCCACGTCCGCTGCGATGGGCTCGTCGCCGCCACCCCGGTCGGATCGACCGGCTACAACCTCGCCAACCAGGGGCCGATCCTCGCCTGGGGCGTAGAGGGCTACGTGGTCAGCTACGTGGCGCCGCACTCGCTCACCGCACGCGCCCTGGTCGTCGCCCCCGGCGACGTCCTCAACGTTGCCAATGCCGGCGGCCGCGAGCCGGTCGACATCGCGATCGACGGCGAACCGGCCGGCGTGCTCGCCTCCGGGGCTGAGCTGGAGCTGCGCTTCGTCGAGCAGGTCGGCCGCCTCGCCGAGCTGCCGGGGACCAGCTTCTACCAGCGGATCCGCGAGAAGTTCGGCCACCTCGCTGTCTGAGGGCAAGCCGATATTCCCGGCCATCTAGGGTGTGCGCTCGATGGAGCGCAAGTGGTGGACCCTACTGCTGATCTCGATCGCGACGTTCATGCTGCTGCTGGACATCACGGTCGTCAATGTCGCGCTGCCCGACATCCAGCGCGACCTGCACGCCAGCCTCTCCAGCCTGCAGTGGGTGGTCGACGCCTACTCGCTGATGCTGGCCGTCTTCCTGCTGACCGCGGGGTCGCTCGGCGACCGGCTCGGCCGCAGGCGCGTCTTCTCGCTCGGCCTTGGCATCTTCACCTTCGCATCCTTTCTCTGCGGGATCGCCGGCGATCCGACCCTGCTCAACTTGGCCCGGGGCTTGCAGGGGATCGGCGGCGCGGCGATGTTCGCCACTTCGCTCGCCCTGATCGGGCAGGAGTTCCACGGCAGGGACCGGGCGATGGCGTTCGGGGTCTGGGGCGCCGTGGTCGGCGGGGCCGTCGCGATCGGCCCGCTGGTCGGCGGCCTGATCACCGAGCACCTCGGCTGGGAATGGATCTTCTTCGTCAACATCCCGATCGGCGCGATCGCGATCCTCCTCACCGAGGTCCGTCTCGCCAACGTCGCCGCCCAGGACCCCGAGCGGATCGACCTGCCGGGGCTGGCCACCTTCTCAGGGGCTGTCTTCCTGCTCATCTTCGGCTTGATCCGCGGCAACCCCGACGGTTGGGCAAGCGCGACGATCATCGCCTCGCTCGCCGGCTCGGTGGCGCTGCTGCTCGCCTTCGTCGCGATCGAGGCGCGCAGCGACCACCCAATGCTCGAGCTCGGCCTCTTCCGCAAGCCGGCCTTCAACGGCGTCTCCGCCGTCGCCTTCGGCCTCTCCGGCGGGATGTTCGCGATGTTCCTCTACCTGACCATCTACATGCAGGGAGTGCTCGACTTCTCGCCGCTGGAGACCGGTCTGCGGTTCCTACCGCTGACCGTCCTCTCGTTCATCGTCTCGCCGATCTCCGGCAACCTCTCCCACCGGGTGCCGATCCGCATCCTGCTCGGCGTCGGCCTCGGGTTGGTCGGGGTCGGGCTGATCCTGATGCACGGCCTGGATGCGGACTCGGACATCTCGTCCCTGTTGCCCGGTTTCCTGATCGCCGGGATCGGGATCGGCACGGTCAATCCCAACATCGGCCAGGCGGCGATCGCCGTCGTTCCGGCGGCCAAGGCGGGGATGGGCTCGGGGATCAACACCACCTTCCGCCAGCTCGGGATCGCCACCGGGGTTGCCGCGCTCGGCGCGGTCTTCCAGGCCCAGGTCGACTCGAAGCTCTCTACGTTGCTGCCGAACGCCCCGAGCGGTTTCGCGGAAGCGGTCTCCTCCAGCGGCTCCCGCGCCGCCGCCGGGTTCGCCCCACCCGGGCAACGGGCCGACTTCGTCCACGCCGCCAAGGTCGCCTTCGTCAGCGGCTTCAACGAGATCATCCTGATCGGCGCGATCCTCTCTTTCCTAGGCGCCGCCCTCGGCTTCGCCCTGGTCCGGAAAAGCGACTTCGTCGAAGCTAAAGCCGAGACCGAACCCGCGGAGCCCGTTCTGGCATAAGCGCCACCCGCCGCGCCAGGTGCTAGAAGGAATGCGTGCTCCGTGAGCTACGGATCGAGAACCTGCTGCTGATCGAGCGGGCAGAGCTGCGGCTGGGGGAGGGGCTGAACGCGATCACCGGCGAGACCGGGGCGGGGAAGACGGTGCTCGCCCACTCGCTCGATCTGCTGATGGGCGGCAAGGCGCGGCCGCAGATCGTCCGGCCGGGCGCCGGGGAGGCCTGGGTAGAGGGCATCTTCGACCTCCCGGACGGCCTGCTGGAGGAGCCGGAGCTGGCCGAGATCGCGGCGCGGCTGCCCGAGGGCGCCGAGGAGATCGTCCTCGGCCGCCGCGTCGCTGCCTCGGGTCGCACGGCTGCCTTCCTCGCCGGCCGCGCCGCCGGCGCCGCGGAGCTGAAGCTGCTCGGGGGTCGGCTGCTCTCCTTCTACGGCCAGCACGAGCACCGCAAGCTGACCATCTCCTCCGCCCAGATGGAGGTGCTCGACGGCTTCGCCGGGGCCGAGCATCTGGAGCTGCGCCGCCACTACCGCGAGGCGCACCGCGGGTGCGCCCGGCTGCAGGCGGAGCTGGAGGAGCTGCGCGAGCGCGACGGCTCCCGTGAGCGCGACCTCGACCTCTACCGCTACGAGCTGTCGGAGATCGAGGAGGTGGCGCCCGACCCGGCCGAGGAGGCCGAGCTGGCGGCGGAGCGCGAGCGGTTGCGCCACGCCGAGGGGCTGCGCGAGGCGGCGGTGGGCGCCCGGGCGAGCGCGCTCGGCGCGGAGGAGGACGGTGGCGGCGCGTCGAGCGCCCTGGCCGAGGCCGAGGCGCTGCTTCGGGCCGCCGGCGGGGTCGACCCCGAGCTGGACGCGATCTCCGAGCGGCTCAGCGCCGTCGCGGTCGAGCTGGGCGACGTGGCGCGCGAGCTGCGCGGCTACCTGGAGGGAATCGACGCCGACCCCGCCCGGTTGGCCGCGGTCGAGGAGAGGCTGGAGGCGGTCGAGCGGCTGAAGCGCAAGCACGGCGGCAGCGTCGAGTCGGTGCTCTCCCACGCCGAGCGCTGCCGGGCCGAGATCGAGCGGCTGGCCGGGGCCGAGGAGCGCGGAGCGGAGGCGGCGGCGGCGCTGGCCGAGGCAGAGGTGGCCCGGGCGGAGCTGGGCAAGCGCCTCTCCGAGGGCCGCGCCGGCGCCGCCGGGCCGCTCCGCGAGCGGGTCGTCGAGGAGCTGGAGCGGCTGGCGATGCCCGGCGCCACGCTCGAGGTGGTGCTCGAGCCGCATCCCGGCGACTTCGGCCCGAACGGCGCCGAGCGCGTCGAGCTGCGCCTCTCGCCCAACCCGGGGATCGAGGCGGCGCCGCTCCGCGACGCCGCCTCGGGCGGTGAGCTGTCGCGGGTGATGCTGGCGCTGACCGGGCTCGGCGCCGCGGCGGGCGCCGGCACGCTGGTCTTCGACGAGATCGACGCCGGGATCGGCGGTCAGACCGCCCGCGTGGTCGGCGAGCGGCTGCGGGCGCTCGGCGAGGATCGCCAGGTCGTCTGCATCACCCATCTGCCACAGGTCGCCTCGCTCGCCCCGACTCACTTCCGGCTCGAGAAGGACCTCGACGCCGAGCCCGCCACCGCAACCGTGCAGCGCCTCGAAGGCGAGGGAGTCGTCGAGGAGATCCGCCGCATGCTCGGCGGCGAGAGCAGCGACGAGGCGGCGACGAGGCACGCGCAGGAGCTGCTCGCCGCGGCCTGAAGACGCCCGTGCCGCTTGCTGAAGCGGTTAACCTGCTCGGGTGGCTACCGCCAGTCGCCGTCGTTTCCCTGCCCTGCTGTCGCGTCGAAACGGGGCGTCCGCCGAGTCGGCGATCCGCGGTCGCGCCCGGCTTGGCCGCCGCACCAAGGACCTGGCGAAGCGCCTCGGTCCCGGCGACGTCGCGGTCATCGACCACGTCAACGTCGACCGGATCGCCGCCGAGGAGCTGATCGCGACCGGCGTGCGGGCGGTCGTCAACGCCTCGCCCTCGACCGACGACCGCTATCCGAACGCCGGCCCGCTGCTGCTGGTTCGCGCCGGCATCGCGCTGATCGACGCCGAGGGCGCCGACCCGTTCGAGCTGCTTGCCGAGGGCGAGGAGCTGACGATCTCCGGCGGCACGGTCAAGGCCGGCCAGCGGGTCGCCCTGCGCGGGCGCCTGCTCGACGTCGCCGAGCTGGAACGACGCTTCGATCGGCAGCGCGAGCGGGTCGACGAGGCGCTCGCCGAATTCGCCGAGAACACCGTCGCCCACGTCCGTCAGGAGACCGACCTGCTGACCGGGGGCGTCGAGCTCCCGCCGACCCGTACCTCGTTCCGCGACCGCCACGTCCTGATCGTCGTCCGCGGCGAGCACCACCGCCGCGACCTGAAGGCGCTGCGCGCCTACATCCGCGACGTGCGGCCGATCGTGATCGCGGTCGACGGCGGCGCCGAGGGCTGCCTCGAAGCAGGCCTCAAGCCCGACGTCATCCTCGGCGACATGGACTCGGCCGGCGACGCGGCGCTGCGCTGCGGCGCCGAGCTGATCGTCCACGCCTATCCGGACGGACGGGCGCCGGGGCGCGAGCGGCTGGCGGAGCTGGGGCTGGAGCACACGACCGTCCCCGCCGCCGGGACCAGCGAGGACGTGGCGATGCTGATGTCCTACGAGAAGGGGGCGGACCTGATCGTCAGCGTCGGCGCCCACTTCAACCTGATCGAGTTCCTCGACCGCAATCGCGGCGGCATGTCCTCGACCTTCCTCACCCGGCTGCGGATCGGCGAGAAGCTGGTCGACGCGAAGGGCGTCAGCCGCCTCTACAACCCGCCCTCGACCTTCGCCCCCGTCGCCCTCTTCCTCGCCGCCTTCGCGATCCTGCTGGCGATCGTCGTGCTCACCTCGCCGGCCCTCAACGATCTCTTCCAGTTGGTCTGGCTGAAGGTCAAGATCTGGCTCGGCCTGTAGCGGCGAGCCGGGGGACCATCTAGCCTTCGCCCGCTGATGGGTTACAGCGCGCGCTATCACGCGACCTCGCTGATCGCGGTCTTCCTCGCCCTGGCGATCGGCATCCTGATCGGCGCCGAGTTCGGCGGCGACACGCTGACCAGCACCCGCAAGGACCTCGAGCAGAGCCTCACCGGCAACCTGCAGGACGCCCGCCAACGGGTCAACGAGCTGAACGGCGAGCTGGGCCGGGCCAGCCAGTTCTCCACCGCCGTCTACCCGGTGCTGGTCCGCGATCGGCTGCGCGGCAAGCGAATCGGCCTGCTTGCCCTCGGCGACCTGCCCGGCGACGTCTCCGGGGCGATCGACGACGCGCTCAGCCCGACCGGGGCGCGCCTCGTCGCGGTCGGCGTGGTGCGGGAGCCGGTCGACACCCGCGGCCTGGCCGGCGACCTGACGAAGACCCGCTTCGCGGGCATCGCCCGCAACCCCGACGTGCAGACCGCCTTCGCGGTCGGGGTGGGGCGGCAGCTGGTCCGCGGCGGGACGCTGCTGGAGCGGGTCCGCGGCCAGCTCTTCTCGCGGGCCAGCGGCAACTTCGGCGCCCTCGACGGGGTGATCGTCGTCCGCGACCAGCCGCAGGACATGGGCCCGCAGCAGCGGGCGACCGCGGGCCGGTTCGAGTCGGGGCTGGTGAGCGGCATCGTCTCGACCCACACCCCCGCGGTCGGGATCGAGAGCTCCGGCGCCGAACAGTCCTCGATCTCCTTCTTCGCCGGCAGCGACCTCTCCAGCGTCGACGACGTCGACCTGGTCGCCGGCCGCCTGGCGACCGTCTTCGCCCTGCTCGGCGCCGAGGGGAGCTTCGGGGTCAAGGGCAGCGCCGACCGCCTGCTGCCGGACCTGCTGGCGCCGCACCAATGACCTGGATCGGCTTCCCGGTGGCGATCGCGGTGGCGCTGCTCGTGGTCCCGGCGGGGGTGCGCGGCCTGCTCGACGCCGGGCTGGCTCGCCAGAACTACCGCGGCGCCCTGCTCGCCTTCCCGCTCGGCGCGGTGCTGGTCACCGCGGCGCTGGTCGCCCTCGCGCCGCTCGCCTTCCTCGACGATCGCGCCGACCTCGACCTGCTCGACCCCGGGCTGCGCCGCTGGCTTCCGTACGTGCTCGGGGTCGCCCTGCTCGGCTTCCTCGACGACTCGCTGGGTCGGGGCGAGGCGACGGAGGCGCCACGCGGCTGGCGCGGCCACGCGGCGGCGCTGCGCGAGGGGCGGCTGTCGACCGGGGCGATCAAGGCGATCGGGGCGCTGGCGCTGGCCGCCTACGTCGTCTCCGGGCGGGGCCTCGAGTCGTGGCGCTACCTGGCCGACGTGGCGCTGCTGATCCTCGCCACCAACGCCTTCAACCTGCTCGACCTGCGGCCGGGGCGGGCGGAGAAGGGGCTGGCGTTGCTTGGCGCCGGCCTCTGCCTCGGCGCCTGGACGTTCGCGCCGCTGGAGCTGCTGGGGATCTTCGCCGGCCCGGTGCTGGTCGGCGCCGCCTTGACGCTGCGCGAGCGGGCGATGCTCGGCGACACGGGCTCCAACCTGGTCGGGGCGATCGGCGGCATCTGGCTGCTCACCGTCCTCGGCGGGACGGGACGCCTGATCGCCCTGGCGCTGGTCGCCGCGCTAACGGTCTACGGCGAGCTGCGGTCGATCTCGGGCTCGATCGAATCGCTTCCGCCACTGCGCTGGTTAGACTCGCTCGGCAGAGAATGAGTCGGTCCAAACCAGGAGACACGCGCTTCATCTTCGTCACCGGCGGGGTCGTCTCGGCTCTCGGCAAGGGGATCGCCGCCGCCTCGGTGGGCCGCCTCCTCGTCTCCCGCGGCTTCCGCGTGCAGCTGCAGAAGTTCGACCCCTACATCAACGTCGACCCGGGCACGATGAGTCCCTTTCAGCACGGCGAGGTCTTCGTCACCCAGGACGGCGCCGAGACCGACCTCGACCTCGGCCACTACGAGCGCTTCACCGACGAGAACACCTCGCGCTCCTCCAACGTCACCGCCGGCGCCGTCTACAACACGGTGATCAACCGCGAGCGCCGCGGCGACTACCTCGGCGCCACGGTGCAGGTGATTCCCCATATCACCGAGGAGATCAAGAGGCGGATCCTGATCGTCGCCGAGTCGCAGTCGGTCGACTTCGTGATCACCGAGATCGGCGGCACGGTCGGCGACATCGAGTCGCTGCCCTTCCTCGAGTCGATCCGCCAGCTCTACACCGACCTCGGCCCGAAGCGCAGCATGTTCGTCCACCTCACCCTGGTCCCCTACGTGGGCCACGCCGGCGAACTGAAGACGAAGCCGACCCAGCATTCGGTCAACGAGCTGCGCCGCATCGGGATCCAGCCGCATGCCCTGGTCTGCCGCTCCGAGGGGCGGCTCGACCGCGAGATTCGCGACAAGATCGCCCTCTTCGCCAGCCTGCCGACCGACGCGGTGATCTCCGCCCACGACGTCGACAACGTCTACAAGGTGCCGCTCGTCTTCCGCGCCGAGGGGGTCGACGACCTGGTGCTCGACCACTTCGGCATGGAGGCGAAGCCGCCCGACCTGAGCGACTGGGAGGCGATGGTGCGCCGCGCCGACGCCGCCTCGGGCAAGGTGCGGATCGCGCTGGTCGGAAAGTACGTGCAGCTCGCCGACGCCTACAAGTCGGTGATCGAGGCGCTCAAGCACGGCGGCTACCACCACGGGGTCGAGGTCGAGGTCGAGCTGGTCGACTCCGAGAACTTCGAGCCGGAGCGGCTGGAGGGCGCCGACGGCATCCTCATCCCCGGCGGCTTCGGCGAGCGCGGCATCGAGGGCAAGGTGGCGGCGGCGCGGATCGCCCGCGAGCGGTCGATCCCCTACCTGGGGATCTGCCTCGGCATGCAGATCGCCGTCGTCGAGTTCGCCCGCTCGGTGGCTGGGATGGAGGGCGCCAACTCGGCCGAGTTCGATCCCGAGACGCCGTTCCCGGTGGTCGACCTGCTGCCCGAGCAGAAGGAGGTCTCCGAGATGGGCGGCACGATGCGGCTCGGCGCCGACCCGGTGAAGCTGCACGAGGGCACGCGGGCCCGGGAGATCTTCGGCGAGGCGGTGATCTACAAACGCCACCGCCACCGCTACGAGGTCAACGTCCAGCTGCGCCGCCGGCTCGAAGACGAGGGGCTGGTCTGCGGCGGAACCTCGCCCGACGAGCGTCTGGTCGAGATGATCGAGCTGCCCGACCACCCGTTCTTCGTCGCCTCCCAGTTCCACCCCGAGTTCAACTCGCGCCCCAACCGGCCCGAGCCGCTGTTCCGCGAGTTCGTCGGCGCGGCCGCCCGCCAGGCCGGCGAGCGGCCGGCCGACGGCGCCGAGATAGAGTCAAGTGATGTCTCTGGGTCGGAAATGGCGCGGCCGAGGCAGCGCTAGGCAAGGACACAGGGAGCGCCGCGTGCTCTGCACGCAAGCGACCGAGGACGCCGCCTAGCGATGTCTCGGCCCGCCAGGGAGAGGCTCCATGAGACCTTCGTCCGGCTCTGCGAGATCCGCAGCCCGACCGGAGAGGAGCGCGAGGTCGCCGACACGCTGGCCGCCGAGCTGCGGGCGCTCGGGCTGGAGGTGAGCGAAGACGAGGCGGCCGGGCCGGCCGAAGCCGGCGCCGGCAACGTCCTGGCGCGGCTGCCCGGCCGCTCCGACCGCTGGGCGATGTTCTGCGCCCACCTCGACACCGTGCCCCACAAGGGACAGGTCGAGGTGGTCGAGGACGAAGGCGTCTTCCGCAGCCGCGGCGAGACGATCCTCGGCGCCGACAACAAGGCGGCGGTCGCGGTCTTCGTCGAGCTGGTGGCGCGCCACGCGCAGGAGCCGCCGCCGGTCGGGATCGAGCTGCTGCTCACCGTCGCCGAGGAGCAGGGGCTGCGCGGCGCCAAGGCGTTCGACCCGAGCGTTCTGCGCTCCGATTGCGGCTTCGTCCTTGACCACGCCACCCCGATCGGCGAGGTGATCGTCACCTCGCCGACCCAGCAGCAGATCCACGCCGACTTCTCCGGGGTCGAGGCGCACGCCGGGATCCGGCCCGAGGACGGCAACAACGCGATCGCCGCCGCCGCCGAGGCGATCTCGCGGATGGAGCTGGGGCGGCTCGACGAGAAGACGACCGCGAACGTCGGGGTGATCTCGGGCGGCACCTCGGGCAACGTCGTGCCCGGCCGCTGCCGGATCGTCGCCGAGGCGCGCAGCCACGGCGCCGACCGCGCCGCCGCGGTCGCCGGCGAGCTGACCGAGGCCTGCGCCTGGGGCGCCAGCGAGCACGGCTGCGACGTCGACGTGCGGGTCGAGGAGCTGTTCCGCGGCTACGAGATCCCCTCGTCCTCGCCCTCGCTCGGCCTCGCCGAGGCCGGCCTGCGCCGCGCCGGCTTCGAGCCGCAGCGGATCCCGACCGGCGGCGGCAGCGACGCCAACGCGCTGCGGCTCGCCGGCTTCGACTGCGTCCTGCTCGCCAACGGCACCGCGGCCAACCACACGCCGGAGGAGAGCGTCCCGGCGCGCAACCTCGACGCGATGCTCGAGGTCTGCGAGGCGATCGTCGCCGCGGCCGGCGGCGAGCCGCCCGCCGGGTGAGCGGCCGCCTGAAGCTGCGCCGCGGCATCGTCGTCGGCGAGGACCCGCTGACGGTCGAGGTCGCCGGGGAGCGGCGCCCGGCCTGGGCGGACGAGGCGCTGCTCGGCGAGATGCGCGAGGGCGACGAGGTGGTGGTCAACGTCGTCGCGCTCGACCTCGACCTCGGCTCGGGCGGCTTCGACGTCGTCCACGTCAACCTGACCCGCGGCCTGGAAGGGGGGGATGGGGGCGGCGAGCACGTGATGAAGCTCAACTACACGTCGCTCCAGCATCCGGTCGAGGGGGTCGAGCGTCCCACCGGCGACAAAGCGGGGGAGAGGGCGATGCCGGTCCTCGTCCTGCCCCTGCACGGCCACCTGGCGCCGGCCGCCTGGGCGGCGGCGCAGGCGGCTCCGGGCCTGACGGTCGGCTACGTGCAGACGGCGGGGGGCGCCCTGCCGGGCTCGCTGAGCCGCGACGTCGCGCAGCTGCGCGAGCGCGGGCTGCTCGGCGGGCACGTCACGGCCGCGCCGGCCTACGGCGGCGAGCTGGAGGCGCTCTCGGTCGCCGGCGCTCTGGACGCCGCCGCCAACCAGCTCGGCTGGAACGCGGCGCTGGCCGGCCCCGGCCCGGGGATCGTCGGCTCCGAGACCCGCCTCGGCCACGGCGGCATCGCCGCCCTCGACACGCTCCACGCCTCCCTGGCCCTCGGGCTGCCGGCGCTGCTCTCGCCGCGCCTATCCTCGTCCGACCCCCGCGACCGCCACCGCATGGTCAGCCACCACACGCTGACCGTGATGCGGATGCTGCTGGGCGGCGTCGAAGTCCCGGTCCCGGCCGGGGAGCCGGTGGCCGTCGCCCAGCTGGCTGAGGCCTGCGGCTGGCGCCACGGCCTCAGGGAAGCTCCGGCCGATCTGGCGGGCTATGCGGCGACCGGGCTGCCCGCGCGCACGATGGGACGCGGGATCGAGGAGGATCCCCTCTTCTTCGCAGCGGCGCTCGCGGCGGGCCGGGTCTTGGGCGCCAGCGCATAGTCCCTTGCGTCCCAAGGTTTGCCACGATGGCGAGCGAACCACCCCGCATGGCAGTCGCCGCCGCGCCCCGCTCGCCCGCCGAGACCCGCTTCGAGGGCCTCGTCCTCGACTTCCTCTCCTACCTAGAGCTGGAGCGAGGCCTCTCCCACAACACGCTGAACGCCTACCGCACCGACCTGCTTCAGTACGGCGAGTTCCTCGCCGAACGTGGGCTCGACGCGCTCGAGGTGCGACCCGCCGACGTCGGCGACTTCCTCGCCGAC
>Ga0210144_1001192_pt1 | contig 11218 bp, 7 predicted proteins | sample Muzzi_PWA_D2_FD_185532 | JGI IMG/M metagenome (GOLD analysis project Ga0210144, IMG submission 185532) | Wetland microbial communities from San Francisco Bay, California, USA, that impact long-term carbon sequestration - Muzzi_PWA_D2 (SPAdes) | ecosystem: Environmental > Aquatic > Marine >...
CGGCGTCGCCACCGAGATGGGCATTCCCGTGCCGCGCGCCGTGCTGGTGCAGCCGGAGGACCACACCTTCGACGTGACGGTGGACTTCCCCGTGCTGGTCAAGCCCAACTCGGGCGACTCGAGCTTCGGCATCACCCAGCACAGCCTCTGCCACAACGCCAGCGAGACCGTGGACGCCATCCTTACGATCCGCAGCAAGTTCGGCTACGACAAGCCGATCCTGGTGGAGGAGTTCCTCACCGGGTCCGACCTGACCGTGGGCATCATCGGCAACCCGCCCTCGGCCTACACGGTGCTGCCCATCGCCGAGGAGGACTACTCGGCCCTGCCGCCGGACCTGCCGCGCATCTGCGGCTACGAGGCCAAGTGGGTGCCCGACAGCCCCTATGCCAAGATCGTCTCCCGCCCGGCGGTGCTGCCCGAGGCCACCGCCTCGGCCATCGTGGCGGCGTGCGTGCGCCTGACCGAGCGCCTGGAGTGCCGCGACTACCAGCGCTTCGACTGGCGCCTGGACGGCAAGGGCAACCCGAAGCTCCTGGAGGTGAATCCGAACCCGGGCTGGTGCTGGGACGGCCACCTGGCCAAGATGGCCGATGAGGCCGGCATCAACTACAGCCAGATGCTGGGCCAGATCCTGCGCGCCGCCGAGGAGCGCCTCGCCCAGGTGCAGGCCCGGGAGCCGGCGTCCGCGCCCGCCGCCTGAGCTTTCGCGCGCGCACGCGGCCCGGTCGGGGTAGACTGGGCGCCCCATGAAGGCGGTCGGCTTCGAACGTTACGGGCCCCCGGAGGTCCTCCGCCCCCTCGTCCTGACCGTGCCCGAGCCGGCGGCGGACGAGGTCCTCGTCCGGGTCCGCGCCACCAGCGTCAATCCCCTCGACTGCCAGGTGCGCGCCAAGACCTCCCTGGTGCGCCCCAAGACGGGCTTTCCCCGGGTGCTCGGCTTCGACGTCTCCGGCGTGGTGACGCGCGTCGGCGCCGAGGCCGGGCGCTTTCAGCCCGGGGACGAGGTGTTCGGTCTGGTGGACTACCGGCGCGACGGCGCCGACGCCGAGTACGTTCGCACCCGCCACGCCTTCCTGCACCAAAAGCCCCCGTCCCTCACCCACGAGGAGGCCGCGGCCGTGCCCCTGTGCGGCCTGGCCGCCCTGCAGGGGCTGCGCCTGAAGGCCCGCATGAAGGCGGGCGACCGGGTGCTGATCGTGGGGGCGACGGGGGGCGTGGGCCACCTGGCCGTGCAGATCGCCAAGGCGTACGGGGCCGAAGTCGGCGCCGTGTGCCGGCACGCGCAATCCGAGTTTGTGAAGGGCTTGGGCGCGGACGCGGTGTTCGCCCACGACGCCGGGGACGTGCCGGCGGGGGAGCGTTTCGACGTGGTGTTCGACACCGTGGGGGCGTGGTCGTGGGCCGCCGCCAAAACCCATCTGCGCCCGAAGGGCCGCTACGTGAGCACCCACCGCGACATCCCGGGCCTGCTCAAGGCGCGCCTGTTGCGCCTGGTGGGGATGCGGCCGCGGTGCCTGTTCTTCATGGTGGTGCCCGACCCCCACGGCATGAAGTACCTGTACGAGTTGATCGAGGAGGGCAAGCTGCGCCCCGTGGTGCAGCGGGTCTATCCCCTGGACGCCCTCGCCGACGCCCACCGGGAGAGCGAGGCCGGCCACGTGACGGGCAAGCTGGTGGTGACGGTGCCGGAGGGGGGAGGGTAGAACGTCCGCGGGGGCTTGAGCGTGCCCCCATGGCGGACGACGCGCTCAAACCCCCACGAATCGGGCCGCACGGATGGCCCGTACGTTTCTACAGGGTAGCGCGCGCGGGCGCGGGCCACAAGTCCCCTGGGGCCCAAGGGCTCAGTGGCAGATGGCGAGCCCGCGTTTTTCCAGGTATTTCTGGTGGTATTCCTCGGCCGTCCAGAAGGGCCCGGCCTTCTCGATGACGGTGGCGATGGGGCGCTCGTGGCGGCCGCTCTTCGCCTCCGCCTCCAGGGAGGCGCGGGCGGCCTTCTCCTGCTCGGGCGTGTGGAAGAAGATCACGGACCGGTACTGGGTGCCCACGTCGGGCCCCTGGCGGTTCATCTGGGTGGGGTCGTGGCTCTCCCAGAACGCGGCCAGCAGGCGGTCGTAGTTCACCTGCCCCGGCTCGAAGGTCACCTGGACCACCTCGGCGTGGCCGGTGCGGCCGGTGCAAACGTCCTGGTAGCTGGGGTTGGCGAGCACGCCGCCGGCGTAGCCCACCTGGGTGTCCGTCACCCCCTTGATCCGGTCGAAGGCCGCCTGAATCCCCCAGAAGCAGCCCGCGCCGAAGGTCGCCGTCTCCATGGTCACTCTCCTCCTCGGGGCGCCCCCCGTTTCACTATACGCCCCGCCGCGAGAACCGGGCCAGCCCGGGGGCGTGCGCCCGCGGCCGGAACGGTCCTACCCCGACGGCTTCGGGCGCGGGTCCAGCACGGGGAAGCACTCCCCGTCCACCTCGAAGGTGCGGCGGATCGGGCAGCGCCCCTCCGCCACGTGGGCGTCGTACTCGTCCCGGAAGTGGGTCAGGGTGGAGAGCACCGGCGCCACCGCGCCCGCGCCGAGGGCGCACAGGGACTCACGCGGGGTGTAGTCGCAGAGGGTCATGAGGCCCTCGATGTCCGACCGTCGCCCCCGGCCCTCCTCGATGCGGACCAGGGCCTCGAACATCAGCTCGGTGCCGTCGCGGCAGGGGGTGCACTTGCCGCACGACTGGTCGCGGTAGAAGCGGGCCATGTTCATGGCCGCGTCCACCATGCAGACCGTGTCGTCGTACACGATCACCGAGGCGGTGCCCAGGTCGCTGCCGGCGGCCTTCAGGTCATCGGGCGTCATGCGCACGTCGGCCCGTCCGGCCGGCAGCACGAAGGTGGAGGTGCCGCCGGGGATCACGGCCTTCAGGCGGTGGCCCTCCCGCACCCCGCCGCCGAGGTCGTCCACGAGGCCGAGGAGGGGCACCCCCAGCTCGCACTCGTAGTTGCCCGGGCGCGCCACCAGTCCGCTCACCGAGAACACCCGGGTGCCCGGGGCGCCCGGCGTGCCCAGGGTCCGGAACCACGCCGCACCGCGGGTGAGGATGGCCGGGATGTTGGCCAGGGTCTCGACGTTGTTGACCAGGGTGGGCCGGCCGAGAAACCCCGCCTCGGCCGGGTAGGGGGGCTTTCCCCTGGGCGTGGGGCGGTTGTCCTCCAGGGCCTCGATCAGGGCCGTCTCCTCGCCGCAGATGTAGGCCCCGGCGCTGGCGTGCACGTGCACCCGCACCGGACCCCCGATGATGCCGGCCTGTGCCGCCTCGTCCACGGCCGCCTGCATGCGCTCGCGGGCCAGCGTGTATTCGCCCCGGATGAAAAGGAAGAGCGCATCGGCCCCGACCGCGCGGGCGGCGATCAGGGCCCCCTCCAGGACCCGGTGCGGGAGCTTCTCCATCAGCTCCCGGTCCTTGAACGCCCCAGGCTCGCTCTCGTCGCCGTTCGCCACCACCACCGGCGTGCCGCCGCCGGCCCGCACGATCTCCCACTTGCGCCCGGTGGGAAAGTGCGCCCCGCCCCGGCCCGAAAGGCCCGACTCGGCGACCATCTCGATCACCCGCTGGGGCGTCAGCCCGCCCGCCGCCGCCTCCAGGGCCGCGTAGCCCCCGTGGGCGCGGTAGGTTGCCAGCCGGTCCATCCCGGGGCGTTCGATGCCCTCCCGGACCACCGGATGCTCCGTCGCGCCGCCGGGTTTCGCCGTCGTTGCCATCCCTGTGGTTGCCTCCGTGCGGACGGGCGGCGCGCGCGGCCTTTACGAACCGGCGTCAGTCATGCCCGGGCGGGTGCAGGACCGGAAAGCACTGGCCCGCCACCTCGAACTGGGGCCGGACGGGGCAGCGGCCGAGCTTCAGGTGCTCGTCGAACTCCGCCATGAAGTGCTTCATGGCCGAGACCGCCGGCACCGGCGCCGCCACCCCCAGGCCGCACACCGAGCCCACCGGGACGTAGTCGCAGATGCGCCGGATGCGCCCGATGTCGGCGCCCGTGCCCTCGCCGCGCTCGATCCGGCTGAGCATCTGGTAGAGCAGCTCGGTGCCGTCGCGGCACGGGGTGCACTTGCCGCACGACTCGTCGCGGTAGAACTGCACCAGGTTGGCGGCCGCGTCCACCATGCAGACGGTGTCGTCGTAGAGGATCACCGACGCCGTGCCGAGCAGCGAGCCCACCTTCTTGAGTGCGTTCGGCTCCATCGCCACGTGGACGTGCTCGGGGGTGAGCATCGGGGTGGAGGTGCCGCCCGGGATGACGGCCTTGAGCGACCGGCCGCCGCGCACGCCCCCCGCCAGCTCGATCAGGCCGCTCAAGGGCACCCCCAGCTCGCACTCGTAGGTGCCCGGGTTCTCGATGTGGCCGCTCATGGAGAACAGCCGCGTGCCGCTCGCGCCGGGCACGCCCAGGCCCTTGTACCACTCGGCGCCGCGCTCCACGATGATCGGGATGTTGCACAGCGTCTCGACGTTGTTGACCATTGTCGGCCGCCCGTTGAAGCCCGACACGGCCGGGTAGGGGGGCTTGCCCCGGGGCATCGGGCGGTTGCCCTCCAGGGCCTCGATCAGGGCCGTCTCCTCGCCGCAGATGTAGGCCTCGGGGCTCGGGTGGACGTGGGCGTGGACCTTGATGAGGTCGCCGATGATGCCCGCGGCCTCGGCCTCCTTGATGGCCGCGTCCACGCGCTCGCAGGCGAGGGGGTAGCCTTCGCGGATGAAGAAGATGACCTCGTCGGCCGCCACGGCGTGGGCCGCGATCAGGGCGCCCTCCAGGAGGCGATGGGGCAGCTGCTCCATCATTTCCTTGTCCTTGAACGCCCCCGGCTCGCTCTCCTTGCCGTTGCAAACCACGTAGGGCACGCCGGGCGAGTCGGCCACGGTGCGCCACTTGCGCCCGGTGGGGAAGTCCGCGCCGCCGCGCCCCGTCAGGCCCGACTCGAGGACCAGATCGATGACCTTGTCCGGCGCGATGGACGTGACCGCGCGCTTCAGGCTCTCGTAACCGCCGTGCGCCGCGTACACCTCCAGCGTATGAATGTCCGGGATGTCCACGCCCTCGCGGACCACCCGCAGCTCGGTGATCGTACGTGTGCCCGTCATAAAACCCTGAACCCCCCGTGATCGGATGCGCTCGGGCGCCTCCCCGCGGCCGCCGGGTATTTCCCGGGCCCTCGGGGCCCGCGGCACCCACACCGGCGCCGGCGGCGCCCGCCCCGTCGGGGCCCACCGGCACGCCCAATACTTCCTCACTATATCCCCCCCGCCAGCGCTGCGAAACCCGGGGCCTGTAACCCGCTTTCCGCGCCCGCCGGCGCCGTTCCGGCCGTGCTCCGGCCCCGTGCTACGCTTATCCGCCGATGCTGACGATCGAGAACGTATCCAAGGCGGTGGGGGCCAGGCCGCTGTTCTCGGGGGTCTCCCTCACCCTGAACGCCGGCGACCGCGTGGGCCTCGTGGGCCCGAACGGCCGGGGCAAGAGCACCCTGCTCGCCATCATCGCGGGCGAGGAGAACCCCGATTCCGGCCAGGTGCGCGGCCGCAAGGGCTTGCGCCTGGGGGCCTTGTGGCAGGAGCCCCCCGCCGGGGGCGACACCCCGGTCCTGGCCGAGGCCCTGAAGGGAGACACCGAGCTGACCGGCCTGCAGGGGCGCATGAAGGCCCTGGAGCGCCGCATGGCCGAGCCCGGCGCCCACCCATCCGACGTCGAGTCCCTGGCGGAGGAGTACGGGGGCGTGCTCGATCGGTTCGAGGCCCTGGGCGGCTACCGGCGCGAGGCCGAGGCGCGCAAGATCCTGGCGGGCCTGGGCTTCTCCGACGCCGAGATGGACCGGCCGTGCGGCTCGCTCTCGGGGGGCTGGCGCATGCGCGTCTCCCTGGCGCGCCTGCTGGTCACGGCGCCGGACGTGCTCCTGCTGGACGAGCCCACGAACCACCTGGACACCCCGGCCGTGGAGTGGCTGGAGGCGTTCCTGGCGGCTTACCCCGGGACGATCCTGGCGGTCTCCCACGACCGCGATTTTCTCAACGGTTTCGCCAACCGGATCGCGGCCATGCTGGACGGCGGGCTGCGTCTCTACAAGGGCGGCTACGACGCCTACCTGGTCCAGCGCGAGCAGGAACGGGAGGTGGAGGAGAACCGGGCCCGCAACCAGCGCAAGGAGGCCGAGCGCATGCAGGCCTTCGTGGACCGGTTCCGCTACAAGGCCACCAAGGCCCGCCAGGCCCAGAGCCGGGTCAAGCAGATCGCCCGCATGGACCCGATCGAGGTGCCCAAGGAGGAGCGGGTGGTGGACTTCGCCTTCCCCGCCACCACCCCCTGCGCCAAGGAGGTCCTCGTCGCCGAGGCGCTGGCCAAGGCGTTCGAGGGCAACCGGGTGTTTCGCGACTTCGGCTTCACCCTCTTCCGGGGCGACAAGGTGGCCCTGGTGGGGCCCAACGGCGTGGGCAAGAGCACGCTCCTGAAGATCCTGGCGGGCACGGAGGCCCCGGACACGGGCACCGTCACCCTCGGCCACAAGGTGCGCCGGGCCTACTTCGCCCAGCACACCCTCGATACCCTCTCGCCCGTCCGCTCCGCCTACGAAGAGGTCCAGGCCGTGGCCCCCAAGGACCCGGTGGCGCGCATCCGCGGCATCCTGGGGCGGTTCCTGCTCACCGGCGAGGAGCAGCTCAAGAAGGTGGCCGTGCTCTCGGGGGGCGAGAAGGCCCGGGTGGCCCTGGCGCGCCTCCTGATCCGCCCGGCCAACCTGCTGCTCCTGGACGAGCCCACGAACCACCTGGACATCCCCTCCCGCGACGTGCTGGAGGACGCCCTGACCGCCTACGACGGCACCCTGGTGATGGTCACCCACGACCGCCACCTGATCCGCCGGGTGGCCAACCGGGTCCTGGAGATCCAGGGCGGCCGCCTGATGGACCACCACGGCGGCTGGGCCGCCTACCTGGCGGCCCGGGAGGGGGCGGCGCCCGCGGCCCCGGCCGCGCCCGCCCCCGAAGCCCCGAAAGCCCCCAAGGCCCCCAAGGCGGCCGGCGGGGGCGGCGGGGCGGGTGGGGCCGAGCGGGCCCGGCGCAAGGAGGCCGCCCGGGACGAGCGCAAGGCCAAGGCCCGCATGGCCGAGATCGAGAAAAAGCTCGCCGAGGCCGAGCCGGAGCTGGCCGCCCTGGCCGCCCGCCTGGCCGATCCCGCCCTGTACGCCGACGACGCCGCGTTCCGCGAGGTGCTCGACGCCCACGCCGCCGTCGAGCGGCGGATCGAGCGCCTGACGGCCGAGTGGGACGCCCTGGCCGAGGGCCTGCCGGCCTGAGACGGGCGCCCGGGGCCCCCCGGAGACGCCTACCCCCCTCGTTTTCCCCCCGTACCCGGGTCCAAAGGGAAACGGGTTGCCTAAATCTCGTACCGGATTCTTCCGATAGATCGGGTACCCCGTGGCCTGTGGTGTGCCCTGCGGCCGCGGGCGGCGTTGAGGTTCATGGAGCGAGTGGGTTGATCCATCAGCACCTGGGACAACGGCTGGTCGAAGGCCAGCTGATCACGGAGGACCAGTACCAGAAGGTGCTGGACCACATCAAGCGTGAAGGCGGCCGCTTCTTCTCGACCTTGGTGCAGTTCGAGTACTGCAGCGAGAGCGAGCTGATGCACTTCCTGTCCCAGTACTACCGCCTGCCGATGGTGGACATCCGGCAGCTCAAGATCGACCCCGCGGTCATCAAGCAGATCCCCATGGAGGTGGTGCAGAAGTACCGCGTGATCCCCATCAAGCGGGTGGGCAACCGCCTGACCGTGGCGATGGAGGACCCCTCCGACGTCTTCGCCATCGACGACATCAAGTTCATGACCGGCTACGAGATCGAGCCGGTGCTCGCCTCCTGCACCGCCATCGCGGAGGCCATGGACATCTACTACGACTCGGCCAACGAGTTCCAGGACGTCCTCTCCGGCCTCGACGACGAGAGCCTGGACGTGGTGGAGCAGTCGGAGGAGGAGTTCAACGCCGCCGACATGACCGCCGCCGTCGAGGAGGCGCCGGTCGTCAAGCTGGTGAACCTGATCCTGGCCGAGGCCATCAAGAAGGGCGCCTCCGACATCCACATCGAGGCGTACGAGAAGAAGTTCCGGGTGCGCTACCGGATCGACGGCCGGCTCTACGAGGTCATGAGCCCCCCCATGCGCCTGCGCGCGGCCCTGACCTCCCGCGTGAAGATCATGAGCCAGCTCGACATCTCGGAACGCCGCGTGCCCCAGGACGGCCGCATCAAGCTCAAGCTCAAGGACCGCGAGGTGGACCTGCGCGTCTCGACCCTGCCGTGCCTGTTCGGCGAGAAGATCGTGATGCGTATCCTGGACAAGAGCAACCTCACCCTCGATCTGGCCAAGCTGGGCTTCGGCGAGAAGGCCTACAAGCAGTTCCTCGACGCCATCGCCTCGCCCTGGGGCATGGTTCTGGTCACGGGGCCCACCGGGTCGGGTAAGACCACCACCCTGTACTCGGCCCTGCACCAGGTCAACAAGATCGAGACCAACATCATGACCGCCGAGGACCCGGTCGAGTACAACCTCCTGGGGATCAACCAGGTGCACGTGCGCGAGGAGGTGAACCTGACCTTCCCGGCCGCCCTCCGCTCCTTTTTGCGCCAGGACCCGGACATCATCATGGTGGGCGAGATCCGTGACGGCGAGACCGCGGAGATCGCGGTCAAGGCGGCCCTCACCGGCCACCTGGTGCTCTCCACCCTCCACACCAACGACGCCCCGAGCACCATCAACCGCCTGCTCAACATGGGCATCGAGCCCTTCCTGGTGGCCTCCAGCGTGGTCCTCATCGTCGCCCAGCGCCTGGCGCGGCGCATCTGCAGCGAGTGCAAGGAGCCCCTGGAGGTGGAGAAATCCACCCTCGAGAACCTGGGCATGCCCCCCCAAACCGCCGCCAAGGCGAAGGTTTTCCACGGCGTCGGCTGCCCCAACTGCAACGGCACCGGCTACCGGGGCCGGGTGGCCCTCTACGAGGTGCTCCATATCGACGAGGCAATCCGGGAACTGATCTTCAAGCAGGCAAATTCCGATGAGATCAAGAAGTGTGCCGTGGCCCGGGGCATGGAGACCCTGCGCATGAGCGGCATCCGCAAGTGCCTGGAGGGAATCACGAGCGTGGAGGAGGTGTTCAACGTCACCTTCGCCGACTAGGCGTTTGGGAGGGACAAAGGCGCGCATGGCGACGAACCTGTATCAGCTGCTGCAGGACATGGTGGAGGCCGGGGCCAGCGACCTGCACATCACGACCGGGGTGCCCCCCGCCATGCGCCTGCACGGCGACATCGTGCGCATGGACAAGTACGACACGATCACCGCCCCGGAGGCCAAGCGCCTCGCCTACAGCATCCTCAACGACGCCCAGCGCCACCGCTTCGAGGAGGCCAGCGAGCTCGACTGCTCCTTCGGCGTCAAGGGGATCGCCCGCTTCCGCGCCAACATCTTCGTCCAGCGCGGTGCCGTGGCGGCCGCCTTCCGCCTGATCCCCCACAAGATCCCGTCGTTCAACGATCTGGGGCTGCCGGAGGTGGTCCAGGAGATCAGCCGCCGCCCCCGCGGCCTGGTGCTGGTGACCGGCCCCACGGGGTCCGGTAAATCCACCACCCTGGCGGCGATGATCGACCGGATCAACGAGTCCCGCAAGGTCCACATCATCACGATCGAGGACCCGATCGAGTACCTGCACCCCCACAAGCAGTCGGTGGTCAACCAGCGCGAGGTGACCTCCGACACCAAGGGGTTCAAGGCCGCCCTGAAGCACATCCTCCGGCAGGACCCGGACGTGGTGCTGGTGGGCGAGATGCGCGACCTGGAGACCGTGGAGGCGGCCCTGACCCTGGCCGAGACCGGCCACCTGACCCTGGCCACCCTGCACACCAACTCCTGCGCCCAGACCATCAACCGCATCATCGACGTCTTCCCGCCCACGCAGCAGCCCCAGGTGCGCTCCCAGCTGGCCCTGGTGCTCGAGGGCGTCGTCTCCCAGCAGCTGATCCCCATGGCCGGCGGTGAGGGGCGCTGCCTGGCGCTCGAGATCATGGTGCCCAACAGCGCCATCCGGAACCTGATCCGGGAGGACAAGGTCCACCAGATCTACTCCTCCATGCAGACCGGCCAGGAGAAGTTCGGGATGCAGACCATGAACCAGAGCCTTTCGCAGCTGGTGATGCAGCGCGCCATCTCGCCGGAGGAGGCCATGCACCGCTCCAGCAACATGGCCGAGCTGCAGGCCATGTTCCAGCGCATGGGGCTCGGGGCGGTGGCGGCGCCGATCGACTGAAGGGCCCCGATTTTCTTTAGGAAGCGTCCATGGCGACATTCGCATACGTCGGTAGGAACCGGACCGGGGAGATCCAGAAGGGCGAGGTGACGGCCAAGACCCGCGAGGAGGCCGCCGCCATGCTGCGCAAGCAGAACGTGCTGGCCACCTCGCTGCAGCGCAAGGTCTCGAGCATCAATATCGAGCTCCCGGGCGTCGGGGCCAAGGTGACGCCGCGCGACGTGGTGATCTTCACCCGGCAGTTCTCCACCATGATCGACGCCGGGCTCCCCCTGGTGCAGTGCCTGGAGATCCTGGCCCAGCAGACCGAGTGCAAGCCGCTGGCGAAGGCCATCAACGAGACCCGCATGGAGGTGGAGGCGGGCTCCACCTACGCCGAGGCCCTGCGCAAGCACCCCAAGGTGTTCGACGACCTCTACGTCAATATGGTCGCGGCCGGCGAGGCGGGCGGTATCCTGGACATCATCCAGCAGCGCCTGGCGAAGCACATGGAGAAGAGCATTCGCCTGAAGAAGAAGATCAAGGGCGCCCTGGTCTACCCGGCCTCCATCGTCGCCATCGCGGTGTGCGTGATGGCGGTGCTGATGATCTGGGTGATCCCGGTCTTCGCACAGATGTTCAGCGACTTCGGCGGCACCCTGCCGGCCCCGACGCGGCTGGTGCTGGGGGCCTCGGACTTCATCGTGGGCAACATCTGGGAGATGATCATCGCGGTCGTGCTGCTCGTCTTCGGCGTCAAGCGTCTCTACAAGACCGAGCGCGGACGGCTCCACATGGACCGCCTGTCGTTGAGCGTGCCGGTGTTCGGCGACCTGATCCGCAAGGCCGCCGTGGCCAAGTTCACGCGCACCCTGGGCACCCTGATCAGCTCGGGCGTGCCGATCCTG
>Ga0210144_1001193_pt1 | contig 11218 bp, 10 predicted proteins | sample Muzzi_PWA_D2_FD_185532 | JGI IMG/M metagenome (GOLD analysis project Ga0210144, IMG submission 185532) | Wetland microbial communities from San Francisco Bay, California, USA, that impact long-term carbon sequestration - Muzzi_PWA_D2 (SPAdes) | ecosystem: Environmental > Aquatic > Marine >...
ATTGGTCGCCAGGGGGATTGCGATATTGTCCTCAACAATACGCTGGTCTCTCGCCATCATGCCAGACTTTTTGAACGGGATGGCGACCTCTGGATACACAACCTTAGCCAGACAATGCCAATTCACGTATATGCTGGGCATAAACTGCCGCAAGGCAAAGCCACGCACTTAAAGTTTGGCGATTTCTTTAAGGTCGGCTATACCCGAATCCGTACCCAAGCAAGCGAAAACGATACAAAAAGGGAAATACCCTCTCTGATTAGATATGACTCGGTTCGCTGCTCTGGTTGCCACCATACCATTTCGGCATCCTTAAAAGATTGCCCCTGGTGTGGTCTCTCCCTGGCCGGAGCAATTACTCACTAGAGCTTTCCCGAAAGGTGAATGAGTATCTTAAAGACAAACAGATTACGGAACACGCACCACGTAACCCTGTGCGTATTGCGTGTTTCGTTAAGTGTAAATCTTTGATAATGAATGACCGTCCGAGAGAGTTCCATAAGCAAAGGAGGTATTTATGATAACTTTACAAGCAACTGAAGCTAAACAACCAAGCAATCAACCAGAAACGTTACCCAGCCTACCTTTGATCACAGCCCGGCCACCGTCTCTAAAGATGCTCCTTAACCAGAGACAGGTCTCGATGCAAGCCCTCGAAAAACTGGAGGTGCCGGTAGAAGAGACCACTTATCTGGCGATTGGTGGAGGGTTGGGGAGCTTTGCCTGGGTTAATCATCTGGTTATTTATGGGGTTGACCCGGCCCATATCGTTTCTATTGGCTTCGAGCCGAAACCTTATGGTCGCTATAAACGGCTCTGTGAAAACTCACAAATCCCTAAAAACGAACGTTTACGCAGCGACTCTGGTGCTACACCCGATAATATTTGGGGCTGGCCCGGCTATGCTGTCCGTGAGATTTGGGACGATTTGAAACATCTAAAGTTGGGGCACGCCGCATACATATGCTGGCAAATTTTTACCGAGCCTGTCTTTGCCGAGCCTTTTACACCCAAGTCTGGAGATGTATACGCCTCAATTGACCGGGAAGCGCGGCGCATTGGTTGGAAGCGTATCTGGCGTCATGGCCGGGTACGGACCATTCGCCAAACGGATGATGGGCGCTATGCCGTTGTTTACTCACAAAGCAAGGCTAAACGTCGTGCTTACAGAATCATCATTGCCCCGTACATCCATGTGGCTATTGGCTATCCCGGTTTGCGCTTTCTACCAGATTTACAAGCGTATCGAGAGCAAACCGGCGATTTCAAACAGGTGGTCAATGCTTATGAAAACCACAATCATGTGTATGAGCAGCTTCGCCAACAGGGCGGTACGGTATTAGTGCGAGGGCGGGGTATTGTGGCTTCTCGTATCATTCAACGCCTCTATGAGGAGCGACATAAAAATCCTCAAATTGCTATCTTGCACCTGATGCGCTCCCCCATTCCGGAGGGCACACAGTACCGGCAGGCAACGCGGCTGACCGAACAGAATTTGCAATTTCAGCCCTACAACTTTCCCAAAGCTTGCTTTGGCGGCGACTTACGTGATCGGCTAGAGAAGGCCAGTGAAGAGGAACGCCAAAAGCTAATTGATATCTGGGGTGGGACCACCACTGCCAACCGCAGCGATTGGCGCATGATTATCAAAACCGGCTTGCAAGAAGGCTGGTATCAAGCCCATTTTGGTCAACTTGAGCGAATCGTTTCAGGTCCAGAGAATAAACTATTAACCAGAATCAAAGGCCGAGGGTTATCGCAAGTGGAAACCCATCTACAAGCGGATTTTGTCATCGATGCCACCGGCCTCAACCCAGAACTCGAAGATAGCCCCTTACTAAAAGATTTGTTACAGAGCTACGGCCTCGAAAAGAACGCATTGGGCCGGTTGAGAGTAGCCCATGATTTTGAGATAACCGGCCTGCGTAATCAGACGGGTCGTATTTATGCCAGTGGAACGATTACGCTGGGTGGGCCATTCGGGCCGGTTGATAGCTTTGTCGGTCTACAATATGCGGCACAACGGTCGGTCAATAGTTTGGCAAGGCTGCAAACGCCGGGGCTTCGACCCATGAATATCTCACGCTCAGTGAACCAGTGGTTGCGCTGGGTAGAAGGAGTAAAACCATGACCCCTACAATTTTAGGCCGGTGGCAAACTCGAATACTGTTACTAGGGACCATTGGCATTTTTATCACCTTTTGGTTTGCCCTTATCCTTAGAAATTTCATAACACCTTTCGCCCTTTTAATCTATGTCATTCTCTTTGGCCTGGGATGGGATGTTATCTACAACGTGCTGCAATCCTGGCGCTGGGACCGCGATTGGCCGCCTATCTTTTTCCTATTTGGGGCAGTTGTGGAGGCCATATTTTTGTGGGGACTTATTAAAGGGATTATGGCCTGGCATCCCTTTGGGATGCCGACTCTTCCCGGCGTAACCCCAAGATTGTTTCTGGTTCAATTTGTGGCTCACTATAGCACCGTCTGGCTCATCACCTTTATAGTAATGTTAGGCCCGCTTAAAACTGCCTTCTTACAATGGCGCTTTAAGGGTGGTCGGTGGTTAGGGAGGTTGTAATGCCTGATGCTTAAAATGAAATTGTAAAACGGGATTTTACAATTTCTGCACTGATGTTACACATCTAGTTGTTACACTTCATGTATATCCGATTTGTGGTCGGCGGTATATACCCCGAACAACATCTGAACCTCGACATAGGAGCACCGGACAATGAAGTGGAATCATCGGCAAAGTTATAAGGCATATCACCCAGAAGCAGATAACAATTCAACAAGCAATACAGCATCATCTCATATAACCTGTAGCAAGGATATCTTTCAGCAACGACCTGTACAGCAACAAGTAAGTATCGAATTTGAGCTGATTAAGCTGGCTCAACAGGGCAACCCCGATGCTTTTGGCGAACTTTACAAACTTCACCTGGATGCCATCTACAGTTACATTTACAAGAGATTAGGTGAGGTGAGTGAGGCAGAAAATTTAACCCAAACCGTCTTTTTACGGGCCTGGCAAGCCCTGGCGCGATATCAATCCTCTAAGGTTCCATTTCGTGCCTGGCTGTATCGGATTGCTCACAACGCAGTTATTGACCACTATCGCACCAGAAAAGAGACAGTATCCTTAAAGAATGAAAAGCTATTATACGACCACACGGATATGCTCGAAGACAAGATTGTTTCTCAAGAACGTTACCAAATGCTGCGCCATGCCCTTGCCACATTGCGCCCTAATTACCAGCAAGTTCTTTCACTCCGCTTTCTCAATGGGCTGGATTACGACGAAACAGCTCAAGTTTTAGGGCGCAAAGTGAATGCGGTCCGTGTTTTACAATTTCGAGCTTTAGAAGCTCTGCATAAAGTGTTGGTACAGGAGAAGACCCTAACTCATGAAAAACAACGTAAGCAACCTACCCGCCAAATGTTTAGCCAAAACAGAAGCCACGAGCTTCAATTTGAATGAACATCTAGCGAAATATCCTCTATCCCCTGAGACTTTGCGGGATATGGTGTCTTTGGCTTTATATCTGCAGGGGATGCCCTCGGTTGTTCCCTCCGAATCATTTCGGAGAAATTCTTATCAACAATTGATGCAGGGGTTAAAGTATGATGGAGAAGTACCCTCAATAAAAAAAGCCGAATGATATCGGCTTATAATAAAAAAGGCGACGACCGGATTCGAACCGGTGAATGGAGGTTTTGCAGACCTCTGCCTTACCACTTGGCTACGTCGCCGTAAAGACAATAATGTATTAGTTTTATCTTACCATGACGTACTTTGTTCGGCAAATTTATTTTTTTCAGAAATTTGGGCCAAAACAAACATGATAAAAAATCTCATTTGCTGGCACAGAGTGTAAGATGATTAGGCAATGAGGGGCAAGGGCATCTGGTCCTCTGTCATTACCAGGGCTTTTTGGCCGGGTAACGTACCCCGCAAACTCCAAGGGCCGGTCCAGGTGATTTCAAGCTCAACCAACTGGCCCTGCCAATCCCGGTTGCTTTCATCTTCAAAGAAGACCAGCTTGTTGGTACGAGTACGGCCTCGCCAGCGCCCTCGCTGTTTACCTTCGGCCAGAACTTCTATTGTACGTCCTAATAGTTTAGCATTGATTTCAGCCACAATCTGCTCTTGTAATTGGTTAACCGCATCAAGGCGACGCTTCTTTTCCTCTTGAGGCACATCATCTTCCATAATCTTGGCCGAGACCGTCCCCGGACGCGGTGAGTACATGGCGCTATGGCACACGTCTAATTTGAGTTCGGCCAGTGTATCGAGAGTGCGCTGAAATTTGGCCTCGGTTTCGCCGGGGAAGCCGACGATAATATCAGTAGCAATGGAGACCTCCGGCATCCGTTCCCGAACGCGCTGAATAAGCTGGTAATAGTCAGTCATAGTGTATTCGCGCTTCATTTGTTCCAGCACCACATCATCGCCCGCCTGATTGGGAATTTCGATATGCTCACACACCTTGGGCAACTCGGCCACCGTATCGAGCAACTGGTCGCTCATGTAGTTGGGATGGCTGGTCAAAAAGCGAATCCGGTGCAGGCCATCAATGTCGTTGAGAACGTGCAGCAGGTCGGGTAGCCGGGGACCATCGGGAATCTCATATCCGTAACGATCGACAATTTGGCCGAGCAGCGTCACCTCTCGTACCCCTTGAGCGACCAGGCTGCGAATCTCGGCGGCGATTTCGCCGATGGGGCGACTGCGCTCTTTGCCGCGCCGGGAGGGGATAATGCAAAAGGTGCAAACGTGGTTGCAACCGTAAATCACCGGCACGTGAGCCGTCACCAGATTATTCTTCTCGTGTAGGGGCAAAACGAGGCTGAAGTCCTCATCCTGCAATTGGTGGCGATAATTTAGCTCGTTTTGCTCACTATCGCGGGCCAGCAAAAAATCGACCAGGGGCGCGGGTTCGCTGGGCGGCATAAAAACGTCAACATGGGGGAAGGTTTTGGCTAACTTACCGCCCCCTCTGACGCCCACCATGCAGCCCATCAAGGCCAGCACCTTATCGGGTTTGGCCTCTTTAAGCGGCTTGAGGCTCCACAAAAAGCCGGTGGCCTTATCTTCGGCGCTCTGGCGGACGACGCAGGTATTGAGCACCACCACATCGGCCTCTCGATAGCTATCTGTATAGCGATACCCCAGCTTCTCCAACTCCGAGCCGGTTCGCTGCGAGTCGGCCATATTCATTTGGCATCCGGCGGTCCAGATGTGATATTTCATGAAGGTCTTCTTGATAAGAGATTTGGTGAAATGTAGCTTTTATTCACCATACATCAATTTTTTCATCACGAATGACACGAATAGGCAAATTGCTCGAATGATTTTAAAATTTTAAAAAAATTCGTGCCATTCGTTCATTCGTGATATTCGTGATTAATAATGATAAGGTAGTCAGATACAGCTTCACCTCTTTGCATTGTAACAATACGCGGCTTAAATTCAAAATTGGCAGTAGAAATTTGTTACCTTCGTACCTCACGCAAAGCCGCAAAGATTTAATGTGCTATTACAAAAAGTTCGCTCTTTGCCCAGAGTTGGGGTAATATAGCGCCATATCTGAGCTGATCGAAGAGGGCGCGAAGTCTTGACAGGAACAACCCGTTCGACCGAGGAGAAACAAGATGGCAAATGAGTCGATTTTATATGAGCGTCGTGACCGGGTCGCGATTGTTACCCTGAACCGCCCGCGAGTCATCAATGCCTTTAATCGCGAGATGTATGCTCTTTTCAACGCCGCTATTGAGAGATTCCGTGATGATGATGATGCCTGGGTTTGTGTGGTTGTGGGGGCCGGTGCGCGAGGCTTCTGCTCCGGGGCCGATATCAAGGCTTTGAGCGCCGACCTGGCTGCAGGTATCGAAGAATCGCCCGAACCACTGACAATTTGTCGAGAGATGGTGACACCAAAGCCCCTCATCGCCGCCGTGCATGGTCACTGCATCGGCGAAGGCGTTAATCTGGTGCTGGCCTGTGATATGATTATCGCGGAGGAAAGCAGCCGATTTTTTGTTTCCGAAGCGCGGGTTGGGGTCAATGCCGTGGACATTCCCCTCAAGTTGGCCCGGAAGATGGGTTATTTTCCCGCCTTTGAAATGCTGATGGGTTTAGAGGGCAAGTCCGCCGCCTGGTGTCATAATGCAGGTTTGGTCAATACTATGGTGGCCGATGGTACGGCTGCCTCCCACGCGCTTGAAGTGGCTCATCGCTTGACTTCGGAAACTGCCCCCTTAGCGGTGCGGGCGATGAAAGAAACGCTCTGGCGGGCTGTCATGGAAGGGGAGGCGGTTGCTCGTGAGGCCGGTAGACGGTGGCGCGAACAGATTTATCAATCAAAGGATTGGGCCGAAGGACGGGCGGCATTTTCTGAGAAGCGTACACCAAAGTTTGTGGGGGGATAGGAAAGACTCGACAAGACCCCAGAAATACATTAATATGCCTGGGCATCCCAATAGGTTTAACAAGGAGGCCCTTATGGCTGATCCCAAGTTTATGAAGTTCGATACGCGGACGCTGCATGCCGGTCAGCGGCCCGACCCCCTGACAGGCTCTCGCGCCGTGCCCATCTACCAAACCACATCCTATATGTTCCGAGATACGGACCATGCCGCCGCGCTCTTCAATCTGGAGCGAGCCGGACATATCTATTCCCGCATCTCGAATCCCACGGTGGCGGTGCTTGAGGAACGCATCGCCGCGCTTGAGGGTGGAGTTGGCGCGGTCTGCACGGCCAGCGGACAGGCGGCGCTGCATCTGGGGATTGTCACGCTGATGGGCCAGGGCTGCCATATTGTGGCCTCATCACGGCTGTATGGCGGGACCAACAATATGTTCATGCAAACCCTGCCCCGCTTCGGCATCACCACGACGCTGGTCGACCCGCACGACCACCAGGCCATCAAGCAGGCCATCCGCGAGAATACCCGGCTCATCTACGGGGAAACACTGGGCAATCCGGGCATGGAGGTATTGGATATTCCCGCCGTTGCCGAAATCGCTCACGAGGTCGGGTTGCCTCTGATGATTGACAACACATTTGCCACGCCTTATCTTTGCCGCCCCTTTGAACTCGGAGCCGATATTGTTACCCACTCCATCACCAAATTTATGGGGGGGCATGGCATTGCGATTGGCGGGGTGGTGGTCGATGGCGGCACCTTTGATTGGGAGGCCTCCGGCAAATTCCCCACCCTGACCGAGCCTTACGCCGGTTATCACGATTTGGATTTTGCCGAGGAGTTTGGCCCGGCGGCGATGATCTCACGGGCGCGGGCCGAAGGGTTGCGGGATTTTGGAGCCTGCCTCAGTCCGATGAATGCCTTTTATATTCTGCAAGGGCTAGAAACACTTCACGTAAGGATGCCCCAACATGTGGCAAATGCTCAAGCCGTGGCCGAGTTCCTGGAAGGGCATGAGGCCGTCGAGTGGGTGCTCTATCCGGGCCTTGAGAGCCATCCAGATTACGAACTGGCCCAACGACTTTTGCCCAAAGGCAGCGGCGCTATCTTTAGCTTTGGCATTCGTGGTGGACGTGAGGCTGGCCGCAAATTTATCGAGCGGCTGCAGGTCTTCTCGCATCTGGCGAATGTGGGCGATGCCAAATCCCTAGTGATTCACCCGGCCAGCACTACCCACCAGCAAATGAGCGCCGAAGCTCTGGAACTGGCCGGGGTGGGTGAGGACTTGGTCAGGCTCTCAGTAGGGCTTGAGGATAAGGACGACCTTATTGATGATCTCAAACAGGCGCTCCGGGCGTCACAATGGTAGGAGGCGAAGATGGCAATTGAATTCATGGTCGATGGCAACAAGGTCTTTTGTGCGACCGGCGGACAGCCTTTCAACCCAAATAGTCGCGCTGTAATTTTGGTACACGGCGGGGGTATGGATCACAGTTATTGGAGTTTGCAGAGTCGTTGGTTCGCCTGGCACGGCTGGTCAGTCTTGGTGCCCGATTTGCCGGGGCATCGAGGCTCTGAAGGCGACCCACTGCCTACCATTGAGGCAATGGCCGCCTGGATTGGCCGCCTCATGGATGTCGCCGGGCTAAAGAAAGCAACGCTGGTGGGTCACTCAATGGGCGCAATCGTTGTGCTTCAGGCTGCGGCGGACATGCCGGAGCGAGTGGAGCATATCGGCCTACTATCTGTGGCCGACGCTATGCCCGTCCACCCCGATTTGTTGGAGGCAGCCCGCCAGGATGATTCTCTGGCCTACGACCTGGTGACCTCTTGGAGTCACGGGCAGGGGGCGCATTTTGGCCGCAACCAGCAGCCCGGCATTTGGATGTTAGGGACCGCTCGTCAATTACTGGCCCGAAACCGGCCCGGCGTTCTCTTCAACGACCTCAATGCCTGTAATGAATGGCGGGGAGGACTAGAAGTTGCCAAAAAGGTGAAGTGTCCGGCCCTGGTTATTATCGGCGATAATGACAGGATGACCCCCACTAAACGCGGTCAAAGGGTTGTAGAAGCGATAGAGTACTGCCGGCCGGTTGTTCTAGCCGATTGTGGTCATTTGATGATGCAGGAGCAGCCAGACCAGACCCTAGATGCCTTAATCGCTGAGTTTCAGCATTAAGTAGCGCGGAGAACCTACACCTTGTGATTGGATCTTTACTATAATGAGAAGACGCGAACCAGAATCAAATATTGAATGGAAGAGATGGGGAAAAAAAGACCCTCTATGGGGCGTTGCCGCCTGGGCAGGGAAAGAGAAAGATGGAACAAACCCGTGGACTGATGAGGCTTTTTACCAACTAGGACAGCTTGATTGGCAAGATTATCAAGAACGTTGGTGCAAATACGGGGTAGACAATCAGTCTTGCCTTGAAATTGGCTGTGGCGCCGGACGTCTTACCATGCACCTGGCCAAATTCTTTGAAAGAACATATGCGATAGATGTTTCAGAAGGGATGCTGGCTTATGCTCGGCAGCATATTACAAAACCGTCGGTATTATTTCAACTTGTTGATGGAACAAGTTTACCGATTGCCACTAACTCAATTACTGCTGTCTTTTCAACCTATGTTTTCCAACATTTTGACTCGTTAGCTTATGCTACAGAATATTTCAGAGAGATATCACGGATTTTGACCATTGATGGCAGCATGATGATCCATCTCCCAATTTTCCATTGGCCGCCAAAAACCCCGATAATTTCCAGAGCACTGCTTGGATTTAAAAGAGATGTAGAGGATATAAAAGCACGGATACGTAGATGGTTCATCATTCAGGAATTATCGAGGCCAATTATGCGGAATCTGGTCTATCCAGTAAATTATTTTTATAATACTTTGCCTGAGCTTGATCTTATAAATATAGAAATAAATGTAATTGCCGTCGCCGATAATGGGGCACACGCATTTGTTTTTGCTCGCAAGAATAACGTATGAAATTTGTTGAATGGTCACAGATATAGATCACCGCCCATGGACATTGCCAAATACGCCTTGGATATGGGCCATGAAGTGGTTGGATTCGCTCTTTATCCACTGGCCTGTTGACATTGAATCGTTGCGGCCCCACATACCCCCCGCTCTTGAGATAGATACGTTTGATGGTCAAGCCTGGATTTCCGTCCTTCCATTCCGAATGGCAGGGTCTTGGCTCAGATACACTCCGGCGCTGCCGTGGCTATCGAATTTCTTGGAACTGAATGTTCGGACGTATGTGAAGGCTGGGGGTAAGGGCGGGGTCTGGGTTTTAGGTGTAGAAGTATCAAACCCGGTGGTGGTTCGGGGCACCCGGTTTTTCTTTGACATGCCATTTTACCATGCCAGGATGTCATTAAAAGCAATGAATAAAAGCCTCCACTACAGTAGCCAACGGGTGCATCATCATGGGTTACCCGCAGAATTTTCCGCAACATATCGGCCATCAGACTCTATCACCTATACTGAAAAGGGCTCCTTAGATCATTGGCTAACCGAACGATACTGCGCCTATGCCACTGATCGAAAAGGCCGGGTCCTTCGCAGCGAAATTCATCACGCCAAGTGGCCGTTACAGCCGGTAGAGGTAGAAATTCAAACGAACACCCTACTGGATGTGCTTGGTCTCAGAGTTCCCGCAACTGCGCCACGTTGCCATTACTCGCCAGGGGTGGAGGTGGTAGCCTGGGCACCAAAATCCCTAAAGAACGAGAACACTGAGTGTGATATTTAGACAGGACCTATGGCAAGATTAACAGGATTTTTACCACAATAAGTGTGCCTTTCGGTTAAATTTTGGGCTGGGAATGTCGCGTTTATCTCCATTACTTTTGCATTATTTCTCCATAACTTCTGCAGGATAATCAACTATACTGATAAAATCATTGCTTATTTGCTGTGGTAAACTATATGTGATGTGGTTCACTCATAATAATTCATTTGGAGGTCAATAAAATGCATAATGATGATATCCCGGTAGGACGTATTCTGAGCCGGAGAGAGGTACTTACCTTGATAGGTACAACTGGAGCAGCTGCCCTATTGAGTTCATGTCTTCCCCAAGATCTTGGGGGCGGGGGTGAGGTCAGTGCAGATTTACCGGCCCTGGCAACCAGTAACGCGACACTCCCCACCGGCTGTGTGGTGCGACCCGAACTGACCGAGGGACCGGTCTTTGTGGAGGAAGAGCTTAATCGCTCCGATATCCGCACCGATCCCTCAAGCGGTGCTGTGAGCGAGGGCGTACAGCTTAATCTGGCATTTCAAGTGATGCAGGTCGCCGCTGCCGGATGCGCTCCCCTGGCGGGGGCACAGGTGGATGTCTGGCATTGCGACGCCGATGGCATCTACTCTGATACCACCGAACTGGGTATGCACACCGTCGGACAAAAATTCTTGCGCGGTTATCAAATAACCGACGAGAACGGCCTGGTCAATTTCACCACCATCTATCCGGGCTGGTACGAGGGACGTACCGTTCATATTCACTTCAAAATACGCACCACCGATGGCTACGATTTCACCTCGCAGCTCTTCTTCGACGACACCTTGACCGATGAAGTGTTCGCTCAAGCGCCCTACAACAGTCGCGGCGAGCGTAGTCTGAGGAACAATAATGACGGTATCTTTGCTCAGAGTGGCGGGCAGATGATGCTGGCTACCAACAAAGTCGATACCGGCTATGAGGCCACGTTTGATGTGGCTCTTGATCTTACATAAAACCTTAGTGGCTACCCTTTTGTTAGACACCCGGTT
>Ga0210144_1001194_pt1 | contig 11217 bp, 11 predicted proteins | sample Muzzi_PWA_D2_FD_185532 | JGI IMG/M metagenome (GOLD analysis project Ga0210144, IMG submission 185532) | Wetland microbial communities from San Francisco Bay, California, USA, that impact long-term carbon sequestration - Muzzi_PWA_D2 (SPAdes) | ecosystem: Environmental > Aquatic > Marine >...
CCGAGCTAGGCCGTGGCACCGTGGAGACCCAAAAAATGATGGCATCTTCATCGCCGACGGAAATGCAGGCGTGCCCCATCGTGCTGTCGAAGTAAGCGCAGTCGCCCACGTTCATGCGTTGCGGCCGATAATGCTCGGTATGAAGTTCGACTCGGCCAGCCAGAACATAGAAAAGCTCTTCACCGGGATGGCGAAACACTGGGCCGAATTCCGTCGCGCTGTGAGCTTTCAGGCGTGCAATCAAGGGATGCATCTTCTTGTTGGCCAGTTCGGTGCATAGCAGCTCATAGGTGTAGTTGGGCGTCTCGTGGATGTGACCCTGGCCTCTTGGCGTTATGGCACGTCTCGTTCTTCTGAAATGGTCGTCACCGACGGCCAAGAGTTCGGCAATGTCAATTTCCAGGCCCTTGGCCAGCTTCAGGAGTGTCTCGAATGTCGGCGAGAGCTGATTGTTCTCAACTTTCGAGATTGTCGAGGTCGCCACTCCGGTTCGTCGTCCGAGCTCACCCTGCGTCAAGTCGTGCTGCTTGCGGAGCTGTTTGAGCCGAACGCCCAGGATTTCCGAGATTCCGGGGCTCGATATCCAGGCAACGGTTTGATCGGGTTGTTTCATACGCCGGCATCCCTAATTGAAAATTATCGCATTGACAATTAATTTTCGTATATTGCAAAATTCCCCGAGTTGAGAAAGACTGGTCGAGTAAAACAGATTTTGGGAGGTGCGTCGACTCGTGGACGTGGCGCTTGCCTTTCATTCTGTGGAGCCCCGCAGCAACTTCGACCGGTTCCTGCGGTCTTCTACGACCCACGAGAAATGAAATCGAACTCAATGTCGTCAAGGCCAACAGATTGATAGAGCCATAGGAATACGCCACTTATGCGTGTCTCTTAGCTCCCGTAATCATAAACGAGAACTAGACCGGTACTTCAGGAACTATGGTGACCGCAGATTTGAGGCACTCGACACCCAGGTCGACGCGTTTGCTCGGCAACTGAATTTAGCGACCGGAGCATCCCCAATGCCGCCGGGGGGAAGGTCGCGAGGCAATGACCAACACCGGCGCCGGATCGCGCCAGGCAAAGCAGCGTAAACGAACGGGCACGCGGTAAGGCCGTTTGGCAGAGCCGCTTTATACGGGGAGGACGGCGTAATGGCTGTGAAGTTTCCTGGAATAAGGCGACGCGCTGTTCCGGCTGGCCCGGGGCGGGCGTCTGGCAGAGGCGATGTCGCTCTACGAATGGTTCATGCCCCTTTTGCATCTCGATGCGCGCGGTGATCTGGTCCAGTGCATCAAGCTGTGCGAGCATCTCATCGGACGCGGCAGCCCCCTGACCCGGCCGCCGCGCTTGCCGCTCGAAGGGGCCGAAAGGGCCAGGGTCGAATCGATCATGAACAAAGCGCTCACCACCCGGCCGGAGCTCCCGGTCGTCGGCCTGAAGTCGCGGGCGACCGCTCAGGCCCGCCTTGACACGCGAAAATGATCGGGAGGCTTCAATGGACTATAGAATTCTAGGTCGCACCGGGGTGAAAGTGTCATCCCTGGCATTGGGAACCGACAACTTCTCCGACAATCCCAACGACATGAGCCCCACGGGTGCAGATGAAGCCGCGCGTATTTTGAACCGGGCCATCGACGAAGGCATCAACCTCTTCGACAGCGGCGATGTTTATGAATCCGAAGGAATCCTCGGCCGCATCCTCAAAGAAAATGGCCGCAGGGAGCATGTTCTTATCGCGACCAAGGTCGATCACTTGAAGCGCGGATTGCATGCCAACGACCATGGGCACAGTCGACTAAATATTATCCGCGCTTGCGAAAACTCGCTGCGCAATCTGCAAACCGACTATATCGACCTGTATCAGCTGCATCGCTGGTCGCCGGACATACCCTGGGAGGAACAACTGGGCGCGTTGGATGATTTGGTGCGGCAAGGCAAGGTCCGATACATCGGCAGCTCGACTCACCCCGCCTGGGCCGTCATGGACGCGATCATGGTGAGCGAGGTCAAGCACTACGCCCGATTCATCAGTGAGCAGCCGCCCTATAACCTTCTCGACCGGCGTATCGAGAACGAGCTCGTCCCCCTATGCCAAAAGCACGGCTTGGGAATCATCAGTTGGGGGCCCATGGCCCATGGAGTCCTGGCAGGTCGCTATACCGACGCCAATACCTATCCGGAAGGCTCAAGGGCGGCGTTGCGTGGCAGCTTTTATGCCGACAGGATCACCCAAACCGGCGTCGAGGTCGGCAAACGCTTCTCGGCACTTGCCAAGCAGGCCGGGCTCTCGGCGGCGCAGCTGGCCCTGCTTTGGGTCAAAGACCAACCCGGCATCACCGCGCCGCTGATCGGCGTGCGGTCGATGGAGCAGTTCGAACCGCTGCTCGCGGTCAAGGACATGCGTCTTGACGACGGCTTGCGCACGGCTTGCGACGAACTGGTGCCGCCCGGCAGCGCCGTAGCGAACTTTCACAACACGGCCGATTGGATGAAGATGAAGATACCCGGAGCCGGAAAAGCATGAAGCTTTCGAGAATCATTCACGCGATCGACCTCCATTCCTGCGGCGAGCCGGGGCGCGTTATCGTCGGCGGCGTGCTGGACGTGCCCGGGGCCAGCATGTTCGAGAAGATGCGGTACATGGCGACCGAGGCCGACGATCTGCGCAAACGGATGCTGCGCGAGCCGCGCGGTTATCCGGCAGCGAATTGCAACCTGATCCTGCCGCCCACGCGCCCGGAGGCCGATGCCGGTTTCGTAATCATGGAACAGGTGGAATATCCGGGGATGTCGGGCACCAACACGATATGCGTTACGACCGCTTTGATCGAGACTGGCATGGTGGCCGTGCGCGAACCGATTACCAAGTTGGTCCTGGAGACGCCGGCAGGCCTCGTCACGGTCGAAGCGGAGGTTCGGGATAGCAAGGTCAAAAGCGTAACCTTCGAGAACGTACCCGCCTTTGCCGTGCACCTGGACAAGACCATCGAAGTGCCCGAATTGGGGCCGGTCGTCGTGGACGTTGCCTATGGCGGAATGTTTTACGCGATCGTCGAAGCGGAGGCGCTCGGGCTGACGATTACGCCCGGCAACGGGCGCGCGATTGTTCGCCTGGGCGAGATGGTGAAAGCGGCGGCGCGCGAGCAGCTGCCCGTCGTCCATCCGGAGAATCCTGAGATCGAAGGGATCACGATCATCGTGATCTCCGGCCCGCCGACGCACCCCGACGCCACGCTCAAGAATGCGGTCGTCGTTTCCACGGGCGAACTCGACTGGGAGCGGCCTGAAACCTGGACCGGTGCCATCGACCGCTCGCCGTGCGGCACCGGCACCTGCGCCAAGATGGCGGCGCTCTACGCCAAGGGTCAGCTGAAACTGGGAGAAGACTTCCCTCATGAGGGCATTCTCGGCACGATCTTTACCGGACGGTTGGTCCGCGAAACCAAGGTGGGGCCTTATAAAGCCGTCGTGCCGCGACTGACGGGCCAGGCCTGGATCACCGGGATCGCCCAGTACGTCGTCGACCCCGACGACCCGTTCCCGAATGGCTTCACGGTCGGCGATATCTGGGGCGGCGAGATGGGTTGACCGCGCCGCACTCCGGCGCTTTGAACTCAGCAGGTTCCATTCGGCGGAGCGCAGAATGAGACTCGGATTCATCGGCACCGGCACGATCACCACAGCTGTCGTAACGGGCCTTTGCACAGCCGACCGAACGCCGGAGCACGTCCTGGTCTCGCCGCGCAATGCGGAGCGGGCCGCCGCCCTAGCCGAGGCCTTTCCACAAGTCACCGTCGCCCAAGATAACCAAGAGGTGGTCATTGGAAGCGATTGGGTGTTTCTTGCCGTATTGCCGAAGATAGCGCAGGAGGTTCTGTCGCCTCTGCGGTTTCGTTCGGATCAACGGATCGTCAGCCTGATTGCGACACTGTCGGCGGCCGAGCTCGAGGAGCTCGTCGCACCGGCCTCAACCATCGTCCGCATCGTTCCTCTACCGCCCGCCGCACGTCACCTGGGGCCCATCGTCCTCTGCCCGCCCGATCCCGAGGTCGCGGAGCTATTGAACCGGATCGGCTCGGCGGTTGAGGTCGAGAACGAATCGCAGCTCTATGCCCTTTGGTCCGTGACGGCCCTCATGGCGCCCTACTTCGCGCTGCTCGGCCGGACGATGCATTGGCTCGCTGACCAGGGTGTGGACGCTGCTGCAAGCAGTCGTTACGTCGGCGCCATGTTTCATGGACTCGCGGTGTTCGGCGCCGAGGCCGCAGTGGCGGGTTTCGATCCGCTGACCAAAGAGCACCAAACGCCGGGCGGTCTGAACGAGCAGGCTCTGCGGGAACTTACCGCCGCGGGGTGGTATGACCAGCTTGGAGCGGTGCTCGACAAGATTCTCGCGCGCCTCGAAGGGCAGCTGACGTATTTCCCCGACAAAGATCCGCATTGAGATCGTGAATCCGACCGTACCACCTTACTTCTTATTGACAAAGATTTTTCGTATCCACCATATTATTTCCCTAGATGGCTTGGAGGTCATCGATGGGATCGTTACCGACCGACAGGTGCGGCCAAGGCGAAGACAGGGTGGCAGTGGTCACCGGCGGCGCCAGCGGACTGGGCGCGGCGATCGTCCGGCATCTCGCCCGGCGCGGCTTTGGTGTGTGCATGAACTACATCAACGAGGCCAAGGCAGGCCAAGTCGAGGAGGATCTGCGGGGAGCCGAAGCGGCGGTGAGGCTCGTGACGTACGAGGCCGATGTCACCCACCGGCAGCAAGTTCGCGCCATGTTCGATGCAGTGCTCGACCGCTTTGGCCGCGTCGACGTGCTGATCAACGGTGCCGGCTTCAATCGAGATGCGCCCTTCGTCGAAATGACTGACGAGGAATTCAACAGCGTCGTAGCAGTGCACCTATGCGGCCACTTCATTTGCTCCCAGGAGTTCGTGCTCCACAACCCCGACCGGGAGGGGCTGATCGTCAACTTCGCGGCGCCCTGCGGCATTGAGGGACGTCTAAATGGGGCCAATTTCTGCGCCGCCAAGGGAGGAATACTGGCACTGACCAAGTGCATGGCGCAGGAATTGGCGCCGCGGATCAGGGTCAACTGCCTACAGCCGGGTTCGATCAAGACCCACGAGGTGATCGAACGGTACGGCCTCGAGAGTGATACCGGCATGGAGCGTGAGCTGGCGCGCATCCCGATGCGGCGCCTAGGTCATCTTGAGGACGTGACCCGAATGGTGGACGCAATTCTCGAGGCCCGCTTCACAACCGGAGCGACCTTTTTAGTGAATGGCGGCCAGTTCATGCAATGAAGAAGATCAGATGAAGTACAGAACCCTAGGACGCACGGGAATCAAGGTCTCGCCGCTATGCTTCGGTACCGACAACTTTGCCGATCCGACCCCGGAGCCGGAATGCATCCGGATGGTCGACGTGGCGCTCGATGCGGGAATCAACCTCCTCGACACCGGCGACATCTACGCCGAGGGTGAGGGCGAGAAGATCATCGGCCGGACTCTGGCCGCCAACGGTCGTCGGCACGAAGTGCTGATCTCCACCAAGGTCGACCACGTGCCGGGCGTAGACCTGACGGTGCGCACGCCGGGGATCGACCCCAACGCCCACGGCCACTCGCGACTCAACATCATCAGGTCCTGCGAGCATGCCCTGCGCAGCCTGCAGACCGACTACATCGACTTGTTCCAGCCACACCGACCGTCCCCGGACGTGCCTCTGGACGAGACGCTAGCGGCGCTCACCGCCCTCGTCCGCCAAGGGAAAGTTCGGTACGTGGGCTGTTCCACGCACCCAGCGTGGATGGTGGCGGAGGCGGTGTTCACCAGCGAGCTCAAGGGATACGTCCGCTACGTTAGCGAGCAACCTCCGTACAACCTTCTCGATCGCCGAATAGAGAACGAGCTCATTCCCATGTGTCAACGCCTAGGCCTGGGGATTATCAGTTGGGCGCCGCTGGCGCAGGCAATTCTCGCCGGCCGCTACGACAACCCGGAGCGCTTCCCAGACGGCTCTAGGGCGGCGCTGCGTGGCGGCTACTACGCCGATCGGGTGACGGAGAAAGGAGTTGCGGTGGCACGCCGCTTCGCTCAGCTGGCCCGCGAGGCCGGCATCACCCCAGCACAGCTTGCGGTGTTATGGGCCAAGGACCAGCCAGGCATCACCGCACCGCTCGTGGGACCACGTACGGTGGAACAGCTCAAGCCACTGACACCGGTCATGGAAATGGAGCTCAACGACGACCTGCGAACTGCCTGCGACGAACTAGTACCGCCGGGAACCGCTGTCGCTGATTTCCACAACACTGCGGACTGGATGAAGATGCGTGTCGATTGAGCCTGGTCACAATTCAGCCGCGACAATCGGCACCGACACCATGGAGGTAATGAGAATGTGCTTGAGCAGGCCATTTCTGGACGAGATTGTCATCGTCTCGCCGCTCACCATGGCACGCAAGGCGGCGCGGATTCGGGCGGAACTCTGCTCGTTCGGAAAGCCTGTAATCTGCGATGTGATCGACATGAAGCTCCAGGAGCCATCGCGTTACGCCAATAATCCCCGGCGGCGCGACAAATTTCCGGATGACGCCGGTTGCTTTATTCTTCCTTGGACGCGCCCTGACATCGTGAGTACCGCATAGAGAAGAGAGAACCCGGTGTAACCGGAGCGAAAGCCACGAACCTCACGAACGTCACGATCATCAAGGAACAAATCTACGAATCCGCACGACAAAATTGCGAAATCGAAGTGAGCGTGCGGTCACTAACCCGCGGGCGGTGCGCCGCGGTTGGCGCAAGGTAAATCGATGGACTCAGAAGAAATATCAAACAAGGGAGGACCAAGATGCAGAAAATACTGGCAGCATTAGCCGCAATCGGCGTCATCGCGGGCTTGGCAGGCGGAGCAACAGCGGCCGACTTTGTCTTTAGAGCCGCGCACAACGGCAATGCAGATCATCCATTTCAAGATGGATATAAGAAGTTCAAAGAGGTGATAGAAGCGGAGACAAAAGGCCGGGTTGAGGTTCACATCTTTCCTGCCGAACAACTCGGCACAGAAGAACAAGTGGATGAGATGCTTCAGATGGGTACTGCCGCTCTCAACATCACCGGCTCAGCCGCACTGTCGAATTGGGTGCCGGAGGCAGACATCTTCAACCTGCCCTTCATCTTTCGCGACTTGGATCACATGTACCGCGTCCTCGATGGGCCAGTGGGTGCTCGAATTGCCGACGCAATAGAACAGAAGCTTGATGTTGTGTTTCTCGGCTGGATGTACTCCGGAAACCGCAACGTATGGAACGATAAGCGTCCGATTCTGAAGCCAAGTGACCTCGATGGTTTGAAGATTCGAGTCATGGGCAGCCCCGTTCTAATCGATGCGTTCAACGCCCTCGGTGCTCAGGCAACGCCCATGTCGTTTGGCGAAGTCTACACCGCGTTACAGCAGGGAGTGATCGATGGTGCAGAAACGGATCCCATCGACCTTCAGGTCGAGAAGTTCTACGAGGTCACGAAATATGTGTCCCTTACGGGTCATATGTTCCTGCCGGCCGCGTTGATCTTTAGCCGGAAGGTCTATGATAAACTGCCGAAGGACATCCAAACCGCGATCTTTGATGCGGGCCGCGCCGCCACGCTTCGCGAGCGTAAGGTCATAAATGCAAAAGAAGACGCCGCCATGGCCTTCTTAAAGACCAAGGGAATCGAGTTTTTCAAAGTCGATATGAAGCCGTTCCAAGAAGCCGTCGCCAGCGTCTATAAGAAAAATGCCGATAGGGTCGGTGGTATGGACGCGATCGAACAGGTTCGCAATCAGTAGATATTGCACCCAGAGGCGCTTCGCCGAAAAGGGCTCGCGGCTGTAGTGCTAGGTGTGGGCTTCGGTTAAACACCGAAGCCCACACCTGCAAGTGGGGCGGCACAACATCTACATTCGCCGAATGCCGCAGTTATCGAGTGCACTAGTGAAAAGACGATTGTGGCGACGTCTGGCAATGAGAGAAAAGTATGGCCCAATTATAGATTAGTCATAATTCTGTCATCGGCGAGACGTTCCTTTCTCACCCCAAAATGATGGAAGGGAACGCGCGCATTCCCCGAAAAGTACGGGTTTAGCCATGTCAACGAAAACAATCCAGAACGTGATCAAGAGTGTCTTTCTGCATCCACTTGAGGCGGCTCTTTGTTGCCTTCTACTTTCAATGGTGGTGGTTACCTTTAGTCAGGTCGTGTCGCGTTATTTGCTGCACGCCTCACTCTCGTGGTCCGAAGAACTGGCGCGATTTCTTCTCATGTGGCTGACCATGCTCAGCGCTGCATACGGTTTCAAGATTCGCTCACATATGGCGTTGACATTTTTTGTGAACCGGTTCGGCAATCGCACGAGACGGTCGGTTAGCATTTTAGTCACCCTTGCGATGTCAGTGTTCTTAATCATCTTCATCGTCAAGGCTGTTGAACTGACGCAATCTGTCGTGGACCGGATCGGTCCCGGCACCCAGCTCTCTTTTGCCGTCCCGTATTCCTCGACCATCGTCGGTGGAGTATTGATGCTCTATTATGTAGCGCGTACAGGCTGGCGCGAGATCCGAGGGGATTTTGAGCCCTCAACAGACAAATGAAGGAATAGACTGTTATGGAACTCGGGGTGGCGGTCGCTATCGTCTTAGCCGTGGCGCTCGTCCTCTCCGTTCCCATTGCGATGGCTCTCGGGCTCGCTGCTTTAGCGGGAATCCTGATTATGTCGCCAGATTTCTTGATTTTCCTGCCACAGAAGTTCCTCACAGGGATCGACGCGTTCACTCTGTTGGCGATCCCGCTCTTCATTCTGGCCGGGACAATCATGAGTTATGGCGGCATTGCACGCAGAATCGTGGATCTCGCAATGGTCTTTGTCGGCAGACTTCGTGGCGGGCTCGGGATGGTCTCAATCCTTTCCACCATGTTCTTCTCCGGCGTGTGCGGCTCAGCAAGCGCCGACACCGCGGCTATAGGTTCGGTGACTATACCAGCTATGAAGGAGAAGAAATATCCTGCGCCGTTTGCAACGGCAATTGTCGCAGCCGCGGGCGGCACATCCCAGTTGGTCCCGCCCTCCATTGACCTCATCGTCATTGGTGTCGTTGCGAACATTTCCATCGGTGGCCTTTTCGCGGCTGGATTCCTACCTGGCGCGGTCAACGGCCTAGCATTGATGGCATTGGTCTACTACTACGCACGCAAACTCAATCTACCTCTAGAGGCGCGTCTTTCCATCAAGGAGAAGTTACGCCGAATCTGGGACGGCGTGTTGGCGGTCTTGATGGCGGTGATCATTCTCGGAGGCATTCTCGGCGGTGTTTTCACACCAACGGAAGCCTCGGCTGTCGCCGTCGTCTATGGCTTTGTCGTCTCTTTTTTTGTGTACAAGGAATTGAAATTAACTGATATACCGAAAGTACTGTTACGGACATGTCAGCTAACCGGCATCGTCATGTTTGTCCTCGGCATGGCCTCAGTTTTTTCGTTCATTCTTACATTTGAACGTATTCCCCATAACATCGCTGCGGCAATCGTTTCATACGCGGACAACTGGATAATCTTTGTTCTGTTTGTCAACATTCTCTTCCTACTCCTCGGCATGATTATGGATGCTCTACCGGCGTTGATCATTCTCATGCCCATATTGGTGCCAGTTGGGCTAAGCCTCGGGATGGACCCCATTCACCTCGGCATACTAGTCGAAGCGAATGTTGGGATTTCATTGATTTCGCCGCCTGTCGGCGTCTGCCTATACGTTGCCTGCGGGCTCAGCAAGGAGCCGATAGAAACCGTGATCCGAGCGCTGATTCCGTTCTATCTGGTCCTGGTAGCTACGGTACTGGTCATCAGTTACGCCCCGGAAATCACCTTGTTCATTCCTCGTTCCCTAGGGTATGTGAACGGCTAGCATTAACTCTGGCGTCTCCGGGTCGGACGCGAAGGCTTTCGTCATCGTCTTCGGCCTGGAGTCCCTGCCCCGCTCGCTGGTCGCCGCGGTGCTGCTAATTCAAACTCAGGGCCTCATCGGTAGCGACGAAGGCGTTAACGTGCCGTCTCTGGTCGGCCCTGCCTCGGCGCTCTTGGCCCGCCGTACTCCCGCCGCCAGCGAAAGAAACGCTGCTCCGATATCACGATGTGGCTGTGGATTTCAAAGTTTCGATCCGCTAAAGGCATGCTGAGAACCCACCTTATATACGCGTACGCCTACGGCGCGCCTTCATCCACCCAAAGATGCAATCCCACAGGATTCCGCGGCGGGTGGACTTTTTTGGTATGGAGAGGTTCGATTGGCTCGCTTACAGCAAATTTGGTGCACACCGCCGAATCGCCCAAAAGGCAAAACACCCCTAGCTCGACGAGTTAAGGGCGTTATTTTTAGTGGCGGCCACCCGCGAACAACGAGAATCACTAATTCTGCCGGTGCGGCTGCAGGTTCAAATCAGGGGGCCGCAACCAGCTTTGTCGACTCCTGCTCATTGCTTCCGTGCCGTTGATTCTCTGGGGAGAAAATTCTAGATAATGTCCGATCTGAATATTGCATCAGGAAATCCACCTCGCTCCAAAACCTTGGTTGCCAAGTGGGGTCCAAGCAGATCAGGCGGACCGCGGCCCCCACAGGATCACTGCGGCACCTCCCAGGCAGAGCATGGCACCCGCGAGATCCCAGCGGTCGGGACGCTGGCCCTCGATGAGCCAGAGCCAGGCAAGCGACGCGGCGATGTAGATGCCGCCGTAGGCGGCATAGGCGCGGCCCGCAAAGGGGCTGTCGATGCGGGTCAGCAGGACCGCGAAGAGGACCAGACTGGCGACGCCGGGAGCGAGCCACAATGGCGAGCGGCCAAGCCGGAGCCAGGCCCAGAACGCGAAGCAGCCGGCGATCTCGGCGATTGCCGCCCCGGCGTAGAATGCCACTGACTGCATGGGGGCTACTCCGTCGGCGCAGCAGTTCCAGCACCCCCGCCGCCCCGGTCCGGTGCGATGCCCTTCCATAGCACATCGATGATCGGGCAGTCCGGCACCCGGTCGCCGGTGCACCGCTCCGCCATGCCCTTGAGGCTGCGCTCCAGGCGCTTCAGGTCGGCGATCTTGCGCCGCACGTCCGCGAGGTGCGCCAGCGTCAGGTCGCGGACCTCGGCGCAGGTGTATTTGCCGCCGTCGACCAGGCCGAGCAGGGCGCAG
>Ga0210144_1001196_pt1 | contig 11211 bp, 10 predicted proteins | sample Muzzi_PWA_D2_FD_185532 | JGI IMG/M metagenome (GOLD analysis project Ga0210144, IMG submission 185532) | Wetland microbial communities from San Francisco Bay, California, USA, that impact long-term carbon sequestration - Muzzi_PWA_D2 (SPAdes) | ecosystem: Environmental > Aquatic > Marine >...
CCGTATCCCTGCTGAAGGAGTACAAGCGCGAGGTGCAGCGCTTCGCGGACGGTGAGCGTGGCGATTACCCGCCGTTTCCGGACCATCACTTCAGGCCGCGCGTGCAGGCCATCTTCGGAGAGTATCGCCAGCGCCTGCTCGCGGCGCGTGAGGCCGGTGACCCGGCCCCGGTGTTTCCCGAAGCGCTGGTCGCCGGTCTGCTCGACAACACCTGGCACGATACCGCGGAAGGCATTGTCGGTAACTGGATCGGGCTCGTCTACCAGCTGACCCACGAACAGCGCATGCTGCCCTTCATGGAGGGAGTCAATCCGCGCAATCCACTCGGTCTCGACTGGATAACCGGGTCATACTAGAACCGCCTTGCGCGGCAACAAGGAGCAGGCGCATGCAGTCCGGTCCCAGAGAGATTGTCACCCCTTTCCGGCCCATCCCGCTGGACGTGCCGGAGGCGATGGCACCCAACGAGTTTTTCAACAGCACCGAAAACCTCAACGACCTGATGCACAACAACGGGCTGCTGACCAACCCGGAGAACCTGTTGCTGTATCGCAAGGCGCTGGGCCACAGCCGTGAGTTCGATACCTCGATCATCTTCAACAGTTCCAACTGTATTCTCAACCCCCTCGGCCGGCCGGTGCGCCGCACGCAGGTGCCGGAGGAGGTGAGGCGCGTCTGGAATCGCATGAACCAGGTCATCATCGATTACATGGTGGAACGTTATCCCGACCCGGAAACGCACCTGCTGCTGGCGGGCGAGGCCAGTCTCGACGCGACCTGGCCGCTGACCTCTCCCGGGGTGCCCAGCATCCGCATGCTGCACAACCACTTCATCGTGTTCGACAAGGCGGAACTGCGTGCAGCCGACCTGGCCGATCCGAACAATCCGAACCTCACGGATGGCGGCCAGCACAGCCTGTTCGAGGCCTACATGCACGATGTCTATCGCGAGTTCTTCGACCGCGCGCTGGACCTGGAGATTCTCTGGCAGGTGGGCGAGGCGGGCTCGCGGATCGAGCTGACCGGCTACCCGCAGGGGCTGCCAAGCTGGGAGATTCACGGCGGGGTGGCGGCACTGGAGGAAATCGGTTTCTGGAACGAGTACGACGAGATTCTGAAGGGCTTCATCGATTTCTACCGGACGTTCTTCAGCCAGGTGTCCACGCGCAATGCCCCGATGCTGGATGACCTGTATTTCCCCGACCACGTCGAAAACGTGCTGCTGTTCAACAATGCTTTCCTGAAGACGGCGAAAAAGGTTCGTGACCGCTGTATCGTCGATGCCGCCTACGCCAATGCCATCCGCTGGCAGCCGGCCTTCAAGCAGCTCATCTACCGCAACGACGAGGACAAGCTGATTGTCACCATCAGCCAGAACTCGATCGGCAATGCCATTACCGAGCTGCTCGGTGTGGTGGTCAGGCGCGTGCCCGATGCCGCGGCCTACGAGCGCTTCGAGCCGCAGCTGATCGAACAGTTGCGGGAAGTGCGCCGGCGCCTGGTCGAGGCCGACCTGGGCGAGGGGATCGAGACGCCCTGGTGGCCTGCCTGACACCCGCCCGCAAGGAAAACGGCGTGAACGGATACCGGAACATCCGGAAAATATTTCCAGCCCCGTGAGAGCATGTCGACACACAGCGCACTGACCCTCATCCGTGCCATGCGGGTACCCTTCCTGGTGCTGGCACCGGTGTGCGTTCTGCTGGGAATCAGCACCGCGCTGCATGCCGGGACGCCGCTCAATCCGCTGGACGTCGGCCTGGTCCTGCTCGGTGCCATCTCGGCGCATGTCAGCGTCAATCTCTTCAATGAGTATTCCGACTTTCGCAGCGGACTGGATGCCCTGACGCGGCGCACACCGTTCAGTGGCGGCAGCGGGGCGCTGATCGATGCCCCCGGCTCCGTGAATGCCGTGTGGTTGCTGGCCGCCGTCACGCTGGGCGTGACGGTGCTGACCGGCCTGTACTTCACGTATCTGCACGGATACCGGATACTGCCGCTTGGCCTGGCCGGCATCCTGATCATCCTGGCATACACACCGTGGCTCACCCGTCACCCGCTGTTGTGCCTGCTGGCGCCAGGCGCAGGCTTTGGCCCCCTGATGGTGGGCGGCACGCACTTTGCCCTCACCGGCACCTACTCCGGTTTCGCATTCTATGTTTCACTGGTGCCATTCTTCCTGACCAGCAACCTCCTGCTGTTGAATCAGTTGCCCGATATGCAGGCGGACCACAGCATCGGGCGGCGCAGTTTACCGGTTGTCTACGGCATGAGAGCCAGTATCGCGGTATATGGCCTGTTCACGACGGCGGCCGGCGTGGTCATCCTGGCCGGCATCCACACCGGGTATATTCCGAGGGCGGGTTACCTGTGCCTGTTACCGCTGTCGGCGGCGCTGGCGGCCTGGGTCGGTGCCGGCAGGCATGGCGGTACTGCGGAGAAACTGCCCCCTTACCTGGGTTTGAATGTACTGGCGGCGATCGTTACACCCCTGCTGCTGGGGGTGGTCCTGTTGACGGGCTGACAGATAGCCGGTGTCATGGTACAAAATCAGGTCAAGCTCATGAATAATCCATGGATATGAAATTCGGCACAGCATTCGCTCTGTACGGCCTGCTGGCCGTACTGGCCCCGGGAGACGCTGTATGGGCGGATGAACTGGTCACCCTGGACACGCGGCCGGGAGTCACCCAGTCATTCCTGTTGCTTGAACCTGATGCAGAACCAGCGGGAGTTATCGTCATGTTCCCCGGGCATGAGGGTGTGGCGAGGTTCAGCAGCCGCGACGGAAAGCCTGGCGTGGAAACGGAAAGGGGCGGGTTCACCGCCAGCGAAGAGGCGCGAACAACGTACCTGGAAAATGCAATGGTCGTGGCGTTAATGGCCGCTCCGTCCGACCGGCCGGATGGCATGGATACCGCGTTCCGTTCCAGTGAGCAGCATGCGACCGATATCGCTGTCGTCATTGATTATCTGAACCGGCGCTACCGCAAGCACCCCTATTTGCACGGCCATTGCAGAAGTTCTTTCTCACCGGCCAGCATCGCAACCAGGCTGAACAACCGGGGCATAGCGGGCCTCATTCTGTCCTCGCCGCGTTCCCAGGGCCGTCACGGTGCCGTCACCGACTATGCAAAAGGCGTGATCGATGTGCCCGTACTGCTGGTTCAGCATGCGGATGATCCCTGCACTGGCACGCCGTACAGTGGCCTGGGCAGGGTGCAGAAGTTCTACGAATCGTCTTCACAAAGGGTGGATGTCATCGTGGTCTCCGGCGGTGATACCGCCCGGACAGGACCGGGCAGCTGCCAGAACGGGGCGCATTCATTCCGGGGCCTGCAACGGGAAACGGCAAGCGCCATTACACACTGGATCCGGGGCGAGGAGTTTCAGACCCGGATCAGGGAACAGTGACCCGGGGCCAAATACCGGAGCTGGTGAAGAATACTGGAAGAAACCGGGGTCAGAACCCGGTTTGATCGTGACCAGGAAAATAAATCATGCACACTGACAACCTGCACCGCTGGCAGCATGACCACCGCTTCGGCCAGGACCGGCGGCGGCCGGGAGAATCGCGCACGCTGATCGTGATCGGGATTACGGCCGTCATGATGGTCGTCGAACTGGTCGCCGGTGTCCTGTATGGATCGATGGCGCTGCTGGCGGACGGTCTGCACATGGCCTCGCATGCCGTGGCACTCGGCATCACGGCCTTTGCCTACCGCTATGCAAGACACAACGCCGCCAGCTCGCTGTACAGCTTCGGCACCGGCAAGGTGAATGCGCTGGGTGGTTTTACCGGGGCCGTGCTGCTGGCCGTTTTCGCGCTGTTCATGGCGCTGGAAAGCCTCGGCCGGATCATTCATCCGGTCGAGATCATCTTCAACCAGGCCATCCTTGTCGCGGTGCTGGGCCTGCTGGTCAATGGCATCAGTGTCGTCATCCTTGGCGTCGATGACCACGATCACGATCACGACACGGATGCTGCTTTCCACGATCACCATGACCATCACCACCATGACCACAACCTGACATCGGCCTACCTGCACGTACTGGCCGACGCGCTGACCTCGATCCTCGCCATAGCCGCGCTGCTGGCCGCCAAATACCTCGGGCTGGTCTGGATGGACCCGTTGATGGGTATCGTCGGCGCCATCCTGGTCGCACGCTGGTCGATCGGCCTGTTGCGTGCGACGAGCGGCATTCTGCTTGACCGGCAGGCACCATCCAGTCTGCTGCGCCAGATCAGGGAGCCGCTGGAGGCAGACGGTGACACACGCGTCACCGACCTGCACGTGTGGTCGATCGGCCCGGGCATCTATTCCGCGCAGATATCAGTGGTCGCACATGCGCAAACCACGCCGGCCGAATACAAGGCACGCATCCCTGCCGGCCTCGGACTCGTCCACACGACCGTGGAAGTCCATCTCTGCGATCAAGTCACGCCGGATACAGGAATGCGTTGATTGCCTGTCGATTATGTGCGTGATCGTGGCCGGCGCCCGATTCAGCCGGACAAGGGTTCCTGTTCAACCGGAAAGCGTCTATGATCCATGAAACAGCAGGGGCCGCAGATGGACGACCTCATCGGTATCGAATCCGCACAGTTCGAAGCACTGGTACGTCAATGGGTGACCGGTCTCAGCGAACTGGTCCGTGATCCGACATTCTGGCTGCAATTCGGCGTTATTGCAGCCGTTTTCGTGCTTGCGCGCTGGCTGATTACGCCACTGCTCAAACGCGTACTGCTGCACCTGTCAAAATCACTCACACGCGTCTCCAGTTTCAGCCGTTTCCTCAGCGCGCTCTCTGAAGTCGCCAACCCGATTGCCTGGCTGACCCTGCAGTGGATGGCCATCGGTGTCGCCGACTATCTGGCATGGCCGCGTGGCGCGCTCACGGTCATTGCCAGTCTGCTCAGTGCCTGGCTGCTGATACGGCTGGTCTCCATGCTGGTCGCCAATGCCGCGATCGCCCGGTTTATCGCCATCGCCGCCTGGACCATCGCCGCGCTGAACATCTTCGGTGTACTGGAGCCGGTTGCCGCCTTGCTGGACAGCTGGTCGCTGAATATCGGCCAGATCAGGCTTTCACCGCTTACCCTGCTCAAGATAGGGCTCGCGCTGTGGTTCTCGCTGTGGATGGCCAACGGCCTGGCCACGCTGGTTGAACGCAAGCTGGAACACACCAAGACCGTGGCACCGACCATGCGCGTGCTGGGGGCGAAACTGGCCCGCATCGGTCTGCTGACGCTGGCCTTCCTGGTGGCCCTGTCCGCGGTCGGCATCGATCTCACGGCACTGGCGGTGTTCGGCGGCGCACTCGGTGTCGGCCTGGGTTTCGGCCTGCAGAAAATCTTCTCCAATCTGGTCAGCGGCGTGATCCTGCTGATGGATCGATCGATCAAGCCGGGTGATGTAATTTCAGTCGGCGGGACATTCGGCTGGATCAATTACCTCGGCGCCCGTTACGTCTCGGTCATTACCCGGGACGGCATCGAGCACCTGATTCCGAATGAAGAGCTGATCACCCAGCGGGTGGAGAACTGGTCCTACAGCAACGAACTGGTCCGACTCAAGGTCCCGATCGGTATTTCCTACAAATCCGACCCGCGCAAGGCGATAGAACTCTGCCTGGAGGCTGCCAGCGTCGTGCCGCGCGTCAAGCAGAATCCCGAACCACGCGTCCAGATGATGGGCTTCGGTGACAGTTCCGTCGATCTCGAACTGCGTATCTGGATCGACGATCCGCCCAACGGCCGGGCCAACGTCATCAGCGAGGTGTTACTGGGCGTCTGGGACCGCTTCCACGAACACGGGATCGAGATCCCGTTCCCGCAACGCGACCTGCACCTGCGCACGCTGCCGGGAGATCTCGACCTGCACTCACTGATGGCAGGCCTGCGCAATGTAGCGGCCGGGGGCAACGCCGCATGATGCTGTGTACCCTGTGTGAGGGCAGCAAGCTGCAGCAGGGCGGCCGCGAGCTGATCGAACAGTGGCGTGCACATCAGGACGCCTGGCTGTGGATTGACCTGCAGGACGAGGAACCGGCTGCCGAGAAGGCGTTCCTCTGCGACGAACTGGGTCTGGATGACTTTGCCGTCACCGAGGCGCAGCGCCGTCGTCACCCGCCGGGCTTTACCGCTCTGCCCGGCTACATCTACCTGCTGGCCAAACCGCTGACCTCGGATTCCGAAGACCTGGATTTCAGTACCCTGCAACTGGCCATGTTCGCGGCACCCGGACTGCTGGTGACCCGGCACAGCCAGCATTCCCGGTTCATAAAAATCCTGCAGCAACGCCTGCTGAGCGAGGGTTGCGGGGGCGAGTCACCGCTCACACTGATGGCAGCCATTACACGGCGGATTACCGATCGTTACGGAACCATCCTGCTCGAACTGGAACACCGGCTCGACGAAATCGAGGACCTGCTGTTCGAAAGCCGCAGTGACACCCTCATGAAGGAACTGGTCGCCTACAATACGGCCTTGCGCAAGATGCGGCGAATCCTGGCCTATCATTCCAATGCCTTCGAACTGCTGTATAACCACTTCGATGCCGTCGAATCCACCCGCGCGCATGATGAATTCAGGGATATCTACAGCCAGATGCAGCGATTTCAAAGCCTGTCGGAAATGTACCAGAATGTCATCAATGACCTGATCGATGGATACATCAGTCTCAACGCGCATCACCTGAACCAGATCATGAAGGTACTGACCATAGTCACTGTGATCTTTGTCCCGCTCACCCTGCTGGTCGGCGTCTATGGCATGAATTTCGAAAACATCCCCGAGCTCAAGGCACACTACGGGTACTTCGTCCTGCTCACGATCATGGTGCTGGTTGCCCTGGCCCTGCTGTACCTGTTCAGGCGGGTGCGCTGGCTCTAGGCAACCAGGTGCCGGAGCTCCGGTTTTTCACGCCGGGCCGGTCCCGGGACCAGACAATCAGCAGTGTGTTCCGACATGACAGACACCAAGACACCACCCGACAGCACCGCGCAGCGACCGCCCGTAACCCTGACGCTGGGCTGGCGCGAGTGGGCGGCCTTGCCCGAACTCGGCATTCCGGCAATCAAGGCCAAGATGGATACCGGCGCCCGCACCTCGGCACTGCACGCATTCAGGGTTGAGCCCTTTGAACGCAACCATATCACCTACGTCCGCTTCTGGCTGCATCCCCTGCAAAGGAACCGGACGGTAGAACTGAACTGTGAAGCGCAGGTGATCGACCAACGCATAATCAGGGATTCCGGTGGACATGCAGAAAGACGCTACGTCATAGAGTCACCCATCAGCATCGGCAACCGCCGCTGGAACATCGAGATTACCCTGACCGACAGGGAGGACATGATGTTCCGGATGCTGCTCGGCCGTACGGCAATGACCAGCGGTGATATCCTCATCGACCCGGCTGCATCGTATGTCACCGGCAGAAACCTTGGCAGAACCTACAAATATCGTGACAGAAGGAACCAGACATGAATATTGCCATTTTATCCAGAAACAGGAACCTGTATTCGACCCGGCGCCTGATCGAGTCGGCCGAGGAGCGTGGCCATGCAGTGAAGGTGCTGGATGTGCTGCGTTGCTACATGAACATTACCTCACTCAAACCGGAGATCCATGTCAACGGGCAAAAGGTCGATGACTTTGATGCCGTCATTCCGCGCATCGGTGCATCAGTGACCTTTTACGGCACGGCGGTGTTGCGGCAATTCGAGATGATGGGCGTTTATCCGCTCAACGAGTCTGTCGCGATCAGTCGTTCCAGGGACAAGCTGCGCGCCTGCCAGCTGTTCGCCCGCAAGGGTATCGGCCTGCCGGTCACCGGCTTTGCCAACAAGCCGGACGACATCAAGGATCTGATCAAGATGGTCGGCGGTGCGCCACTGGTCATCAAGCTGCTGTCAGGCACCCAGGGCATCGGCGTTGTGCTGGCGGAGACGCAGAAGGCTGCAGAGAGCGTCATCGAATCATTCCTGGGCCTGAAGGCCAGCGTTCTGGTGCAGGAATTCATCAAGGAGGCGGGGGGCGCCGACATCCGCTGCTTTGTGGTCGGCGAAAAGGTCGTTGCCACCATGATGCGCCAGGGCAAGGAAGGTGAATTCAGATCCAATATTCACCGCGGCGGTTCGGCCCGGGTGGTTACCATCACCCCGGAAGAGCGCGCCACCGCGCTGCGCGCGGCCAATACGATGGGGCTGAATGTCTGCGGTGTGGACATCCTGCGTTCCAGTCGCGGGCCACTGGTGATGGAGGTCAACTCGTCACCCGGCCTGGAAGGCATCGAGGCTGCCACCGGCAAGGATATCGCCGGCGCGATCATCCAGTTCATGGAAAAGAACGCCAGGCACGGCAAGACCGGAACCAAAGGCGGTCGTTGAGCCCGGGCCTTCCGCGCCAGGGTGTCGCTGACCTGCCCGGCAGGGCACCCCCGCTGCGTTATTCACAGCCAATAATATTAGCAATATCAGTGAATTAACAAATTTTACGGCCGTCCAGGGCGGGGCCGTCCACGGGTCCCGACGGGCGCTGCTACGGGGTGAGCAGCGCACCTGCCGGCAACGGGTTAGCTGATCGGGTGTCAATGCCCGCGCTGCAGCCGCCAGGAGGATAGAGCGGCGCCGGGAATCGGTTACAATAGGATGTAAACTTAACCACCACGCCAAGTTGTCATGAAGCCAAACGGTCTGCTCCTGCTGTTACTCACCCTGTTACTACCGGCGCCCTGTACAGCAGCCGGCGATCCGACGTACCAGCTTGAGGGCGGTGGCAGCGTGCAGGTGGACCCGCTCACCAGGCGGGCCACGGTAACCAAGGACGGGGTCAGCACGCCGCTGTATGACGGCACACACCGTACGCAAGACGGCAGCATTCTCATCATCCGGCAGGGCATCACCACCATCCCCGGGGAAGTGCCGGCGCCTGCCAGCCAGCCGGAAGAGGCGCCTGCGGAGCTGTGGGAAGGCGCCCCGATCATCGGTTATTCGCCCTGTGAACGCCTCGTGCACAGGACCTGCGGCAAGCATGAGCAGTGTGCGGACGAGCAGGGTTGCAAGCTGGCACGGCAGCTGCTGGACATGGAGCAGGATGAACGCAGCGTCAGCGGGCAGCGCAATCGCATGACCTTTACCAGCGGCCAGTGCGTCGAGGCCGCTCCGGATACCGAACTGTTCCCTGCCTGCGGTCAGTAATCATTGTCGTGGCACTGCCGCCGGGGGATCCGATGAGCCCGGGATCCGCCCGTGCCGTGGACTTGACTGACGTCACGTTCTGCGCCACGTGCGCACGCCGGATCAATACAAGACTGGCCGCTGCTGCTACATCCCTGTATAAATACCCGTTGCGATAATCACTGGCCCACCATAAAAATACAGCCCATGCCCAGAACAACGAGCATCCACCAGCGCATCGCTACCCGCATGTCTGCGGTACTCGTGGTGATAATCGTGGCAAGTGCGGTGCTCATGGGGCTGGCGATCACCCGTTCCGGCACCGACCTGCTGGTCAAGGCGGCCACGGACCGGCTGGCGCAGGAAAGCCGGCTGGTGACGGTGCGGCTGGAAGACATCCTCGAGGCAGCACAGCGTGATATCGAGTTCATAGCCAACAGCCCGGCAGTGCAGGAAGTCGCGGGCGCCATCAACGCCAGCGTGGAGAATGCAGACAAGAAAAGGCGCATGGCACTGGCCAAAACCCGCCTGCAGGACATGTTCGCGGCCTTGCTGAACAAACATCCCTGGTACGCGCAGGCACGGCTGATCAGCGTGGCGGACGACGGTATGGAAGTGGTACGCGTCGAAAACAACAACGGGCAGATAGTGCGTGTGCCTGCTGCGGAGCTGCAGATCAAGGGTACCCGTGAATATTTCCGCGAAACCCTGGATGCCCCGCCGGACAAGGTGTACTGGTCCGAGATCAATCTGAATCGGGAACATGGCAAGATCGCCACACCGGTGCAGCCGGTGCTGCGTGTCGCCATGCCGGTGGCGGGGCATTATGGCACGCCCTACGGTATCGTCATCATCAATCTCGATATCCGGCACGTGTTCGACGTCGTGAGCGCGGCATTGCCACCCGACATTACGCTATACATAGCCAACGACAAGGGTGACTACCTGTATCACCCGGACCCTGACAGGACCTTCGGCTTCGAGCATGGCCAGCATTTCATGATGCAGGATGATTTTAATGCCGGTTCACTGCCGGTGGGACGCGCCACCCTGATCCTCGAAGATGCGTACCCGGCCGGCACCACCAAGCCGGTGGTTGCGCACCTGAGCCGGATGTCGCTGAAAACGCGGATAGGCGATAATCTCCTGCTCGCCCTGACCCGCCCGCGTGAACAGATACTGGCCGATGTCAACAAGGCACGCCAGCAGAGCACGTCGCTGATCATCCCGTTTATCCTGTTTTCCGTCGCCGTGGTGGTGTGGCTGGTGCAGGTGTTCACCGGTCCACTGGGAAGGATGACGCGTGAAGTCAGCCGCTACAAACCGGGCAAGCCGTTTAAACTGAACGAACAGGTCCGCAATGACGAGGTCGGGCACCTGGCCAAGGCCTTTGTGCGCATGGCCAGGCGTATTGACCAGCAGGTGCTGCAACTGGAAGAGCAGGGCAAGCGTTTCAAGAGCCTGTTCGAGGCCGTGCCCGATGCCGTCGTCATAATCGACGAGAACGGCAGTGTGGAATATTCCAACCCGGCCACCGAGCGCCTGTTCGGCTACGCGCCGGATGACCTGCACGGCAGGAACATCAACACCCTGATGCCGGAGCCGTACCACAGCCACCACGACCAGTACATGAAACGCTATCTGGACGGCGGCGAGGCTCACATCATCGGCATCGGGCGCAAGGTCGTCGGTCTGCACAAGGACGGCCGGACCCTGCCGCTGTACCTGTCCATCGGTGAGTTTACCCTGCAGGGACGGCGCAAATTCACCGGCATCCTGCATGACATCTCGCTGCAGCCGGCTGGCCGGCAACAGGAAGATGACAACGACTGAGTAATTCCCGCGCCAGAAACCGACCCGGACTGCGGATCGCGATTTTCCGGCGGGTCAGCTGAACACTAATCCGCCCCCGCGCAGGTACCGGTTGCGGGTACCGGCACTACACACAGGTATCCGTCTTCGGATATTTCTCGCGCACGAGATGGATCTGTTCGTCCAGTTTCTGCTGCATTGCGGGATTGCCGTGGCGGG
>Ga0210144_1001197_pt1 | contig 11187 bp, 14 predicted proteins | sample Muzzi_PWA_D2_FD_185532 | JGI IMG/M metagenome (GOLD analysis project Ga0210144, IMG submission 185532) | Wetland microbial communities from San Francisco Bay, California, USA, that impact long-term carbon sequestration - Muzzi_PWA_D2 (SPAdes) | ecosystem: Environmental > Aquatic > Marine >...
TGCCGAGCGCACCGTCGACGGCCTCTGGTCCGCCATCAGCCGCCTCATCGATCTCTTCACGCCAGCCGAATGCCGAAACTACTTCGCCGTGGCCGGATACGATGCAACATGATCGGATTCCGCTCTAGGGTCGAGGTCCGCTTAACGGTGCAACCCAGACATTGGGCTTGTCACGGTCTACTTTGCCTGTTGACCCAACTCGGAAGTCGCCATCGGCGTCCTTTTGGGGCTAAAAGCCCTAGTACGGAGGGGCCCTCATCATGGTCAACGACGCGACGCCTACACAGACGGCTATGGAAGGCGCGGGTTTCTACAACAGGCACTCGTCGGCGCAGGCAGCCGGTATCGATCAGATGCTTGCACTTCTGGAGGAGGCCGCCAATCAGGTGCTGGTGGGCGACGAAACGCTCGTAATTGCTGATTATGGCGCGTCGCAGGGTCGTAATTCGATGGCCCCGATGCGCGTCGCCATTGAGACCATGCGTGCGAGAAGCGGCGCTGACAAGCCAGTTGTGGTGTTTCACACCGACCTGCCCTCTAACGATTTCACATCACTGTTCAAAGCGCTGGAGGACGACCCGAACAGCTATCTTGCCGGTTCGTCAGGCATCTTCTCGGCCGCCGTTGGCCGATCCTTTTTCGACCCCATCCTGCCGCCTGGGCAGGTGCATCTTGGTTGGAATTCTTGGGCCGTGCATTGGCTGAGCCAAAAGTCTGCGGACGCGCCTGATCACGTTTCGCCGACACTCAGCCGCATCCACGCCGTCCGTGCGGCCGCTTCCAGGCAGTCGGCGCTCGACTGGGGGCGTTTTCTGGAAGCGCGATCGTCCGAATTGCGAGATGGCGGGAAGCTGCTGTGCCTAGTAATAATCGAAACCGGTGAACCGACGAACTCCGACCTGCTTTGGAAACATTTGTGGGACGCGGTGGTCGAGGCCGGCAAGGAGGGCCTGCTGACCGGGCAGGAGCAACTTCGTATCACAGTGCCGATCTGGTACCGATCGTTGGCCGATTTGAAGGCGCCCTTTGGTGCCGAAGGCAGGTTTGCAAGACTGCGCCTTGAGCATATCGAGGCGACTTACGCGCCGGATCCATTTTGGGCTGCGTTCGAGCAAACCGGCGACTCCGCGCAATTCGGCAGGTCCTGGGCGAACACCATGCGGGCAATTTCTGCGCCGACAATCCTGGCGGCAATCGGTGCAGACCGAGGCGACCTGCTCGATAACTTGTGCGCGCGTTACGCCGCGCGCATCGCCGCAGCGCCCATGCGCTATGACTGGAACCTTGCGGCGATCGTGATCAGCAAAACCGGCTGAGCCTGTATCGATCAGCTCATACGACTCGATCTCTGATCGTGCACGTCATTGAGACGCCTTGTGCACCCTCTGTGGCTGTGACTAGATCTGCAAGCTTGCTGGCAGAGCGATGACGCTTTTGGCGCGTTCCCCGTCAATCGCGCGTCGCGGCAAGGGGAAGAATGACCGATAAATGTTGGTCCGGTGCCGCCCGCGAGCGCGGTCTCCTCGGCTGCGAGCATCGGGCTTGGGGCCAGAGACACTCAAGTCGGATTCGAAAATCTGGCCTGCCTGTGGCTTGGGCGGCTGCTATTCTCTGCCTTATGCTGCGAGCCGCCGCCATTTTGATCTGTACAGCCGCACCGGCTTTCGCCTGGGAAGCCCGTGTCTCAGGCGCCGTGTGCGAACTTACCAATGAAGATAAGGCCGTTCAGGTGCGTCTGACTTACGATCCGTCCATTCCCGAGTACTCCATATCCATAACGTCGGGACAGGGATGGTCTCCGGGCCCCACCTTCGCCATCCGCTTCGAGGGACCGCGCGGGTTGACAATCTCTACACAACGACAGGTCATCTCGGACGACCGTGCCACCGTGACTGTCAAGGACAGCGGCTTCAGCAACGTCTTGGATGGGCTTGAGTTCAATAACGCTGCGACAGCGATTCTCGGCAACGAGGCCGTCACTTTCAGACTTGAGAATGCTGGTCCCGCGGTGCGTTCCTTTCGCGCGTGCACAGCGGGCGCTGGCGCCTAACGATACTGCTGATTACTCGTGGACGCGGGTGGTCACCGACGTCTGTTGATGGCGCTATACCGAACTCCAGATTGGTGCGGTGCATGTCGGCTTTCGAGAGGTAAGCGGCCGTCCCGGGAGCTCGAAGACGTTGGCCAAGGTCGCCTGGCGACCTGGCGACGCAATCGCGACGCTGAGTGTGGCGACTGCAACTTCGCTTAGCGACCGGCGGAATCGCGCCGCATCAACTCACAACGCCCCACAACGTGGGCCGGTGCCATCACTAAACGCGGTCGTGTGATCGTCCAATCGCGCCCGACCGATCAATGTTCGGTCCAGCCAAGAGCCGACGGCTGGGTTCCGAAGAAGGCCATCGGGGCACCATAAGTCAACCGAAAAAACCGGCCCGGATCGCCTGGAAACTTCGTGGGTGCCTGGTGGGTTAACCGAGACTGTGATTTGAATGCCCGCCGGTCCAGTCATCCGGGCCGGCGACGCCATCGACCACGCCGCGGGTCACACTTCCACCCCAGGCCGGGATGTAACGGTAGGCCTGCTCCACCATCACTCATCCGGGTTTCGCGATCTAGGATTTCGCGAGCGTCCCTTCGTAGAAGAAATGCGGCGCTCCATCCCCGTACATCACGTCGTAGAAGCGAATCACGCCTACGAGGCCGTCGCCCGAGATATAGTGAATACAACCGCCGACGATTTCCTTATCGGCGGCGGGCTCAGGGCAGGATCCCGAGGGGAAGACACCGTTGAACGTGTACTGAGTGTCGAACTTCATGTCCTGTCCGTCGAGCGTGCCTTCGAACGCCTCGCGGCCAATCTCGGTGTACAACGAGAAGCCGTTCATCTCCTGACAGTTGAAATGGGCGATGAAGGCCGACCAGCAGCCGTTCAGGCTACCGCTCAGCTCGATGGAATAATCGGCGCTTTGGGCAGAACCGCAGTCCGAGGGCTTGCTGTCACCTGATACTGCGACGCTGGTGCTTGCCGAGAAACTCGGACTCGCCCCCGCCAGAACTCCCGCGATGGTCAGCACTACTGCCATGGTAAACCGAGCAAATGTTCCGCTTCTCATAATCAACCTCCTGGACCAAATGAGAATCGAACTCCGGGAGCCGTTCCCGGAGCGTGCCGGACTCGACTTATGCAACATCCACGAACAAGAGGCCTCCTTGGGTGATGATGCGCGCACCTGCGAATTTGAGCAACACGAAGCGCCGTTTCGGCAGCTATTCTCCGGCAGGGGCCCAAGCCTGGTAGGTGCGTTTTTGACTATCGGAGCACGCCCGTTTGGCCCCAGGATCACTTCATCTGGGAAGTGGAGGAGACGGCGCGGCGCAAGCAGAAATCGTGACCTGGTCAGAAACGGCAGGCTGCAGGGAAGGTTGAACATGCCCAAGACTGTATCGAAACCCGAGCTTCGAGATACGTGGGAGTCAGCCGCGCCTGGCTGGGCGAAGTGGGAGAACATGTTCTCCGCCGGTCTGGTCGACGCGACCGAGGCGCTGCTCGACATGGCTGCTGTGGAGCCCGGCATGCGGGTCCTCGACGTGGCTTGCGGCGCCGGCAACCAAACGATCCAAACGGCAAGGCGCGTTGGGCCGGCTGGCAGCGTTGTCGCAAGCGACATATCGGGCACCATGCTTCAGCATGTGCGCCAGAGCGCAGCAAAAGCGGGTATGCACAATATCGACACCCTCGAATGCGCAGCCGACGAGCTGGATAACAGCCTGACCCCATTCGACGCAGCAATCAGCCGTTTGGGCTTGATGTTGTTCCCATCGCCGTACGCTGCGCTGAAGACCGTGAGCGGCGTACTGCGGGGCGACGCCCGCTTTGCGGCGCTTGTCTTCACCAAACCCGCCGACAATCCCTTCCCTTGCAGATCCCTAGCTGGGTCGGGGCGCTGAACGGTTGGCAGCCTTTCCCCGCTTGCTGTGCGAATGGTCGGGCAGAGTCTCCAGGTGACGCTTCGCTTGATCAGGTTGAACGAGGGGTCAGCGATGCTCGCAGCCCTTGCAGTGAGCCTTCTCGTGCATAAAGCATAGGGCATGGATCAGGCTCCTTCTGGAGCTTGACCCATCTCGCATGTCCACCCAAAAGCGGACGCCGCGCAGCCGACGCAGATGTCGCAGCCTGACGCGAAACGGACTCTACACCGGCGACTTTTCGGGCGAAAGGCAAGACGGCGCTGCTCGATACCGGGATAGCGAGCAGCGCGCGGATGCTCTTCACAAACCTTGCCCTCGCCAGCCGACGTTGCCGCCAGCATCCGCTGGTTCCGGGGTTCCGGCGCCGACCGCGGTACAAAGAAATCGTGTTGAAGTGGCGCACCGGGAATCACCGCGTAGGCGTCGAAGTCCGTGACGCCTTGCGCGGCAAGGACAAGGTCGTCGAGGCAGAGCCAGCCGGTAAATTCGACACCTTTTTCGAGAATCGCTCGCGCCGCATCGCCCATGATCTCCGGCCGCCGGGAAGCGTTTGCCATTGCCTCGCCCCCGAGCAGGTTGCGCACTGCGGCGGTGTCGATGGTCGTGCGCGGCCACAAGCAGTTCACCGCGATGCGGCCGGCGAATTCTTCCGCCCAGCCGAGCGACAGAAGGCTCATGCCGAATTTGGCGAGACTGTAGGCGGGATGGTCTTTGAACCAGCGGGGAGCGAGGTCGAGCGGCGGCGCGATGGTCAGGACGTGGGCGTGATCGGATTTCAGGAGCCAGGGCAGGCAGGCCTGGGTCACCGCGAAGGTGCCGCGACTGTTGACGCTGGTCATTAGGTCGTAGCGCTTGAGTGGCGTTTCTGCGGTTCCGGTCAGCGAGATTGCCGAAGCGTTGTTGAGCCGCCAAAAGCCTCCACGGCCGCCGCCACCGCCGACTTCACCGCGTCGCCGTCGCGGATGTCACAGACAAGCGGTAAGGCTTCGCCCCCGGCGACCGATATTTCGTCGGCCGCCGTGTAGATCGTACCCGACAGCTTCGGATGGGTCGTTGTCGTCTTCGCCGCTATCGCAATGCGGGCGCCGGCGCGCGCGCAGGCGGTGGCGATGGCGAGACCAATCCCCCGGCTTGCGCCCGATATGAAAATCGTTCGACCACGGAGAGTGCTCATGACGCGTTTGTACCTCGGCCTCAAAGACCAATCGAGGTCTTCGCCGCTCAACTCGGTGTCGCAACTTGGAATATGACTCCAGCGGAGCGGCTTTGGGTAGGCGCTTATGTCCCGCGTCCTGGAGTCCGGGTGTCGGGACTTCTCGGAAGCCTCAACGCGGGTGAACATGTCCAGGGTCCCGAACAAGCGGTCGCATTCAGTGAGCCGTCAAAGCACCGAAGATGACCCATAGCCGCCGCAGCGGGGCAAATCGCCCCGGCGCCCCTCACGCGATGACGATGAAGTCCGATGCAATGAGGTTGGTGCCCGGATCGACCTTGGCGAAAAGCGTCCGGCCGGGCGGCCCGGTGCCATCGGGATCGTAGAACACCTCGCCGTGTCCTGCTTGTAGGTGATGTGGCTGGCCGGCCAGGCTGTGGCCACCCCGCTTCCGTCCGCCTTCGACAACCAAAACCGTCTGACGGGAACGGTTGGCTATGGTAAAAAAGTCAAAGTTGGTGCCTTTGGTTATGTCTTCCAAATTGGCCCGGACGGCGGAGGGCAAGATTCAGCCGACGCATCAAGAGTCGTTTCAGCTGTCGGAGATTCTTGGCGCACTGTCGCTGGCGACCGATCTTGCTGATGGCCAACCCCAAGGTTCCGCGATGGGTGCGACGGTCATTGCCACCCGGATCGGCAGGCGGCTTGGGCTGGACCTTGACGCACTGACGGAACTCTACTGGTCGGTCCTGCTGCGCTTCTTGGGTTGTACTGCGACTGCCGGTCAGCTTGCACCTGCCGGCTTCGGCGTGGAGCAGGTCCTCAATCACGCCTTCACTGCGGGCGATCCTTATGACGCGGCTGATATGCGCCGGCGGCTCGACGCCGGCCTGCCGCTCGACGTCGATCCGCAAGAACGCAGTGCCCGGATAGAATCGCTCGCTCAGTTGCGCGACGGTGCCTATGTCTTTGTTGAGCAACATTGTGAGCAGGCCAAGGCGCTCGCGCGTCGCTTGCCGGTACCGGAGGGCGTTCCTGAGATCGTATCGTTGCGCCACTCCCGTTGGGACGGGCAGGCGCCAATGCACCCCTCGTCTGACCAACTGCCGCTCAACGCCGGAATAATGGAGTTCGCCACGGCGATGGAGTTGCAGCGACGCGTCGCCGGGCTCTCCGGCATGGTCGATGTCGCGAAGCTGCGTTCGGGAGGGCAGTTCGATCCCAGAGTCGTGTCTACGTTGCTTGAGAGTCCGGAGCAGATTATCGCAGGATTGGGCGAGGATGACTTTACCCTCTTTCAAGCGGCGGAGCCGGGCGAGCCCATTCGCATCCCGCTAGGCGAACTCCGCAAGGTCGCCGAAGCCTATGCGGACTTCGTCGACGTCAAATCGACCTACTATTACGGCCATTCGCGAAAGGTAGCAGGCCTCGCCTTCGGCGCGGCCGTAGCTCGGGGCGACGCTGAGTCAGGCTGCGACACAGTTTTTAATGCAGCGCTCCTGCACGATCTCGGCAAGGCCGCATTGCCAAACGGGATATTGGAGAAGTCCACGCCGCTTACCCGCTACGAGGAAATGCAACTGCACTCGCTTTCCTACCACACAGAGCAGATTCTGGCGTTGACGCCTGCCTTCGACCCGATCCGCGACATGGCCTGCTCAGTTGAGGAGCGCTCCGACGGCTCGGGCTTTCATCGCCACATCCGTCTGGGCGAGGGTGCTCCGGCGCTGATAGCGGTGTCTAACCTTTACGACGAACTGACCCGCACCTTGCCCTCCCGCGAGGCACTAGCGCCCGGGGCAGCGGCCGAGACGGTGTTGGCCGAAGTCCACGCCGGCCGCATCCCGCGCGAAGCTGCGCGGCTAGTCCTCGACTGCGCCGGACACGATCGCGGGACCGGTCGCGCCGCACTTCCCGACGGGCTGACCCCGCGCGAAGCCGAGGTCCTACGCCATCTGGCTCGCGGGAAAACCACTAAGGAAATCGCCCTGGCCCTTTCAGTGGCGCCGAAGACGGTCGACAATCAGACCCAGAGCATCTACCGCAAGATCGGCACGCGGAGCCGAGCTGCTGCGGCGATCTATGCCATGGAGAACGGCATCTTCTCCGCATAGGGAAAGCGCCCTATGGGCGCTGCGCGTTCGCTTCCTTACCATCCTCCCATCGAGACGCGCTCGCAACCAATCGAGCGCCGACGGACCTCGCGAAGCAGAGACGATGCAAGCGGGCCTGAGCGCGGTTGAAGCACACATTCTCGATACTCAGTCAAGCTGTTGAGCCGAGATAGGCAAAGGAGGATAAGACCATGCACGCAGTCGTCGGGACATACGCGGGCGCAAGCGCCAAGGCCGTGTTCGATGTTCTGGAAGCCAAGAAGATGGACGTCGAAAGGGCCATCCGAGCCGTGCCTGGCTTCGTCAGCTATTCCCTGATCCGGACCAACGGTGGTGGTACCTCCGTGACCGTGTGTGAGGACAAAGCCGGTGCCGACAGAAGCCTCCAGGTGGCGCGTGAGTGGATCAGGGCGAATGCATCACACATCCTGGCCAGCGACCCTCCGTCGATTTCGGACGGTAGCGTCATCCTGCAACTGAACTGACCCACTCCTTCGCACGAGGGTGTAGGCGGGGTCAGGAGCCTGAGGAGGGATGGGCGAAGAAAGACCCATCCCTCACGATCTTGGGGTGCAGAGTCCGTGGCGCTGCCGCCAGCTGGCTTGCAACGGTTACCTGATGGGAAACACCGTGTCCGATGTTCCGGTTTATATGGTTGTCAACCTGATCATTCAGGATGCGGCTGAGTACCGGAAATATGAGAAGGGGTTTTTCCCGCTTCTCAAGCGTCACGGCGGCGAGTTTGTCACCTTCGATGACAACCCACGCACACTTGAGGGCTCCGCGCCACGCCAGGGCCGCGTGATCATCTTCAAGTTCCCGTCCGAAGACCATGCCACGCGCTGGTACGCCGATCCGGACTATCAAGCCTTATCGGCGTACCGCCGCGCCGGAACCAGCCTGGAGTTCCTGACCATGGTTCAAGGCATGTTACCGCGCGCCTGACCGGCCGGATGTTTAAGACCGCTTTTGAATCTGGTCCAAACCAGATCGAGTGAGGAGGGATCGTCATAAGACCATGAGACACGCTTCATCGCCGGCCCGGACCATCACCGCCCAGGCCGCAGCAGGACTGGTTCGCTCTGGCATGTGGCTCGACTACGGCGCGGTTCTGGCGGCTCCTGACTGCTTCGACCGGGCGTTGGCAGAGCGTACCGCCGAACTTCGGGACGTGAAGATAAGGAGCACAATTTCGACATGCCCTCGCGCAGTACTGGAGGCTGATCCCGAGGGCGAGCATTTCTACATGATGAGCCTGCATTTCTCGGGATACGATCGGAAGATGCATGACGCGGGCCGGTGCGATTACATGCCGGTGAACCTGGGCGAAATCGAAGACTACTATGCTCGCCACCTGGACCCGGTTGATATTCTCGCCATCAAAACGTCCCCGGTTGACGCGGATGGCTATTTCAATTTCAGCGCAGCCACCCTTTGGCACCGCGCGATTATCGATCGCGCCAGGCTGGTCATAGTCGAGACCTGCTCGACCTTGCCCTACGGCTACGGGAACGACAACTCGGTTCACATCAGCGAGGTCGACTACATCATCACCGGCGACGATGCGCCGGTCTTCGAACTGCCCAAGCCACCCTTGACTGATATCGATCGCGCCGTCGCCGGCTTCATTGCCGCAGAGATCGAAGATGGCTCTTGCCTGCAGATCGGTATCGGCAGCATGCCCAACGCCGTCTGCTCACTCTTACTCGACGCGGGCGTGCGCGACCTCGGTGTTCATACCGAGATGCTCACCGACGGCATTATCGATCTCTACAGGGCGGGCCGTGTTACGGGGACCGCCAAGACGATCGACCCTGGCAAGATTATCTTCAGCTTCGCCCTGGGCTCGAAATATCTCTATGACGCGATCGATCACAATCGCGATTTCACAGCCCGCCCGACGCGCTACACCAACCTGCCGCATATCATCATGCAGAACGACAGGGCGGTATCGATCAACAACACCACGCAAATGGACTTGCAGGGCCAGGCCGCGTCGGAAAGCGATGGCCATCGTCACATCAGCGGGACCGGGGGACAGTTGCAGTTTGTGCGTGGCGCGTACGCCTCAAACGGCGGAAAATCCTTCATCTGCATGTCTTCCACCTACGACAAACGCGGCCTGCCGCGCAGCCGGATTGTCTTTGACCTGACACCGGGCAATGTCGTCACGACACCGCGCACGGATGTGATGTACGTCGTCACGGAACACGGCATCGTCAATCTCAAGGGTAGATCGGTCGCCCAGCGCGCCAAAGCGATGATATCCATTGCGCATCCTGATTTTCGCGAGGCGCTCGAACGGCAGGCTTACGAGCACAAGCTGATCCCGAAGCACTTCACCATCTGACGTGAATCTCCGTCACCGCTAGTTGCCAGATCATTGCCATCCGAACGCGCAGGCTGCCCACAACCGGGACGGCCAGGACATCAATGCGACGTCTCGGGCCAGCATCAAGGCTTGGCCGTTGCTGGGGCGCAAAGTTGTCCCACCGAGGTCCTTGAGTCCGGTGATGGCGCTTTCCGGAAGTGGCGCTCGACGGTGACGATGGCAGGTCATCGCTCGAAAGCGGACTCCGTTGAGCCCGGTGCGGCCCCATATCTGTAGCCGCTTGGCAAACAGGCAAAGGCCTTGGCCGTCCCACCAGATGATCTTGATCAGGTCGCCGCGCCGACCACGGAAGACAAAGGCTTGGCCCGAGAACGGGTCGCGTCTCAGATGATCCTGAACCAGAGCCGCAAGACCGTTGAAGCCCTTGCGCATGTCGGTCGGGCCGGCCGCGAGGAACACCCGCCCGCCACCCGGAACCGGGATCATCTGCCCTCCAGAACGTTAACCACCCGCTTCAACACGTGGATGTCGACCGACCCATCGACCCGGACCCGCCGGCCGCCGACGAGCTCGATCTCGATGATCCCGCATCGATCGGTCTGCGGTGCGTGAGCCGCGGCAGGCGCCGGAAGCGCAACAGGGATGAAGGTGGGCTCCGAGCCAGGGGCCGGCACCCGATCGCCGTCGGTTAGTTCCCGCCGCCACCGGAACAACAGGCTCGGCGAGATGCCGTGGCGCCGCGCCACCCGCGATACCGATCGGCTCTCCCGAGCCGCCTCATCGACGATCGCGCGCTTCTCCTCCGCCGACCACCGCCGGCGCGTGTCGGCCGTGATGATGAAGCGATCCGAAGTATCAGGTCCAGACATAGGCAGGATACAGGTCCTATTGTGACACGACCCGATCCTCATCCTGCCTTCGATCAACGCAAGGCGGCTCTCACCAGACGCTTACGCACATTCCGCCAGTGATCCAAGGCTATCGTGGCCGCGCGCTCCTAATGCTTCGTCGTGCGGATGAGGCATTGCCATACCTTCAGGAAATGGCAACGTTGATGCCGGGCCACCCGAATGCCCTCGGATATGCCGCCGCTTGTTACGCGGCGGTCGACCGGACCGACGAGGCCGGCGCGACGATAGCGAAACTCCGGCAATTGAGCCCCCACTACACGCTAGACTAGGTGCGTTGCGTCGCTATCTGCCGTTTGTCGACCCTGCTGATCGTGACTTTCTGATGGATTTGTTCCAGCGCGCAGGCTTGCCGAAGTGAGTGACTTGCGCATCGTCAAGCGCACCAGGGATACCGACATTCCGCTTGCCTTCCGGGTCGAAGACCTGCGGCAGTCGTTGGTCTACGGCGAGTGGCCATGCGGGCTCCATGCCCGCACTTGGCGCATCCGCGACGTTTGGAGCCGCACCAGCGATGTCGGCAAAGCGCCCGAAACCGGACGTGCCGGTTCGACGATTTGTGAGGCGCGGGCCTTAGGCCAAACGGAGTGGCCGACGACGTAGAAACGCGCTGGCGCGGCGCCGGCGTCTTTTGAGGCGTGGTGACCGCCGCCACATCAACCGGCCTACCGAGGAGAGATTTTCCTCTGCGGACTTCCGGGCCTTATC
>Ga0210144_1001198_pt1 | contig 11187 bp, 11 predicted proteins | sample Muzzi_PWA_D2_FD_185532 | JGI IMG/M metagenome (GOLD analysis project Ga0210144, IMG submission 185532) | Wetland microbial communities from San Francisco Bay, California, USA, that impact long-term carbon sequestration - Muzzi_PWA_D2 (SPAdes) | ecosystem: Environmental > Aquatic > Marine >...
ACCAATTATGTCCTGCTGGAGCTGGGACAACCCATGCATGCCTTCGATCTGGCGCAACTGGCCGGCGGGGTGTTCGTGCGCTATGCACTGGAAGGTGAACAGCTGGCCTTGCTGGATGAACGCACGGTGAGCCTGGATGCCGACACGCTGGTCATTGCCGACAGTGAAAAGCCGCTGGCGATTGCCGGTATCATGGGCGGTATCCATTCGGGTGTGGGCGAGACAACCACGGATATTTTTCTGGAATGCGCCTATTTCTCTCCCGAGGCGATTGCCGGCCGCGCGAGGAAATACGCCATGCAGACCGATTCCGCGCATCGATTCGAGCGTGGCGTTGATCCCGGGCTGCAGCATCGCGCGCTACATCGCGCGACGGCTTTGCTGCTGGCGATCACTGGCGGGCAGCCCGGCCCGGTCTGCGAATCTGTTGTGCCGCATAATCTGCCGCGACATACACCGATAGCGCTCACCAGGGACCGCATCGAACGCTTGCTTGGGCTGGCGCCGGACAGCGCCGAGGTGACGGATATTCTGGAAAGACTCGGCATGGAGGTCAGTGCCCGGGAGGGGGGCTGGCAGGTCACGCCGCCATCCTTCCGGTTCGATATTGCGATCGAAGCGGATTTGATCGAGGAGATCGGGCGTGTGTATGGCTATGACAAGCTGCCGGCACAGGCCCCCGTAGGCACACTGGAAATGCACGCCTGTTCCGAAACCGGCGTCACCGTCGAACGTATCGCGGAAGTACTGGTGGACTTCGGTTATCAGGAGGCGATCACCTACAGTTTTGTAGAGCCAGGGTTCCAGCAGGCATTGAATCCCGGTATGCAGCCGATCGCGCTGGAAAATCCGATCTCCTCTGAAATGTCGGTCATGCGCACCAGCCTCTGGCCTGGATTGCTGAGAGCCCTGCGATATAACCTGAATCGCCAGAACAATCGCATCCGGTTGTTCGAGCAGGGTCTAAGGTTCTGGCTGCAATCAAATGAAATTAAACAGGATATTGTTATTGGCGGCGTACTTACCGGCGATCGCGACCCTGAACACTGGAGCGCAAAGGGAGAACCTGTCGATTTTTATGACGTGCGGCATGATGTCGAGGCGATTCTGGCATTCACGGGCCACGTGGATGAATACCGGTTTGTCCGTGAAGAACATCCCGCCTTGCATCCGGGGCAAACCGCGCGCATCCGGCGGGATGATCGCGTTATCGGCTGGCTGGGGAGAATACACCCGGTAATTGCCGGCCAGTTCGATCTGGCTCCTGATACCTATCTCTTTGAATTCGAGTATGCGGCGGTGCAGGGCGGAGTGCCTGTGCAATTTCATGAATTGTCCCGCTACCCATCGATTCGCAGGGATCTTGCGATTGTGACGGGTCTTGAGGTGACGGCAGAGGAACTGCAAGCGGAAGTGCGGAGGAGTGCGGGCGCGCTGCTCAAGGAGATGGTCATCTTTGATGTCTACCAGGGAAAGGGCATAGAAACTGGGCGAAAAAGCGTCGCTTTTGGCTTGATTCTACAGGATTCTTCACGCACACTAACAGATGATGACGTTGAGGTCGTTGTCAGCAGGGTAACAGAGCGTCTCAATAAGAAGTTCGGGGCAGCGTTAAGGGAGTAAGCGATGGCATTAACAAAAGCCGACATGGCAGAGAAATTGTTCGACGAACTGGGGCTTAATAAACGTGAAGCGAAGGAACTGGTGGAGCTTTTTTTTGAGGAAATCCGCCATGCCCTTGAAAACGGGCAACAAGTCAAGTTGTCCGGGTTCGGTAATTTCGATCTCCGGGAAAAAAACCAGCGCCCGGGTCGCAACCCCAAAACCGGCGAGGAAATTCCGATTTCCGCACGTCGCGTAGTGACTTTCAGGTCTGGTCAGAAACTCAAGGCAAGAGTAGAGGCCTATGCTGGAAGCGAGCAATAACAACGAACTCCCGGTTATCCCCGGCAAACGCTATTTCACCATCGGTGAAGTGAGCGAACTGTGTGGCGTGAAACCGCATGTGCTGCGTTACTGGGAGCAGGAATTTCCGCAGTTAAAACCCGTCAAGCGGCGCGGGAACCGTCGGTATTATCAGCGCCAGGATGTGCTGATGATTCGCCAGATTCGCAGCCTCCTCTATGAGCAGGGTTTTACGATCGGCGGCGCCAGACAGAAGATGTCCGGTCAGGATGCCAGGGAAGATGTTACCCAGAGCCAGCAGATCGTGCACCAGGTCCGGCTTGAACTCGAGGATGTACTGCAATTGCTGAAACGGTAAAACGGGCAACCTCCGCAGACAACGTATATAATTCCAGTTTTTACCAATCGGGGCGTAGCGCAGCCTGGTAGCGCACCTGCATGGGGTGCAGGTGGTCGGAGGTTCAAATCCTCTCGCCCCGACCAATATAAACAATGAGTTACATATATTTTCATCTTGCTGATCGGCGCATGGTTAAGATCAGGGTTAACCTTTTTTAAACCTGTCCTTGGCGAATTCCTATTCATGCGGCGATTGGCGTATGAAAGAGTCCATTGCAATGTGATAGCCATGAATGGTTGCAGAGATTTGCGCGCGGAGGTTGAGGATTGCCGCTAAGCACCGCTGGTGTATCTCCACCTAACGATTGATGGACCCGTTCTCGGTTGTAGTATTGCCTGAAGTCTGCGAGTTTTCGCTCAAGGTCCTTAGCATTCCAAAAGAGGGTGTGATCAAGATATTCACGGCGAATAGTTCCGATAAGTCGCTCAATGAAGGGGTGCGATATAGGCATATACGGAACGGCCTTGATCTCATCTACACCAAGAACTCTCAGGTTCGCTTGCCATTGGTGATATAGGAATAGTGGGTCGTTGTCAGAGCTGAGATATTTCGGCGCACACCTGGTTGAGATGACGGTGTTGGACATCCGACAGAGGGCGACACCGTCGACATCCCCTGCATGTACACCAAAGCCAATGATGCGCCGCGTGAATTGGTCCATGACCACGAGCACCCAGTGGGTGTTGAGTAAAATGAACTCGCAACGGAAGAGATCAATACTCCAGAGGCTGTCCATCGCGTGCCCGATGAAGGTCAGCCATGACGGTCCGTTGTCATCAGGCATTGGGCGATAGTGTTTGGCGAGGACACGCCGGACCAGGTCCTTGTTAATATCCATAGCAAATGCTTTATTGATTTGTTGGGCGATCCTAAGACAACCAAAGCGTGGATTGCGCTGCTTTAGTTCAATAATCGCCTGAATGAGTTCGGGTGATGGACCCTTGGGGCCAGGCTTGCCTTTTTTGCATGATGAGTACAGTAGCCGGTACTTGCGATTTATCAGGAGGTCATGGAATTTCAATAGTGTCGATGGCCGAAGAATCACGGCAGCCCGCTGGATACGGCGTGGGTCGAGAAACAGCGACCAGAAGCCGAACAGAAACCGATCGAGTGTTGAGAGATTAGGCGCGCGTTGCCGCGAACGGTTGATGACCAGGAGTTGCTGCTTCATGAGCAGGCTGTCAGCGACAACAGCCCTCGCGCCACCAGTTCCCATGAGTTTGGCGATGGTGGTCAATAAATGGATGAGTAGTATCAGCAGATCCTTCATGGCAGAGCAGGGTAGGGAAGGTAGCTTTCAGGAACAAGTCTGTCTAAGTTGTCGTTTTCAGGTGATAATTACTAATTCGCCTAGGACAGGTCATTTGATTTGTCTATAAACGTATATGCGCATATACTCCTATCATAGATTTTGTTAGGAGACTCTGCTATGAGCAATATTCGCTGGTCAGTCGTGGTGCCCGAAGATACTGACCGTGCTTTGCGTTCCTACCTGGCGCGTACTGGTGGCAAGAAGGGTGATCTGTCTCGTTTTGTTGACGATGCGGTGCTGGCCCGTTTGTTCGAACTCACCGTCGAAGACGTCAAGGAGCGGAATCGTGTGCAGTCGCAGGACAAGATCCTTGAGGCGATCGAGGAAGCCTTGGCGGGTTGATGCGGGTTGTTCTCGATACCGGTATTCTGATCGCGGCGCTGATCACGAAGGATACCCCACCGGACCAGATTTATCAGACTTGGCGCAAACGGCGCTTTGAACTGGTCACCTCGGAATGGCAGCTGGATGAGTTCCGCCGGGTCAGCCGCTATCCAAAGTTGCGCAAGTACCTGCAGCCGATCGAGGCCGGTAACCTTATCAACGGCCTGCGACATCAGGCACGGCTGCTGGAAGAACTGCCTGATGTTGATCTGTCAGAAGACCCTGATGACAACCCGTTGCTGGCGATGGCGATTGCCGGTGATGTGGATTATCTCATCAGCGGTGACAAGCGCGATGTGCTGGCTCTGAAGAAGGTCGGCAAGGCCCGTATCATCACGGCACGCCGGTTCCTGACCATCCTTCAAAAGTGACCGTCAGGTGTATCAGCGGCTGTCTAAAATGATTACCCGATATCAACAGAAACAATGGCTTAATGGCCCATAATCGCGATAATTTTAGACGTGATAGAGTGGTATAAATAATATAGAAAACAGATAGATAGATATGGTTTGCAAATCAGCATGGGGTGCAGGTGGTCGGAGGTTCAAATCCTCTCGCCCCGACCAATTTTCCCCTGTACCACTCAGTTTGTTAGAGCCACTTTCTCTAACCAGTCTTCCTGTTCAAAATCGTCAGTGCGGGACTTTTGCGGGACTTTTCGTCCGACACACTGTTTGCAGCATCGATAAGGTTGTGAAGTTCAGCTGCAGAGTTGTCCTTCCCGAAAATACGTACTGCCAGATATTCTTGAATTATTTCAGGCGCGAAGTCAATCTGGTTTCATCGGTCATCGTTGCTGCCGAACGGGATCCAGAGTCATGAAGCCCATTGTCTGTGCGCTGTTACTGCTTGTGTCTACCGTGGTCCGGTCACGGCTCTCGTCTGGTCAAAAAACTAATCCGTATAGAGATATCAACATATTAGCAACTTTTGTCGATGCCACAATGATGTCTATATTTGGCTGTGCATGGCGAATTATTGCTCAAGCGGCCACGAAAGACGCTGGGCTTTGAAACACCGGCAGAACGATTTAACGCGTGTGTTGCGTCGATCGGTTGAACTGGCACTGCATCCCGGTCATAAGCCCGCCGGCTGAAAATGTCTTGTTTTGGAAAACCGGACATTTCCCGTCATCCATGGCAAGTCGTGTTTGTACTGTTTCCGGTTATTCAGTCGGTCCTAATATAAGCAACCAGTGAACGGCAGCTTTGGAGCCCTAACAGGACATCACGTGCGCAGAGGTGCATGTCTGAAGGGTACCGTAAACGGACATAGAGATTCAGATAGAGATCGATCCTTCCAGCCCTTCATTTTTCCTAGAGATAGGTTTGAAAAACCCATTAGGCTATTTAATATGACGCACTATTTCAAACAGCATATCGTCGATGTCTTCCCCAGATAGAATGCCTTTATTTACCAGATTTTCGATAAGCAAGCCGAGGGTCTTCGCGGTCTGCTTAGCCTTTATCTCCTCATTATCTGTGAGTGTGTAATAAATCCGCTGTGCTACCGGGAGGTCCCTGTTTGTCTTTTCGTTCAAGATATCTTCTTTAGTCGCCATTCTAATCTCCTAGTTGTCCGATATTCCGGGACAGGTTATCACGATCAATGAGTTATCTTCGGAGGTTGAATCAGAATATCGGTCAGGAGATCCGCAAGACACAATACCGCCTTGGCTTGTTCTTTTTGGGGGCCTCGGATTGCGCCTGTAACTTGAGTGTTTCCAGCGTCTCCTGCAATTCGGGTTTCAGGTCACCGGCATAGGAGAGGTACAGGCTATCCACTCCGGTTCGCAGATCTTGGGAATTGGATTCTGTGCCAGGGTGAGCAGATAACCCCTCGTTGAATGTTGCTGGAGGACCGGGTAGACCCAAAGCGGTCATCCAGTGTTCTGGGCTTCATGTCGTGTTTGTACGAAGCCGGATATTTAGATTCATATGGCTATAGGCGAACATCGCACCAGAATAGCCATCCCCGTTACACACCTTGGACGACTACGCTGACAGATTTTCACCCATATGCCTTGATAACTTAATGATAAAGACAAATTGATCCGTTGAAGAATAACAACCCCCACACATCCCTGTGCAGGGTTGTCTGTATTTCTGGTTTGGTTACAGGTTACGGTTACTGGCTAGTGGTCGGTGCGGCTGGTTGTGCGGGTGCAGGTGCAGCCGCCGGGGGAGCGAAACCATACGCACCTGGATAGCCACCGCCATAGCCAGGACCGCCATAACCACCATAGCCGGGATAGCCACCATAGCCGTAACCCGGATAGCCACCATAGCCGTAACCCGGATAGCCGCCATAGCCATAGCCAGAGCCATAACCACGACCACGCCCATAACCACTGCCATGGCCGCTACCGCTCATGCTGAAGTCCATATCGCCGGAGCCATCACCCCAGCCCTCACCCGAGCCGTCATTACCCCAGCCATTACTCCAGGGACCACCACCACCCCATGGACCCCAGGCCTGAGCTGCCGTGAAGGGAATCGCCATGGCACAAGCAATGGCTGTGGCACCCAATGTTTTGGTCAGTTTATTCATAATCTGTTACCTCAAGTTGATTTGTATGTGATGTATAAAGGACCTGGTTCCCAGGTGTCCTGTAATCATCAACGGAGGGATGCTCCCATATCTGATTTAACAATCAACCGATATCAGTTGTGATTATACTAATCGCATTGGCTATGAATTTTCAGTTCGGCAGCGCACATAAGGCGAAAGTGTATCCCCGGAAAATACCCGGATTCAGGCACAACCAGTGCGAACAGAACGAACGGTGCAGATCGGATGCCAGCAGGGTGGTTTATGCACCCCATACATGGGAATGTCATATCCAGGCTCCAGCCGCCTCCGGGCAGAAGTGCCGTCTTTGGGATGCTGAGCGATTTTATCTACCCACCGCCAAGCGGCACGGCAAGCTCTACTGCTTTTTTCTGAGCGAGGAACCAGTTTTGCGGATGTTTTACTATACTGAAAATAATGAGGCGTTGGAGTGCATGAGGTAGTGAAACAGCGGAAACCAGTTATGAAATGCCGTGCTCCAGAGGAAACGAGGTGGCTATAAACCGTCGCCATCAACGCGAGTATTTGACCCGCTAATTACGGGGGGAGCATGGAAGATTCAGCGGATGAGCTTGGCGCCATTTACGCGCTAATGGAGCGGTTCGAGAAGCAAAGACTTCCTCGATTACTTGAGCTTAAGAAAAGGGTCGACGAGGGTGGAGTGCTTAGTGAGTCGGATTCAAAATTTATGTTACAGGTTACACTCGATGCCCAGCGGAGTAAGCGGCTGATAGATCGACACCCGGAATGGCATCAGTTTTGCTCAGAGGTGATCCATCTCTACGAAGAGATCGCAGAAAAGGCGCTGGATAACGAAAGAAAATTATAGCCATGGAAGCAACGCCATACTATTTGTTTCTGGTTACATGCAAACTTCCGATTAATACATCTCCTTCTGTACCGTGATCCGCGGATCAATAACTGTAATTCAGTGGCCACTTACAGTATAAACCTGCCGTTCGTTGGTCGCTCATGAAGGGCGCGAGTTGATCGGCAGTCGAAGCGCGATATCAGAATGGGAACATCAAGATATGCCCGTTTCAGACCTTCAGCAAATCAATCCAACCGACTTATCAAATACGTATGCCTGCTTATTTTATTTTTATTTTATGAGCAAGCTGTGACATTTCGATTGCGTGTTTATGTGCGCAAGCGTATAGGTTGTCAATCTGTTCTTCTCGAATTCTTTCAACGACAAGTCCAGACTGCCACGTGTGGTAAAGAACCCGTCCGTTAACAAGTCACATGCCACTCTTGATGATGGATGTTACCGATTGAAATAACAGTGCATCTGTAATCCTTGCCCGACAACGATGATAAGGCTAGCCAAGCTGCCTGCCAGTGAGAGCGACATTAAATCTGCATTGTCTATACTTAGAAAATCTCTGAACAAGTCATCACGCGAAAGCGGTGATCCAGTACCCCACTGAGCGTGATGGAGTGGTTTTCGGCTTTGGCGGAAATAACAAGCTTGATCAGAGATCCCCTGGAAGACAGCGACACCTGGATATCTAGACAAAGGAGCAGCAGATGCGAAACAAGGCAATAAAATTCAGTACGGCAATCGTGGCCTCCGGTTTACTGCTTGCCAGTACAGCCCATGCGTTCGATATGGGCAACATGATGAATCCATCTAAATGGATGGGCGGTAATAAGAACTCTGATCGCTACGATGATTACGGTGGTCCCGGCGGCTATGGTGGTGGTCCCGGCGGCTACGGTGGTGGTCCCGGCGGCTATGGTGGTGGTCCCGGTTGTCGATGATCGCCCTAATGGAGCCACCGATGTTCGCCTTAATGGCGCCACGTAGAGGCGCGGTTTCAGCGTTTCAGACAGGGTGATTATTTCGCTGTTTTGTGTCCTTTTTCAAGCGTCGTGTTTTCGGGCTGATTATCTCCCCTGGGGGTGCGATAGCTTTTACCGTCCAGCACCAGCCGGTAAGCGGCGTGACGGAGCCGATCGAGGGTCGAGGCTCCGAGCAGTTTATTGGGGAACGCCTCGCCCCATTCGGTGAAGTCCAGGTTGCTGGTGATCACGGTGGCGGTGCGCTCGTAGCGTTCGGCGACCAGATCGTGGAAGTCCTCGTCCTGCCCGGCCTTGAGGGGCTTGAGCCCGAAGTCGTCGATGATAAGCAGCGGCACCCGGGTGAGGGCCTGCATCTTGCGCTCGATGGCGCCGGTGGCACGCGCGGCATTGATCTGCGAGAGCAGGTTGGATTGCGAGGTGAACATCACATCATAGCCCCGTCGCACCGCGCAGTGACCGATGGCCTGGGCGATATGGCTCTTGCCGGTGCCGCAGGGACCGGCAATGAGCACGGCGACTTTCTCTTCGATGAACCGGCACTGGGCGAGGTCGGTGACCAGTTGCTGATTGATGCCCGGATTGAAGTCGAAGTCGAAGCCCTCCAGCGTCTTGTCGCCACGGAAGCCAGCGCGGCGCAGACGCAGGCCGTATTTTTTCTGTTCGCGGCGGCCGGCTTCGTCCTGGATGATCAGCGCCAGGAACTCCGGATAGGAGAGTTTGTTCTTGATCGCTTCGCGATTGCGGCTGTCGAGGCTGTCAAGGATGCCGGAGAGGCGAAGTTGCTTGAGCACCGGTGTCAGCTCGGGTAGTGGGGTGGTTTTCATGGCATGGCTCCTTTGTGTTTGAGGGTGAGGGTGTGGGTGAACGGACCACCGATAAGCGTCGATGGGGCGGAAGACAGATGGCACATGATCAGTGTTTGGTGAACAGCTTGCGGGTATCGCGCCCGAAGCGACCGGCACCGGTATAGGCATCGGACATCTCGTTGAAGCACTGCTGGGGGTCGGCATGCTGGTCGAGTGACTTCTCGAGGATCACCCGCACGGCACGGTACTGGATGTTGTCGAAGTGCAGCGCCCGCTGGCAGGCCGCCTCCAGTCGCACGGCGCCGTAGCGTCTGGCCAGGCCGATAACGCCCTGTGCGGCCCGCAGGCGGTCGAGAACGCGGTTCTCGAACAGGCGTTGCATGAACCGGTGGCAGTGAGGCCCGGTGGCCTCGGCCTGCTTCAGGCACCATTGCGGATCGCGCATCTTGTAGGCGACGTGCTGTGGTGGCAGATGCTCATCGATGGTATGACGCTGGCCGGCCAGCGTGAGGCGCGGATGAATGGCCTTGAGTTCGTGCTGCTGGTAGATGCGTACAGTGGTCTCGCTGAGGCGCACGTCGAGGTTCTGGCCCACCAGGCGCCACGGCGCCGAGTAGCGACACTGGTCCACCTGCAGGTGGCAGTCGCCGTGCAACTTGGCGCAGACCCAGCGGGCACACTCCGGCACGCTGTTGGGTAGGGTTTTAAGCATCGCCCGCTCGGTCTCGACAAAACGCTGCAGCGGTGGCGTGCGCGTGGTGCCGTGGATGCGGTTGCCCGCCTCCTGCATGACCCAGGCCATCAACTGCTGGTTGGCGTCGGCCAGATCGCGGAACTCACGCAGCGGCAGGAAGTTGTTCTTGACGTACTTGACGCCCGCTTCCACCCGCCCTTTCTTCTGCGGATCCGCCACCGGGCAGGGGGAAATGAGGAACCCGTAGCCTTCGGCATAGTCGGCGTACGAGCGCTGCACCTGCGGATCGTGATAGCAGGCTTTGGTGATGGCGCACTTGGGGTTGTCGATGATGACTTTTGACGGCACGCCGTTGAAGTGCTCGAAGGCACGCCGGTGACAACCCAGCCAGGTCTCGATGCTCTGATCCCGCACCAGCTCGGCATACTGGTGGCGACTCCAGGCCAGCAGCATGACGAACACCCAGGTCTTGAACACCTCGCCGGTATGCACATCGACGATCTCGGGACCCTTGCCAAAATCCACCTGCGCCGCCTCGCCAGGGGCGAACTCCAGCACCGAGGTTACCCGGGGTGTGGTCTTGGCCAGCGACTGCAAAAACCGTCGCACCGAGGAATAACTGCCGCTATACCCATGGCGGCGCGTGAGCGCGGCGTGGATGGTGGTGCCGTCGATGCCATCGATGCACCACTGTTCAATTAGCTGGCGGTACGGCTCCAGACTCGAGCGTATGCGGTTCCGTCCTGGCTTTGAACGCTGAAGGACGCCCGCCAGATCCTGGTCTGATGGCAGGGCCCGGGCGGGATCAAGCCAGCCCCGCAGCTCGGCCTGCGTGCGCAGCGCCCCGAGAGTACGCCGCCCCATCAGTCCAGTGGCATGGATCTGCCGGTCTGACTCGCCCTGGCGCATACGCACCAGGGCCTGTCGGTAGTGATACATCTCAAACCTCCTGTTGGCCATGCCGGTCTCCTCGCAAAATCCGCGACGATACGGCAATAGATCAGAAAGTCTGAAACGTGAAACCAGCGCCGACTGGCGCCTTTAGGGCGATCCTCAGGTGGCGCCTTTAAGGCGATCCTGAACTGGCTCCATTAACCCGATCCTGAGGTGGCGCCATTAACCCGATCCCGGAATGGCTCCATAGTGGTGATCATTGACAATGGCGAGGGTTACCCAAAAAATTCGGCAACTGGCACACGATTTACACGCGTGCCAACCGCTGGGCCAAGCAAGGTGTCCTGGATTATGTCTTCGCCGCACTGCAGGAAAGCGATGTCATCAACATTCAGGTCGATCATGTTTCGCTCGA
>Ga0210144_1001201_pt1 | contig 11152 bp, 12 predicted proteins | sample Muzzi_PWA_D2_FD_185532 | JGI IMG/M metagenome (GOLD analysis project Ga0210144, IMG submission 185532) | Wetland microbial communities from San Francisco Bay, California, USA, that impact long-term carbon sequestration - Muzzi_PWA_D2 (SPAdes) | ecosystem: Environmental > Aquatic > Marine >...
GGGTGGGGGTCGCCCCGCCGGGGAGCAGTCTCAGGGCGAGGCGCTCGCAGGCGTCCGGGCCGCGTTCGGCCTCCAGCAGGTCGAAGATCGTGCCGCCGAGGATCACCGCGTCGCGGCGCGACGGGGGGAAGGAGGGCCGGGCGCTCTCGCGCAGGCGGCGGATAACCGCGGCGCGGTAGAGGCCAACCTGGCGGGAGAAGTACTGGGCGGCGCCCTCGACCAGCCAGGCCCAGCCGAGGTAGCGGGCGAAGCGGCGGGGCGTCCAGGAGGGCGGGAGGTCGGGATTGTTGGCGGCGACCACGAGCTGGGCGTAGAGGCGCTCGGCCGTGCCCCGCAGCGCCTCGCGCGAGTCCGCGCCGGCGGCGCGCCGCTCCATGTGCGGATCGTTGAGCACATGCAGCTCGGTCGCCATCGCCCAGCCCGCCAGGTAGCGGCGGCCGGCCGCCGCCGCCGACCAGCGGGCCGCGGGCAGGAACGGATGGGCCATCGACAGCAGGGCGGGATTGGTGTGGACGACCACAGTGACCTCGCCCGGGACGGTCTCGAAGCGGTCCTCGAGCCGCAGCCGCAGTTCCTCCATCCGGTCCAGGATCCGCTCCGCGAAGGCCGCGTCGCCGCTGTCGTGGCGGGCGGTGAAGCTGAGCGAATGGGTCTCGACCCAAGGAATGGGTCGAGCCTACAACGGCCTTAGACGAGAACCGGGTCGGATGCCGTGCACACCGAATGGATCTCCTGGCGGGCGCGGTCGAACTCCTCGTCGGCCATCACCGGGGTGCCCTCGAAGGGCAGATCGCGGTCGATCTCGACCCAGGAGCGGCAGCCGTGGTACTCCTCGCGGACCCGGACCGTGACCGGGCGGGGGATGCGGTGAACCCGCAGCAGCAGGATGTGCAGCGGGTGGCGCCGCTTCCAGTTGAGGCGCTTCTCGGCGTAGTCGGGCGTCCAGACGTAGAAGGGGGAGAGTTCGTCGACGATGCGCGGGTTGGTGATCGTCAGGTGGTCGGTCACCTCGGCCCAGCAGCGCAGCCGCACGCGCTCGGGCTGCGGGATGCCGCCGTCCTGGATCAGCGCGCCGGGCGGCGGATCCTCGTCCGGCCAGACGCCCTCCTCGAGGGCGCGGCCCAGCTCCGGGTGGTGGGACTCTCGAACCAGGTTGTTGCGCTGGTGGTCGAAGGTCGGGTAGAGGAAGAACCGCTCGTGCTCCAGCTCGAAGTGCTTGTTCTCCTCGCGGATCCCGCCCTTGCGCAGGGTGAGGAGCTGCTCGCCCTCGGCGAGGGCGCGCACCGTTACTGCCCATTCCTTTAATGCGATCGGCATCTGAAAGCTCTACCTGAGAAGGTCGATAAGTCTCTGACTGGCAGGGTCTCGGCGCTACGGACCCTGTCCAGGCGGGCCCCCGCTCAAGGCAAGGCATTCTAGACGAGGGCGGCCAAATCGCCAAATCGCGATTCCCTCAGCCGCTGCCGCCGCCCCCCGGCGTCTCGATCCTGAGGACGTCCCCGGGCGCCAGGTTCCCCTCTGCCTTGCCGGGCAGCGGCACGCCGTTGAGCAGGTCCCTGCCGGACTCCCCGTCGCCGCCTCCCTCGCGACCGCGTGGGCGATGGCGCCGCCGCTCGCCGATCAGCGTGTAGCGCATCGGCGCCAGCGCCTCGACCTCGCGGACGATCCCGTCGCCGCCGGGACGGCGGCCCGCGCCGCCGCTGCCGCGCCGCAGCGCCAGCCTGCGGACTCGCAGCGGGAACTCGGTCTCCAGCGCCTCGATCGGCGTGTTGAGCGTGTTCGACATCGCCACGTGGATCGCGCTCGGCCCCGCCGCATCCGGACAGGCGCCCTGGCCGCCGCCCAGCGTCTCGTAGTAGGTGAAGTCCTCGCCCGCCAGCGTCAGGTTGTTCATCGTCCCCTGGCCCTGGGCGGGCACTGGTCGAGCACCGGCCAGGGCGGCGATCACCAGGTCGGCGACGCGGCTCGAGGTCTCGACGTTGCCGGCCGCGACGGCCGCCGGGTAGCGGGCGTTGAGCAGGCAGCCCTCGGGGGCGCGCACCTCGATCGGCCGGTAGGCGCCGGCCGAGGGCGGTGCGTCGGGGTCGGTGAGGACGCGCACCGCGAAGAACGCCGCCGACTTGGTCACCGAGAGGGGGCAGTTGAGGTTGCCGTCGATCTGCGGGGAGCTGCCGGAGAAGTCGAGGACGAGGCGGTCGGCATCGATCTTCGCCTCGACCCGCAGCACGACGTCGCGTGGCGCCCCGTTGGCGTCGTCCTCGAGCACGTCCTCGGCGGCGAAGACGCCGTCGGGGAGCGCCCCGAGGGCGGCCCGGGTGCGGCGCTCGGCGTAGGCGAGGATCTCCTCCATTCCGGCGCCAAGCGTCTCCAGCCCGTGGCGCTCCGCCAGCTCGGCGAGGCGCCGCTCGCCGATCCGGTTGGCGGCGGCCTGGGCGCGGAGGTCGGCGAGGCGCTGCTGCGGCGCGCGCATCCGGGCGGCCAGCCGCTCCAGCTCCGCCGCGCCGGCTCGGGTGGGCGGGATCACCACGCCCTCTTCATCGAGCGTCCGCGAGCGGGCCGGCATCCCGGCGGGACTGGGTCCGCCGACGTCCGCATGGTGGGCGCGGCTGGCGGCGAAGCCGAGCATCGCGCCTCCGACGAAGACCGGGGAGACGAGCGTCACGTCGGGCAGGTGGGTGCCGCCGCGGTAGGGGTCGTTGAGGATCCAGGCCTGGCCGGGGCGGTGCTCCTCGTCCAGCACCGCGGCGACCGCGTCGGGCATCGAGCCGAGGTGGACCGGGATGTGCTCTGCCTGCATGACCAGCTCGCCGCGGGCGTCGAAGAGCGCGGTCGAGCAGTCGTGGCGCTCCTTGATGTTCGCCGAGTAGGCGGAGCGGATCAGCGCCGCGCCCATCTCGTCGCAGGCGGCACGCAGGCCGCCGATCATCACCTGCAGGGTGACCGGGTCGAGCCCGTTCACTTCGCCACCTCCGCGCCGATCGTGCCGGTGTCGTCGACCTCGGTGCTCCAGCCCGGCGGGACGACGAAGGTCGCCTCGGGCAGCTCGAAGATCGCGGGCCCCTCGGCGCTGAAGCCGGCGGGCGGCTCGCCGCGCAGCACCGGCGTCTCGGTCCACCGGCCGTCGAACCGGACCTCGCGGGCGAGCGCCTCGAGCCGGCCCGCAAGCGCCGCTGCCGGCCGCGGCCGCGGCCCGGGGGCGACCATCGCCAGGCGGATGTGGACCAGGACGACCTCGCCGTCGGGGTCGCGGTGGCCGTAGCGCTCTTCGTGCAGCCGCTCGAAGCGCGCCGCCAGCGCGACCGGATCGGGGCTCGTCGAACCGGGCACCGGCAGCTCGAAGGCCTGGCCGGCATAGCGCATCTCGTAGACGACCTCGGGCTCGGCGTCGGTCAGCCCGCCGTCGAGCCGTGCGGTCAGCTCGTCGACCTCCGCGGCGATCCGCTCCGCCGTCAGCTCGCGGCCGCTCAGCATCACCGTGCGGGTCGTGTCGCGGCGGCGGTCCGACGCGCAGAGGCCGAGCGCCGAGAGGACGCCGCCCGCCCGTGGGCAGAGGATGCGGTCGATGCCCAGCTCGGTGGCGAGCGCCCCAGCGTGCATCGGGCCGGCGCCGCCGAAGGGGAGCAGGGCGAAGCGGCGCGGGTCGACCCCGCGCTCGACCGTGACCACGCGCAGCGCCCGCACCATCTCCTGGTTCGCCACCCGGACGATTCCCTCGGCGACCTGCAGCTCGTCGAGACCGAGCGAGTCGGCGAGGCCGCCGACCGCCGCGCGGGCGGCTTCTGGATCGAGCGCGACGCCGCCGGCCAGGGTCGAGTCGGGGGCGAGGCGGCCGAGCAGCAGGTTGGCGTCGGTGACCGTGGGCTCGGTGCCGCCCCGCCGGTAGCAGGCGGGCCCCGGCTCGGCGCCGGCCGAGCGCGGCCCGACCCGCAGAGCCCCGCCGGGGTCGCGCCAGCCGATCGAGCCGCCGCCGGCGCCGACCGTGTGCACGTCGACCATCGGCAGCTGGATCACGCGGCCGCCGATCTGCCGCGAGTCGGTCCGCCGCACCTCGCCGTCTTCGACCACGCAGACGTCGCACGAGGTGCCGCCCATGTCGAGCCCAAGCGCATTGCCGTCGCCACAGGCCCGGGCCAGCAGCGAGGCGCCGACCGCGCCGCCCGCCGGCCCGGAGAGGACGCTCCAGGCACCCGCCCGGGCCGCCTCGGCGGCGCTGGCGACGCCGCCGGAGGACTGCATCACGACCGGCTGCGGCAGCCCCGCCGCCCCGGCCGCCCCGCCGAGCCGCTCCAGGTAGCGGTCGAGCAGCGGGGAGAGGTAGGCGTCGATCGTCGTCGTCGAGCAGCGCTCGTACTCGCGGAAGCTGGGCAGGACCTCGTGCGAGGCGGAGACGTGGACGCCGGGCAGCTCGCGGCGCAGGCGCTCCGCGACCGCTCGCTCGTGGGACGGGTCGAGATAGGAGAAGAGCAGGCAGATCGCCACCGACTCGGCCCCACACTCACGCACCGCAGCGGCGAGCCGCGGCGGCTCGGCGGGGTCGAGCGCCTCGATCGCTCCCTCCGGCCCGACCCGCTCGGCCGCCTCGAAGCGCAGCTCGGGCGCCACCAGCGGCGCCGGCTTCGCCGCGCAGAGCCGGTACAGCTCGGGGCGGTCCTGGCGGCCGATCTCGAGCAGGTCGGCGAAGCCGCGCGTGGCGATCAGCGCCGTCCGGGCGCCGCGCTCCTCGAGCAGCGCGTTGGTCCCCACGGTCATCCCATGGGCGAACGACTCCACCTCGGCGGCCTCGGCGCCGGCGCGGTGCAGAACCTCTTCGACCGCCCCGATCACCGCCACCGACTGGTCCTCTGGCGTGGTCGGCAGCTTCGCCGTGTGCACCGTCTCGCCGTCGAAGAGGACGGCGTCGGTGAAGGTCCCGCCTACGTCGACTCCGAGCAGCATCGCCCCGACGCTAGCGGCTGAGCTCAGCGCCAGCGCTCGCGGCGGGTCTCGCCGTTCGGGCCGAGGACGATGTGGACGCCGTCGAGGTCGGGGTCGATCGCGGGATGGTCGGCGCGCAGGTGGCCGCCGCGCGACTCGGACCGCTCCAGGGCGGCGGCGGCGGTCGCTGCGGCCAGCGAGTAGGGGTCGTTGCACAGCTCGCGCAGCTGCTCGGGCCGGCGCAGCGGGCCGGCGAGGCGCCAGACCGCATCGCGGGTCGCTTCGGTCGGCGGCTTGAAGCGCCACTCGGGCGGCGCCGGGCGGTGCGTTGCGGCGCGCTCCCCGAGCGTCGCGCGGGCGGTGCGGCTGCCGAAGACGAAGCACTCGCTGAGCGAGTTGGAGGCGAGCCGGTTGGCGCCGTGCAGCCCCGTGCAGGAGCACTCGCCGACGGCATAGAGGCCGCGCAGCGAGGAGCGACCCCCGAGGTCGACCGCTATGCCTCCCATCGTGTAGTGGGCGGCGGGGGCGACGGGGACCGGCTCGGCGCGGGGGTCCAGCCCCGCCTCCTCGAGCGACTCGAAGACGCTGCGGAAGCGGTCGGCGTCGACACTGCGAAGGTCGAGTCGCACGGCGGCCGTGCCGTTCGCCTCTATCCGGTCGAGGATCGCCGCGGTGACCGCGTCGCGCGGCGCCAGCTCGTCGGTGAAGCGGCGGCCGGAGGCGTCGAGCAGGACGGCGTCCTCGCCGCGCACCGCCTCGGTGATCAGCAGGCCGTCGAAGCGGGTTCCGGGGAGGGCGAGCGCGGTCGGGTGGAACTGGCAGAACTCGAGGTCGGCGAGGTCGGCGCCCGCGGCGGCCGCGAGGACCGGTCCGGCGCCGATCGCGCCCCAGGGATTGGTCGTGCGCCGCCATAGCGCTGCGGCGCCGCCGGTCGCGACGACGGTCGCCGCCGCGCCGATCGCGCCGGCTTCGGTGAGCAGTCCGTGGCAGCGTTCGCCGTCGCTCCACAGCGCCACCGCCGATGTCCGCTCGCGAACCGCGATCCGCGGCTCGGCGGCGACCATCGCCGCCAGCTTCGCGGTGATCTCGCGTCCGGTCTGGCTGCCGCCTGCGTGGACTATGCGGCGCCGCGTGTGACCGCCCTCCAGGCCCAGCGCCAGCTCGCCGTCCGCGTCGAGGTCGAAGGCGACGCCCCGCTCGCGCAGCTCCCGCACCGCGGCCGGCGCCTCCTCGACGAGTGCCTGCACCGCGGAGGGCCGGCAGAGCCCGCGGCCGGCCGCGATCGTGTCGGCGGCGTGCCGCTCCGGCGAGTCGCCCGGCTCGAGCGCCGCCGCGAGGCCGCCCTGGGCCCAGAAGCTGGCGCTCTGGGAGAGCGGCGTGCGGGAGATGACGCAGACCGCGGCGCCCTGCTCGGCGGCACGCAGCGCCGTCCACAGCCCAGCTGCTCCGCCGCCGACCACGGCGACGTCGAACTCGGGCGCTGCGGCTATCGCCGTTCCGCCTCTCGCCTGATCGCCTCGATCTGACCGCGCAGCCAGGCGGCGGCCGATTCGCGGGCCCGGGTCTCGTTGCCGGGGTCGGCGGGCTCCTTTGTCGCGGCGGCGCGCCGCTCGGCCTCCTCGACCCGCATCTCGGCCGCTTCGGCCTGCTTCTCGATCTCGGCGAGTCGGCTCTCGGCGGCGGCGATCGCCCGATCCCGGGCCTGGCGCTCGCGCGCCAGCTCCTCGGCGTGGCCGCGGCGCAGCTGCTCCAGCTCTGCGGCGGCGCGCTGTCGCTGCTTCTCGAGGTCCGCTTCGAGCGCCTGGATCTCGGCGCCGGCGCGCTCCTCCGCGGCGCCTGCCGCGTCGGCCGCCTCGCGCAAGCGCCGTTCCGCCGCCTCCACCTGCGCGCCGAGGTTCTCGCCGCCGGGATCGCCGCTTGCCTCGCTCATCGGAGCCTCAATCTATCTCGCCGTCGCGAGGACGTCGCGGTATGCCTCGATCGTCCGTTCCGCCATCCGCGCGGCCGAGAGCGCGGCAGCCCGCGCGGTTCCCTCGACCCGCGGGTCGGGCGCTTCCAGGTGGGGACGGACCGCGCCGCCCCAGGCCGCCGCGTCGAAGGGGGCGCAGAGGGCTCCCGCCACCCCCGCCAGCGCCCAGGGTGCGATTCCCACCGGGGTCGAGAGGACCGGCACATCGCAGGCCAGCGCCTCGACGCAGGCGAGGCCGAAGCCCTCGCGGTCGGAGGTGACCAGGACGGCGTCGGCGGCGTTGACCCAGAGCGGCATCCGGTCGGGGTCTATGGCGCCGCCGGTGAGCAGCTCGGCACCGTTCGCCGCGGCGAGCTCGCGCGCCCGGTCGACGCGCTTCTCGGGCCGTTCCGGGTCGGCCGGGAAGAGCAGGTAACGGCCCTGCGGGTCGAGGCTCAGCTCGCGCCGCGCTGCGCCGCGCGGGATCGGCCGGAAGCGACCGAGGTCGGGGCCGCAGGGAAGCACCGCCGAGCCCGGCAGCGGCGGCAGCCCCGGCCTGCCGTCCTCGGGCCAGAAGAGCGAGCGCGAGACGGCGGCGACCAGGTCGACCCGCCGGGCGAGGCGGCGGGAGAGCGGGCCGACGACCCGGTGCCGCACGTCGGTGCCGTGAAAGCTGACGACCAGGGGCCGCGCTCCGGCCAGCTGCGCGCACCAGGCGGTCAGCCCGTAGTGGGCATGGACGAGATCGAAGCGCTCGCGGCCCAGCAGGCGGCGCAGCCGTCCGGTCGCGGGGAGGTAGTGGCGCGAGCCAGGTGGGAAGCCGAACAGCTCGACCTCGACCCCGCGGCGGCGGATCTGTTCGACCTGGTCGCGCACCCAGCGACCTCGCTGGGGGGCGGCGTCGTCGGGCAGGAAGTTGGTGACGACCAGCACCCGCATCGGCGCTGAGCGTATCCGGCCCCGCTCTCGGGCCGGAGCCGTGGGCTGCCGTTTCGCCTGCGCAATGAATTTACCGACCCACGGGGAAGCTGGCACATGCGCGTCTTGTTCGGTATGCCGCCGCCTCCCAACATCGACGGCCAACCGATGAAGGGAGGAACGGATGTTCTACCTGCTGCTGGGCTACGCGCACGCGGCGATCGTGCGCAGGACCGAGGCGATTCGGTCCCTCGCGGAGCGCGAGAGGGGCCAGGGCACGGTCGAGTACGTCGGCCTGATCCTGCTCGTCTCGCTGCTGATGGTCGGGATGGTGGCGGCGATGAAGGGGTTCAACGGCAAGCAGGGCACGGCGCTGGCCGGCCTGATCGTCGACAAGATCAAGGAGGCGGTCGACAAGGTGGCGTTCAAGTAGGGCGGCGGGAGGGGCGGCATCGCGGCGCGGGCCGCCCCTCGCGGCGCCGCGCGTGACAGACTCGCGGCGATGGCCGCGGAGCGGAAACCCTGATGCCGGCGTCGCGCAGCTACGACCGGGCGCCGGCCGACATCCGCCCGGCTTCGATCGACCCCGGGTTTGTCGAGACGGCCGACGGCTCGGCGCTGATCTCGCTCGGCCGCACGCGGGTGATTTGCACCGCCTCGGTCAACGAGTCGGTGCCGAAGTGGATGGGGGGCCGGGGCAAGGGCTGGGTCACCGCCGAGTACTCGATGCTGCCCGCGTCGACCGGCGACCGCAAGGCGCGCGACGTCTCGAAGGGCCGCCAGGACGGCCGCGGGGTGGAGATCCAGCGCCTGATCGGCCGCGCGCTGCGGGTCGTGGTCGACTTCCGGGCGCTCGGCGAACGCAGCGTTTACGTCGACTGCGACGTGTTGCAGGCCGACGGCGGCACCCGCTGCGCGGCGATCACCGGCGGCTACGTGGCGCTGCGCCTCGCTCTGCAGAAGCTGCTCGACGCGAAGAAGATCGAGACGATGCCGCTGACCGGCTCGGTGGCGGCGGTCAGCGTCGGAATGGTCGGCGGGCGGGCCCTCTGCGACCTCGACTACGGCGAGGACTCGAACGCCGACGTCGACGCCAACGTGGTGATGACCGGCGAGGGCGGCCTGGTCGAGGTGCAGGCGACCGCCGAGCGGACGCCGCTCTCCCGCGCCTCGCTCGACGAGCTGCTGAAGCTCGCCGAGATGGGCATCTTGCGGCTGCGCCAAATTCAGGAGCGAGCTGCCGGTAGCTGAGTTGATCCTCGCCACGGGGAACAGGCACAAGCTGCGCGAGATGGGCGAACTGCTGCCCCGGCTCGAGCTAGAGGCGATGCCGGCCGGCGTCGAGCTGCCGCCCGAGGAGGGCGAGGACTTCGCCTCGATCGCCCTCGAGAAGGCGCGCGCCGTGCACGCGGCGACCGGCAGGGCGACGATCGCCGACGACTCCGGGATCGAGGTGGCGGCGCTGAGCGGCCGGCCCGGGGTCCACTCCGCCCGCTACGGCGGGCCGGGCGCCAGCGACGAGGAGAACCTCGAGAAGCTGCTGGACGAGGTCGCGGCGGCGGGCGGGGACCGCCGCGCCGCCTACCACTGCGCGCTGGCGCTGGTCGAGGCCGACGGCTCAGAGCGGGTCTTCGAGGGGCGCTGCGAGGGGCGGCTGATCGAGGCGCCGCGCGGCGAGGGCGGCTTCGGCTACGACCCGGCGTTCGTCCCCGATGCGACCGGGCCGGGCGACGAGCGCACGCTGTCGGAGCTGAGCCAGGTGGAGAAGAACGAGATCAGTCATCGCGGCGCCGCCGCGCGGCTGCTGGCCCGATACCTCGCCGGCGAGGCGGCGCCGGCGGATCGATGATCCACACTAAAAGCGGCGCGGCGGCGCTCTCGATCGCCTCCAACGCGCTGCTGATCGCGCTCAAGCTCGCCGCCGGGGCGATCACCGGCTCGATCGCGATCGTCACCGAGGCGGTCCACTCCCTGATCGACCTGGTCGCCTCGGTGGTCGCCTTCGTCTCGGTCCGCAAAGCCGACGAGCCGGCCGACGCCGAGCACCCCTACGGCCACGAGAAGGTGGAGAGCCTGGCGGCGACGATCGAGGGGATGCTGATCCTGATCGGGGCCGGGATCATCGTCTACGAGGCGACCCACCGGCTGGTGGTCGGGGCCAAGGTGGACGCGCTCGGGGTCGGCATCGCGGTGATGGGCTTCTCCGTGCTCGCCAACCTGGCCGTCTCGGCCGTCCTCTCGCGGCAGGCTCGGGCCCACGACTCGCCGGCCCTGGAGGGGGACGCAGCGCACCTGCGCGCCGATGCCCTCACCTCGGCGGGGGTGCTGGTTGGGCTCACCCTGGTCGAGCTCACAGGGCTCGTCGCCTTCGACTCGATCACCGCCCTGCTCGTCGCGGCGGCGATCGTCACGGCCGGCCTGCGGATCATCCGCCGCTCCTCCGGCGTGCTGGTCGACGAGGCGCTGCCCGGGGCGGAGATGGACCGGATCGAGGCGGCAATCGCCGCGGCCCGCACCCCTGAGGTCGCCGGCTACCACAAGCTGCGCGCCCGTCGCGCCGGCAGCCGCCGCCACATCGACCTCCACGTCCAGTACCGCTCCGGGACCAGCCTCGAGAGGGCCCACGAGCTGGCCCACGCGATGCGCGACGAGATCGAGGCGGCGATCCCCCGCTGCGAGGTGCTGATCCACGTCGAGCCGGAGGCCTCGTTCCGCGGCCCGGGCGACGACGACGGACCCTACCGCTCGGGTTAGGGATTGGGAAGGAGGTTGACCGCCGCGGCCAGCCCGACCGCGCCGACCGTGATCGCGTAGCCGGTGTAGTCGCCGATCGCGAGCAGCACCACGGCGACGGCGCAGACAGCGACGACGACTATCCAGGAGGCGCGGGCGACTGGCACGGGCCGGTATTTTCACGCAGATGCCCGACGGCGCGACGAAAACGGATTCCGGCGGGGCCGCTGAGGGTGCGCTCGCCTACCTGACCGAGCTGTCGCCCGACCTGCGGGGCGCCGCGATCTTCGACGGCGACGGCGCCGTGCTGGCCGCCAGCGGCGACCCCGACCGCTGGCGCGAGGACGCCGCGGCGCTGTTCGCGGCCGCCGATCGCGCCGACCGGGAGCCGGTCGAGCAGATCCACGTCGGCACCGAGCAGGGCGAGGTCTTCGCCCTGCGCCACTCCGGCCTCGCCGCGGTGGCTGTGACCGAGCGCTTCGCGCTGGCCTCGCTGACCTTCTTCGACCTGCGCGCCACGCTGCGCGACCTGGCGGCCGGCGGCGACGGGCGGGCAGGGGAGTAGCGGCGGTGGCCCTGAAGCCGCACCGTGTCCTGCTCGACCGCGTCTCCGGCTACGCCGACGAGGCCGCCGCATAC
>Ga0210144_1001202_pt1 | contig 11146 bp, 11 predicted proteins | sample Muzzi_PWA_D2_FD_185532 | JGI IMG/M metagenome (GOLD analysis project Ga0210144, IMG submission 185532) | Wetland microbial communities from San Francisco Bay, California, USA, that impact long-term carbon sequestration - Muzzi_PWA_D2 (SPAdes) | ecosystem: Environmental > Aquatic > Marine >...
ATTTGATATTAGCGCAAAAATAAAAATACCCGACATTGAAAAAAATCAATGATATTTGTACGGCCTTGCCTAATCTGTCAAATGAGCGCACGGTCAGTCAGCGCTCCTGCACCGGTGCATCTGTTTTTTTCCTGGCAGGACCGCTGTGAGGTAAAATCTGTCGACTTGCGTTGTCCGGCATGAACACTGTGCAAGACGACCTCGCCGTGCATTTGTCATACTTCATTCACTAGAATATAGAACACATTAGCCATTAACAGGTAAGCGGTGAAAATACTATCGCCAGCAGCTCATGCTGATCCAGCTCTCGCTAACTGCCACAGCACTGCTTGTTGTTGCCTACATCATTGGCAGTGAAATGTGTCTGCCAGGCGCTCGCCATGCCGTGCGCACGGGAAACCTGCAGTTGTGGAAATTTGCCTGTTTCCTTGTCGCGCTGGGTGAATGGGCCATGATCTTCATCGTAGTCAGCTTCCTGCTTCTCGCTCAACACATCTGGCATGTGTTTGCCGGTGCATGGCACATCAGACTTGCCGGCCTGTTGCTGGCCGGGATACTTGCCGGCGTGACGTTCTGGGAACTTGTCTGGCGCACGCGGAGAAATTACGCCAGGGTGATAAGCAGTGCCCTCGATCTGGTGCTGCCGGCGCATGGCCTGCAGCGCGAGATCTACCTCAGCCGGCGACGGCTGCTCGAATCCGGATCTCCTGCCGAACAGGAACACGTGCTGCAGCAGCTTTTCCATGAAACCCGCTCGTCGGACGTGAAGCCCGCGAAGATGTAGCTAATGTCGCGAAGACCGATCCCTCCCGGGCCGGTTATGTAGATGTCCCGGGTGCCCGCACGGGACCAGCTGTCAGGGCGATGTCCAGGCGGTCACGTATACGACCGAAATGTAGCGCAGCGCCTTGCCGGTTCCGACCGCGCCCGCTTTTCGCAGTGCGATGACCAGGGGTTCCAGTACCGCGAGGTCGGTGACCGGGATTGGCGGGCATACCACCTCCACGGGGACCAGCAGGGCTGCTGTTTCGCTCAAGTGCTCAATCCACTATTTACCCCACGGATGCCAATCTACTGTGCCCTGCCTTGCAGGCCCTGCAGCCGCCAATCCGTCTGCATGCGCCGGTAGCCGGGTTTCAGGGGTAATCAGGCTGGATCAGGGGGCCATGCCGATCGACACCCGTGTTTAACCGTCCTTTTTCCGTGCGTCAGTCGTCGTGGTGTGGGATGATCCCGGTTTCGATACCAGTTGGACCATCTTCTGACAGATGTTAAAGCTCATCAACCCGTCTTGCCAGGGTTGGGACGCAGCGCCAGTTGACTTGCAAAATCACGTCGATTGGCTAGGCATTCTGTTACGTGGAATGATGTTTCGTTTGTACTATCGGCGTGTTGGCGATGTCTAAGCCGGCGAAATTACTGCTTGCCTGTGTGTTTTGCTTCGGTGTTGTAACCGTGATTGCTTTTCTTGTTCAAGAGCTCGTTTAGTGCGTTGCTGTCCAAAGACAACATGAGGAGGGGTCAATTCATGACGAAGAATATGGGAACTATCGATCGGGTGATTCGCCTGCTCGTTGTCATAATAATTGCGGCGTTGTATTTTACCGGTCAGTTGGGTGGTTTGATGGCAATCATCCTCGGGATTGTCGCTGCAGCCTTCTTCATCACCAGCATGCTTGGCTGGTGCCCCGGTTATCTGCCGTTCGGCTTCTCGACACGGAAAAAATCAGGATAGCGCCGCGGACCAGGCATGAGTTTGCATGATTCGCAGCGCTTGTCAGGGATAACGCTTTTCGGGTTGATCAGGCTGCCGGTTGTTTCCGTGCTCGCTGGACCATCCTGTTAATAAGCGGCGGTTCTGGGCTTCAGTAGCGGCCATTTACTGACGTCAATGCTGGTTATGGTGCCATTGGCATATTCCAGCAGAACCTGGTTACCGACGACGTTCACCACCACAAGACTGCTGCCGGATTTGTCGCGGTAGATGCCACCTACAAGCGGATGCTGGCCGGAATGCTGTGCCATATTCATTTCGACATTCCTCTTCTCCTCCACGGTGACTGCATCGAGCCCCCGTCGCTGTTTTATTCAGTTGAATGTATTACACAATCTGGAACTCTGTCATGACAGGGCTTTCCAGCAGCCGGTTCCTGATCTCCGGGGCACAGTTGAAAAGCTTGATGCGCTTGCTGATATGACCGGCACGGTCACGCAACATCAACAACATCGCCAATCCTGAATCCAGGATATCCCTGGTTCTGCCGAGATTCACCATGATCACTAACAGATTGGGGTGCTCGGCCAGTTTGCAGGCCTGCACGAACACGCTATGAGCGCTGAGGTCCAGACGCTCGTCGGCCTCGATAAGGATCACTCTTCCCTCTGAAGTTTTAACATCTGCCAGTTTCATCTCTCACTCCTTGTTATTACGGGTCGACATTCCCGCTGGACGACCGGGTGCCTCGTCAATATGAGGGTTCGCAGGTCTCTGATGATTCACCTGTATCCCGGGCCCCTATCACCCATTGGCGCGACCCTTCTGAACAGGCCTGTCCCAAGCGACTGAAGGGCATGGTAGTTCTTTCCGGGATGCTTCCTGGAGGTCTCTCGGCAAGCGACACCACAGGAGGATATCGAATATGGATGCGGATTCAGAAAAATAATATCCGTAAGACTACTTAAGTATATATACGTAGTCAGTTCCCGGTTTGAGCACACCCTCATGTCAGGCCGTGGCGATATCCGCATTCTGTATGGATGGATGCGTCATAGCGGGTAGCATCCATAATATTTCAATGACAAAGATTTCGCTGCAGCGTGCAATGTCTATTGCGATTTTTCAATGCGACAGGAAGTTTCCCCGGTCTAGCATTCACTCGGCATCGCGGTCCCGCCGACTGATACCAACGTGGTTTTATGCCAGCAGGAACAGCATTATTCTATCCCTGTGGTTAGCGATGCGGGGTAGGCCCCGCGTGTTGACCGACAGCTGAATCGCTATTCAATACCGGGGGAACACCGTATGAACTCAAGCGAGGCGCCTGCGCAGGACCGGGTTACCAGGGTCCTGATCATTGTCCTGCTGTTGGTGACCGCCGTTTCGTGGTCGGCCATGGCGTGGATGACCATTCTGACCTATCGGGGCGCGCCGCCATTGCCGGAGCGCATCATCTCCGCAAGCGGCGCATCGCTCATGACGCGCGACGATCTTGTCGCGGGCAAGGCGGGGTTCCAGAAGGCTGACCTCATGGACTACGGCAGCCTCTACGGCATGGGCTCGTATTTCGGAGAGGATTACACCGCCTCGGTTCTGGTAGCTCTCGCGCGTCAGACTCAGGCTTCTGTGGAGAACCGTGACAGGATGCGCGAGATGCTGCGCGGCATTGACCTCAGGGCGGATCCTGTGGTCGTGCCCGATGCGGTCGCCGGCGCGATCGGGAAGGTTCGCGTTTCCCTCGCGCAGCGGTTGCGGCAGGACGACTTTGCCGCCGGCTATTCGAAGGCGCACAGCCTCGATCCGGAGGAAGCGAAGGCGGTGGCCGACTTCCTGATCTATTCGGCGCTCACCACGGTCGCCATCAAGCCTGGCACCGGCATGTCGTGGACGGCCAACTGGCCGCCCGAGCCGCTGGTCGGTAACAGCCCGCCCGCGGCGGCGCTCACCTGGTCGCTGATCGCCCTTGGGGGGCTGATTCTCGGCATCGGCATCGTCCTGGCGATCTTCCGCGTTTACATCGACCGCCACACCCCCGGCGAGAAGCTATCCGACATACTCGGCAAGTACGGGCCGCTCACGCCCAGCCAGGAAGCGCTCGGCAAGTTCTTCGTGCTGGTCGCGCTGGTGCTGCTCGTGCAGATCGCTGCCGGGGCCATCCTGGGGCATTACTATGCCGAGCGCCAGGGCTTCTACGGCATTCAAATCGGCCGCATCCTGCCGTTCAATTTCGTGCGTGCGGTGCACGTGCAGGCGCCAATCATCTGGATCGGGCTGGCCTGGATCGCTGCTGCACTGTTCCTGGCGCCTAACATAGGCAAGCGGGAACCCGCGGGTCAGCGCCTGCTGGTCAATGTCTTCTTCGGCATCGTCTGCGCGATCGTGGTCGGCAGCATCGTCGGAGACTATGCCGGCGTCATGGGGTGGGCAGGGCGTAGCTGGTTCTGGATCGGCAATCAGGGACTGGAATACCTCGAGCTTGGCCGGTTCTGGCAGATCCTGTTCTTTGTCGGGTTGCTGGGCTGGAGCCTGATCCTGCTGCGCACCCTTTGGCCCACCCTCGTCTCCCTGGTCAATGTGCGCAATCTGTACAGCGCGTTTCGTGCCGAGCACCTGCTGTGGTACAGCTCGCTCGGCATCGCAGTGATCTACGCCTTCGGCATGATTCCGCTCACCGGCATCGAACCGTCCTTCACGATCAACGATTTCTGGCGCTGGTGGGTGGTTCACCTGTGGGTGGAGTGGTCATTCGAGCTTTTCTCCGCCGCCATGACCGGCTATTTTCTCATGGCAATAGGCCTTGTTTCACGGCAGCTGGCCGAGCGTGCGGTGCTGTTCGAATGGATTCTGATCCTGGGCAGCGGAATCCTGGGAACCGGCCACCATATGTTCTGGGCCGGCGAGCCGGCGATCTGGCTCTCGGTCGGCGGCGTATTCTCCTTCCTTGAGGTGCTGCCGCTTTTTCTGCTGGTGCTTGAGGCGGTCTCACGTTACGAGCAGGTGGCCGGACGGCGTGAGTTCCCGTACCGGGTCGCCTTTATCTTCATCATGGGATCGGTCTTCTGGAACTTCGTTGGCGCCGGCGTTTTCGGCGCCTGGCTCAACGCGCCACTCGTGAACTACTACCAGCATGCGACCTTCCTCACACTCAATCACGCCCACACATCGCTGTTCGGTGCCTTCGGCATGCTCGCCATCGGTCTCATCTACCTCGCCCTGCGCTATATGGCGGGCAACCGGTATCAATGGAGCGACCGCCCGGGAATCTGGGCTTTCTGGCTCTACAACGCCGGGCTCGTCATGTGGGTGGTGATGAACTTCCTGCCGGTCGGCTTTCCTCAACTTGAGGCGGTCTACGACAAGGGCTATGCTTTTGCGCGCAGCCTCGAGTTCTACGAGCCGCTGGTGTTCTGGCAGTGGCTGCGCACCCCCGGCGACGTCGTGTTTGCGATCGGCGGCCTGCTCATGGCGTGGGATTTCCTGATCAATCTGCGCCGTTACTTTGCCTCGCGCGGCCGGTCGCAGGAGACGGCGACGGCGAAATCCTGAATCGATCCGCACACCCGTATTGACCGGTATTGGTAAATGTGACGATGCGTCGCACTGCTGCCGCCATCGCGGTCAGGTCGTTGAGGGCAACGATGCGGATGCAGTCATCGGACTGGTTATTCACGCAGTACCGTGTTTCATGCACGAGTGGATACCCGTTGTTGAACGTGCAAGCGTTGTCGCTGATGTATCACAACCTGCGCAAAACGGGAGTCGAATTACTTTACATCGGAGGTGCGAAATGACTATTGACGCCGAACTGCAGGCCACCATCGCGGCTATGGTTCAGGAAGGGAAGGGTATCCTGGCAGCCGATGAGAGCGTGCCGACCATCAGCAAGCGTTTCAATGCCGTGGGCGTGGAATGCACCGAAGAGACCAGACGGGCGTATCGGACCTTGCTGCTTACAACCCCGGGCGTGGGCGAATACCTTGGCGGCGTCATCCTGTTCGAGGAAACGCTCGGCCAGAAGACCGGTGACGGCACGCCGTTGCCGCAAGCGGCTGAACGACAGGGTATCGTCCCGGGTGTCAAGGTGGACAAGGGAAAGGTCGCACTTGCAAACGCTCCGGGTGACATGGTGACGCAGGGTCTCGACGGACTGGCGAAGCGGTTGCAGGCATACAAGGCGCAAGGAGCCCGTTTCGCGAAGTGGCGTGAGGTCTATCCGATTACTGAACGCAATCCAGCGCCGCTCGGTATCGAGGCCAATGCCGAGGTGCTCGCACGCTACGCCGCCGTGTGCCAGAACGAGGGGTTCGTGCCCATCGTGGAACCCGAGGTGCTGCTGGACGGCGACCACAGCCTGCAACGCTGCGCCGAGGTGACGGAGGCAGTGCTGCACGCCGTATTCCATGCACTCCACCGTCATGGAGTAAAACTGGAATACATGCTGCTGAAGCCGAATATGGTCCTTCCGGGCAAGGAGTCCGCTCGACAGACCGGTCCTGAGGAAGTGGCGCGCGAGACGATTATGGTGCTGCGGCGCACGGTTCCGGCAGCGGTGCCCAGCATCAATTTCCTCTCCGGCGGTCAGTCACCCACGCAGGCTACGGCCAATCTCAATGCGATGAACGTGCTGTTTCCGCAGTCGCCCTGGGAATTGTCCTTTTCCTACGCACGCGCCCTGCAGGCGCCGGTACTCGATGCCTGGCGGGGCAAGACTGAAAATCTTGCTGCCGCTCAGCAGATATTTCACCTGCGGGCACAACTTAACAGTGCGGCACGTCAGGGTCATTACAAACCGGAAATGGAGCAGGAAGTCTGACCGCATCGGGTTGGATGCATCAGGGCGAATTTTGAATCCGGGCCGGGCCGCCTGCACCGACAGGTTCAGATAAAGGTCCGCCTTCGGCGCCATACTGGTGGTGGTTGCGTTTACCGTGCCCGTGAATGCAACCTGGCAGGTAGTGGTCCGGGTGCTGGCTGTCATCACGCTCGTTACCGCACTCGTCGGATACTGTGCTAGAGTTTTAACCGGTAAACTGACAGAGTAGCGGGTAACTGAATGCATTGGCAGTTAACGGTGACGTCCTGGCAAGAACCCGTTCAATCAGATTTACGGTCAGTATTCCCATGACGCAACGCGGCACCGCCCGCTTCGGCCATGCCCTTGACGATTTCCCATTCCGCCCTGATCAGTTTGATGACACGATTCAGTACCTGATTTTCGCTGTCATCCTCCGTGTATGTCCCCGGCTGTAGCCGTGACCGCACAGTTGTGTACGCATACAGAGCCTTTTCTGCGGTGCGCTGCAGGGAAAAGCTGTCTGCAGTATTTCGCGCTTCCTGTACGAGCGCCTCTCGTTGTTGTGGAGAACGTCCGGCAAGCCAGCCCAGCGCGGCGACGAAGGCCTCACGCTGTTGTTCCTCGAGCAGGCGTCCGTTTACCCGGTCCCTGATTACTTCACGTGCACCGGGGGCGTCCAGTGCCACCACCGGAACACCTGCCGCCATCGCTTCGGTCAAGACCATGCCCTGGGTTTCGCTGTACGAGGCAAAGACGAACACATCCATGGCGTGCAGTGCGTTGGCCAGCTCTGCAGATTGCAGGATACCGGCAATATGCAGGCGCCCGGAGAGTCCCGCGTTGTCGAAAACCTCGCGCATGTCCGATTCTGACGGACCGCTGCCGATGACCAGGAAATGCGTATCTGCGCGTGTGTGCAGGAAACCGGCTACGGCCTCGGCGAGAAAAACAAGGTTCTTCTCGGGCGCCAGCCGGCCGAGGTGACCGACCACGAACGCATCGGCCGGTATGGACAATTGATGTCGAAAGGCGCTGCCGTCACCGTGCGCAAAGTCTTCCACCTGAACACCGGTGGGAATCTCGCTGACCGGCGTGGTGACGCCGCGCTGACGCAGCAACACGGCGATACTGTTGCTCGGTGCAAATACCTGATCGCACAGATTCGCATAAGCCGTTGCCAGCTCGATGGCGAAGCGCTGCAATCGGGGCGAATCGCCGGGGGCATAATGGGTATATTGTTCGTAGAGGGTGTGATGCGTGAACACCAGCGGCAACTGACGCGTACGCGCGGCGCGCAGCGCCGTCATGCCGAGCAGAAACGGATGATGGGCATGTATGATGTCGGGTGCGAATGAATCCAGTGCCTCATTCAGCCCGCTGGCGACCGGCAAGGCAACGGAAAAATCGCTGGCATTGAAATTCTGTATTGCGGGTATTCGTATCACACCGGTTTCATCTGCGGGTGTATCGGGAAATTCCGGCGCCACCACCAGCACGCCATGACCGCGGCGACGGTACTCGGCGCTGAACGATGCCACCGAACGCGCCACGCCGCCGACATGCGGGAGATAGGTATTGGTCATCATTACGATGTTCATCTGGCCAGGCTCAATTCAATCGATGTTTCACCCGGTGGCGCCGTTATCGGTGTGCAGCCGCCCAGATGCAGCTCAATGGCAGGTTCCGCCGCGTGCCAGTTCGCATCCCAGCTGACACGCACACGTCCCTGTTGCACAGGCGCGAGCTGCAGTGACAATGTGCCAAAGGCGGTTGGCGACGGGCCGAATGAGATCGCTTCGCCTGCTGACAGCCAGCGCGCGGGGATGCCCGAACACAGGATCAGGCTGTTACCTTCCTCGCGCACAAAACAGTTGCGCACCAAGACCACCCATTCAGCTGATGCCCAGACATGGTGGCCGTCGCCCATGCAGCCGCCGCGGGTGTGCGGATGAATGGCCTCGGGCCACTGGCCGGTAGGGGAAGCAAGCCCGGCAACGGCATCGGCAACATCCAGATAATCCGGCTTGCCGGCGCGCAGTAATACCTGGGCGATGTGCAGCGAGAGGTAGGCATTGATGCCGGAATGGGTCATGTCCTGAAAGAATGCGCCGTCGACAAAACAGCATTCGCGCAGGAACTTGATACTATCCAGCAGCCGGGGATCGTCACGCTCACAGAGTTGCAGCGGATACCCCATCGCCAGCGAACCGATAGCACCGGCGTCGAGGCGGCGGTAGGGAGATGCCGGTAGCGCAAGCCTTCCCAGTCGTTGCGCGTCACGTACCAGACAGTGTTCGACGGTGGCATGGAAGTCATTTGCCTCACGCGCGAAGCGGCTTCCCGCCGCCGGGTCAAAGCATTGCATGAGCGCGGCTGCGGCGCGCAGACCGGCGATGGCCCAGAAGTCATCCCAGTAGTAATAGTCGTTGGGTCCCAGATGCTCGGCGCTGAATCCGGCTGGCAGCAGGCCCGCGTGGACAGCGTCAATATTCTTGTCCAGGCGTTTGTCAACGATCCACTGTGCGCCGCTTTTAATGGCGCTGCGCCACGCTTTTTTCGGTGTCCGGCCGGTGAGTGCGCAAAAGCGCTGCATGATCCACAGCGCCTCGCCGTTGGCGTCCCATTCGCCCTCCTGGGAGCGGAAATAACCGGCCAGGGTCTGCCGGTCCGGAAAAAGGTCCAGTGCACGCTCCGCGCGTTGTGTCAATCCCGCGCACAACAGGCCATGAATGATAAAGGCGGCATCGCGGAACCAGAAGCGCTTATAGGTGTAGGGTCCGGGATAGACGTCGCCGGGCGAATGCAGCACCAGTGACCTGAGTGCGGCGTCGTAGAGAAACTGCCAGTGCGGGTCGGGGCACTGCAGGCGACAGTGGCCGGCAATAGCCGCTGGCCATGTTATGTTGTCTGCAGCGGTTTTATCTCCGGCAGCGAGGGGCATGCTGACGACGATTTCGCGCGTTTCACCGGCCTTGACGGCGAACATCGCTGCCGCAGTGGCCAAACCGACCTCGCAGGTTACTGACGTGCTGGTGCCGGTGTCCCCCAGCCGTATATGTACATCGCCTGCGGCATAGTTCGAAAAACGGTGCTGCTCTGCCGGCAGGTTGAATTCAACCCGATGTTGCTCATCGATTGTCCAGGCATTCTTCTCGGCCGCCAGTTCGATATGGTGTATGAAACTGATGCCCTCTGGATTACAAGGGCGCAACGTCAGCACCAGCCAGGCGGGGATTGCCGATGTGGCGCTCAGCGACAGTCGACAGACGGGCTGGGCGGATGGGCCATTGACCCGGGCGCGATTGGTCAGGCTGAGACCGCTGTCCTCGCAGTGGGTCACAACGGTCGTGCCGTCGGCAATATCCAGCCGTTGTGTTGCCGAGACTGCCCGCGACGGCAGCAGGGTGCGGCCGTCGGTGCCGAGCACCCAGCCGTCCAGCGACCAGCCATCGAAATGCGGAGTCAGCAGGCCACGAGGATCGACAATTGGCAAGGCATCGCAATCCGGCATGCCGATAGCGGTCCAGTTGCGGTTGGTGAGGTTGACGTGGGTGATGGAGAAGGCGCGGGGCACAAAGGCAACGTCTCCCGGGTTGAACTGCCGCTCTACCCAGTAGGGCCAGACCCAGTCGAGGTTGTGCTGCAGCACGCGGCTGTTGATGAGTCCGCGGGCATGAAACACCATACCGGCACGTAACAGTTCGACCGGTTCTCCCACCTCGGACGGCTGGGCAAAGCGCCGTAGCTGGGCGATCAGTGCCAGCGGATCCAGAAATCCCTGGCTGTGTGCCAGTCGACGGATGATGAAACGCCAGGGAAGCCATTTTGTCCACACACTCACTGTTCGGTGCCGGCAGGGTCCTGGTAGCGCGCCAGTGCCCGTTGTGCGAGGTGACTGATCCAGATCACCGCCACCACGGTGATTACAAAGCCGCTGGCATATAACGTCCATTGCAGGGGTGTGCGCTCGGCATGAAAATCACCAAGCGTTGCCAGATCGGCTGCAATAGAACCCAGATAGACGTTGTGTACTGAAAATGGAATAAAACCGATCAGGCTGGCAATGGTGTAACCACCCAGCGAGAAGCGGGTCAGCCCGAAAAAGTAATTGGCCAGCTTGGAGGGGAAGAAGGGCATCAGGCGTGTCAGTAATACGATCTTCCAGCCTTGCGGCGTCAATTCGTCGCTGACCAGCTTGATGCGGACGTGTGTGCGCACATATAGCGTAGCGCGCTCACCGAACAGGTAACGTGCGATGAGGAACGCCATGACCGCACCGAGGGTCGTGCCCAGCACCACGTACAGCGATCCCTGCAGCACCCCGAACACGAAACCCGCACCGGTGGTAAATAGTACACCGGGTAATAACAGCACAACCACAAGCGCCATCACCAGGATAAACAGCAGCGCCGCCCAGGCGCCCTGTCTCTGGACCCACGACAGCAAATGCAGCACCTGGTCGTGAACGCCAAAATACAACAGCAGCGCGACGATTGCGCCGACCATCAGGATGCTGCTCGCAATGAATCCGGTCAGCGATGCCAGTTGTGTAAATGGTCTTCTCCCGCTCACGGTATGCACACTCTGTATAAAAGTCTCGGGAAACGGTCAGCTCGTCCTTTGCCGCGGCGTTA
>Ga0210144_1001207_pt1 | contig 11130 bp, 8 predicted proteins | sample Muzzi_PWA_D2_FD_185532 | JGI IMG/M metagenome (GOLD analysis project Ga0210144, IMG submission 185532) | Wetland microbial communities from San Francisco Bay, California, USA, that impact long-term carbon sequestration - Muzzi_PWA_D2 (SPAdes) | ecosystem: Environmental > Aquatic > Marine >...
CAGGCCTACACCGGGGGCGGCGTACATGGTATCGGCCATGTCGGCCGCCAGTTGCGCCAGGGCTTGGTCGAACTCGGTAACCGGGACGGATTTTTCCCTGAGAATCGGATGGGGATATGTGAAGATTGTCAGAATCGTCATCTTAACCGGATGTTAAAGGAGAAATTCTTATAGCATATTTTCCGGATCAACGTCCACCGTCAATTTGACCGGTCCCGCCTCCCGGTTCGCCGTCAGCTGCCGGCAGAGAGCGTGCAGTCGGCGGCGATCCCCGCCCTTCAGCAGTAGCTGCCAGCGATAGCGGCCCTGCAGGCGGGAGAGCGGCGCCGGGGCCGGTCCCAGGATGGTGATGGTCGGTTCGCTTCGGCTCAGGCGCCGGGCCTGCTCACCGCACTGTTCGGCCACCCGGCGGACCAGGAGCTCTTCGGCCCCATCGAAGCGCAGGTTGACCAACTGGCTGAAGGGTGGGAAATTCAGGCTCCGTCGCAGGCGCAGTTCCTCGGTGAAAAAAGCCTGGTAGTCATGGTTGCTGGCGGCAGCGATGGCGTAGTGGCCGGGATTCAGGGCCTGGATGATGACTCGGCCCGGTTTCTCCCCCCGGCCGGCCCGGCCGGTGACCTGGGAAAGAATCTGGAAGGTGCGCTCGCCGGCCCTGAAGTCGGGCAGGTTCAGACTGGCGTCGGCCCAGACCACCCCGACCAGGGTGACATGGGGGAAGTGGTGGCCTTTGGTGATCATTTGAGTGCCGATCAGGATGTCGATCCGCCGATCGTGGACTCCACGCAAGGTGGCCAGAAAATCCCGGCGTTTCATGGTGGTATCCCGGTCGAGCCTGGCGATGCGGGCTTCAGGCAACATGGTGCGCAGTTCACTTTCCAGCTTTTCGGTGCCGAAACCGATGGGAACCAGTTCGGGAGAGCGGCAGTTGGAGCAGAGGGTCTGGCTGGTCACGGTAAAGCCGCAGTAGTGACAGAGCAGTTCCCGCCGGGCCTGGTGCAAGGTCAGACTGATGGCGCAGCTGGGGCAGCGAACCGGCTGGCCGCAGGCCCGGCAGAGCAGGAGACTGGCGTAGCCGCGCCGGTTCAGGAAGATCAGGCTCTGGTCGCCGGCGGCCAGGTTCTGCTTGAGAGCCGTCGTCAACTCCGGCGAGAACAGGGGAGGTCGGCCGGAAACCGTCTTGACCTGCTGGAGATCGATCACTTCCACCTCCGGCAGTTCCTGCCCACCAACTCGCCTGGTCATGTTGAGCAGGCGGTATTTGCCGTTCAGGGCATGCTGGTAGCTGGTCAAAGCCGGGGTGGCCGAGCCGAGCAGGGCCACCCCGCCGGCCAGGCTGGCCCGCAGCACCGCCAGGTCACGGGCCTGGTAACGCAGCCCGTCTTCCTGCTTGTATGAGGAGTCGTGTTCCTCGTCGACAATGATCAGACCGGGATGGGCCAGAGGTGCGAAGATGGCCGAACGGGCGCCGATGACGATCCGCGCTTCTCCCCGGATAATCCGCTGCCACTGGTCGTAACGTTCACCGGGGCTGAGGCCGCTGTGCAAGAGGGCGATATCACGTCCGAAGCGGGAAAAGAAGTGCCCTTCCAACTGGGTGGTCAGGGCGATCTCCGGCACCAGCACCAAGACCGACCGGCCCAGAGCCAGGGCGCGGGCGCTGGCCCGCAGGTAGACCTCGGTCTTGCCGCAACCGGTGATGCCGTGCAGCAGGAGGGCTGAGAATTCACCTCTTTCCAGGGACCGCTCAATTTCGGCCAGGACTGTTTCCTGTTCGTCGGTCAGGCAGGCCGGAGCCGGGAAAAAGAGGGGTGGTTCGCCGAAGGGGTCCCGGTAGAGCGGTAGTTCGGTCAGGGTTACCAGCCCCCGGTCGCTCAAGACTTGGAGAGCCGGACGGGCTCCGGAGTAGGCGCGGGCCAGCTGGGGTCGGGGAACCGGGACGGTCAGGCCCCGGGCCAGGCCTTTCAGGATATCCAGGGTTTTCAGTTCCGACTTTTTCAGGTCGTGGGGCGGTGCGGCCAGGCCGGAGGCGGTCAGGGTAACGCAGGTGACTTGCCGGGACTTGGTGGCGCCACCGGACAGTTCTTCAACCAGGGTCAGCCAGCCGGCCGCCTGCCATTTCTGCAGGAATCGACGTTGGGCGGCCTGACGCCAGATTTTGCGGGTGGGGCCGGGGGGGAGTTCGCCCCGGCTCAACAGTACAGGCAGCCATGGCTTGGTTTTGTCCGCCCCGGATTGTCCGGCCAGCGCGGTGGCGCCGGCAGCGGTCAGGATAACCCTCCGGCTGCTGGTGCTGGTGGTTCCGGCCGGCAGGGCGGTTTTGATGACTTCGCCCAGGGGATGTTGGTAGTACTCGGCGATCCAGCGGAAGAAGCCGAGCATTTCCGGCGGGAAAAGCGGCAGCCGGTCGATGATCTCGGTGCAGGGCTTGATCTTCAGTCCCGGCTCGGGTGGAGAGGCGGCCCCAAGCACGTAGCCGGTGACTTGACGGCCTCCCAGGGGCACCAGGACCCGGCAGCCCGGAGTCGGCGGCTCTTCGTCGGGTGGGGGCAGATAGGTAAGAGTCTGGTGGATGGGGGCGGCGACAGCCACTTCCAAAAAGATCGACGCCTTGCTCATGGTGTATCAGGGCTGTTGCCGTTAATCCGAGTCCCGACTTTTCTCCGAAGACAGCTGGCGGTCGCCGGTATTGTCGATCTTGTCCGGCCTGCCGGTCGGAGGTGGTTGATTGGCAGCCAATTGAACGGCCTCGCGCAATTCACCGAGGTCGAATGGTTTCCGCAGGATCGGGATTTTATACTCGCGGGCAAAATTTGCTGCTTCATTGTTTGTACCACCGGTAATGAATATGAGTCGTCCTTGAAGATCCGGATCGACCAGCAGGGCTTGGCGGAAAAATTCCAGGCCGTTCATCACCGGCATCTTGATATCGGAGATTACCGCATCGAAATGCCGGGTGGAAGCCAAATACAGGGCGGCACTGCCGTTGGCGGCAGGAACGGCTTCGCCTTCCAGGTTCAGGATCTGGCAAAAAATCTCGCGTAGTTCGTCGTTGTCCTCAACCACCAGGATCCGGCGCCGCCAGATTGCCGGAAGTCCCTGCAACCGGGCCAGGTGGCTTTCCCCATCGGGAAGAGAGGCCAGAAAATCCTTGATCCTCATCTCGTGGGCTTGTATCTGGGCCGAAATTTTTTGAAACTCCTTAAAATACCTGCTGCAGATTCTGAGGACATAAAGAAAGATGCGATTCCATTCCGACAATTCGGCTTTGGCGATGGTTGCCAGCAGTTCACTCCGGCTGCAGTTGCCGGCCCGGATTAAGGCCTGCGCCTCCAGCAAGGGGCCTTTCACTCTTTGCCTGGTGTCCCGGTCGATGCTGATGGCTGATTCCGGGAAAGCTTCAAGATCAGAGCAGGTCTTCAGGGCTCGGCCCAGCAGGTCGAAATGGAGATTCTCGTCCTCTGCCAGCTGCTCCAGAAAATCTCCCAGTTCCCGGTCTTCACCCAGGCAAGATGCGGCCTCGCCGTAAACGGCCGAGGCCATTTTTTCCACCGATTGAAGCCAGATGATCAAGTCTTGCATCGAGAAGTCCTGCTCAAAGTCTTCAGGTCCGTGTGGCCTTGGACCGGTGGAGATCGTTCCCGGTTGAACACCAACCGAACTATAAGTCGACGCACACCTCTTTGATATGTTTGCGAAACTCTTTACCCACCGTGGGATGGCGCAGGGCGAAGGCGATGATCGCCTTCAGATAGCCGAGTTTGTCGCCGGCGTCGAAACGGGTCCCCTGGAACTCGTAGGCGTACATCGGTCGCTGCCTGGAGAGGGCGAGGAGGGCGTCGGTAAGCTGGATTTCGCCGCCGTGACCGGGTTCGGTGCCTTCGAGGATCGTGAAGATATCGGGCTGCAGGATGTAGCGGCCGATGATGGCCAGGTTGGAATTGGTGGTGCCGGGCTTGGGCTTCTCGAACATGCGCTCGATCCGCACTACCCGGTCTTCGACTTTATCGCCCTCGATAATACCGTACTGGAATGTCTGGTCCAGGGGGACCTGCTGGATGGCGATGATCGATTCCTGGAAGTGATTGAACTGGGTGATCATCTGTTGGGTGCAGGGGGGGTCGGAGAGGACCAGGTCGTCACCCAGCAGTACCACGAAGGGGTTGTCACCCACGACCTTGCGGGTGGCCCAGATGGCGTGGCCCAGCCCCAGCGGCTTCTTCTGGCGCACCGAGACGATGTCGATCAAGTTGGAGATATGGCTGACTTCCTCGCAGAGGACATCCTTGCCCTTGGCCTTGAGGATGGTCTCCAGTTCGAAATCGTAGTCGAAATGATTTTCGATGGCCGACTTGCCTTCGCTGGTGACCAGGATGATTTCCTCGATCCCAGAGGCCACCACCTCCTCGACGATATACTGGATGGTAGGCCGGTCGACGATGGTCAGCATCTCTTTGGGTATTGCCTTGCTGGCGGGAAGAAAGCGGGTGCCGAGCCCGGCCACCGGAATGACCGCTTTGGTGATTTTCATGTTATATTCTCGCTGGGCATGGTTAAAAACATTAAAAATGAGGACCGGACTAACTGACCTGATTATGCCCGAAGATGGCCGGATAAGTCACGGATTTATTTGAAAAAGAGGCATGCACTCATGGCGCTCCACCCCTTGGAATACGAGACCTTGCAGGTCGTCAGGCAGCGTGCTTTGCTGCTTCCCGGCGCTCGGGTGTTGCTCGGGGTGTCGGGCGGGATCGATTCGATGGCCCTGCTCCTGGTGCTGGCCGCCCTGCGCGGACAACTCGACCTGGAATTGACCGCGGTCTATGTGGATCATGGGCTGCGGCCAGCCGAGGCCCGGGCCGAGGCCGGCCTGGTTGCCGACCAGGCGAAGCTTTTGGGAGTGGCGTTTAGGACCGGAGTCATTCCGGTACTGGATAAGGCCCGGCAGACCGGGCAATCGCTGGAGGCGGCCGGGCGGGGTCTTCGCTATGACTTTCTGCAGCGTCTGGCCGTGGAGTTGGGGGGGGCGGTGGTTGCCGTGGCCCACCAGGCCGACGACCAGGCCGAGGAGATCCTCCTGCGCTTGCTCCGGGGGAGCGGCAGGGCCGGCCTGGCCGGGATGAGCTGGGTCAACGCGGCCGGAGTGATCCGGCCTTTCCTGGGTTTTAGGAAGGAACGTCTGCATAATTACCTGCGGGAACGCGGCACCGGATTTCTTGAAGACAGTTCCAACTCCGATCACCGCTTCCGGCGTAACCGGGTACGGCTGGAAATCCTGCCCCTGTTGGAAGAACGCATCAACCCGGCGGTGCGGGAAAGTCTGCTCCGTACCGCCGGGATCCTCGACGCTGAAGAGGATTTGCTGGCCGATCTGGCCCGGCGGGCCTATGCCCGGGTCCGGGTTGATCAACGCGTTGGTGACGGCGGTGAACGCCTGCCCTGCATGCAGCTGGAACCGGCGGCCCTGCGCAGGGAACCTCTGGCCCTGCAGCGCCGGATTATGGAGCTGGCACTGGTGGAACTGGCGACGCCGGTCAGTTTCCAGGCCATTGAGGATCTTTTGGCACTGGCCAACCGGACCGGCGGCGAGTTGCATCTGCCCGGGGGCTTGCGGGTGAACCGGGAGCACGGTTTGCTCCGCTTTTCCCACCCGCGCGGCCGGGTTGCCCGCCGGGGCCGGCTGGAAGTTGAGGAGCCCGAGCCTTTCGAGCTGCTCATTTCCAGACCAGGGCTCTGGACTCTGGCCAAGCCGGGAGTGTCGATCCTGGTCGAAAGCCTGGAAAGTCCGCCGGATCCGGATGAGCTGCGGTTCGGCCGGGCCGACTATCTGGATGCGGCGGCGGCATCCTTGCCGCTGGTGGCCCGGAGCGCCAGGCCCGGAGACCGCTTTCACCCCTTGGGCGGGCCGGGGAGGCGCAAGGTGGCCGATTTTCTCAATGATCGCAAGCTTCCCCGGAGCGCCAGGAAGCGGGTGGTGGTGCTGGAGAGTTCCGGGCGGATCTGCGCCCTGCTTGGGCTTCGCATCGATCAGCGTTGCCGCCTGTCGGAAGAGACCCGCCGGGTCTTGAAAGTTAGCCTGGGCCCGTGATAAAAGGACTTTACCTGAATTTGATTTAATGTTAATTAGTTCCCGTCCTGAAAAGACCATTTCCGGATGGGTGCTGAATTGATGCCCTGCTTGAAATTACAGGTTTTGTGGGCGGGTAGCTCAGCTGGATAGAGCGTTAGCCTCCGGAGCTAAAGGTCGTGGGTTCGAATCCCGCTCCGCTCACCACGAACTGTCAAGAACGGATCGCCGCTCGGCGGTCCGTTCTTATTTCCGGGCCGGCTTTGCCTGCCGTTGGCGGCTGGCAAAGCCCTCGTTGACTTTTGTTCCCGATGGGTTTTTACTCCGCCTGTGACCGAAGGGCCCTCCGGCGACGTAAGGCAGCCCTATGAAACTGCGAAAGAACCTTTCTCCGATAGCCTTTCCGGTAATCTTTTTCGCCGGGGTGATCTGTTTGGGCGCCTTCCTGCTCCACAGTCCTTTCGCCCTGCGCGGCCAGGCCATCTCCTGGCTTGACGCCTTCTTCACCGCTACTTCGGCCACCTGCGTCACCGGCCTGGTGGTGGTCGATACCGGCACCTTCTTCAGCCGGGGAGGGCAGTTGGTGATTCTCGGCCTGATCCAATTAGGTGGCCTGGGCATCATGACCTTCACCAGCCTGGCCGCTTATCTCTGGCGGCACCGGATTTCCATCACCGACCGGATCGCGGTGGGCGAGGGGCTGCTGCACGACCCCAATTTTCACCTGGGCCGCTTTCTCAAGCTCATCTTTTTCTGGACCATGCTGATCGAACTGACCGGCGCCCTGCTGCTGGCCGTCTTTGACCCCCAGGGTTTCTACGGCTTTTCGGGCCTGTTCCACTCGGTCTCCGCCTTCTGCAACGCCGGCTTCGGGCTGCGTACCGACAGCCTGGTCTCCTGGCGCGGCAACTGGGGGGTGAACCTGGTGATCATGGGTTTGATCATCCTGGGCGGGTTGGGCTTTTCGGTACTTACCGAGTTGCAGGCTCACTACCTGGCGTCCAACCGGCCCCGGCAGCCCGGCAGGCGCCTGAGCTGGTATTCTTCCCTGGTCCTGAGCACCACGATCTTTTTGATCCTGGCCGGTGGAATGATGATCTACCTGGGCGAGATGAGCGGCACCGGCAGGGAGCTGTCCCAGAGTGAGGCTTTGCTGACCGCACTCTTCCAGTCCGTGACCTGCCGGACCGCCGGCTTCAATACCCTGGAAATCAACCGGATGACCAACGTCGCCATCCTGGTGATGATCATGTTGATGTTCATCGGCGGGGCCCCTGGTTCCTGCGCCGGCGGTATCAAGGTCACCACTTTTCGCGCCCTCTGGGCCTTTCTGGTCTCCCACCTGCGGGGCCGTGACCAGGCTGTGGTCGGCCGCTTCGCCGTCGACCGGACCTCGGTCAACAGCGCCCTGACCCTGCTGGTTTTCGCCTTTTCCCTGGTCGTCTTCGCCACCCTGCTGCTCGACTTCAGCGAGGGCGGCAACGTCCCCCACGCCCAGGCGCGCGGCCTGTTTCTGGAGATCGTTTTCGAGGTGGTTTCCGCTTTCGGCACCGTCGGCCTCAGCACCGGCCTGACCGCCAAGCTTTCGCAATTCGGGCGTGTGGTGATCATTGTCTTGATGTTCATCGGCCGGCTCGGGCCCCTGGTGCTCCTGGCCTCTCTGCAGAGCCTGCAGAAGCCGGAGCTGTTCCTGCGGCCGGAAGAAAAAATCTTAATCGGGTAGTGGTGAGCGGATCATGAAAGAAAAGTATCAGGTCGGGGTGATCGGGTTGGGGAAATTCGGCTTTCAGTTTGGCCGGACCCTGGTCGATCTGGGTCACGAGGTTCTAGGTATCGACAGCGATCCGCAAAAGGTCCGCAACGCCCAGCAGGTTCTGACCCAGGTCTTCCAGGCCGATGCTATCGACAAGGAAAGCCTCGGTCAGATGGGCGTCCGGGATCTCTCCTACGTGCTGGTCAGCGTCGGCGATTCCATAGCCGCCAGCACCATGATCTGCATGTATCTCAAGGAACTGGGAGTGGAAAAGGTCTGCGCCAAGGCGATCAACAACGATCACGAGAAACTGCTCTACAAAGTCGGGGTCGATGAAGTGGTGATTCCCGAGCATATGGCGGCCAGGCAGATCGCCTCCCGGGTGGCGATGCCCGGTTTCATCGAACATCTGCCCTTCGACAAGTCGGTGGGAGTCAAGGAATTCCTGGTGGACAAGTGGAGCGGCCGGACTCTGCGCGAGATCGATCTCAGCAACCGTTTCGGCGTCCAGGTCATCGCCCTAAAGGAAAACGGCACGGACGGGTATCGCTTTATTCCCAAGGCCGACGATGTCCTTAAAGAGGGCGATGTGGTGGTGATCCTTGGCGCCATCGGAGAACTGGGAAAGATCGATTCCTGAACTCAGCTCGTTAATGATGAGTGCTGCCATGGTCGAAAGCCGCTTACATCAACCTCCGCGAATCCTGCCGGTGATCCTGCTGTCGATGTGCGGCTGCATCTCGCTCTGGTTCGCCGGCAACGCGGTACTCGACGATCTCAGGCTCAGCTTCGAGTTGCCGCCCGAAACCCTGGGTTTTATCTCCTCCGCGGTCCAGCTTGGCTTCATAGCCGGAACCTTTCTGTTCGCCCTGTGGGGCGTGGCCGATCGTTTTCCCGCCCGGCTGATCTACTGCGGCTGTGCCTGGGCCGGCGCCGTCTTCAACCTCCTGCTTCTTCCTCTGGCCGGCACTCTACCCGCCCTGGTCGGTCTGCGCTTCCTTACCGGCTTCATGCTGGCCGGGATCTACCCGGTGGGGATGAAGATCGCCGCCGGCTGGTATCGGGAGGGGTTGGGGCGGGTGCTTGGCTACCTGCTGGGGGCCTTTGTGGTCGGCACCGCCCTGCCGCATCTTCTGAAGGGCCTGGGTTACCGGCTACCCTGGCAGACCGTGCTCGTCGTCGTTTCCCTGCTGGCGGCCGGCGGCGGCCTGCTGATGCTGCTCCTGGTGCCCGACGGCCCCTGGCTGCGGCAGGGGGGCAGGCTGGGCTCCGGCATTTTGCGGCGGATCATGGCGGTGCCGGCGTTGCGCAGCGCCGCTTTCGGTTATTTCGGCCACATGTGGGAGCTATACGCCTTCTGGGTCTTCGTGCCGGTCTTTCTTGCCGCCTGGCTGACCAGGCATGGCGCGACCTTCAATGTCTCGATGGGGAGTTTCGCGGCGATCGGGGCCGGGACCCTGGGCTGCATCTTTGGGGGAATGATCTCAAGGCGGATCGGGAGTGCCCGGGTGGCCTTCCTGATGCTGGCCGGTTCCGGGCTCTGTTGCCTGTTTTCGCCCTTGTTTTTCGGGGCGTCTCTGCCCCTGCCGATCTTTTTCGGTTTCCTGCTGTTCTGGGGTTTTACGGTGGTCGGCGACTCGCCGCAGTTTTCCGCCCTGGTGGCGGTCGCCGCCCCTCCAGAGTTGGTGGGTACCGGCCTGACCATCGTCAACTGCCTGGGCTTTCTGCTCTCCATCGTCAGCATCGAGCTCTGCAACTATCTCTTTCTGAGCGTGAATCCCGCTTATGTTTTCCTCTTCCTGGCGCCCGGACCGCTTCTGGGGCTGGTGGCCTTATGGCCGCTCCTGGCCAGGAGGATCTGAAGCTGGATCTTGCCGATTGGGTTCTGCAGGAGGAAGGGAAATTGAAGCACAGGAAATTAGCTCACCCCAGCAAGACAGGGTTAAAACCGTCAGACCCGGGTCCATTGCGGCAGCTGGGCAACAACCTCCTGAGCCTCGGCAGTCTGGTATTCTTCGGTTTCCTGGTGGTGCGGGATGTCTTCGACCTGTTCCCGGCGATTAAACCCGGCGGCTGGCTGCTTCTGGCGGCGGGCTTTCTGCTGGTGGTTCCGGCCGGGGTCAAGCTCTCCGACTTTCTTGTCAGGCGAACCGGTATTCCCGAAGAGCGGACCGAATGGCTGGCCGTGCTTGCCTCCATGGGGCTTCTGGCCTTGGTGATCTATTCGCTTCGTGACCTGCTAGGTCCCTTGCCCGGCCCGTAGTTGCAGCCGGGTTGAGGGCTGTCACCATTCGGTTGCCGACTGGGTGAGGTTGTGGTAAGTCATAGTCCGGCGCGGGGGTCCAATCCGCGCGCCCTCCCATGGTTCGCCCAATCTGCGGCCATGTTTTTTGCTTGTGGGGAGCCATCCGACGGATGGCTCCCCTTTTTATCCGGAGCCGGCAGGAATCAACCAGGGGCGGGGCCGGACAGTTTCGGTCGGAGATAGCCGCCCGGACGGCCGGTGGGGGAGAAGACGATCTGCCAGACCTGGTTCTTCCGAGCCCGGAAGGAACCGGCGCAGGCCAGCAGGTAGTAGCGCCACATGCGCTTGAACTTCAGGTCGTAGCGGGGCGGCAGCTCGGCCCAGTGTTTTTCGCAGTTGGCCCACCAGGCCTTGAGGGTCTTGTCGTAGTCGGGGCCGAAGTTGTGCCAGTCCTCCATCACCCAGTGATCTTCCGCCGCGCTGCTGATCTGGCAGATCGAGGGAATCACCGAGTCGGGGAAGATGTAGCGGTCGATCCAGGGATCGGTGTTGCGGACGCTGTGGTTGCTGCCGATGGTGTGCAGCAGGAAGAGGCCGTCCTCGGCGAGCAGCTCCCGGACCTTCTTCATATAGGTCCGATAGTTCTTGGGTCCGACGTGCTCGAACATGCCGACGGAGACAATCCGGTCGAAGCGGCCGGAGAGGCTCCGGTAGTCTTGGAGCAGGATCTCCACCGGCAGGTTTTTGCAGCGTTCCCGGGCCAGTCCAGCCTGCTGCCGGGAGACGGTGATGCCGGTGACCTTGGCGCCGTAGCGCTCCGCCGCGAATTGGGCCAGACCTCCCCAGCCGCAGCCGATGTCAAGCAAGGTCATGCCTTGGTTAAGTTCCAGCTTGCGGCAGACCAGGTCCAGCTTGTCCTCCTGGGCGGCATCCAGGTCGGCCGCGCCATCCCAAAGGCCGCAGCTATAGATCATCCGCCGGTCCAGCATCTTCTCGTAGAGATCGTTGCCGATGTCGTAGTGGACCTGTCCGATGTGGAAGGCGCGGCCCCGGCGCTGCATGTTGAGC
>Ga0210144_1001210_pt1 | contig 11099 bp, 9 predicted proteins | sample Muzzi_PWA_D2_FD_185532 | JGI IMG/M metagenome (GOLD analysis project Ga0210144, IMG submission 185532) | Wetland microbial communities from San Francisco Bay, California, USA, that impact long-term carbon sequestration - Muzzi_PWA_D2 (SPAdes) | ecosystem: Environmental > Aquatic > Marine >...
AGGACGAGAGCTGTCGGTATCCGAAGTTCTCCACGATCGCCAGTCCACAAAGATTGATGAGGTCCTTGATGCGTGGATACCGTCGGAAGGAGAGTTCCTCCAGGGCCACCGCAGCGAGGGAGAGTGCCACTCCAAGGGCGATCGCCACGGACAGGAACGCCGTCACATACCAGATGTCGGCGCGCCCGAAGGCGATCGTCACGACCACCGAGGGCTCCCAAAGCGCTGAGGGCGTGGGCCCGGATCACGAAGTCGCTCGAGGTCGCCCTCGCGCGGATCACATCGACGTGCTCCGGACGTCCGACCTCGGTAAGGAGCCTGAGCGAGGCCGCCAGTTGCTCCCCATTGCGGCCAGCATGGCCGCGAGGAAGTTGCGGTTCCAGTCCTCGAAGCGGTGAAGGTGTTCGAGGATCGGCGGGGCGTAGCGGGCGACCCCCTTCTTCGCCAGCGAACGCGCAGCGACCATGGCCACGAGGGGCGATTCGTCCTCGAGTGCCGCGAGCACCTCGTTCTCGTATCTCGGAAGGCCCAGGGTGCCCAGCGTTTGGACCCCGCGGGTCCGTTTCTCGACTCGGGAGGAGTGCAACGTCTTCGTGACAGGCTCGAGGAACGACAGGGCCGCCGTGCGGAGCGCCTCTTCATCGCTTCCTCTCACCCTCCTCGACCAGCTCCCAGAGCTCCGAAACGGTTTCGGGATCGGAGAGCACTCCGAGCAACGGTGCCTCCCATCGTCGCTCCAGACGCGCCCAGCGCCGGGCGGTCCGGTCGTTGACGATCCGGAGCATCAGAACGTTGACCGCAAACGCGATGGAGAGCAGCGCCAGGAGTGCGACCGAGGCTACCAGAGCCGTGAAGACGGTCTCGTGCCATGGAAGCACGTAGAGCACATCGAACCACGACCTCACGGGCGGTGGTTCAGCAGGCGCCGGATACGAGCGATGAACTCCGTCGGGGAGAAGGGCTTCAAGACGTAGTCGTCCGCACCGAGCCGAAATCCACGAACGAGATCGGCCTCCGCTCCTTGTGAAGTGAGCAGGACGATGGGAACCTCGTGAAAGACGGGCACCTTGCGGAGACGCTCGAGCAGCTCGAACCCGTCCATTCCCGGCATCCGCACGTCGAGGACCACGACGTCGGGATGCCCCTTCAACGCGGCCTCGTAGGCGTCCTCTCCGTTCGCGTGCCACTCCACTTCGAAGCCCTCCCGCTCCAACCGGTGCGTCAGGAGGGATGCCGTCATTTCGTCGTCTTCGGCAATCAGGACCTTGCGCTTCTTCCGATCGGAGGAGGACGCCCCGTCCACCCGGTTCCCTCCGACCTCGTGCGCACCGTAGACACCCGATCGGGCGGCCTCCATGAGGTCGTCGAGGGATTGGGCGCCGGTCCCTGCTCCGAACCCCGTAGAGGCCGTGAGGCGAAACGCTTCCCCGTCCACCCCTTCCACAGGGAGCTTCCGTACGCGAGCGACCGCCTTCTCCAGGCGCGGCACGGCCGCAAGAGGAGACTCCGGCAAGACCAGCACGAACGTCTCACCTTCCCAACGGCCGGCCCAGCCCGCAGCATCGTTCGCGATGGCACCGACGACTTGGCCGACCGCACGCAGGGCGTCGTCGGCCGCTGGCCAGCCGTGCGTCCCTTCGACGTGGTCGAACCCATCGATCTCCAGGATGGCGATGACGCGTTCACGGTCGACGTCGAGCTCCGAGTAGGCTTCCCTGAGGCCCGATCGATTGAGGAGCCCCGTCAGCACGTCCGATCGGGTTTCGGCCTCCTGCTGGAGCGCTCGGGCGAGATGGGTGGACACGGCCGCCGAGAGCACGTCCGGATCGAACGGCTTCCTGAAGTACGCGTCCGCCCCGAGGGCGAAGCATTCCGCCAGCACCTTCGGGGAGCTGGGAGCGCCCAGGACAATGACCGGAGCGTGTGTGGTGGACGGGGACTCACGCATGTCCCGCAGGAGATCTCGTCCGTCGGTGTCGGAGAGGAGGAGGTCGAGGACGACGAGATGGACGACGTGTGAATCCAGGAACGCGGATAGCGACGACGCGTCACCGACGGAGACCACCTCCCTGCCCTCCCGGGCGAGGACGACGCTCAGGAGATGCCGGATCTCCGGGTCCTCTTCGATGACTAGGACCACCGGCTGGCCAGGGCCCGCACGGCTCGCCGCGACCGCGCGTAGCTCCTCCAGCAGGACCTCGCAAGCCTCACGCAGTGCGGTGGAGGGTGCCTCTTCCAAGGCAGCCGCACGGCTCGTCACCTCCGGGTACTCGTACGATGTGCCGGAGCCCCGAAGGATGTGCGCGACCCGTCGCAGGGTCTCCTCCGCGCCGGGGTCGGATTCGAGGTCGGCCAGGGTGTCCTCGAGAACCGAGATGCGGGTTGGGAGACCCTCTCGGTAGGTCTTCCGGAGACCCTCCCCTGCCAAGGATCTGGGGGCGGAGGGTGGAGGGTCGCTCACGCCGTGGTGATGGGGAAAAGGGATCCCAACACATCACGGAGCGCCTGCTCCACCCGGTCGTCTTTCCTGAGCACGGTCGATGCTAGATCCTCGAGGCGTTGCCATTCCTCGGGGGTCACATCCTTGGCGGTCAGCACGATGACGGGGAGCCCCGAGTGGTAGGCGCTCGCCCGCAGCCGCTCCAGGAACCCCATCCCGTCCATCACGGGCATCATCAGGTCCAGAACGACCACGTCGGGACCCTGGCGCTCCACCAGCTGCAGGGCCTCGTGACCATTCTTGGCGAGGATTACCTCAAGCCCCGTATCCTCCAGCCATTCCTCCAGATAGATGCGAGTGTCGGCGTCGTCATCGACAACGAGCACCCTGCCTTGGCGGCGTCGGGCCAGATTCCTCCAGATCACCCGCAGGAGGTCGTCCCGGTCGACGGGCTTACTCAGCACGTCGACCGCCCCCATCAGCCTGCCACGCCCTCCCTGACTGGCGACCGCGCTCACGACCACGACCGGGATCGGACGCAGGGCCGAATCGTCCTTGAAGGCTCGCAGCGCCTCCCAGCCGGTCATGCCGGGCATGACGAGATCCAGCGTGATCAGGTCCGGATGATGCTTGTGGGCGAGCTCGACGCCCGACTCCCCTGAGTCGGCGGTGATCACCTCGCACCCGAAGCTTTCCAGGAAGTGGGTGATCAGAAGACGTGACTCGGGCTGATCGTCCACGACCAGGACGCGGAACGAGCTCATCAGCTCCTCGGAGACATCCTCGGGCATCGCCGGGGGGCGGAAGGCCACGGCCTCCGGGATGGCGGGGGGATGGGCCGGCGTCGTTTCGGCGGACCCCTCTACCTCCCCGAGCACGATGGTGAACGTGGAGCCCTCATCGACGACGGAGTCCACGGTGATGTCGTAGCCGAGGAGTCGGCAAAGGGACCGCGAGATTGCCAGTCCCAGACCCGTTCCCCCGTACTTCCGGCTGGTGCTGCCGTCCGCCTGTTGAAAGGCGTCGAAGATCGCGGAAAGACGGTCGGGAGGGATACCGATGCCCGTGTCCTGGACGGCGACGGCCCGCGGCACGTCCTCTCCGGGCTCCGTCTCCACCCGCACGGTCACGGAGCCGTGCTCGGTGAACTTGAGGGCGTTCCCGACGAGGTTGATGATGACCTGCTTGAGCTTCGGAGCATCCGTCTTCACGGTCCGGATCCGTGGCGGGACCTCCGCGACGAGCTTCACGTCCCGGTCCGCGACGCGCCCTTCCAGCTGTCCGAGGGTTTCGTGGACGAGCTCGGTGAGGTCGACGCTCTCGAGCACGACCTCCATTCGGCCCGCTTCGATCTTCGCGAGGTCCAGGACTTCGTTGATGAGGGCGAGCAGGTGTCGGCCGTTCGCGAGAATGCGATCCAGGAAGCCGATCTGCTGGTCCTCCAGGTTCCCCTGCTTGTTCTTGAGGAGGACGTTGGCGAATCCGATGACGGAATTGAGCGGTGTCCGGAGCTCGTGGCTCATGTTCGCGAGGAATTGACTCTTCGCGCGGTTGGCCGCAACCGCTTCCTCCTTCGCGGAGAGGAGCGCTTCCTCCGCCATCCGCCGTCGAGTGATGTCCTTGCCGAACATCACCGCACCGACCACGCCGTCACTGTCCTGGATGGGGTTTCCGTAGATCTCCACGTCACGGACCTGGCCGAGAACGGTCTCGACGAGCGTATCGCTGAACCGCTTTCCCTGGAGCGCTCGGTCGTACAGACTCCGGTACCGGGCCGCCTGCTCGGGGTCGTAGAGATCCTCGGGCGCTTCTCCACGGAGGGGCTCACGGCCGGTCCGGGCCTCCACAGCCAAGGCGAAAGCGGCGTTGAAGGTGATGAGCCGATGGTCCGGATCCACCGACCAGATGGCGTCGCCCGTGTTCTCCACGAGCGCCTCGAGGTTGGCGCGGGACGCGGCCAACTCACGCTTCGCCCTGCTCTGCTCCGTGACGTCGCGGAGGATGCTCTGGATCGCGACGGGCTCCCCGTCGACAATGTGGACCGTGGCGCTCCCCGAGCAGAGCACGACCCTCCCGTCCACGGCAACGAGCTCGAGAAGCATGTCGATCACGGGTTCGCCGCCGAGCGCCCGCTGGAGCGCCGCCGCACAATCCTCTCGGGTGTCCGGGGTGACGAGGTCCAGAAGGTTCATTCCCTCGACGGACTCCTCGTCGTATCCCAGGGTCTCCTGCCAGGCCCGGTTGACGTAAAGGATGAGTCCGTTGGGGGCCGTGCTCTGGATCAGGTCGTGCGCGGTGTCCAGGAAGTGCTGGAGCCGTTCCTCGCTCTCCTGGAGGATGCGTTCCGCTTCACCTCTGACCGCGATCTCCCTCGCCAGGGCCTCGTTCGCGCCACGCACCGCGTCGAGGACCACCTCCTCTCTCCTGAACGTCACGTAGACGTTCACCATCAAGCCGACGAGCACGGCCGAATAGCTCACCACCTTCAGCACATGCGCCGCGTCGTACATGGCGTCGAACGGCTCTTGTGCGAGGGCCATGAACAAAGCGTGCACCAGGAACCCGATCAGAAGGGAGATCAGAAGCCAGTGCTCGAACGTATCCCGGCGCCAGGCCCCCTTCCGGTAGTACCCGATCAGGGTGACCAGGAAGAACACGGCGGGGACGAACTCCGCCGGGCGGCTCACCAGCGAGGTCGGCGAGTACGCGGACCTCAACGGCGCCACCGCGAAGAAGACGAAGACCAGGATCGTCACGACGACGGCCGTCGCGTAGACCGAGCCGTCGCGCACGGCCGTCCCCCCCTTTCGCGCCTCCGTACGCCAGCCGAGCAGGCTCACGAGAAGGAAAAGCGAGAGAAAGAAACGGGATGCGGTCCAACTCCACGCCGACGCGTTTACCGGATCTGTGCCGGTGTGAACCAGCATGCCGGCGGACACCATGCCGTGGTACGCGTCCAGGATTCCAGTGCCGAGGAACCCGGTCCCAATGAACAGGAAGGTGCCCTGCCGCCGGCTGTAGTACCGAACCAGTGCGAGGGCTCCCACCACAAAAGCCAGAACCGTTGAGACGGCCTCGACCGCGGTGTGGATCTCGGGCGAAGAAGTGCCCGGCGACCCGGCGAGCATCGCGACCCCGCCCAGGAGGAGCAATCCGATGATCCAGTATGCGGTTGCGCGCTCCGGGGTCCGGTCCTCGGCGAGGACGTCCTTCACACGCTCCTCGGAGGACGGAATGGTGTCCGAGGACCCGGACCCCGGCGGAGCCGAATCCCCCTCGCCCGACGGCGGAACGGAGCTCAGCGGCCGCTGGTCAGCCACCGTTCGATCGTCCCGAGGAGTACGGACTCGTCGACGATGGGCTTGGTCAGGTAGTCATCGAAGCCCGCCGAGAGGTACTTCTCCCGGTCCCCGGCCATGGCGTGGGCCGTGAGCGCGATGACTGGCACCTCCCGCAGGGCCTCTTGCCCCCGGATCCATTCCAGCACCTCGGTCCCGTCCATCTCGGGGAGAGAGATGTCGAGTAGGACCAGGTCGGGCGCATCCTCGAGCAGTCCGTCGACGGCCTCCTGACCGGTTTCGAACTCGCTGACCTCATAGAGGTCCTCGAGCAGAGCCTGAACCAGGAGGCGGTTGTCCGGATTGTCCTCCACCACGGCCACTTTGTGCGTCATTGACGGAGTCCTTGTAGCTCACGGAGTCGAGCCTCGGCATCCGCGACCGCTTCGCGGAGCCGGTCGTGCAGACCCTGCACGCCGTCGAGGGTGCCGCGGGACGCCAGATCCTCGATCTCCTGCGCAAGGCCTCGGACACACTCCGCTCCGACGTTGGCGGCACTCGACTTGAGGGAGTGCGAGCCATGCTCGACCTCGTTGGCTTCCCCGGCGTCCAACCCGGAGGAGATGCGCTCCATCCTTTCGCCGGCGTGCTCGAGGAACAGACCCACCATCGCCTTGAGCAACTCGTCCCCACCCCACTCCAGAAGGCGCTCGTGCGCGGCGGGGTCGATGATCTGAGCTTCATCCATGGGATCGACGTATCACTCCAGTCTAGGCGGGGTCCGGAACCGGTGCAATTCTCGGGGCGAAGTGCCTCTCCTATAGGGTCGCACATCCGCGGCGAGCGGCGGAAGGGTCATGTAATCCGGTCGCTCGCGTGATGCCCCGAGGAGAGGGCGCGAGGGGGGCGGAGCGCCTCCGAGCGGCTCCGAGCGGCCCGGATGACTCAGGCCTTTTCGTCGAGGGCGGCTCGAAGGGCGGAGATGCCCGCCGCGGCCCCTTCCCTATGCCGGAACACGGCTGTGCCGGCCACGAGCATCGTCGCACCCGCGCGCGCGAGCTTCAGCGCATTCTCGGCTCCCACTCCCCCGTCCACCTCCAGCTCGACCCGGTTCGCCGGCCCGGGGGGCAAGAGGCTCCGCGCCCTCTCGATCTTGGCGAAGCTCTGGGGAATGAACCGTTGGCCTCCGAATCCCGGGTTGACGCTCATGATCAGTACGAGGTCCACGTCGGAGAGAACCTCCGTGAGGGTCTCGACGGGCGTCCCCGGGTTCACGGTGACACCAGGACGAGCGCCGAGCTCACGGATGCGTTGGACGGTTCGGTGCAGATGCGGGCACGTCTCCCTGTGCACGGTGAGGATGTCCGCTCCCGCATCCACGAAGGCCGAGAGGTGGCGATCGGGTTCGTCGATCATCAAGTGGACGTCGAGCGGGAGCCCGGTCGCCCGCCGGATAGCGGCTACGCCAGGGGGGCCGAGCGTGATGTTCGGGACGAACCGACCGTCCATGATGTCGACATGGATCCAATCCGCCCCGCCTTCTTCGGCCGCCTGGACTTCTTCGGAGAGATGGCCGAAGTCGGCGGCCAGGATCGACGCGGCGATTCGGGTCTTCACGCGAGCCCTGCCTTCGAGAGTCGACGAACTCCCGTGGTGTCCGCGATGAACACGTCGCTGGCCATTCCGAGAAAGAGACCTGTGGCGACGACCCCGGCCCGTCCCCGGATCCGGAGTTCGAGGCTCGCGGGATCGGGTACCCCCCCCGAGAAGTGGCAGTCGAGGATGTAGTTGCCGTTGTCGGTACGCAGGGGTTCGCCATCGGGCGCGAGACGCAGAACCGGCTCGGCACCCAGCTGTTCGAAGAATGGAAGGTGGGATCGCCACGCAAACGTCACGACCTCCACCGGAATCGGATGTCGTTCACCCAGGTGGCTCACGACCTTCGATTCGTCGGCGATGACGATGAATCGCCGGGCTTCGGTAGCCACCACCTTCTCGCGGAGGAGGGCCCCACCGAGGCCTTTGATGAGGTCGAGGGAGGGGTCCACCTCATCCGCCCCGTCGACCGCGAGGTCCAACGGTGCGAGGTCGCTGAGCTCCCCGAGCTGGATCCCGAGCTCGCGGCAGCGGTCGGCGGTCCGCAGGGAGGTCGGCACCCCGACCACGCCCGTGATCTCCCCGATTTCGACCCGCGCGCCGAGCAGGGTCAGGAAGTGTGCGACCGTGCTTCCGCTGCCCAGGCCCAATCGCATGCCGCTTTCCACGATCGCGACGGCTTCGGCTGCTGCGGCCCGTTTCAAATCGTCGGCGAGCGACCGCGGATCTCCCATGGTTCGAGCGCCGATCTCAGTCCCCGGTGCCGGCGGCACGACCACGGAGAAGCCCGATGAGGCGAGTCGTGAGCTCGCGGGGCGCGGTGATACCGGCTGGCATGATTCCTCCCTGCGATCGGACGCCTCGAGCCACTCCGCGAGATCTGGCCCGGCCATGGTCATGTGTGAGAGGGTCGAAAGGTACGGACCCGCCCCAGCGGGGTCCAGGGATCCTGCCACGGATCCGCTTGACAGGGGGTGGGTGCGCGGCGACGATGCTCCACGCGGCCGGCCGGCTTCCAAGGCCCCCCATCCTCGAGGGGGCCTTTTTTGTCCGGACGAGTCGCCGGCTACCGTGACCGGCAAGGCCGATTCGAGGGGAGACGACCCATGATCATCATCACCCGCAAAGGCATCACTCCCGAGGAGCTGGATCACATCCGGGAGCGTGTCGAAGCCCTCGGCCTCCATGCGCATGTGTCCAGGGGTGAGACTCGTACGATCATCGGGTGCATTGGAGACGAAGACCGACTGAGGAGCGTGCCCCTCCTCGCTTTGCCGGGAGTCGAGGCAGTACATGAGGTAACGCGTCCTTATAAATTGGCATCAAAGGACTTCGCGGCATCGAACACCAAGATACCGCTCGGGGGCTCGGAGGTTGGCGGTGAGGAAGTGGTCGTGGTGGCTGGTCCGTGTAGTGTCGAAGGTCGCGAGATGCTCGAGGAAACGGCGGAGGCGGTGAAGTCCGCGGGAGCACGGGCGCTGAGGGGCGGGGCGTTCAAGCCGAGGAGCTCACCCTATTCGTTTCAGGGACTTGAAGAGGCGGGCCTACGTCACCTGGCGGAGGTGCGCTCGAGGACGGGTCTACCCGTCGTCACCGAGGTCATGGATACCCGTCAGGTGGAGCTGGTCGCGAGCTACGCGGACGTGCTCCAGATCGGGGCCAGGAACATGCAGAACTTCTCCTTGCTGAGCGAGGTGGGCCTTCTCGATCGCCCGGTCCTCCTAAAGCGAGGGATGAGCGCGACGACCAAGGATCTGTTGCTCGCTGCCGAGTACGTGATGAAGCAGGGTAACATGGAGGTGATCCTTTGCGAGCGCGGCATCCGTACGTTCGCGTCGGCGACCCGGAACACCTTCGATGTCGCGGCCATTCCCGTGCTCAAGCTGGAGACCCACCTTCCGGTTTTCGCCGACCCGAGCCACGCCGCGGGGAGGAGGGACCTGGTGACCCAGCTCTCGTGCGCCGCCGTCGCGGCGGGCGCCGACGGACTGATCGTGGAGGTGCATCCAGAGCCCGAGACCGCCGTCTCGGACGGTGAGCAGTCGCTCACCTTCTCCGAATTCGGGGCCCTCATGGAGGCGGTGAGACCGTTCGCTCTCGCCGCTCGGAGGACCTTCGCCGAAGGACCCTAGAAGGGACCCTTCTAGGGCGCCTTCTCGAGAGCGATGCGGGCCGCGTCGACCTGGGCCGCGACGGCCCGTCGGCTCGTGCCTCCCACCAGGTCGCGGCTCTCCACCGACCGCTCCCAGTCGAAGACCTCCAGAGCGTCCGGGCCCAGCGCCGGGTGTGCCTCTGCGAGCGCATCGGCCCCGAGATCCCCGAGGGAAACGCCGCTCCTTTCAGCGAGGCGGACCAGGCGGCCCACGACCTCGTGGCTTTCACGGAAAGGCACGCCGAGCCTCACGAGATGATCCGCAAGATCGGTGGCCAGGAGTTGGGCGTCCAACGCCGCACTCACCCGTTCGGGGCGCAGCTCGCAGGTCGCCACGGCGCCGGCCAGGGCGGGTAGCAGAAGTAGGAGGGTGCCCATGGTGTCGAAGACGAACGGCTTGTCCTCCTGGAGGTCTCGGTTGTACCCCGTGGGCAGGCCCTTCAGCAGGGTGAGAAGGCCGGTGAGGTTCCCGACGAGACGCCCGGTCTTGCCTCGAGCCAACTCGGCGACGTCCGGGTTCCGTTTCTGGGGCATCAGCGATGAGCCGGTCGAGTAGCCATCCGAGAGCCGGATGAAGCCGAACTCGAGGGAGCTGAAGATCACCAGGTCTTCGGCCAGCCGGGACACGTGGACACCGACGAGCGCCCCGGCGTGGAGGAGGTCCGCGGCCCAGTCCCTCTCGCTCACAGCATCGATACTGTTGGGTGACACCGAATGGAATCCGAGCTCCCGCGCGACGGCCTCCCGGTCCACGGGGAACGGGCACCCAGCGATCGCGCCCGAGCCCAACGGTAGCACACCCGCCGCGTCGAGGGCGGCGTGCAGCCTCCTCCGGTCCCTGAGGACGGGCCAGATATGGGAAAGCGCCCAGTGGGCGGCTCTCACAGGCTGACCCTGCTGAAGGTGCGTGTAGCCGGGCATGATGATGTCTACCGAACGCTCGGCGAGCTCGAGAAGGGCCCGCCCGAGCCCCGTCAGGGCCTCGTCGATCCGAGCCCCATTCTCGAGCGCCCACATTCGGAAGTCCGTGGAGACCTGGTCATTCCTGGATCGGCCGGAATGGAGCTTTCCGGCCAGATCACCGATCTCGTCCCGGAGCAGGCGCTCGACCAGGGAGTGGACGTCCTCGTCCGGGGCGTCGTCGAAGGCTCCCCCGTCGATCCCCTTTTCCTCCAGTCGGACGGCCACCCGATCGAGTCCCTCGACGATGCGATCGACCTCCTCGGCTTCGAGCACCCCCGCGCCCCCCAGCGCCCGAGCCCACGCGCGACTTCCACGAAGATCGTGGCGCCAGAGGCGACGATCGGTGGCGAGGCTCGCGTTCAGGGGCACCATCTCCGGGGCCAGGCCGCCTTCAAAGCGCCCGCCCCACAGGGCCGTCCCGGACGGACGCTCGTTGGAAGGGGTCTCGCTCACGACTCTCCTCGGCGCGTCAACCGGAGGCCCCGATCTCCTTGAGCAGCTCTTGGACCGCCTCGGCCGAGTGACCCCCACCCTCCCGCTGCAACGCTTCTGCGCGGGCGTTTGCCGCCACACGGGTCGGCAGGCCGAAGAGGCGAATGAAGCCGACCGCGTCGCGGTGTTCGTAGGACGTGCTTGCCCCGAAGGTCGCGAGGTCGGGCCGATAGAGGGA
>Ga0210144_1001212_pt1 | contig 11081 bp, 11 predicted proteins | sample Muzzi_PWA_D2_FD_185532 | JGI IMG/M metagenome (GOLD analysis project Ga0210144, IMG submission 185532) | Wetland microbial communities from San Francisco Bay, California, USA, that impact long-term carbon sequestration - Muzzi_PWA_D2 (SPAdes) | ecosystem: Environmental > Aquatic > Marine >...
TTTTGTTCCAGCCTCTCATCCGCAGGTTTCGCTAATGTTTGCAGACACAAGCTTGTATATGTCGCTTACCTCAAGTGATTTTTCCTTGGTCGCATTATGCTTTCCACAGAGCGGATAAATGTAACAGTTTTTATCTTTAGAGTCGTCTTTTTGAACATGGGCACCTTCCAAATCCATTTCAAGGCAATTCTCAACCGGGCAAAAACTTGCTGTTTGCTTAGAAAACTTTTCCCAATGCTTAAGCCAACTTCCGCAGTTACATTTTTTCTGACTTGTATTATTGACGTTTCGAATCTTCATATTCTCCATCCTTTCAAATTGTATGTCTTAATGTCCGGCTCGTCCCTTTTCCCCGAAATTAAATTCATCAAAGTATCAGCCATCAAGCTCCGGCCCGCCGGAGTCAGATTTTTGAAATCCTCTAAAATTGAGGCAGCATAGCGAAACGCCATTTCATTGGCCTTGTTAATTTCGTTCACAGCTTTGAGAAATTCACAAATTTCCATGGCAATCTCTTTATTCAATTTTGCTGCGTGGATTATATAATCAATATTTGTGCCAATCCTTCTGAACGGGCAAACACAGATCTATATGGCTTAAGTCATGCACTTTTAAGGGGATTTGTTGTCTGATGGTTTAAGAGAGGAATAATGATCATGCACAGAAAACAGGGCATGCTTGCACATAATATTGTGCAGGATTTTGGGAGAACACCTGGGCTATTAAGATAATTTTTAAGGTAAAAGGGAAATCCTTTTTCGGGAGTTTGTTTTTTTGCATTTTCGTACGAAATATAGTATATGTACTGAACGAGATCCGTTTCAGGTTGTACTTATGGTAAGAAATCACAAGTTTGATTTTGGTTATAAACCTTCAATTTTCGGAAATTGAAGCTTCAGGAAATCAATCTGCAATACGAGAGAATGCGTGCAAGTGTTGTTTTTTAACGTTTTATTCTATTTCATCTTTGAAAGGAGTCTATTATGGGCGTGACCAACAAACAGGCCGGTACTCGTGTGGATGAGATTACCGAGGGAATCTACCGGATCAGCACTCCAGTCAGCGAAATCCCTGGAGGTTTCTCATTCAACCAGTATTTGGTAATAGGCGATCAACCGTTGCTGTTTCACACAGGACCAAGGAGAATGCAATCGCTGGTGCAGGAGGCAATCTCGAGCGTTATAGACGTCAAGGATCTGCAATTCATTGGCTTCTCGCACTTTGAGTCAGACGAATGTGGTTCCTTGAATAAGTTCTTAAGCCTCGCTCCCAATGCGGTGCCATTATGCGGTCAGGTAAACTCAATGATCAATGGTGACTGCTTCGACAAGCCGGCGCGCGTACTCGCTGATGGCGAAACGCTCTCACTCGGCAGTCATATCGTTCGCTGGTTCGACACACCGCACCTTCCCCATGCATGGGAGTGTGGGTACCTAATGGAGGAAAAGACCAGCACGCTTCTGTGTGGCGATCTGTTCACCCAAGGTGGCGCCGATCTTACTCCTCTTACTACTGCGGATATCCTTGAGTCGAGTGAGGCTTTCCGAAAGCAGATGGACTACTATTCGCATACAAAGAATGTTCATTCACTGATTGATAGCCTGGTGGCAACCAACCCAACGACGCTCGCTTGCATGCATGGTAGTGCTTGGCAGGGTGACGGCAGCCGGTTGCTCAAAGCGCTGGCAGAATCTCTAGATTCCAGAGCTTGAAGAAAAGGGACTTCTCAGATGTTTGGGGTCGATCAATAAACACAAACCGCGCCCAAGCGGCTTGCACCCGACCGGGCCACGCGGCTGAATTGATTGGCGGGGACGACCATCAAGGCAATGCGATGGCCTCACAACCACGTGGCCCGGCTGGCGAAACCTATCGTAGTATGGTTACCGATACCTGCTATAAATCTGGAAATCTAAAATCGATTCAATTGGTTGTGATATCATATTCCAAAATTTGAACTAATCAGAGATGTATTGACCAGTTTACCTAAACCCGTCCAAGGACTGCTTTTTAGACCTGAGATAGCATCCTTTCAGGTGAAGATATCATCCACCCTAAAATCCTTCGATATGTCTGACAGAGACCGATCTTGGCCCTGATTGAAAATATCTCAACAATTTGGTATGCATAAAAAAGGATTTTCTTGATTCTGAAGTTCATTTGCAAAGAACTTTGTATCAGTTGCTACAGACAATACTGATTTCACATGATATCAATATAACACTTGGCGTAATCTAAAATCAAAATCATAAAAAAGGATAAAAATGGCTTGTCTTTGTGAAAAAATTGCCGGTAAGGGCATCGAACTGTCTCCAACCTGTATCGGCCACCTTTGGATATTCGAAAATCTTGACCCGGAGGAGGTCAAAGCACTTAGCGGTGAAGCGCTGAGAAATAAATTGATAAAAGGTCAATCGTTGTTTTTGCAGGGTGACTCGGCTGACGAAATGTTTCTCATCAAGGGCGGACGAGTCAAACTTACCAAGGTTCTTGAAGACGGCAACGAGCTTACCCTCGATATTCGTAAAGCCGGTGATTTTGTCGGCGAAAATATGTTTTCAGAAGAGGGTGAATATCCTGTAAGTGCATACTGCCTGGAAGATACGTTAACTTGCGGGTTTAGTAGAAAACAATTTGAACAGATCGTTTTGAAGCATCCCAATGTTGGACTTCAGATAATTAAAAACTTAAGTGAAAGGATTTCGTGGCTGACCAGCCGCGTTGGGAGCCTTGCCGTAACGAATATTGAAGACCGCCTTTACCGCGTCCTTGCAAGTGTTGCCAGAGAGCATGGGACAATGGGTGCTAAAGGAACCGTTATTCAATTTCCTTTAACTCATGAAGATCTGAGCTTTTTAACCGGAGCTCACCGAGTTAGCATTACCCGCGCTATGAAAGCTCTTAGAAATGCCGGTAAAATTATTCATGAAGATAAAAAACTCATTCTGCCTTCTTTGGAAATTGCTTGGTAACATGCTTTGCTGGTGATTCAGACGCCGGATATTTCCCTTTTACGCTTCATCCTCGATAATCACTTAATAGATTCTTGAATAGGATATCCCTACCCTTTTTAAATCAATTCCTTTGGATTTAATATAATAGTCCGTAATGTAACAGTTGCTACAGACACGGTTTCATACATTGCCTATTATGAGGGTAAAATTAATAAACAGGAAAGGAGCAAGGGGTATGCAACCTCAGATTATCGGAATTTCAGGCAGCCCAATTAAACACAGCAACACAGATCGGCTAATTCAAGCAGTACTTGAAAGCAGCGGCCTATCAGCAGAGTTCATTAAGCTCAGTAAAATTAATGTGCGACCTTGCATTGCCTGCCTTGGATGTAAAAAGGATAATATTTGCAAGGTAAAAGATGATTTCCCCGAGCTTGGAGAGAAGGTTAGCAAGGCAGGTGCCATTGTCGTTGGAGGCTACTCTCCTTATGGAGCTGTTGATGGGTTTAGCAAGGCTTTTCTTGAAAGATTATTTTCACTGCGGCATCAAAATGGTTTGAATCGAGGCAAACTTGCGGTTGTTGTAACTACTGGAATCGGGCGTGGAGCTCCCGGCCTTGAAGAAGCCAGCAACCAAATTGCACATGCTCTAAAGCTTGAAGGTATGGATGTGTTAGGCCAACTAAAGGTCATCGGTAACCCTGAATGCATGGTTTGCGGATACGGCGAATCATGCCCAATGAGTGCTTTGCCCTGGATTTTTGGAGACGATACCCGGGTGACCTCGGATAAATTCAGTAATGTCGAAGATCAGACGGAAACCTGGGAGCAAGCCAAAATATTAGGTAAAGAAATCGCCCGCAAGTTGGGAGAACAGATGCGTATGTAGTTGTTTGATTTGGTTGATGTATTGTTCCTAAAATCGCTTGAAAGGAGGTGATCCGATATGGTTAACTGCGGAATCTGTGGCGGTGAGGCGCCCAAACAGCCCTGTATCACAGAAGATGGCAAGTGTGATCTGTGTGGAAAAGAAGTCATTCTTAAAGAAGAGGCACAAAAAGATAAAAAAGAATAATCCGGGTAGTTTTTCATTTGTTGAGCACCTGAAAAAGCCAGTTCTGCGATATCAGGTGCTCATATTTTTATTTTAAATAAAGAGGATTTGATCTGCCGGGCAATGTCTGAATCGAAAAAGGATAAGATTATGATCGCTTGTAGCATTTTTGAAAAGGAGCTTCAAGCTTGTTTGCCGGCAGAAGGCAGTCCTGAAATTATTTGGATAGATTCGGGCTTGCACGCAGATCTTCTCCGTTTGGAGACAAAGCTCACAAAAATTCTTGAAAAATGCCAGGCAGACGGGGCAGAAGTGCAGGTTTTTTTGGGTAGCGGTTGTCATCCTGAGATCAATCGTTTAGTAAAGCGATTCGGTGCCGGTATCGCGCCGGTGAAGAATTGCATAGAAGCTTTTTGCGGAGAAAATGTAAAAAAACTTGAAGAGAACCGAACCATGATCATGACGCCCGGCTGGATCAGAGCTTGGCCTCGTATCATGGAAGCGTTGGGATGGGATGAAGTGGATGTCCGAATTAATCTGGGAAGATATGACAGAATACTTCTTCTTGACTCGGGGATAGATCCAATAACAAATGATGAAATTTTAATGTTTTTTGACCTTGCTCAGGTTCCTATTGATATTGAACCGCTTCAGTTGGATCATTTTAGATGTGTATTGAATGAAATTTTGCGGTAAAGCATACCTTAAATTATTATAATAGCCTGCAAAGATCTGCCTAAGATGAACATATAATCCACCTCAAGAACCTGAGATATGTTTTGACTGTTGTAACACCCTTAGAGAGTTTTCACATTGATCGGTTTTTGAATGTTTTGATACTTAATTTTACATCGGTTTGAATCGCTTTTAGATTCTATCAAGTTTAGTGGCTATTGAGTTAACGCTTTTCGAGCAGTTCCTTTATTTTTCGTAATTCTTTTCGAAAGGATTCTACATTAACACTATTTTTATACGCCATCATGATAAGCTTGACAGAGACTAAAAACACGCCGGCTTCCAATAAAAGATCTTGGGTAAATCCTTTGGTAAATAAAGCCAGTATAAACAAAACAAAAGTGATGACAATGACAATCATCGACCCTTCATCAAAATGCTTTTTCATGGGATACTCTTTCTATTCAGATGGTTATAAAAAATGTATTTAAACCCATTGCTTCAAAGGTTTTTTAAAATTTCTGGATTCGAAACTTGATTATATAATTTGGAAATATCAGTAAGAGCAATTGGGGGGTAGAAAATCAAAACCATAGACGATCTAAAATTAGATGACAGCGGCGACCGCCTCTTTGGCAATATCCATAACCCCTTGAGGAAAGGTCCCCAGCAGAATAATGATGACAATGAAAAAGATTCCGAGAACCGATGTGGACAATCTGAGATTGAGAGGTGATACTTGGGAATCGACGCCGGTATAGGCTGCCCTGACCAGTTTGAGATAATAAAAGACTCCGAGGCCGGTATTGATCACTGCGAGAATAACCAGGGCATACATATCTTTTTTAATGGCAGCGGTAAAAAGAAACAGCTTTCCGGTAAACCCGATGGTCGGTGGAATGCCGGCCAGACCTAAGGCGCCGACGGCCAGCGTTAACGCCAAGAGGGGTGAACGTTTATACAGCCCGCCCAGATCATCAAAGGTAATGTTTTCTCCCTGGGGTGCCAGGTTGTAAATAACGAAAAAACAAGCCAAATTCATCAGCAGATATCCTGCAATATAATAAATACCTGAAAGATATCCGAAGTCCGTGGCGCAAAGAAGACCGATCATGACATAACCGGCATGGGCGATACTGGAGTAAGCCAAAAGACGCTTGATATCGTTCTGAACCAGGGCTGATAAGTTTCCAAATGTCATGGAGAGCACGGCAAATATCATCAGAACCCAGGTAAACTGGCCTGCATCAGCCCCTGCCAGGGAGATCAGCCGGATCAGCAATGCCACGGCACCTATCTTGGGAAGCGTTGCAACAAAACCGGACGTCTCGTTGGCGGCACCCTCGTATACATCAGGCGCCCAGAAATGCATGGGGAAAAGGGCCAGTTTGTAAAAGAAACCGCAAAGGAGCATGACAAGGCCGATGAGCATAAGAGGTTGTTTAAGGATAACATCGGGAATGATTTTCACGAGATCGGCAAGATATGTGGTGTGCGTTATTCCAAAAATATAACTCATGCCGTAAAGGGAGATACCGGATGCCGCAGCTCCGAAAAGAGCGTATTTGATTCCCGCTTCCATCTGCCTGCGGTAAGCCCCCTGTTTTCGGAAAGGAATGATGATAAAAAGAGCGAAAGAGTGTATTTCAAGAGAAAGTATGATGGTGATCAGCTCCACGGCACTACTCATGCACATCAGGCCGAAAGCACTTAATGTCAAAAAGAGATAGTACTCCGGCCGAAGGGTATTATCAATGCCGTAAAGTCCTCTTCCAAGATAGATCACGATAAAAAGTCCGAATGTGATGATGACTTTGAATATCTGAGAAAACGCATCCACTCGATACGCATTGAAGAACAGAGTCCCCTCCATTCCATATGAAGATACGGTCACAAGAATGGCTATGGCAGAAAACAGAAGACCCAAAGCTTGCAGGCGAGTCTCTTTTAAATTTGCCAAAGAAGCAAAAAAGAAAACCAGAGCCATAATAAGTATCGATATTTCGGGTAGAAATAGTGTCATAAAATTCAATCCATATTACTTAAGAGCTAACAAATGTTTAATCGACTCCCCCACCCCGTTCAGCAGTGCATGGTGCTCTCCTACCGGTATAACATGCCTGCCGGACTCCAGCTGCTGGAGAAGGTGAGTGGTACTGGTGTCCATAACTTTTAGAAGAGGTTCCGGATTCAATCCGATCCAAAAAACAAAGACGGTTAGAAACGCCAGCGTTGCGCTCTCTCTGAAATTAAGATCAAACAGATGCGATTTATCACCATGGTGCATGTGACCGTCTGAATCGGCCCATACCATTTTCTGAACAAGCCTTAACATATAGGCTGCCGCCAAAATGGCGCCGATAACGGCGAGGCCGCCGACGATTTTGTACTTGGAGAATGACGCCAGCAGAACAAGAAACTCTCCCACAAAACTGTTTGTTCCGGGAAATGCTAGGGAAGATAGAGAAAATATGACCAAAAAGGTCACATAAATCGGCATCACCATCCCTAAGGCACTGTTGTCGGATATCTCACGGCTGTGGGTTCGTTCATAGATGATACCCACCAGGATAAATAGGGCTCCCGTGGTAATGCCGTGATTTACCATCTGTAATATGGCGCCCTTGATACCCACATTATTTAAAAGAAATATTCCCAGGGTGACAAAACCCATATGGCCCACACTGGAATAGGCGATCAACTTCTTGACATCGCTTTGGCCAAGAGCAAGATATCCGCCGAAAATGATCGATATGATGGAAATCGCAATCAAATAAGGCATACAGTAAAACGTTGCCGCCGGCGCCATGGGAAGACAAAACCGCAAAAAACCATAGCCGCCCATTTTAAGCAGGACACTGGCCAGAATAACGCTTCCTGCTGTCGGTGCTTCCACATGGGCTGCCGGGAGCCATGTATGAAGAGGCCACATGGGAATCTTGATGGCAAAGGCCAGGGTAAAGGCCCAAAAGATCCACATCTGATAGCTGAAACTGAATTGGTGTGCCATTAATTCCGGGATAAAGAAGGTGCCGGTGGTCACATACATGGCGATGATGGCCACAAAGAGAAATATGCTTCCTATCAGGGTGTAGAGAAAGAATTTGATGGATGCATAGTCCTTTCGAGGTCCTCCCCAAACAGCAATGAGCAAGTACATGGGAACCAGCATCGCTTCCCAGAAAATAAAGAAAAGAACGAAATTCAAACTGATGAAAACGCCCACCATGGCGGCTTCCATGAGAAGCAGCACGCAAATGAATTCTTTGAATCGTTCCTTGATGTAGGTCCATGAACAGAGAATACAAAGCGGCATCACCAGCGTTGTGAGAAGCACGAGAAGGACACTGATGCCGTCCACGCCCAATACATAGTTGATTTTGACGAAAGGAATCCAATTTCTGATTTCTGCGAATTGATATTTGGCAGTTGTCAGATCAAAATTTGAATAAAGGGGCAAAGAAAGGACCGCGGTGATGAGCGTCACCATCAATCCCCAGATTTTCAAGTACCTGTCACCTCTAATGAACAGTGTAACCAGTGATCCAACCAGCGGAACAGCCACAAGAACTGTCAGAATCGGATAACTTAACGAATTATAGATCAAATATTGTTCCATATATAAGGCGTCCTAACATATATGTTTACTAGACAAGCATCACCAGAATCAGAATAATAAATGTCAGTGCCAGGGCACCGCCGATATAATGCTGGATCTTTCCCGTCATGAGCGATCTCAACCGGTTTCCGCCTTCAACCACCCCTCTTGCGGAACCGTCAATGGTCCAGTCGATTCCTTCCCAATCAAACCATGAAATGGCTTTTGCCATGGCCATGGTGAGTCTTAGCCCGACATTTCTATAGACATCGTTAATCCAGTTGTTGGATGAAAGGACCGGCCGGGAAGCAATCCACATAAACACCCTTGCGCCTTTTCGGTAGAACCAGTCCAGATCCAGGTTCATTTTGGGTTTGGGTTTGAGCTTTTTAACCATGATGAAAAAGCCCAGACCGGTGAACCCTAAAAGCTGCATGGTCTCCGCCAGATGATACGCGGTGTAAGGATGATAATGGACCGGGAAAGGGAGCATCTTGTAAAGATAGTCAGGAAAGACGCCCAGGAAAAAACACAAGAATGCGGCAATGGCCATTCCCAGGTTCATATTCCACGGTGCATCCTTGGCCTCAACGCCGGAATCTTTTCCGAACCATATAAAGTACGGGAGTTTGATTCCCACGGAAAGAAACGTACCCACCGCAGCCAGGGTCATCATGAGCATCAGGCCGGTACGATGGCTTTCACCCGCCGCAGCGATAATCATCGACTTGCTGATGAAGCCGCTGGTGAGGGGAAATCCTGAAATGGATATTCCGCCGATAACCGTAAAGACCATAGCCCAGGGCATGCGTTTATACAGCCCTCCAAGCTCATTCAGCTTCGATTTTCCGGTCATTTCCAATACGGCGCCGGCCCCCATAAAGAGAAGACCTTTGTAAATAATGTGGGCATAGGCATGAGCAACGGCTCCGTTAACAGCCATGGCCGTTCCGATGCCGATTCCGCAAACCATGTATCCTACCTGGGAGACAATATGATAGGCAAGAATTCTTCGCGCGTCGTTTTCCACCACAGCGTATCCGACGCCGTAAAGGGTCATGATGGCACCCAGAATGGCCAGGGCTTCAAATCCCGGGAATCCTCGGGCCAAAACATAAACAGCGGTTTTGGTCGTAAAGGCACACATAAAAACCGCACCGGTGACGGAAGCTTCCGGATACGCATCCGGAAGCCAGGCATGGATCGGCGGAACAGCGGCGTTGAGCATAAAGCCGACCATGATAAGATAATCGGCGAATGTGGCGCCGTTTGTCGCAATCTGCGCAAAGCTTAGATCATGGATATTTTTATACCGTAGAAAAATACCCGCTAAAAGGACCAGGCCGCCGGCCGTATGAACCAGAAGGTATCTGAATCCGGCTTCAATGGATCGTCTTTTTTTCCGGTACCAGACCAGAAAGACGGATGAAAATGCCATCATCTCCCAGAAAATGAACAGGGTCAGATAATCTCCGCAAAGGGTCACGCCCAATGATCCCCCAACGTAGAGAAATGCCGCAATATGCTGACCGGTTTCTTTGACATGGAGCCCATATATACAGCCGATGATCGCCATGATCGTGAAAACGTGCAGAAACACTCGTGTCAACTGGTCCACCCGTCCGAACACCAGGTCAAACCCCAGGTAGGATACATGGCCGAAGCTGTCCGGCAGCCAGTGAATCAGCGTAAAAGCGATGAGCGGGATACCGATAAGGATCGATTTTCTCAGTTTCTCCTTGTTGTTTAAAAAAGGGAGAAGAACGGCGCCCATAAGAAACCAGGTGGTCGGATGAATAAGGACCGTACTACTTATCATAATAATCTTCCTCTTTCTCTAACCAGACATGGGAAAGACCTTTGCACACTATGATCATGCCAAGGCACCCGAGAATACCGAACAAAGACCAGAAACCGATAATGGAATCACCGAAAAAATGCATTTCATGCCGTGCGGCAGAAAAATCGAACACCACGAATAGCGCCAGGAAGACAAAAAAGATTCGTTTCAGCATGCGGGAATGCTCATTTAAATAATTGAGTATACGCAGCAACATTATCTCACCACCATCAAATTGATTATTTTAAGAAAAAGATCCGGATAAATGCCGAAAAGAACTGAAGCCACGGCGGTAAAAAACAACGGAATCACCATAAACATAATTAGGGGGGAGCCCTCTAAAAAACCGGAAGAAGGGGTGTCCCCTGGATTCGGTTTTCCGAAAAACGATGTATAGACAACCGGAACGAAATAGCCTGCGTTGAGAAGACTGCTCACCAGAATAACCGTCAACAGGATCATATTATGGATGTCCAGAGTCCCCAGTGCCAGAAACCATTTGGTTACAAAACCACTCACCGGCGGGACCCCGATCATACTCAGAGAAGCCAGGCCGAACGCAATCATGGTAAAGGGCATGTTCCAGCCGATTCCTCCCATCTCTGATACGTTTTTCTTATGGGTTGCTACGAAAATTGCCCCTGCGCAGAAAAAGAGTGTGATTTTAGCAAAGGCATGATTGGTGATATGAATAATTCCGCCGGTAATACTGTTGGGGGTCAACATGGCAACCCCTAAAATGATATAAGAAAGCTGGCTGACCGTCGAATAGGCCAGTCTCATTTTTAGATTGTTTTGGGTTAGTGCGATCATGGAGGCGACAATGATGGTAAAAGACGCCAGGTAGGCGGTGAAGATCCCGAGGCCGAGTTTGTTCAGAATATCGATGCCGAATACCGAAAGCATCACTCTGGCGATGGAGAATACCCCAACTTTGACCACAACCACGGCGTGCAACAA
>Ga0210144_1001215_pt1 | contig 11067 bp, 11 predicted proteins | sample Muzzi_PWA_D2_FD_185532 | JGI IMG/M metagenome (GOLD analysis project Ga0210144, IMG submission 185532) | Wetland microbial communities from San Francisco Bay, California, USA, that impact long-term carbon sequestration - Muzzi_PWA_D2 (SPAdes) | ecosystem: Environmental > Aquatic > Marine >...
TATCCGGCGTCCGGCAGGCGATCGAGAAGGTCGGCGCCAGCCTTCTGCTGCTGCCGCCCTATTCGCCCGACTTCAACCCCATCGAGATGGCTTTCGCCAAGCTCAAGGCGCTTCTGCGAAAGGCCGCAGCCCGAACCATCGACGACCTATGGGCCGTCCTCGCTGACTGCCTCAGCCAGTTCTCGTCGACCGAATGCCGAAACTACTTCCAAGCCGCAGGCTATGACCCGGAATAAGTCGAATCCGCTCTAGGTCTGATAGTTCCTGCTCAGCCGTCATTCAGATCGGATGAGCTTCGGACCTGCCTTGTATCGATTCACGCGGCAAGGCCCGAACTCGCCAACGATTCACGGTTCATCCGCTTGGAAACAATCATTCGTCAGTCGGGGCTGTCTCTATGAATCAGGGCTTTTGCATCGTGGGTCGTAAGGGCGGTGCGGAAAGTCTGATCTGTTGCCGTTGGGGAATGCTTATGTCGTCCCGTACGCGATGCACCGCGCGGGTGCCCCGCGCCCCCTCCACCATCGCTTCGCGATGGTCCCTCCCCGATCAGGTCGGGGACAGGCTCTCCCCGTAAACGGGGGGAGGAAGTGCGGTGGCCGCGTCCAATCTCGGACCAGCCCGGAGTCCGTGCGCAATCGGTGGAAGGACCGTGTTTCCCGCCGTCATGGCCGGGCTTGACCCGGCCATCCATGCCATGACGACAACCGCACGCACGGCGGCCGCCACTTTGTCACGCGGCGCGCTGAACCCCGCCGGCAGTGCGAATGACGGCGGAACGGAATGGATGGCCGGGTCAAGCCCGGCCATGACGGAAGGAGTGGCAGGCAGGGTGGTGCGACACCGCGACCGGCCCGGGTTCGACGCTACCCGCCGGGCCCACCCGCGTCGGGCGCACGCGGCAGGGTGAAGCCGGAGTGCGTGCCATGGGCTTGCTCCATGGCGCGCATGGCCTCCTCCGTCGAGATGAGAACGGTCGTCCTGGTCATGGGGACTGAGGCGCGCCGACCACCTGACGCACGTCGACTTCCTCGTCATCTGACTTGCGGCAACGAAAACCGGACGGAGCCAGCTCTCTGTCCTGTTCGAAAACGGGCTCGTCACGGGCGCGGCTCACGTGCCGGCGGCGGTGGGGCACGCCCGTCATTCAGCTCGAAAACGGTATACCGAACACCGTTGACAGGCGAGGCGGGTCGGACATAGCGTTTGCCGCCGCGAACGCGGGGCAAAGGTTCGGGGCGAGGAGGGGGAGGGATGGCGAAGGACGTCGAGATCTACGCGACCTACTGGACGATCGCCGGGGACATCATCCCGGCGATCACGACGGAGGTGAGCCCCGTCGAGTTCCGCGCGCGGGTCGAGGCGGCGAAGAAGGCCGGGTTCAGCGGGCTGGGGCTGGTCCACCAGGACCTGGTGGCGCTGCGCGACCGGCTCGGCTTCGACGCCATGAAGACGATCCTCGCCGACAACGGTCTGCCGCTGATCGAGGTCGAATGCCTGATGGACTGGTTCGCCACCGGCGAGCGGCGGGCGCGCTCGGACAGGGTGCGGCGGGACCTGTTCGAGGCGGCGGAGGTTTTCGGCTGCCGCCACATAAAGATCATCGCCGACGTCGTCGACCCGCGGCCCGATGCCTGGCCGCTCGACCACCTGACAGCCGAATTCCGGGCGCTCTGCGACGAGGCGGCGGCGATCGGCATCAAGGTCGCGCTGGAGCTGATGCCGCACTCGGGCCTGAGGACGCCGGCGGAGGGCATGGCGCTGATGCGCACCGCCGGCGCGCCGAACGGCGGGCTGCTCCTCGACGTCTGGCACATGGAGCGCAGCCACGTCGACTTTGCCGAGATCGCGGCGCTGCCGGAGGGGAGTATCGTCTGGGTCGAGCTCGACGACGCCGATCCGGAGGTCAGGGGCACCATGCACGAGGACACCGTCCATCACCGGCGCCTGCCCGGCGAGGGCTCCTTCGACATCCCGGGCTTCCTGCGGGCGGTCAAGGCCACCGGCTACGACGACGGCTACGGCGTCGAGATCATCTCGGCCGAGCACCGCCAGCGGCCGGTCGCCGAGGCCGCGACGCGCGCCTTCGAGACGACGCGGCACCAGTTCGATCTGGTCTGACGCCGGGGCGGGCGGCCGCGCGACACGTCAAGGCATAGCAAGAGGGGGATCACCATGGACGGATCCGGACCTGCCGCTGAGACGGCGATCATCACCCACAACGGCACCTGCACCAACCGGTGCTCGGTGTTCGAGGATATCCGCATCGCCAAGGAGGCCGGGTTCGACGCCATCGAGATCATCGGCCCGAAGCTCGATAACGCGATCCGGCTCGGCTACGGCATCGACCTCGTCAAGCGGGAGCTCGACGGCTTCCCGGTGGTGGCGGTCTCGTTCATCCCCGACATCGACCGCCAGGCGCCGGGCGACTTCAAGGCGCTGATGGGCGAGGCGAAGATCCGCTTCGACCAGGCGCGGGCGCTCGGCGCCGGCTATGTCGAGGTGGTGGTCGGCCCGGTCGGCCCCGGCCTCGGCGGCATCGGCGGCTATGCGGGGCTGGTCGGCCGGCCGATCGACGAGGTGATCGACCTCACCGCCAGGAACCTCCGCGCCCTTGCCGACCTCGCCGGCGAGAGCGGCCTGAAGCTCTACCTCGAGCCCTTGGCCTGGGCGCCGCTGTCGAAGCTCGGCGACCTTCTGAAGACGGTCGCGGCGACCGAGCGCGACAACGTCGGCCTCGTCATCGACTTCTGGCATCTGTGGGTGATCGGCACGCCGGTGGAGGAGATTGCCCGCCTCGATCCGCGGACGATCTTCGGGGTCCATTTCTGCGATTCGCTGGCGCCGCCGCCGGCCGGCGAGCCGATCCTCCACAATCTCCGCGAGGTGTGGACCGGCGGCGGGCATGTGCCGCTGCAGGAGTGGGTCGATGCGATCGTGGCGACCGGCTATTCCGGCTGGTGGTCGACGGAAATGTTCGCCCCGCAATTCTCCGAACGGAACCCGCTCAGGGTGGCGCGGGTGCTGCAGGAGACGCTCAGGCTGCTCATCGAGGCGGCCGTCCCCTTCGGCACGCGGCCGGTGCCCGGCACCGGGACGGGGGTGTAGGGGGCATCAGGGTCGGCGCCCGGTCTTGCCGACGCCGGCTGGCGACGAGACGACGCCGATGCTTCCCTAGCGGGAGATCGGACCGATCGGCGGCGGCTTGCCGACCTTCGCCGTCGCGGTCCGACGCGGGCTGATTGGCTTGCCGACCTTCGCCGTCAGGCTCCGGCGGGCGCCGGTCTCGATGCCGGGCTTGCCGACCTTGGCCGCAACGCTCCTGTCCGAGGCAGACGAATCGCCCGCGTCGTCGGCGCGAAGTGTGCCAAAGCCCAGAAGGTCCGCGTTCTCAAGCGACTCCGACAGGCTCCTTGCGTTATCCGGCATGGTCAGGACTCCCTTCTCCGATTCCAGAATGATAGCCGCTTCGGCGCCGGCTGCCCAGAGTCACTTGCGGAATTTGGGTCACTTGCGGAATTTGGGTCACTTGCGGAATTTGGGTCACTTGCGGAATCTGGCTGTCTTTCGATCCTGGCAAGCCATTTGGCCGCCGCTCGGTCGCCAGGCTTCATCTCCACTGCCCGCTTCGCAGCCGCGAGGGCGCCGCCCGCATCGCCCATCGCGCTGAGGATGCGTGCGAGCAGAATGTGGTCGCGGTGGTCGGGGGAATCAGAGCGGAGCGCCTCCTGCATCGTCTCCAACGCCTCTTGCGTGCGGCCGGCTTCGAGCAGCAGGAGCGCCAGGTTGCGGCGTCCGCCGGCCACCCGCGGGCTCGCCACAAGCACCTCCTTCGCGACGGCGATGGCTTCGTCGATGCGGCCGAGCTTCTGCAGGACGAGGCGAAGATGGCCGCGCGCCGAGACACTTTCCGGGTGCGCGGCAATTTCGGCTTCCACCGATTCAAGCGCTGCCGGCCAGTCGCCACGACGCGCCTGTTCCTTGCTGAGGGTAAGGGAGTGGTTGCGGAGCCGTGGGTAGATCGCCCCCGCAGCGGCGAGCGCGCTGATGCTACTGCCGGTGACGTCGAGCACCTCCGCGTCGGCCGGCGCCTCGGTATCCGCCACGCGGAAGGCGTCGAGCAGCTTCGCCCAACGAAGCCTGATGCTCTCGGCCCTTTCCGCCACCGGATGCGGGCGCGGCCCGTAGAACTTCGGGTTGGTGTTGATCTCGAAGATGCAGATCCGGTCTCCGACCAGGCCAAAATCGAGCCGGCCGAAATCGATGTTGGCAAACGCGAAGGCGTCCTTGACGCGGTCGACATAAGTGCCCTCCCGGATCGCCTCGAGCTCCGCGCGATAGAGCGCCTCGTCGGACAACCCCTCGCGGTCTCCCTTGACGTTCCAGGTCTTGTCGTACCACCAGATGTCGGGGACGAAGTGGCTGCCGATCCGGTAGACCGAAGACTTGCGGAAGACACTCGGGCGGACCGGCTCGGCGGCGTATTCGACGGCGATGATAGTCGAACGGGGAAATCCTGCTGCGACCGCGGCCTCTATGGCCAGGTTGAGGTCCCTTCGGTTCCAGATCAGGTCGCTGAGCGGGCCCCAGTGTTCGTCGGCCACTCGAATGAACACCGGAAACCGGGGTATGGACTTGTCGTGAGCCAGATCGGAGTCAAGCGTTTCAATTTCTGTGGCGAGATAGGCGTTGATGGGATTGAATCCGGCCGAGTGAAGGCCGCGCAGCAGGCTGAACCGCGTGCGGACAACGGCGGGATCGTTCAATACGCGGCAGCCGTGCTCCTGCAGACGCCGATAGAGACGCGCCGCCTCGACCAGACGGTTGACATTAAGGCGGTCGATATCCGTGAAGATGTATGTGGCCCTTGGCAGGGTCGAGCACGCGGACAATTCCTCATAGGCAAGGGTTTCTGCTTGCGGGGCGGATGCATCCTGGCGGATCGCCTTCGTGCAATGTTCATGTCCGCGCGTGACGAGGAAGTAGATCATCGCAGGTCAGCATCAAGGCGATACGGCAGCTCCCGCCACGCCGGCGGGGCCGGCGCACCCCAGAAAGCGGAAGCGCCAATTCGCACTGGCTTGACGGCAGAGCGTTCAGCCACCCGGCGACTCAGGCAGCCTTGCGGGCGGCGCTCATGTAGTCCGCCGCGCCGCGAAGCATCTCGGCGCCCTCCGGCACCAGCCGTGCGTGGCGATCGACGATCTCCAGAGTCCCGAAGAATGAACTGCTGTAGTCCGCCAGCCGAACCCGGGCTTGCTCCGCCTGTTCGCCCGAAAGGACACCGGCAGTTGCGACCGCCGAAATCGCATAGTGCATCCGTGCCAGCACATAGGCGGCATGAACGAGGCCTTCCATCGGCCGCTCCTGCCCCCGAAGCGGCGACCAATAGCGTTCTGCCCCGGCATTGTCGACGAGGGGATATCCCATCGTCAGGCCGAAGAGCAGGAGGTGCGAGGTCTCGTGGGCAAGGATCTCCAGCAGATCGAGCGGCGACTTGTCGGCGCAATTGGCGAAGACCGCGCCCCACAGGTACAACGTCGAGGCGCCGTCGAACGGCTCCGGCTCATTGGTGTTTGAGACCCCGGGCTCGACCACCACGACTTCGCGGGCGAGCGCGCGTATTTCCTTGGCGAGACCGGGGGCGCCGTTGTCCAAGAGGGAAAGCGCTTCCCCGACCTTTCCGGCAGCCGTCGACTTGTCCGCGATCGGTACGAGCCGAATGACGGTCTCCGGGTCGTCGTCGATCAGTCGTTGGTAGCGCGCGGCCTGACCGTCACCCAGATCAGCGTCCATGAGACTCACGATCCGCGTATCGCGACAGGCAACCTCAAACCCGGTCAACTCGTTACTGAGCCGTTGAGCCGACTTGGTATCATCAGCGAGGATCCGTTCAACGAGATCGGTGTAGATCCCGAAGACGGCAGGCCGCACGGGTTCGTGCTCGATCGCGCCGAGCAGGCGGCCAAGGGCTTGCTTGTCGTAGCTGATGAACGGGCCGGCGCGCTCATAGATCTGCTCCAGCGATTTCGCGAGCCTCGCTCGCACCGCACGATCCACCGCCGCACCGCGGCCGGCGCGTGGCAGGAAATTCGACCAGGCCATTCCGAAGCTCTCTCGATTGGCTTCAACAAACCGCGTCGATGCAAGCGCTGGGCAGTGAGCCAAAGAAGATGAACCACCGCCGACCAGGAGGCTAGTCGGGTTGCCGGACGATGACAATGCCGTCGCCAGTGGGGCTTCGGGCGCACATCGGCGCGGCTGGAGGCACGCCACTCCAGACCTCCAGTGACCGGGCTGCTCGCCGCCTTGACCCTCGCGCCGGCGGGTCTATAGCTTCCGCCGCACACCGCCTGGCGTTTCCCGTCCGCAGGAAGTCCTGACCCATGCCCGACCCGCTCCCTCCGCACATGCGCCCGGACCGCTCGTTCCAGGGCCTGATCCTCGCGCTTGAGCGCTACTGGGCCGACAACGGCTGCGTGATCCTCCAGCCCTATGACCTGGAGGTGGGGGCTGCCACCTTCCACCCGGCGACCACCTTGCGCGCGCTGGGCCCGCGGCCGTGGAAGGCGGCCTATGTTCAGCCGTCGCGGCGGCCGACCGACGGGCGCTACGGCGAGAACCCCAACCGCCTGCAGCACTACTACCAGTTCCAGGTGATCATCAAGCCGTCGCCGCCGGACCTCCAGGACCTTTACCTCAAGTCGCTCAAGGCGATCGGCCTCGACATGGCGCTCCACGACGTGCGCTTCGTCGAGGACGACTGGGAGAGCCCGACGCTCGGCGCCTGGGGGGTCGGCTGGGAATGCTGGTGCGACGGGATGGAGGTGTCGCAGTTCACCTATTTCCAGCAGGTGGCAGGCTTCGCCTGCGAGCCGGTGTCGGGGGAGCTCACCTACGGGCTCGAGCGGCTGGCGATGTACGTGCAGGGGGTCGACAACGTCTACGATCTCAACTTCAACGGCCGCGAGGGCGCCGACAAGGTGACCTATGGCGACGTCTTCCTGCAGGCGGAACAGGAATATTCGCGGTACAATTTCGAGCTCGCCGACACCGACATGATCAAGCGCCATTTCGACGACGCCGAGCGGGAGTGCCGCCATCTGCTCGAAGCGGGGAAGCCGGGCGCGGCATCGAACGGTGAGCGGCATCTCCTCGTACTGCCCGCCTACGACCAGTGCATCAAGGCAAGCCACGCCTTCAACCTGCTCGACGCCCGCGGCGTCATCGCGGTGACCGAGCGGCAGAGCTATATCCTCAGGGTCCGCGAGCTCGCCAAGGCGTGCGGCGAGGCGTGGCTGGCGACGGAAGGGGGCGGGGTGGCGAATGCTGCCTGAGGCGATCGTCCATAGGGACGGCGGGCGCTAGCCCGCGGCCGCGATCTCGCCGAGTTCGACGTCCCATGCGATGACGACGGTCTGGCTGACGGCGGCGCCGGAGATCGTCCGCATCGCCCGGCGGATGCCGTGGAAGTCATGAGCGAACGCCAGGTGCGCGACGAACAGGGCGGCGAGCGCGACGATCTGGATAGGGGCGGTTGCGGTCTTCATGGCGGTTTCGCTCGTCCGTGCGAGGAGCCAGTGACCGGGATTGTTGCTGATCGCGGGTGAACCTGCCGTGGCCGGCGCCTTTAGCTTTCGTTCATCCGGCAATCCATCGAGATGAGTGACATCGGCCGGCCGAGTTGCTATGGCCCGCGGCGAACCGGACGAACCACCCCATGCCCGACCTCCTCCTCGAACTGTTCTCCGAAGAGATCCCCGCCCGCATGCAGCGGAAGGCGGCGGAAGACCTGCGGAAGTCGGTCACCAACGCGCTGGTCGAGGCGGGGCTGGTCTACGAGGGCGCCAAGGCCTTCGCCACGCCGCGGCGCCTGGCGTTGACCGTCCACGGCGTGCCGGCGCGCTCGCCCGAACGCCGGGAAGAGCGCAAAGGCCCGCGGGTCGGCGCCCCGGAGAAAGCGATCGCGGGGTTCCTTAAGGCGGTCGGGCTCGCCTCGATCGAGGAGGCGACGATCCAGCCCGACAAGAAGGGCGACGTCTACGTAGCCGTCATCGAGAAGCCGGGGCGTGCCGCCGAGGATGTGATCGCCGAGGTCGTGCCGGCGGCGATGCGCGCCTTCCCCTGGCCGAAATCGATGCGCTGGGGGGCCGCCTCGGCGAAGCCGGGGAGCCTCAACTGGGTCCGCCCCCTCCATTCGATCCTCTGCGTCTTCGGGCCGGAGACGTCGGACACCGAGGTGATACCATTCGAGGTTGGCGGCATCCGCTCGGGCAACGTCACCCACGGCCACCGTTTCATGGCGCCCGAGCCGATCGTGGTGAAGCGCTTCGGCGACTATGCGCCCAAGCTCGAGAAGGCAAAGGTGGTGCTCGACGCCGACCGCCGGAAGGAGATTATCCACGCCGACGCCCGCGACCGGGCGCTGGCGCTCGGGCTGGAACTGGTCGAGGACGAGGCGCTTCTCGAAGAGGTGGCCGGGCTGGTCGAATGGCCGGTGGTGCTGGTCGGTGCGTTCGACGAGGCCTTCCTCGAGATCCCGCCGGAGGTGGTCCGCGCCACTATCCGCGCCAACCAGAAGTGCTTCGTGCTGAGCGACCCCCAGAAACGTTCACGCTCGATATTGGCCGATCCGAGGCTGGGTTCCGGTCAGCCGCTTCGGTTCAACGACCTCGCCAACCGCTTCGTCATGGTTGCCAACATCGAGGCGCCGGACGGCGGCAAGGCCATCGTCGCCGGCAACGAGCGGGTGATCCGCGCCCGGCTCGCCGACGCGCGGCACTTCTGGCGGACGGATCTGGCCCCGCTCCCCGGCTACCGGGAGGCGAGCGACAAGCCGCTCGACCAGCGCCTCGCCAAGCTGAGGGCGCAGAACATTGTTTTTCACGAGGAGCTGGGGACGCAGGGCGAACGAGTGGACCGCATCGCCCGGCTCGCGCCAGAGATCGCGCCGCTGGTTGGCGCCGATCCCGACAAGGCCGAACGCGGCGCGCTGCTTGCCAAGGCCGACCTCGTCTCGGAAATGGTCGGCGAGTTCCCGGAGCTGCAGGGGCTGATGGGCCGCTATTACGCCGAGGCGCAGGGCGAGGACTCTTCCGTGGCTGCCGCTGTCGAGGACCATTACAGGCCGGTCGGCCCCTCCGACCGCGTGCCGGCCGATCCGGTCGCCATCGCTGTGGCGCTCGCCGACAAGCTCGACACTCTGGTCGGCTTCTGGGCGATCGACGAGAAGCCGACGGGGAGCAAGGACCCCTATGCGCTCCGCCGCGCCGCGCTCGGCGTCATCCGCATCGTGCTCGAGCGGCAGGCGAGGATCGGCCTGCAACCGATTCTGTTTGCACACCTTGTCGAGGTGCTTTCGCGTCAGGCGGCGGCGAACCCCCAATATGTCGAGTACCTGAGCCACGCCTATGGAGGCGAAGGTGGTCGCCTGATCGAGGCCGATGCCGGCTCGGTGGCAAGCGACCTCCTTGCCTTCCTCGCCGACCGCCTGAAGCTCCAGCTCCGCGAGCAGGGGGCGCGGCATGATCTGGTCGACGCCGTCTTCGCGCTCGGCGGGCAGGATGACCTCGTCCTCATCGTTCGCCGGGTCGAGGCGCTCGGGCGCTTCCTCGATACGGAGGACGGCCGGAACCTGCTCGCCGGATACAAGCGCGCCGCCAACATCCTCCGCGAGGAGGAGAAGAAGTCGGGCGAGACCTATGATGGCGAGGTGGACGCCCACCGGTTGGTCGAACCCGAGGAACGGGCGCTGTTCGAAGCGATCGGCGCGACCGCCGGCGAGGTTCGTGCTGCCGTCGAGGTCGAGGATTTCGACGTCGCGATGCGGGCGCTGGCGAAGCTCCGCCCGCCGGTCGACACCTTCTTCGACAAGGTGCTGGTCAACGATCCCGACCCCGATATCCGGACGAACCGGCTTCGCCTGCTCAATCGCATTCGCGTGGCGACGCGCGCCGTTGCCGATTTCTCAAAGATCGAAGGCTGAAACCAATGTCGACCAGTCCCGCCGTCGCAAACCATGGTTCTCTCGCCCGCGGCGCCGGGCGATTCTCGATTGCCGTCGGCGTAGCCCTGATCGCGATCTGGGCCTGGCTGCTCGTCACCGGCGACGTGCCCGACCTCGATACCGACCCGCTTGCCATGTGGTTTCACATCGGCGGGGAAGTCGTGACGGCGCTGGCGCTGATCGCCGCCGGCTGGGGACTGCTCAGCGGCGCAACATGGGCGCGCCGGCTTCATATCCTGGCAAGCGGCATGCTGCTCGTCGTCGTGATCCACGCCGTCGCCTGGTATGGCGGGCGCGGCGACGTGTGGATGGTGGTGGCGTTTCTGGTTCTGGCGGTGTTCGCCGTCTTCTTCGCCATCCGTGCCGAGGAGTGAGGGCGCGCCGACCCTTCGGGTGGTGCTCCTGCCGCTTTCCACGGCGAAAGTGGATCGGAGGCGCTTTTCACAGACGGCTGGGGCATTATGGCGACGTGATTCGTCCGCGAGGCGAACCCAACCGAGGAGGCAGCCGCAATGAACTTCGACGTTGTCGCCAACATTACCCCGCTCGTCGCCTTGATCGCGGGTATTCTCATCCTGATTGTGCCGCGGATCCTCAACTTCGTCGTGGCGATCTACCTGATCTTCATCGGCATCGTCGGCCTGTGGCCGAACATCCTCCACGGCGGCGGCTGAGCGACGCCGGTCAGTCGATCTCGACGACCAGCCGCCCGCGCACCTTGCCTTCGACAATGTCGCGGGCGGCGTTGACGATGCCGCTGAACGGAATGGTGGTCGTCATCTCGACTAGCTTGTCGCGGTCGAGCTCGCGGGCGAGGCGCGCCCACGCCTCGATGCGCCGCTCCTTCGGCTGGTAGACCGAGTCGATCCCGAGCAGCGATACGCCGCGCAGGATGAAGGGGGCGACCGAGGTGGGCAGCTCCATGCCGCCGGCGTTGCCGCACGCGGCGACCGCGCCGTGGCGCCGGGTCATCGACAGGACGTTGGCGAGGATGTTGCCGCCGACCACGTCGACGCCGCCGGCCCAGCGCTCCTTGCCGAGCAGCTTCGCCGGCGGGCTGA
>Ga0210144_1001216_pt1 | contig 11061 bp, 6 predicted proteins | sample Muzzi_PWA_D2_FD_185532 | JGI IMG/M metagenome (GOLD analysis project Ga0210144, IMG submission 185532) | Wetland microbial communities from San Francisco Bay, California, USA, that impact long-term carbon sequestration - Muzzi_PWA_D2 (SPAdes) | ecosystem: Environmental > Aquatic > Marine >...
CCTGGTTCCGGGAATGGTTTGCTGTCCAAGGTTATGCGATCCGGGAACTACCGGGTGAGTGGCTCTTTGAAGGCTTCGGAGACGCGCTACCATGGGAGGGAAGGATCTTCGCGGGCTATCGTTTCCGCTCGGATATCCAGTCCCATACCGCGCTGGGCAGGCTCCTGGACCGGGAGGTCCTCTCCCTGGAACTCACCGATAGTCGCTTCTATCACCTGGACACCTGTCTCTGCCCCCTGTCCGGAGGCGAAGTAATCTATTTTCCGGGCGCCTTCGACGATTACGGGCTCAGTGCACTACGGGGCATGGTTGGGGAGGAACGGCTGATCGCCGTCAGCGAGGCGGAGGCGTTACGTTTCTGCTGCAACGCGGTCCAGGTTGGCAGGCAGGTTGTCATCAATGCAGACAGTCCGGAGTTGGTCGGTTGCCTGCGGAGCCGGGGCTACGAAGTATTCGAATGCGATCTCTCGGAATTCCTCAAGAGCGGCGGGGCTGCCAGATGTCTGGTTTGCAGGCTGTCTTTAAAGCCCTGATCGGCTTATTTACAGAATCGCCTGCTGAGTGTTCTGTAGCGGTCATGAATGGTTTGGCGTCACGCCATGGTGCAAACTTCCACCTGATTTCTGCCCTTGCGCTTGGCGGCGTAGAGGACGTCGTCCGCCCTTTTTAACAGGCTGTCTTCGCTGTCTACCTCTCGCATTTCCGCCACTCCGGAACTGATCGTTACCCCGCCCACCTGGGCGAAGTCGCAGCTTTCGATGCTTTGTCGGATCTTTTCGGCCACTTCGGTCGCCTCCGCCAAATGGGTTTCGGGCAGCAGGAGTAAGAACTCCTCTCCGCCCCAGCGCCCCAGGGAATCGGTCACCCTGATGTTTTGCTGAGTGACGGTGACAACGGCTTTCAAGACCTCGTCGCCGACCAGGTGGCCGTATGTGTCATTGACTTTTTTAAAATGATCCAAGTCGAACATGATCAACGACAGGGGGCTGTGGTATCTTTTCGCCCTGGCCATTTCGCTCAGCATTACTTCATCGATCTTTCTCCGGTTCAAGGCCCCCGTCAACTTGTCCACCGAGGCCGCGAGCTGGAGGGCGCGGTTCAATTCGTCGAGTCTTTTCACCATGCCGTTGAAGGTTGTGGCCAGGTGGCCGACCTCGTCACCCGAAGTGACTTTGACCGCGATATCAAGTTTTCCCCTCCCCACTTCTGTCGCCGCTTTGCTGAGCAGGTCAAGCGGTCTGGTGATGGTTTTCGAGAGGATGGTCGCGATTGCCGCACAAAAGCAACCGATCAAGATAATGGCCAGGATCAGCCGGTTCCGAAGGCCGGTCAAGGAAGAGAGGGCGCTTTGTTGAGGAACGGAAATGGCCAAAGTCCAGTTGTTTCCCAGATAATTAGCATCCCCATCCTCATGGGCCAGAATGAGGATTTTCTCCGGACTCCGGTGCGAGATGCCGGTGAAAAATCCCATACCGGCATATTCCTCGGTGACAATCTCTTCTTTAACTACGCTGAACTCCGGCCAGACGTCCTTGAGCATCCCCGCCTTATTGTGAGAGGAATAAAGAATAAGGCCGTTTTTGTCGATCAGGTCAACGTTGGGCATCAGGCCAAGCTTAAATAATTTGAGCGGTCGTTCCACGATTGCCGGCAGCGATTCGACAGGAATTCGCGAGACCACAACTCCGAAGGGCACGCCTTGGTTGTCCCGCACCACGCAGGCCAGGTGAAAAACATTCTTGCCAAGGGTTTCAGAGGCGGAAATATCGAGGACGTAATCATTGCCTTCCGCGATTTTTCGCCAATACCCAGTCAATTCGTGCCGCAGTCCGAGGCCCTGTCCTTCGGTGTCCGCAAGGCGCGTTCGATCCAAAGCAAAGAAGGAGATCGAGGTATACGGCGCATATGAAGACGAATGGTTTGTTTTATAGGCGTTGATCAGTCCAGTGATCCTGGCCGGCGATGAATCGCGAGACCTGATCACCGGTTCATTGGCCAGCATCCTCATATTTTCATATCTTCGGGAAAATAACCTATGCACCTTTTCCATGGCATAGGCGGACATTGCCAGGTATTTCCCGGTTATTTCCTGCTCCAGAAGATTGGTGGAAAGGAGTACGCCCGACAGCGCGGTAGTTCCAAGAAGAATGGTAATTACAGTGATTATGAGCAGGTACTTGGCGCCGATCTTCATGGCCCCCCCTATGGTTTCATGATTCCCGGCCGGAATTGATTGAAGTGGTCTTTGGAAACCAGCGAGAATTATCCGTCGGCGTTTAAAAACGCACAACCGGCTATTTTTAGCACTTTCTATGCCACTGAGCAATAATTAGCGCCGCAAATATCTTCCCGAATTGAAGATTGCGGCATAAATCCGGAGAATGCCGAAGAACCGGAAGGCTGGAAAGAGGAAGAAATGATTTAAGGTGCCGGTGAGGCGGTTGGCTGCAGGAAAATATTATTAATTAATTTAATAATTATAAAACAATTTAACATCGGAAAGGAGAAGAAACTTCTCCTTTCGTGATGCCAATTCACAAGTTGGCGGTTATTTATAATCAGCCGGGAACATCGGTCAGCACATTGTCTTTGCTTTGCCTCTCGACTAGAATATCCCCACAATTCGAGAGGAGAGCACCAGCATGCCCTATCGTCAGACCCCCGAAGAGATCTTTTTGCGCCTTGAGTCGACCAGGGCCGGGCTGTCTTCCGAGGAGGCCGCGCGGCGGCTGGACCGGGACGGGGCCAACCGGCTGGTGGCGGCCAGCCGGATCAATCCGCTGCTGATCTTTCTTGGCCAGTTCAAGAGTTTCATCATCTATATCCTGCTCTTTGCCGTGGGCTTTTCGGTGCTGATCGGCGAGTGGGTCGACTCCATCATCATCCTTATCATCCTGATGACCAACGCCCTGATCGGCTTCTTCCAGGAGCTTTCGGCCCACCGCTCATTGGAGGCTCTGAAGAATTTGGCGCCACACCAGGCCACGGTCCGACGGGACGGGAGTTGGCAGCGGCTGGAGGCGTGGGAGCTGGTGGTCGGCGATCTCATCCGGGTCGAGGCCGGCGACAAGGTTCCAGCCGATGCCCGCTTGCTGGAAACCGTGCATCTCAAAGCGGACGAGTCGCTGTTGACCGGCGAGAGCCTCTCGGTGGAAAAGCGCCCGGAGCGGCTGACCGGCGAGGTGCCCCTGGGCGAGCGGCGCAACCTGCTCTTTGCCTCCACCGCGGTGACCACCGGCAACGGCCTGGCGGTGGTGGTCGGCACCGGGATGAATACCGAGATCGGGGCGATCAGCAGGCTGATCGCCGAGGCCGAGGAGGAGATGACCCCGCTGCAGAAACGGCTGGACCGCTTCGGCAAGAAGCTGGGCTATGTGATCATCGGCATCTGCCTCCTGGTTTTCGCCATTTCCATCGGCCAGGAGTGGCTCAGCCGGACCCTCTCAATTGATGCGCTGGTGGCCTTTGCCTTCATCGCCATCAGCTTGGCGGTGGCGGCGGTGCCCACCGCCCTGCCGGCGGTGGTGACTATTGCCCTAAGCGTCGGGGTCAAGAGGCTCTTGGCCAAGAAAGCCCTGGTCCGGCGGCTCGCTTCGGTGGAGACCCTGGGTAGCTGCAACATCATCTGCACCGACAAGACCGGCACCCTGACCGAAAACCAGATGACCGTACGCCAGGCCTGGACCCTGGACGGCGAGGCCGACCTTTCCGGGGTGGGCTATGGGCCGACCGGTGCGCTTTCCGCGCCTCTCGATCCCCTGCTTTTTCAGATCGGCCTGCTCTGCAACAACGCCACCCTGGAGGGAAAAGGGGATGACTGGCTGATCACCGGTGACCCCACCGAGGCGGCACTGTTGACCTGTGCGGCCAAGGCCGGGGTGAAGGGTGAGGGGCAGCGACTGGACGAGATGCCCTTCGATTCCGAGCGCAAGCTGATGAGCGTGCTGGTCGAAGAGGGTGGGCTGGTGATGTACACCAAGGGGGCGCCGGGTGAACTGCTGGACCGTTGCACCCGGGTCTGGCTGGGTGGTGAGGAGGTGCCGCTCGTCGACCAGCTGCGGGCCAAGATCATCCAGCAGAACGATGTTTATGCCTCCAAGGCCCTGCGGGTGCTGGGGCTGGCTTTCCGTCCCCTGGCGGCGCCCGGGGATTTTAGCGAGCAGGAACTGATCTTTGTCGGCCTTCAGGCCATGCTCGACCCGCCCCGCAAAGATGTGATCGGGGCTATCGAGCGGACCCGGGAGGCCGGCATCCGGGTGATCATGATCACCGGCGATTATCAGGAGACCGCCCGGGCCATCGGCGAGGAGATCGGCATCCGGGGCCGGATTTGCAGCGGCATGGAGCTGGACGGGATGAGCGACGAAGAACTGGTCTCCCTGCTCCTCGACCAGACCAACATCTTTTCCCGGGTGGTGCCGGAACACAAGCTGCGTATCGTCGCCTCCCTGCAGAGTATGGGCCACGTGGTGGCCATGACCGGCGACGGGGTCAACGACGCCCCGGCCCTGAAGAAGGCCAATATCGGGGTGGCGGTGGGCAGCGGCACCGAGGTGGCCAAGGAGGCGGCCGACTTCGTACTGTTGGACGACAGCTTCACCCATATCGTCAACGCCATCGAGGAGGGGCGCGGCATCTACGACAACATCCAGAAATCGATCATGCTGCTCCTGTCCGGCAATCTGGGCGAAGTGCTGATCATCTTCCTGGCCGTGCTCTTCGGTTTGAACCTGCCGCTGACCGCTGTGCTTCTGCTCTGGATCAACATGGTCACCGACGGCGCCCCGGCCCTGGCCTTCAGCGTCGATCCCTACGGCAGCGACATCATGTACCGCAAGCCCAAGCCGCAGAACGAGGAGATCTTGCCGGCACCCAAGCTCATGATCATCGGGGTGCTGGGGGTGGTGGGCACCGGGGTTGCCCTGGCCATCTTCGCGCTCTATGGCGGGCGTTCCGCTGATCCCCAGGCCCTCATGCACGGCCAGACCATGGTCTTCAACTTCGTGGTGATCTACGAGGCGATCCTGGTCTTTGTCATTCGTTCCGGCTATCGGGTGCCCTTCTTCTCCAATATCTGGGTCTGGGGCTCGGTGGCGCTTTCCCTGCTGCTGCAGGGACTGATCATCTATACCCCGTTGGCCTCGGCCTTCAAGGTGGTGCCGTTGTCTGCGACCGAGATCCTGGTGCTGTTCGGCGGCGGGGTTCTGGTCTGGGTGGCCGCCCTCTTTTACAACTTCCTGCTGCGGCTGGTGGCGCAACAGCGAGAGGCGGCCTGAGCCGATGCCCGAACATTACCTCTTGGTCACGCTCATCGTCCTGGCCGGTGCCTTCACCCAAGGGCTTACCGGTTTCGGTTCGGCCCTGGTCTCGCTGCCGCTCCTGGTGCTGTTCATGGATATCCGGGTGGCCGTGCCCTTCTGCATCTTGAATGGCCTGTTGATCACCACGGTGCTTTCCCTGCGGCTCAAGAGCCACTTGGACTGGAGCAAGATCGGTCCACTGCTGGCCGGCTTCGTGCCGGGGGTGGGGGTCGGGGTTATCTTCCTGAAGAAGACCGGCGAACCGCTCTTTATGCTGCTGTTGGGGTTAATGCTGGTTGCTTTCGCCCTTTACCGGCTGCTGGCCCAGCCCCGGCCGGTCCGGTTGGGCCAGGGCTGGGGACTTACGGCCGGTTTCGCCTCCGGAGCGATCAGCGCCGCCTTCAGCGCCGGCGGGCCGCCCTCGATCATCTACGCGACCCTCACCGGCTGGAACAAACACCAGATCAAGGCGACTCTGTCGATCTATTTTTTCCTGGGAGGGATTGCCACCGCCCTGGCCCACCTGCTGGGCGGGCTGACCACCGGCGAAGTGGCAAAAGTCTTCAGTTGTAGTGTTCCGGCGGTGCTGGTCGGGGTCTGGTCCGGTTCGCTGCTTTATGACCGTTTCCGGACCGAGGGATATCTCAAGCTGGTGCTGGTGGCATTATTGCTGATGGGGGTGCTGATGCTGGGGAGTGCGGTACGAGGATTCGTTTAGTGACTTGTTCATTTCTTTGCTTGCCTTTATGCCCGTTTTTTGGGTGCAAAGAAACGAACCAAACAAAGGGCAGGCCCTCAGACAGCTTTCGCGCCCGGCCGCGACAAGGAACGGAGGGCACCACCGCGTCAGCGGGGGCAAGTGATTGGCTAACCTTTCTTTTGGTTCGTTTTCTTTGGCCAGACAAAGAAAATGAACTGAGAGGTAGGTTGGAAATCCGAGTTAACCCTTCTTCTGCCGGTCGTAAAAACTGTCCAAAGCCTTCCGGAAACGATCGCGGAGGGCTTGTTCGTACTTGCGTTCGGCCGGACCGATCTTTTTCCACTCCTCCTGGATCCGTTTGACCTCACCCTGGATTTGCGCCTTGTCGTCGCGGCGGCCGGCCAGCATGAAGTTGTCTTCCATGGCCATCTTCAGCTGCTCGGCCAGGGAGAGGGCCTGGTTTTTGCCCTTGGCGCCTGAGGCAGGGGCAGCGCCGATCAGGTTTTCCAGGCGCAGGCAGAGGGTTTCCTTCTGCCTTTGATTTTCCAGGCGCTCTTCATTCAGGTTGGCGAAGTACTGGCGGCGACCGGCGAAGAAAGAATCGCAGAGTTCCTTGAACTGGTGGTTGATCTCCCGGTCGATCTCCCGGGGGGCGGGTCCTGCTTCCTGCCACTCCTTCTGCAACTCCTGCAGGGCGGCGGCGGTCTCCTTGGTGTTGCCCTGACCGGCCAGCTCCTCGGCTTTGCGCAACAGCTCTTCTTTTTTCTCCAGGTTCAAGTGCCGCTCCTTCTCGGCCTCCTCGAATTGCTGGTGACGGGCCTTGAAGAACTCGTCGATGGGACCATGGAAACGCTGCCAGATCTCCTCGCTCCGCTCTTGGGGCACCGGGCCGATCTCCTTCCACTGCTGCTGTAGTTCGACCAGTTTGGTTCCGACCTCTTTTAGGCTGGTTTCGGGGGTGATCCCAGTCAGAATTTCGGCCACGGCGCCGCAGAGTTCTTCCTTGCGGACCAGGTTTCGGGCGCGCTCTTCGTCCAGCCAGGCGAAATATTGGTCGCAACCCCCGCGGAAGCGTTGCCAGATCGCGTCGCTCTGCTCCTTTGGGGCCGGGCCGATCTTTTTCCAGCGTCCCTGCAGGTTGCGTATCCGACCGGCGTCGTTGAACCGGGGAGCGGCTACGATCTGTTCCACCTCCAGGCAGAGTTTTTCCTTTTCCTGCAGGTTGGCCAGCCGGACTTCGGCGCCGCTTTCGTAGTGGGCGTGGCGGCGGGCGAAGAAGTGGTTGCAGGCCTTGCGGAAGCGCTGGAAGAGGCGATGCTCCTCGCCACCGGGGCTGACCGGCATCGCCTGCCATTCGGCCTGCAGCTTCTTGATCGCCGTGGCGGTTTTCTGCCACTGCTCGGATTCGGCCAGCTCTTCGGCCCGGGCGCACATCTCCTCCTTAAGGGCCAGGGAGGCGGTTCGGGCCGCCTTAAGCTCTTCCAGGTAGGGTCCGCACCGCTGGTAGTTCCGGTCAGTGGCGGCGTGGAATTTGTCCCACAGTTTTCGGGAGAGTTTTTGCGGCACCGGGCCGATTTCCTTCCAGGAGACCTGGGATTCCTTGATGGTCTGCAATACCAGGGGCAAGTCGGTGACCGTATCCAGTGATTCGACCTTTTTCAGTAGTTCCTGCTTAAGGGTCAGGTTGGCCCAGAGCTGCCAATCCTTTTCTCGCTGGAAATTGTCGATCCTGGTCGCCAGTTTGTCGAGATTTTCCTGGAATTCAGCGGTCAGTTCCGTTCCTTCCGGGCCGGTCAGGGGGGGGAGTTGCTGCCATTCCCTGCGCAGTTTATTGATCTCGGCTTCGGCCTGCTTGAGGTTGTCGCTCTCCAGCAGCCTGGCTGCCTCCCCGCAGAGGCGGCGGCGGCGAGTCAGGTTGTCCTGACGGGTATTTTCCAGGAATTCGGCAAGTTGACCGGCCAGCTTTGCCTGCTGTTCCCGCAAATGCCCCGTGGGCAGGTGCTTGAGCTTGAGTTCGGCCAATTCCCGCTCGGTTCCGGCCAGCAGGTTGCCGGCCTGATTGGCTTCCCCGGCCGCCAGGAGCTCGGCGGCCCGGGCCAGCCGCGCATCCAGCCCGGTGACCAGCCCCTGTTCCTCTTCGAGTTTTTCCCTGGTCCGCTGGAAGGCGCTGAGCCCCTGGTCGAAACGCTTGCTCAGGGCGGCAGTTGGAGAGACCCCCTCGTTTATGGCGTTACTCCAGGCTTTTTCGGCTTCGGCCACTTCGGACGAGGCTTCGGCGGCGGCGGAGCCGATCAGTTTTTCGATGCTAAGGCAGAGTTGCTCAAACCGCCCTTGCTGTTCTTCGTAGCGGGCCCCCTTGGCCGCCTCGGTGGCTCGGCGTTGCCGCACTTCCTCCAACAACACGTTCAGGCTGGTGCAGGAGGCGCGGAAGGCGACGGCGGCCGGGTGCTGAAATTCAGGATCAAGTTCCCGCCATTCCCGCTGCAGTTGTTCAAGGACTCCGGCAGCCGTGTCCAGGATCGGAGCAGCGCCCAGTCGCTTGGCCTCGGTCGCCAGCCCGTGCAACCGGTCGTCCCTGTCGATTTCCGGATCGGTTACATGGCCGGTCGCTTCCAGGGTTGCCAGTTTTTCTGCGGCCAGGCGGCGGGCGGTCTTACCGGCGGCCGTACTCCGCACTCTATCCAGCAGATCCTCCCGATTAATCCTGGCGATGGCGGCGGTGGCCGCCTCCCTGCCGCATTTCCGTTCGACGATGGCGGCCAGTTTTTCCTGGTCTTCCAGGCAATTGACGGCGGCCACCCGCACCACCGGTTGCCCGGCCCGGACGGCCAGATCCGCCAAAAGTCCGGGGTCGTGTAAATCCCGGAGCTGGGCCAGGGCGGTTTCGGTTTCGTCTGCAGCCAATACCGCCTGGTGCCGCAGAGAGGCGAGACGGGATTCAAGTTCGCTGCGAATCGCCTGATCCTCGGTCTGGCCGGCCAACTCGACCAGGGTGGGGATTTCATCCAGGCGGGCGATAGCGGCTATCCGCACCTCCCGGTCCTGGTCGTCCCGGGCGATGGCTGTGAAAATTTCCTGCTGGTCGGCCGGGAGTTCCCGCAGGGCAGAAAGACGCACCGCGGCGTCGCGGTGTTGCCACTTGGGTTTGCGAAAACCTGAAAGAACCATGTGAATGCCCCGATGACGGAAATGGTGGCGGAAGCCGGGAATAATCCCGGTAAAATGTACAGGCTAATAAATGGCACAAACTTCGCTTTCGGGCAACCTGAATCGGGTTTAAGGATAAGCTAATAATAGAGCCAGAGGAAGAACAGCGGCAAGAGGAAGCCCAGGGTGGTGAGCCAGGCGCCGCGGCCGGTGATGCCTTTTTTGCCTGGCAGCACAAATAGCCCGGTGAGGGCCAGCAAGCCCAGGCAGACGGCATAGAGATCGGCGAACCAGGTCCATAGTTTCTTGGGGTGGTTCAAGTGCAGGAAATTGACTTGGCGCAGGAGCGGCCGGGGTTCGACCTTTTCCTGGAGGATTTCGCCGGTGGCCAGATTGACGGTGATGGTGTTGCCTTCGACGAAGACCTGCAAGGTTTGAGGGTCGGGCTGGAAGCTGTTCAGGTAGCGGCCCGGTTCGTCCAGGCTTTTCAGGAGTTTCCCGACGAACTGCCGGTCGAGACGGGCCCCGGCCAGGGCCTGGTCCAGGTTAGAGCGCAGATGCGCCACCTTGTAGCTGGGATTCCACCGATCGAGATGGTTTACCGCCACGCCGGAGATGACGTAGATGATGGTCAGACCGAAGCATAGGTAGCCCAGGTCACGATGGATGAGGTTGTTCCATTTGCGCCAGTTCATGGCGCCTCCGCTCAGTAAATCCAGCCGCCCAGGTTCCACAACCGTTAATCGGACCGCCAGGAGAAGGTGGAACCGGATTGCTGATAGACGGCGAAAATATACCTGCCATTTCCGGTTGGCGTCAAATCTTATCGTGGCTGGCAGCGGCAGTGGCCGCTAAAAGGAGGGCCGGCCGGGACCAAGGGAGAGGCGGTCCCGACCGGCTAGAGAAGGGAAAAATGTCCCGATGGATCAGACGGTTCGGCAGGCCCGCCCGAATCCACCGGGGATGGTACCGGAGGCCCAGAAAGCGGCCCCCTGTTTGTAGTCGACGAACCAGTAGCCACCGGGGCTCCGCTCGTCGGCGACAAAGATGAAAGGCTGCTCCCGCGAAAAGGCCGGGTGCAGATAGAGCCCTTTTTCGTTTCTTACCGGGACCAGCAGGGACATGGCTTCGTCCAGGGTAGGTAATCGCCAGTCGTCGTAGCCGGCGAACTTCTGCCGGTTCAACTCCTCGACCTGACCCTTGTACCTTTTGATGCTGGTGAGATCGTGGCCACCCAGCTGCCACATCACTCCGGTAACCAGATCGGTAACGGTGGCGCCATCGCCGTTGTCGACCAGATAGTTTTCGAAGTGTCCTTCCGGGTTGAGCTGGGCGTCGAAATAGTTGTGGGTCCGGATCAGTTCGGCCACCTCTTCCTCAGTAAAAGTTCGCCCTTCATGGCGTACTCTGCGCAACCGCAGATCGACCGGGGCGCTACCGGCCGGAGGTAAACCAGCTCCCAACTCCTCGACTTCCTCTTCCGGGCGGGCCAGAGCGGTGACCAGCTCCGGGTTGACCAGATTGACGATGTTGGCCACCAGCCAGTCGCGCATGGCCCGATTGATTGCGTAACTCTTGTCCAGTGAGACTGAGCGCCCCTCGTCGGCCACGCAGGCGTCAATCAGCTCCTGGGGGGCGTCGATTCGGGCCACCGGCCGGGCGTACTTGACGCCGCGTTCCATCAGGTAGAGGGTGCAAGGAGTTTCCCAGCCGTTGACATAGAAGTAATAGAATTTCTCGTCGTTGTTGCGGACCCGCTCTCCGTCACGACCGCCCCAGCTCTCGAACATGGTGAAGGTCAGGGACGGGGTGATTTCCCAGTCGATGGAGAACGCTGATGTATCGTTGATATCAAGCAGATTGGCCAGACCCATGATATATCCTCCTTGGAATGTCATTTGCGGCGGGCATAAT
>Ga0210144_1001217_pt1 | contig 11061 bp, 13 predicted proteins | sample Muzzi_PWA_D2_FD_185532 | JGI IMG/M metagenome (GOLD analysis project Ga0210144, IMG submission 185532) | Wetland microbial communities from San Francisco Bay, California, USA, that impact long-term carbon sequestration - Muzzi_PWA_D2 (SPAdes) | ecosystem: Environmental > Aquatic > Marine >...
GGCTCGAGCTTCGTCGAGATGTTCGTCGGGAGGGGTGCGGCGCGGATCCGACGCCTCTTCAAGGAGGCGCGCAAGTCGGGGCGGGCGGTGATCTTCATCGACGAGCTCGACGCGGTCGGCGGAGCGCGGAGCGACGGCGGGGACGGCGGCTCGAGCGAGCGCGAGCAGGCGCTCAACCAGCTGCTGGTCGAGCTGGACGGGTTCGAGCGCGACCCGGGGACCGTGATCGTGATCGCCGCCTCCAATTACGTCGACAAGCTCGACAAGGCGCTGCTGCGGCCGGGCCGCTTCGACCGCCAGGTGCTGGTGGCGCCGCCCGACCGCGACGGCCGCGAGGCGATCCTGCGGGCGCACGCCAAGGGCAAGCCGCTCGCCCCCGACCTCGACCTGACCGACGTGGCGCGCAAGACCACCGGGATGACCGGCGCTCAGCTGGCCAACGCGCTCAACGAGGCGGCGATCATCGCCGGGCGGGCGGGGCGCAAGGCGATGGCGCGCGAGGACCTCGACGAGGCGCTGCTGCGCCAGTCGGTCGGCTCGCAGCAGGCGCGGCGGCTGAGCCAGAAGGAGCGGCGGATCGTCGCCTACCACGAGGCGGGGCACGCGCTCTGCCGTCGGCTGCTGGGGCTCGACCCACCGGAGATCCTCAGCATCGTGCCGCGCGGCCCGGCGCTCGGCTTCGTCGGCCACTCGCCCCAGGAGGACACCTACCTGAAGTCGCGCGAGGAGCTGCTCGACGAGCTGGTCACCCTGCTGGGCGGCCGTGCCGCCGAGCAGGAGGCGCTGAACGCGTCCTACTCGGGAGCCGTGGACGACCTCTCCCGGGTGCACACGGTCTGCAAGCAGATGGTCGCCGAATTCGGGATGGGAGTGGCGCTGGACGCCGATGGGGCGCCGCCGATCGCCCTGCCGACCGGCGACTACGCGCTCTCCGACCACACCCGCCGCGACGTCGATGTGGCCGCGATGACCCTGGCGCGCGAGGCCTACCGCCGGGCGGGAGCGCTGGTCGCCGCCAACCGCGAGTGCCTCGACGACCTGGCCGCCAACGCGCTGGAGCGCGAGACACTGACCCGCGAGGACCTCGACGAAATCTTCGCGGCGCACGAGCTGCGAGAGGGACAGTCCGAGGCGGCGGCGGCGGTCGTCCTCTCCTCGGAACGACCCAGGCCGGAGTAGCATCGCCGGTCGAGTGTGACCGAGCGAGTGGCCGAAGCCAACCACTACTTCCCCCCGGGCCGCTCGATGGCGCGCCGGGTCCACGGCGAGCGCTCGGTCGGGCTGCTCTACGGGCAGCGGGCGTTGCTGATCGGCGCGCTGGAACCGCTCACCTACACCGGCACGATGCTCTCGACCCGGGCCGACGACCGGCCGTTCGAGCGGCTCGCCCGCACCGCGAAGATCCAGGAGACCGTCCTGCTCGGCACCCGGGAGGAAGCGGACGAGGCGCTGGCCGCCGTGCACCGGCTGCACGAGCGGATCGCCGGGACCCTGCCCGAGCCGGCCGGAGTCCACCCAGCCGGCACCCCCTACTCGGCCTTCGACCCGGCGCTGATGCTGTGGACGCTGGCGGTGATCGCCAACTCCGGCCGCGAGATGTACGAGACACTGGTCCGGCCGCTGAGCGAAGGCGAGCGCGAGGACCTCTGGCAGGACTACGTGCGGTTCGGCGAGCTGTTCGGCCTGCCGCGCAGCGAGGTCCCGGGCAGCCATCGCGAGTTCAGCGCATGGTGGGAGCGGCGGCTCGCCTCGCCGGACCTGCAGCCGACCGCGCACGGCCTCGCGATGGCGCCGCTGGTTGCCTTCCGTCAGCCGGTCCCCGCCTTGGCCCGCGGCAACGTCGCCGTCCAGAACCACCTCATCAAGGGGACGCTGCCGCCCCGCGTCCGCGAGGTCTTCGGCATCCGCTGGAGCCGCGCCCACGAGTCGAGCTTCCGCGCCCTCGCCGCCTCCCATCGCCGCGCCCGGCACCTCTTCCCCCACCCGCTGCGGCGCGGTCGCAACGACCTCTTCTTCGACGTGGTGGTGAAGGAAGAGCGGCGGCGCGGCGGCACCGCGACCCCGCAACTGCGGGCCGGCGCCTCCTCCTGAGACGTGCCGTCGAAACGGTGCTCATAGTGGCCGCGAATCGACGGGACGTCCGCTGGTGGTCGATGCGGCCGGCGCAGAACCGAAAGCCGGCGACCTACCGCTGCCCGCTCTGCGGCAACCACCTGCCGGCGCTCAGCGAGCACGTGCTGATCGCACCCGAAGGCGACAGCGCGCAGCGCCGCCACGCCCACACCGCCTGCGTCCTCGCTGCCCGCAAGGCGGGGCGCCTGCCGACCGAGGAGGAGTGGCGCCGCACCCAGCCGCGCCCGCCCTCGCCGTGGCGGCGGCTGCGTGCGAGGCTTTCGAGATGACGCTGCCCGGCGACAGCTACTGGGTCGAGGAGGGGCGATTCCTCGCCGGGCCCTACCCCGGCAACCCCGACGCAGCCCGGGAGCGGGCGACGCTGGGCGCCTTCCTCGACTTCGGGGTGAGGCGCTTCGTCGACCTGACCGAGCCGGGCGAGCATCCCCCCTACGAGCCGACCCTGCGACGGATCACCTCGGGGCGCGGCCTCGACGTGAACCACACCCGCCTCGCGATCCCCGACAAGAGCGTCCCGACGCGGGAGCGCATGCGCGCCATCCTCGACCTCCTCAACGCCGACCTCGACCAGGGCGAGTCCGTCTACCTGCACTGCCGCGGCGGCGCCGGGCGCACCGGGACGGTGGTCGGCTGCTTCCTGATCGAGCGCGGCGTCGAGCCGGACGACGCACTCGCCCAGATCGCCGCGGACCGCAGCGGAATCGACTCGCGCCGGGGCCGCTGGTCCTCGCCGGAGACCGACGAGCAGCGTCGTTTCGTCCTCGGGTGGCGACCAGGCGAGGGCTGAGCGGGCTTCCGCGGATATGCTCGGCTCGACACGGCGAGCGATTGGAGAGCGCGATGATCGAGCTGATTGCTGACCTCCCGGAAAACGTCCTCGGCCTCGAGGGGAAGGGCGAGGTGCGGGGCGAGGACTACGAGCAGGTCGTGATCCCGGCGGTCCACAGGCTGCGCGAGCGCAAGGGCAAGGTTCGCCTGCTCTACGTCCTCGGGTCGGAGTTCGAGGGCTTCACGCCGGCCGCGATGTGGGACGACGCGAAAGTGGGGCTGGAGCACCCGTTCTCATGGGAACGGATCGCGGTGGTGACCGACCACGACGCCTACCGTCGCCTCTTCAAGTCGGTCGGCTTCCTGATCCCAGCCAAGATGAGGACCTTCGACCTGGCCGAGCTGGACGCCGCGAAGGCCTGGATCGCCGCGGCCGAGTAGCCCGCCCCCGGCGCCGCGCGCACCGCGCCGTTCAGCCGCCCTCGACCTGCGTCTTCAGCTCGCCCGGGCGGGCGTTGACGAGCAGCGCCATCACCGCCGCCTCGGCAGGCCCGCGGAGCAGCATCCCGAGCACCCGCCCGGGGTCGCTGTCGAGCGCGTAGGTCGCTCGCGTCCGCCCCGCCCCGAGGTCCTCCAGCGTCCAGGAGCCCTCGACCGACTTGAGATCGCCCTTCTCCTGCGTCCAGGAGAGGCGCGTGGGCGGCTCGTAGCTGAACCGCACCTGCGTCTTGACCCGCCTCACCTTGATGTCGCTCTCGCTCTCGACCAGGGTCGGGCGCCCCTCCGCGTCGCGCTCCAGCGGTCTGATCGCGACCAGCCCGCCCTGCCAGTCCGGCGCGATCGCCACGTCCTCGACCACGGCCCAGACCTGGTCGATCGGCGCGTCGATCTCGGCGCTTTCGCTGCCGCCCATGTGTGCCATCTATGCCACCCCCGACTTGCGCCCCGAGACGAACTGGGCGAGGCCGGTGACCCGCTGCTCGACCTTCACCAGGCCGTCGTCGCGCAGGGCCCGGGGCAGCTCATCCCGCCCGAAGACGCGTATCCCGCTCAGCCTGCGCACGACCGCGTTGCTGACCGAGGCGGGCAGCGGCCCCCGGCTGCAGCTGGTCAGCAGGGCGACCCGCCCGCCCGGCGCGAGGACGCGGACGACCTCCTCGACCGCCCTCATCGGGTCCTCGATCAGGTAGAGGGCGGCGAAGCAGCAGACCGCGTCGAAGCTGGCGTCGCGAAAGGGCAGCTCGGAAGCATCGCCGCGCAGGTAGGCGACGTTGGCGCTCTCGGTGTCGCGGACGGCGACGTCCAGCATCGACTCCGAGGCGTCGAGGCCGACGACCAAACCCTCGCCCGCCGCGTCGGCGAAGTCGCGCGTGAAGTTGCCCGGGCCGCAGGCGACGTCGAGCACCCGGTCGCCGGGGTGGATCGACAGCATCGCGAGGGCCATCCGGTGCTCCTCGGCGGTGTCGGGACCGGTCACCCCCATCAGCAGGCGGCCGCCGAGCGGGCGCCAGAAGCGCTGGTAGATCAGCGGCAGCGCCCGGCTCTCCATCAACCGCTGGCCGGGATGCGCCCCGGTGGGGTCCTCGCGGCCCAGCAGGTCGAGATAGCCGTGCTCGACGTCGATCTCCTCTGGTCGCAGGGGTGCCTCGAACAGCTCCAGCGCCCGCTCGATCGCCGGCGCGGGACCCTGGTGCTCTTCGGGGGCGAGAGCGGGGTCGGTCATCGCGGGCAAGGCTAGCGATGCCGCTGCCGAATTGCGCTACGTTGCAGGTGATGCCCTACGGGCTGAGCTCCGAGGAGGTCGAGTGGGTCCGCGACGGATACCGGATGTTCCGCGAGGGCGATCCGGCCTTCATGGACCGCTTCGCACCGGATGCCGAGTGTCGCTTTCCCCCCACGCTGCCCGCCGGTGGCACCTACGATAGCCCGTTCGAGGCACTGGAGTTCTGGACCACGATGAGTGAGGTGTTCGACTCTCCCTACGCCGACCCGGAGGAGTTCCTGCGAGCGGGGGACCGCCTGGTCGTGCTCGGGACCTGGCGGGCGCGCTCGCGCCAGACCGGGGAGGAGATCGCCGCCCGCTTCGTACACGTCTACGGGCTGAGCGGCGACGAAGCTCCGGCGATAGACCAGAAGGCCGTCTCCTTCGAGGCCCTCGCCGACACCGCCGCCCTGCTGCAATCGCTCGGCAACGGGCCTCCTTCTCCCGGGTAGCGGCGTACGCTCTCTGAGCGAACGTGGACCCCGAGATCGCCTACGCCAAGAGCCGCGGGCTCAACGTCGCCTATTCGCTGCTCGGCGAGGGCCCGATCGATCTCGTCGTCGTGCCGGGGTTCGTCTCACACCTCGAAGCGGCGCTCGAATATCCCGAGATCGAGCGCGCCATGCGCCGGCTGGCCGGGTTCGCCCGCGTCATCTCCTTCGACAAGCCCGGCACCGGCCTCTCGGACCCGATCGAGGGCGTTCTGACCCTCGAGCAGCGGATGGAGGACCTGACCGCGGTGCTGGACGCGGTCGGCGCAGAGCGGGTGGCGCTGTTCGGCGTCTCGGAGGGCGCCCCGATGAGCGCCCTCTTCGCGGCGACCCACAGCGACCGCACCCAGGCACTGATCATGTACGGCTCCTACGCGCGGGGGTCGGCGGCCGACGACTACCCGTGGGCGCCCGAATGGGCGCAGATCGAGGCGGCCGAAGAGATGATCGAGGCCGAATGGGGCCACGCTGCCCTACTCGATCTGTATGCCCCGAGCGCCGCGGACGATCCGGAGTTCTCGCGCTGGTGGGCTCGCTACCAGCGGCTCGCCGCCAGCCCCGCGATGGCCCGGGCCGTGCTCCGGCTGGCAGCCGAGATCGACATCCGGGAGGTGCTGCCCGCCGTCTCGGTGCCGACCCTGGTGCTGCACCGCAGCGGCGACCTGCTCTGGCCGGTGGAGGGGGGCCGGTTCGTCGCCGAGAGCATCCCCGGAGCGCGCCTCGTCGAGCTGCCCGGCATGGATCACTTCCCGTTCGTCGGCGAGGTCGACCCCCTGCTCGACGAGGTCGAGGCCTTCCTCACCGGGACCCGTCGCGCACCCGAGGGCGACCGCAGGTTGCTCACGGTGATGTTCACGGACATCGTCGACTCGACCGACCGGCTCGCAAAGCTGGGGGACCGGCGCTGGCGGAAGGTGCTCGAGCGGCACGACGCCCTGGTTCGCAGCGAGCTCGAGCGCCACGGGGGTCGGGAGGTGAAGACGACCGGCGACGGCTTTCTGGCCACGTTCGAAGGTCCCGCGCGCGCGATCGAATGCGCCCAGGCGATCGTCGCGGCCGCACCCACCCTCGGCATCGAGATCCGCGCCGGCCTGCACACCGGTGAGTGCGAGGTGGTCGGCGACGACGTGGCGGGAATGGCGGTGCACATCGGCGCGCGGATCGGCGCCCGGGCCGATGCCCGCGAGGTCTGCGTCTCGGGCACGGTCAAGGATCTGGTGGTGGGCTCGGGCATCCCCTTCTCGCCGCAGGGCGCGCATGAGCTGAAGGGCGTGCCGGGCGAGTGGCAGATCTATCGGGTCGAGGGCGACGGGTAGGGATCGGAGACTGGGAGCTCAGCGTGATGGGGCTTGATCGTCCGAGCCTCGGATAGATTCGGTCGAGGCAAACTCGGATCCAAGGAGGGGCTATGGGCGAGAGATGGTTCTCCGACCAGGAGCTTCGTGAGATGTCGCGTTCCACGATGGACCGGGCGATCGAGGCGATCGACCGGGGCGACGTCGAGGAGGCCAAGCGCCACTGCGAGGCGATGAAGCACGAGTCGCAGTTCATCCACGATCTCGTCGTCGATGGGATGGCGGGCCTCATCTCGTTCATCAAGGAGAAGCTCGGGGACGACGGTGTCGAGGAGGCCTGGAGCTGGAGCCTGGAGCGCGGCTGGAAGGGCCCGGTCGAGACGATCGCCGCCTCCGATCGCCGCGAGATCGCCAAGGCCCTGGCCGCTACCTGGCGCGCTCATTCCTGCAGCGGCGTCGGGCCGGCGCCGGGCGCCTTCGAGATCGAGGAGGATGAGGAGAAGCTGGTCTTCCGCATGAACCCCTGTGGATCGGGGCAGCGTCTCTGGCGCATGGGCCGCTACCGCGAGGGTGGCTGGGGTGTGACCGACTCCGCGCACGACTGGTCCTACGGGCGAGAGGGATTCCCGCTCTACTGCACCCACTGCGCCTTCATGAACGAGATCCTGCCGCTGCGCTGGATCGGCTACCCCGTCTACCCCTCCGACCCACCCGACGACTTCGATCGCGATCCCTGCACCTGGTACTGGTACAAGAACCCTGCCGACATCCCAGAGCGCTTCGCCGCACGGTACGGGTCCCGAGATGGGGGATAGCGAGGAGAAGGCACTCCGGGCGGGAGTTGCCGACGTCCTCGCCGAGCGGGGGCGGGCAGGCGACGTCGAGCTGGTCCGGATTCCGGGCGGAGCCTCGCGCGAGACCTGGCTGGTAGAGGCCGGCGGCGAGCGCTTCGTGCTGCGCCGGGACCCGCCCGGCTCGGAGTCGCTCGTGTCCCAGGAGGGCGAGACACGGCTGATCCGCCTGGCCGGGGAGCACGGTGTCCCCGCCCCCGAGATCCTCCACTTCGAGCCCGCGGATCGGCGCTTTGGGACCGCGGGGATCCTGATGGAGCACGTCGTCGGGGAGTCGGTCGCGCCACGATTGCTGCGCAAGCCCGAGTTCGAACGGGCGCGGACGAAGCTCCCTGCCCAGCTCGGCGAGGCGCTGGCGAAGATCCACGCGATCCCGACCGGGGAGACCGGGCTGGAGGCACCGGCCGGGGAGCCGGTCGGAAGCGCCATCGAGGAGTGGGAGCGGATGCTGGACGAGATCTCCGAGCCCCTGCCGGCGGTCGAGGCCGGACTGCGCTGGCTGCGGGCCAACCCGCCGCCGCCCACCCGGACGGCGCTCGTCCACGGCGACTTCCGGCTCGGAAACTTCATCGTCGGGGGGGATGGCCTGCGGGCGGTGATCGACTGGGAGCTGGCCCACCTCGGCGATCCGGTCGAGGACATCGGCTGGCTCTGCATCCGCTCCTGGCGTTTCGGCAATGACGATCTTCCGGTCGCCGGGATCGGAGCGCTCGAGCCGTTCCTCGATGCCTACGTCCGAGCGGGGGGGTCGCCGCCCGAGCCCGAGCGGCTGCGCTTCTGGGAGGTCTTCGGAAATCTCAAGTGGGCGGTGATCTGCGCCCGCCAGGCGCACGACCACCTCAGCGGGGTGCGGCGCAGCCATGAGCTGGCCTCGCTCGGGCGGCGGATCTGCGAGCCCGAGTGGGACATGCTGGAGCTGATCGGAGTGGACGCTTGACACAGGACCGCCCGGACGCAGCGGAGCTGCTCGACACCCTGGCCGAGTTCCTCTACGCCGACGTGCGCGGCTGGGCCCCGCGCGAGAAGCGCTTCCAGGTGCTCGTCGCCGCGAACCTCTGCGCCGTCGTCGCGCGCGAGCTGCGCGCCGGCGAGAAACCGCTGCGCAGCGACCTCGCCCTGTTCGGGGAGCTGCTCGGCACCGAGCTCGAGGTGCCGGCCGGGGACGAGCTGCCGGCGGCCGTGCGGCGGGCCGAGCGGCGGCTCGCGGAGGAAATCCGCCGCGGCACTTTCGACGCGCGACTCGACCAGCTGATCGCCGGCCTGCGCAAGCACGTGCGGCGCAAGCTCGACGTGGCCCGCCCCGGCTACGCCGACCAGTAGCGCCCGGCCGCCGCTGCGGCGCTTCTCAGTCCTTGCGCGACTGGGAGCCGAGCGTGAAGGTGTTCAGCCCCGCGCCGCCATCGATCGCGACCTGCTGGCCGGTCACGTAGCCGGCTCCCTCGGAGGCCAGAAAGGCAGCGAGCGCAGCGACCTCGTCCGGCTCCGCCATCCGCCGATTTGGAAGCTCGTCGCGCAATCGCTCGAGGATCTCCTCGGGCATCGCGAGAACCTTCTCGGTGGCCACCATGCCGGGCAGCACCGCGTTGGCGGTGATCCCCCGGCGCACGTTCTCGGCGGCGATCGTCTTCACCATCCCGAGCAGCCCCGCCTTCGACGCCGTGTAGGCAACCTGCCCCGGCAGCCCAACCAGCGCGGAGCCGCTGGAGACCACGATGATCCGCCCCCAGCGCCGCTCCCGCATCCCGTACAGGCATGCCTGAACAACTCGGAAGGCACCGGTCAGGTTGACCTCGATGTCTCGGCTCCACTGCTCCGGCGTCATCCGGTGGGAGGGGGCGATCGTGTCGGTTATGGCCGCGTTGGAGACGCAGATGTCGAACTCCGAGAGATCGGGAAGCTCGTTGCCCGCCAGGTCGACTCGCAGATCGGCACCCTCATCGCGGTCGAGTGTCGTCACTTCGTGATCTTCGGTCCGCAGGCGCCGCGCGATCGCCGCCCCGATCCCCCGCGCGCCGCCGGTAACAAGAGCGCGACGACTCATCGGCGAAGCCGAGCACGACGCGGATCGGGGAAAGGTGAATGCGCTCCCGGCACCGGCGGAACCTAGCAGCAGGACGGATACCACGATTCGGGCAAACGGCTCTGCAAGGCGGGTCCTGACGATGGGCGGTGGCGGACTCGAACCGCCGGCCTCCTGCTTGTAGCAAGTGCCCACGAAAGGGCGGTGCCGAGGCCCGACCTCGATTCGCCGGGCGCGTGTCGCGCCTAGGGCTCGCCCCAGGGCGTCCGGCCCTCGCGCGCGGGGGCGGCGCGCGCCGACGGGTAGACGTCGCAGAGGACATCGTCGCTCATCGCGAAGCGCACGCCGGCGCGGAGCATGCGCTCGGCAAGCCACCAGTCGCCAGGAAGGCCGAGGTCGGCGGCGAGTAGCTCACGGCCGAAGAAGCGCAGGCCGCCGTGGTACATGCCACCCGCCCAGGAGAAGCGCCCGAGCCGAGGCGGAAATGAGCAGAAGTCGGCCTCCTCGTCGCCGCGGTGAGCCCGGACCTGGCCGTAGACCGCCTCCGCCCTGCTGTCCCGCGCGAGCTCGAGCAGCGACTCCAGGCACTCGGGCCGCATCGCGTCGTCGTCATCGAACTCGACGATCCAGCTCCCGCGGGCCGCCGCGACGGCGGCGTTTCGCGCCCGGGTGGCGCCCACCATCCAGAGCCTGGCCGGGTCGTCGGTCCAGGTCTGGCGGGGGCCCAGGTCGAGATACCGGAGCCGCTCGTCTCCAAGGCCGGTGACCGACGCCTCGGTTCCTGGCGGGGCGCCGTCGGAGGCGACGATCGCCTCCAGCTTCCCGTGGCTCTGGGCGAGGATCGAGGGTAGGGCGCGGGACGTCAGCTCCGGCCGGCCAAGCGTCGCGACGGTGACGCTGACCAGCGGTCTGGCCTCGGTCCAGGCCCGCTCGTACTCGGCCGACTCTCGGAGGCCGGCCAGCCAGCGTCGGTTCTCCGTCTCGCCGGCCGCGAGGGCCCGGAGCGCGTGCGCGAGGTCTCCTCTGTCCACCCCCATGGACGCGAGCCCCTCGAGGCGCGGCTCGATGCCGACGACCCGTGTCTCGATCTCCGCCAGCCTCCCGGCAAGCGCGCCAAGTTGCTCCTCGATCCGGGCGAGCGCCGGGTAGGGCCCGTGCCGGCGCCTGCGCAGCGCGGCGCGGACCCGGGCGATTCCCCAGGGGGGTCTCGGCTCGCTCATCGGCTCGGGTAAGGGATCGCGGGCACGCCCTGGACCCGGGCCTCGGGGGGAACGTCGCGGATCGTGACCGCGCCGGCGGCGACCGTCGCGCCCGCTCCGACGCCGACCCCGTTGACGACCACGCAGCCCATGCCCAGAAAGGCCCCGGCGCCGACCCGCGAGTTCCCGCCCACGTTGACGCCGGGATTGAGGGTCGCGAACTCGCCGATCCGGGTGTGGTGGCCAACCAGCGACCCGCGAGAGAGGATCGCCTGCTCGCCGATCTCAGCCTCCGCGCCAACCACCGCCCGAGGGCCGATCGTCGCGCTGGCGTCGACCCTGGCGGAGACGGCGACATGGGCGGTCGGGTGGACGACGCCTGCCTCCTTCCAGCCGGCCGCGGCCAGCTGCCGCCAGCTCTCGAGGCGGTCGCCGCCGAGGCCGAGGGCCGCCCGGCCGCCGGCGGGTGCCGGCGACAGCGCGACCACGGGCAGGCCGTGGACCACGGATCCCGCCTCCTCGGGCCGCTGAAGCGCGATCAG
>Ga0210144_1001218_pt1 | contig 11058 bp, 11 predicted proteins | sample Muzzi_PWA_D2_FD_185532 | JGI IMG/M metagenome (GOLD analysis project Ga0210144, IMG submission 185532) | Wetland microbial communities from San Francisco Bay, California, USA, that impact long-term carbon sequestration - Muzzi_PWA_D2 (SPAdes) | ecosystem: Environmental > Aquatic > Marine >...
GCTCGACCAGCTCGGCCCCTCGCGCGGCGCCGTCGTGCTCGCGGGCCCAGACGGCGAGCTCGCTGGCTCGCCGAGCGAAGGAGGGATCGGTCAGGATACAGCGGGCCGCCCAGCGCAGGGGCGCCGGGCGGCAGAGGCGCCAGGGGAGGGAAAGGCCGGCGCCGGTCCAGCTGACCCGCATCGCGGTCTCGCGCATGTCGCCGGTGAACGGGCTGGTCAACAGCGGCGCGCCGCCGGCCAGGGCGCGGCAGACGGTGCCGTGGCCACCATGCGAGATGACCAGCGAGGCGAGCGGCATCAGCTGGCTGTAGCTGAGCCAGTCGACGAGCAGCGCGTTGCCCGGCACCTCGATCGGGCTCTGCGGCACGACCCGATTGGTCGTCGCCACCACCCGCACCGGCTCCTCGGCCAGCGCCCTCAACGCGGTGCGCACCAGGCGGTTTCCCGAGTCGTGCGCGGTGCTCGGCGCCACCAGCACCAGCGGCTCCTCGCCCGGCGGCAGCTCGATCTCGGGGTGGGGCAGCTCGAAGCTCAGCGGCCCGGTCAGCTCGACCCCCGCCGGCCAGCGGCGCGGGTACTCGAGCTGCGGGAAGGTCCCGACCAGCGCCAGCTCGGGGCTGATCCCGCCGTGGAAGCGCTCGGTCGGCGCCAGCCCGAGCCGTGCCCGCTGCCGGTTGAGGTCGCGTCGCCCCCGCTCCAGGCCGGCGTTCAGCGCCCGCCGTCCCGCTCTCCACACGGCCCGCCCAAGCGGCGTGCGGGGCGGCTGCAAGCCGACCGCGAAGAACGGCAGCCCCGGCTCGAGCACCGGGTAGATGTGGGGGATCAGCGTCACCCGCGGCACCCCGGCGAGCTCGGCGGCGAGCGCCGGCGCCAGGGTGAGGATGTCGCTGATCACTGCCTGCGGCCGCATCTCCTCCAGCAGCGGCAGCAGCGCCTGCGCCGCCTCGGCCGCGTGGGCGCCATCCGTCGAGTCCGGCTCGGGCGGCGGGAACATCCGGTACTCGTCGGCCGCGGCGAACGCCAGCCCGGCGCCCTCGACCGCAGCTTGCCGCTCCTCCCAGGTCTCGACCGTAACCTCGTGGCCGCGCCCGGCCAGCCCCCGCCCCAGGGCTATTGCCGGGAAGGCGTGCCCGGGGTCGCCGAAGGCCCCGATCAGGAAGCGCATTTTAGGGGGTGTCGAGGCCCTCGCCGGGGCGGGTGAAGACAATCTCGGGCACGTGGCAGTTGGGGGAGGTGCGCAGCAAGAACCGCACCGCCTCGCCGATGTCCTCCGGCCGGATCATCTCCTCGCCGGGGACCTGCCCCTTCGCGAACTCGGTCATCGGAGTGTCGACGAAGCCCGGCGCCAGCGCCGTGCACTGGATCCCGGAGCCGCCCGCCTCGCGGTGGGTCGACTGGGTGAAGTTGATCACCGCGCCCTTGGTGGCGGCGTAGACGGAGAGCCAGGCCTGCCCGCCCTTGCCGGCGATCGAGGCGGTGTTGACGATCAGCGCCTTGCCGTGCTCGGCGCCGGCCTCCCGCAGCATCGGCAGCGCCTCGCGGGTGCCGATCACCAGCGCCCGCAGGTTGACGGCGAGCTGCATGTCGAGGTACTTGGTCTGGATCTCCTCCATCGGCGCGCCGATCCCGACCCCGGCGTTGTTGACCAGCACGTCGAGCCGTCCGTAGGTCTCGCGGTGCCTGGCGAACACCACGAGCAGCTCCTCCTCGTCGCCCATGTTGGCGGCGACGCTCTGCACCTCGAGCCCGTCGGCGCGCAGGCCCTCGGCGGCGGCCTCGAGCTTCTCCGGGCGGCGCGCGGCGACCGTCAGCGCGTATCCCTCTTCGCCAAGCGTGCGGGCGATCGCCAGGCCGATACCGCTCGAAGCCCCAGTGATAAGTGCCGCTCTATCCGCCAACGCTCTCTCCTCCGTGCTCGACTTCCACTCGCGCGCACCCTACCGACCGCCCAATAACATGCGGTCCCGGATGCTCTCGAGCCGAGCCACAAGCGCCCTCGCCTGCGCGCTTGCCGCTGCCGCCCCCCTTGCCGGTTGCGGCGGTGGCTCCGAGTCGACCTCCTCCTCCAGCCAGGCGGTCAACCATCCGGCGCCGCCGAAGAGCGCCTTTCCCAGCGCGGCGGGCAAGACTCTGGGCGACATCGTCAAGACGGCAGACGGCCACTCCGAACTGGTCATCTCGCCGGCGGCCCTCGTCTTCCACAGCGGCGAGAACCGCTACCCGGTCGGTGTCTTCCATGCCGACCGCAGCCAGGTCGACGACGCCGAGGTGGCGCTCTACGTCGCCAGGGTGCCGCAGCCGAAGACGGGCGGCGGCCCGACCGCGAAGAACGGCAAGCGGAAGAAGGGCGCCGTCGCGCGGGCCCGCGCCGAAGCGCTCGAACAGCCGGCTGCCGGCCCCTACCCGATGGCGGTCGAAAGCCTCGCCACCAAGCCCGCCTACCGCGCCCAGACCACCAGCAGCGACCCTGACGCGGCGACCGCCGTCTACACCACCGACATCGACTTCAGCAGCGACGGCGAGTGGCGGCTCGCCGCGCTGGTCAAGCAGGGGGACGAAACGAAAGCCACGCTGCTGCCGAGCGCCTCGGTCGGCGAATTCGAAGACGTGCCGAAGGTGGGTGAAAAGGCGCCGCTGATCCACACGCCGACCCTCTCCGACGTCGGCGGCGACCCCTCGAAGATCACCACCCGCGTTCCGCCGGACACCCAAAATCGCGTCGATTACGCGGAAGCTCTGGGCAAGGAACCGATCATCCTCTTGTTTGCGACCCCCCAGTTCTGCCAGAGTCGGGTGTGCGGCCCGGTTGTCGACGTGGCTGAGCAGGTCAAACAGCAGTACGGAGACAAGGCCGCGTTCATCCATATGGAGATCTACAAGGACAACGACCCGAGCAAGGGAGTGCGATCGCAGGTGAGGGCATTCCACCTGCCAAGTGAGCCGTGGCTGTTCGCGATCGACCGCCAGGGAGTGATCAAGGCGGAGATCCAGGGGGCCTTCGGCGTCGACCGCCTGACCCGGATCGTGAAAGAGGTGACGGGGGAATGAGCGAGAAGACCGCACCCGATCCAGAGCTGCTGAAGTCGTTCGCCGAGGAGGCGCGGCGGCGCTGCGACGTGATCGCCGCGGGCCTGGCGACCGAGACCGACGATTTCGAGACGATGCGGGTGGAGGCCCATGCGCTGAAGGGGACGGCTGCGGCGGTCGGCCTGAGGCGCTTGGCCGAGCTGGCGGGACTGATGGAATCCGACCTCGCCGAGGCGAAGAAGACGGGCGTCCTGCGCGGCGGTCGCTCCCATCAGATCGCCGATGCGGCGAAGGCGCTCTCGGAGGGCGCCGGCGCCGCCGCCGAGGGCAAGGAGGAGCCCCCGGACGTCGGCCGCTCCCTCGCCCAGCTGTTCAGCGCCTAGCGATGCTGGTCGAGCGGGTGCAGATCGCCGGGGGAGGCATCGCCGGGCTGTCGGCCGGGGTGGCGCTGCGCCACCACGGCGTCGAGGCCGAGATCCACGAGAAGTTCGACCAGCTGCAGGGCCGCGCGACCGGCTTCTCGGTCTGGGCCTACGCGATCAAGCGGCTGATCGAGTGGGGGTTCGACCAGGAGCGGCTCGACGCGATCGGCCGCGAGATCGTCGAGTCCCACATCGTCGACGACAAGGACCGTCCGCTGATGACGCTGCCCGTCCGCAAGGCATCCGAGGAGGTCGGCGCGCCGAGCATGGACGTCGACCGGCGTCGCCTCCAGGAGGAGATGATCGACCTGCTGAGCGCCGAGCGTTACCGCTTCGGCTCCGAGGTGACCGGGGTGGAGGAGAGCGACGACGGGATCGAGCTGCTGCTCGCCGACGGCTCGCGCGCGGCGGGCGACCTGGCGCTGGGCGGCGACGGCATCCACTCGATCGTCCGCGACGAGGTGCTCGGCCAGAGCGTCGACCTGAAGCTTTCCCGTTACGAGGTGATCGAGGGCATCGCCCCCTTCGACGAGCGCCACCTGCCGCGCGGCCATCACAAGCAGGTGTGGGGCGAGAAGGCGCGCTGCGGGGTCGGCTGGGTCAGCGACGAGAAGGTGCGCTGGTTCCTCGGCGGCCGCGGCATCGCGCTGGTCGACGACCCGCCGCTCTCCAAGGACGACCTGCTGGAGCGGGTCGAGGATCTCCCCGAGATCGTCGGCGCGGTGCTCGAGGCGACCGACGAGGACGAGATCGTCCGCACCGAGGTTCGCCACGGCTACCCGCCGAAGAGCTGGCACGACGGCCGCGTCGTGCTGCTCGGCGACGCGGCCCACACCCTCTCGCCGTTCGCCGGCATGGGTGCCTGCTCGACGATCGAGGACGTCGGCCACCTGGTCCGCCTGCTGGAGGAGTCCGCGAGCCTGCCCGATGCCCTCGGCGCCTTCCAGCGCGAGCGCGAGGGCGACGTCTCGGCGATCGAGAAGACCGGCCGCCGCAACGAGCGGATGATGATGCCGACCAATCCCATCCTCTACTGGGCCCGCAACGAGGTCCTCGGCCACACCCCCGACGAGAAGCTCCTCCAGGTCGCCGAGAAGATGACCGGCGCCGAGTCCTGACCGAGCCGACCCCACCGGCCGCGCGCTACCCTCGCGCCACGGGGCGGTAGCTCAGCTGGTCAGAGCAGCGGACTCATAATCCGTCGGTCGAAGGTTCGAGTCCTTCCCGCCCCATTGACTGAGTGCGATCAGCCCGTGGCGTGCGCAGGCTCTCGAACCGTACGGCGGTCCAGGTGTGCTCCTGACGCCGGCTCGAAACGGCCGTAGAGCACCTCTGGATCAAGATCTACTTCTCCCGGCCACTCGATCGTCTGGGTTTCGGGATTTACCCGAACCTGGGTGAAGACGTCCCGGCGCTCCCGAATCGGAGCGAAAACGCTGCCCCTGGCCATGAGATCGCTCAGGCCAATCTCCTTGATCGCTCCGTCCGAGAAGGTCGCGCGAATCCAGAGTCCCTCCAGGGGCTCCACTTTGGTGACGTTGATGATTTCGTTCATTGCAATGGCTCGATCGGCTCTGGCCTGTCGTTGTTGACGGCCCGCTCCCAATTGGTTTCGAGCTCGTCTCGGTGCTGCTCGACCCATTCTCGCACGAGCCGAAGCGCCCTATTGGATAGCGATCCTGCGAGCACCGCGCCGGTCGCTATCTCGATCTTGGCCGATTCCCCGCTGTAGCGGGCATGGAAATGCGGCGGCGGATGATCGCCGAAGTACATCTCGATCACGATCCCGAAGAAGCTGCTGATCCGAGGCATCGGGCGAGTCTTGCAGCGCCGCGAGACGGAGAACGACTCCGGTCGTGAGACAATAGGTTGACATGAGCGGCGACGCTAACCTCGATCCCGCGACCGCAAAGGTCCTCGCTGGCATTGCTGACGAGGACCTGGCTGCTCGCTATCCCAATCGCGCGCACTTCATCGCGGCCGACAATCCTCACCAGGGAGAGATGGCGACCCGTGCCTTACTCGACGGCCATCCAGTCGTGATCGTCTTTCCCGATGGGCACGAGCTGCTTGTTTGGCCCGACGGTGATTCCGCGCAGAGCTCGTGCCACGCTCGTGTGGAGGCACGGGATTCGACTGGTGACACTGTCCCGGTGGCCGGGCTACTCGATGCGATCCCCGATGCCTGGGAGCGCACACAGGAAGGACTGGCTTAGGCTGCGAATGGCGAAGGAACGCCGCTCGACAAACTGGCCTGAAGGCGCCGAAAACCTGGTCACGAAATTGGTCCCTGACTCCACCGAGCTCAGCCTAACTCCTTGGACGTGATCGGCTCTACCGTTGGGCCAGACGATAGTGCCGGCATCCGGGTCGGCCCTGAGCTGGCGGAAGTACTCCGGGTCGCGCAGCGGATCGAAGACGCCACCGTAGTCGAGCAGGTAGGAGAGATCGACATCGGCGCTCGTCGAGTCCTCGAAACGCACATGGACGGCGTAGCCCTCCATAGGGGTTGCCTCGATCAGCATGGGCGTGCTCGGAGCCCTACGTGCAGCCGTTGGCGCGCCACGGGCGCTCGCACCTCGACCGGCTGGTCACCGACAAGGATGCGGAGGAGGTCTTTCGCAGCACGCCGATGCTATGGCTAGCGGTGCGGACGATCCGGGAGGCACTCGCTCTACAACGGAGCACTCCGGCGTCGGTTCGTGAGGCAGCTTAGGCAGAGTTGCGCAAGGCCCTCACCTGAAACGACCGCTCGTCTGCGGGGGTGGGACCTCGACATCGGTGATCCGTGGAGGATTTCTCGGGATCGTCTCGGTCGGGAGGGTCGGTGACTGATGAATCCAGCCCGTTCCTGCCGCGAAAGCGTGCCGCATGTGCAACGACCCCGATCTCGTCCCCGGATTTTGCGGATCTGGCAGTCGCCGGTGTCCGGGAGCGCCCCTAGAGTGGGCGCGATGAATGCTGCAGAGCGAGTCCGCGAAGAAGAGCACTTTCGCAAGGTCGAGGGGGCGATGATGGACGTCGAATACGCGGCGCGCCGCCTGTCCGAGGCCGCCAAGGAGCTGAAGAAGGACGACGCCGCTCCGTACCTGATTGCCGCCTTGGAGACAGCCGCCGGCGCTGTCCGGGCGGACCACTCCCGCCTCGTCAAGTCCGTCTACTGGCGGCCGCCCTCCAGCGACCAGGACGAGCTGACCGCAGACCAGGGCGAGCAGCAGCGGCTGGCGTCCTAGCCCCACCTCCCATGCCGATCACCGGCGAGGAGATCAGGGCGAACCTGACGCGATTCGTCGCGCGCTGGAACGTGCGCCCGGGTTACGAGCGCGGCGAGGCACAGACCTTCCTCACCGAGCTCTTCGAGTGCTACGGGCAACAGCTTTCCCAGGCGGCTGATTTCGAGCGCTTCCAGGATGGCGGTTTCGTTGACCTGATCTGGCCACGCGTCTGCATCTTCGAGATGAAGTCGGCGAGCGAGGCGAACCGTCTCTCGAAGCATCGCGATCAGGCGCTCGACTACTGGCGCGGCGCCGCGGACCCTGAGAAGGGCATCCCGGCCCCCGAGTACGTCGTTCTTTGCGCCTTCAAGCGTTTCGAGATCTGGGAGCCGGGCAAGTTCCCGAGGGCGCCTCGCGTGAAGTTCGAGCTCGATGAGCTTCCGGATCGCTATACGTCGTTGCTCTTCCTGGCCGGTGACGAACCTGTCTTCACGGCTCGCCAGGAGGGCGTCACCCTGGAAGCGGTCGGCAAGCTCGCCGACCTGCTCCGCCAGCTGGAGCAACGCGGGGAGGGGGACACCGGGTCGCGTCGCCGCTTCGTGCTGCAGGCGGTCTGGTGCATGTTCGCCGAGGATCTGGGCCAGATTCCAGGGCAGGGCTTCACCCGGGTCGTCGACGACTTGATCGCCAACCCGCGCCGGTCGAGCGCCGACGATCTCGGGCGCCTGTTCGAGTATCTGAACGATCCGAGCCCGGAGCGGCCAGCGCACGGGCTCTACGCCGGAGTTCCCTACGCGAATGGATCGCTGTTCGCCGAGCCGAGCCGCATCGACCTGACTCCAGAGGAGCTTGCCCTGTTTCGGGAAGTCTGCGCCTCCAACTGGCATGAGGTTCAGCCCTCGATCTTCGGCTCGCTCTTGCAGGGCGTGTTCGGACACGAGAAGCAGTGGCAGGTCGGCGCGCACTACACCCACGAGTCGGAGATTCAGAAGATCGTCGGCCCGACGATCGTCGTGCCGTGGACCGAACGGATCGAGGCGCTGACGAGCTTCAAGGAGGCGCGGCGGGCGCAGAGCGATCTCCTTGACTACGTGGTGCTCGATCCCGCCTGCGGTTCGGGAAACTTCCTCTACGTCGCCTACCGCGAGCTGCGCGGCATCGAGGCCAAGCTCGCCGCCCGCGCGTCCGAGCTGGCGCAGGCGGAGGGTCGTCCGGCCCAGGAAGGCCTCAGCGCCTTCTTCCCGCTGCAGAACATGCGCGGCATCGAGATCGAGCAGTTCGGGGTCGACCTGGCGCGGGTGACGCTCTGGATGGGGCACAAGCTCGCGGTCGAGGAGCTCGGCCTCGACGAGAGCACCCTGCCGCTCGTGGACCTCTCAGGCATTCGTCGCGCCGATGCCTTGCGCGTCGAGTGGGACGAGGCGAATGCGATCATCAGCAACCCGCCGTACCACGGCTCCCAGAACCTCCGTCAGATCCTCGATGAGGACTACGTGGAGTGGCTCAAGGACTGCTTCGGTGCCGGTCTCAAGGATCTCTGCGTGTACTGGTTCCGGCGTGCGGCAGAGGAGATGCGACCCGGCGACCGCGCCGGCCTGGTCGGAACGAACTCGATCAGCCAGAACCGGGCCCGTGGGGCGAGCCTCAACTACCTCGTCGAGAAGGGCGGCGTGATCATCGACGCCGTCTCACGCCAGAAGTGGCCGGGCGAGGCGGTGGTCAACGTCAGCATCGTCAACTGGGTTCAGCAACCGGATGAGCCGCCACAGCACTTTGTGCTCGACGGAGAGCCGGTCGAAGGGATCAACACGCGCCTGCGCGAGTCGAAGCTGGCGATCGAGGAGTACGAGCCCTTGCCGGCGAATCAGGGCCGCTCGTTTCAGGGACCGATTCCAGCCGGGAACTTCTATCTGGAGCCCGATGGGGCAACCGAGACTCTTGCCCTTGACGACGCGAACTACGCCGACGTTGTCCGCCCCTACCTGATTGGGGACGACATCACCGAGGAGCCCGAGCAGCAGCCGCGCCGGTTCATCATCGACTTCGGCTTCATGGCCTTGGAGGAGGCGATGACGTACCCAGCCGCGTTGGAGATTGTGCGTGAACAGGTGAAGCCTGAACGGGACGTGAATAGGGACAAGGGGTTTCGAGAGCGTTGGTGGCGCTTCGGTCGTCCGCGTGGCGAGATGCGGCAGGCAATCGAGCATCTCTCTCGTTACATCGCTGGCAACGCGCAGGGCAAGCGCTTCCTCTTCTGCTGGGTGGATCGCGCTGTTTGTCCCAGCAACCTCACCAACGTTTTCGCCTTCGACGACGATTACTCGATGGGCATACTCACGTCTTCGATCCACGGAGCGTGGGCGCACTCGGAGTCGTCGACCCTTGAGGATCGTCCGCGCTACACGCCGACCTCGTGCTTCGAGACTTTCCCCTGGCCGCAGTCCGATGACGGCGTCCGTGATGAGATCGGCGAGATCACCAACACCCTGATCGAGCGGCGCCAGGCAGTCTGCGTCGAGAACGAGATCGGCTTGACGGACCTCTACAACCAGGTCGACGAAGGCGCCTGGTCTGAGGTTTCCGACCTCCATCGTCGGCTCGACGAGGCGGTCGCCCGCGCCTACGGCTGGGACCGAGTCGTCGCCCATGACCCGCTGGAGATCAAGTCCCGCCTTGCCGAGTTGCACGCGCGCATCGTGGATGGGGCGCACTACGAGCCGTTCGGTTGATCATGGACGTTACGCGCTGCGTCGCGCTCTCTTGGGTGGGAATGCACCAGGCGCAGAGAGGCACCGAAGCGGACGCGGAAAACTTGGTCCCGAAGTTGGTCCCCGACTCCACCGAACTCAGCCGAACTCCTTGGACGTGATTCGCTCTGTCAGGCCGGATTCGGCTCTATAGACGGCTTTCGGCTCGACTCATAATCCGTCGGTCGCTGGTTCGAGTCCAGCCCGCCCCATTGCCCTAGCAAGCCAAATGCGCCGCCTTCCGGGGGCGGCGTTCTGACGTTTACAGGCCTCACAAGAACAACCCTCCCGAGTTCGGAGGAGGAGAGCCAGGGATCGCAGGGCCTCGCTCAGAACGAGTCTGTCGTCACGAGTGAGGGCTTGTGGATCAGGGCTACCTTGGAGACAGGCGCGAAGGTGTTTGTCGAACCGGCGTAGGCCGCTCGTAGAGAAGGAAGCAGTCAAGCCATGCCTGTAGCACTACGGACTACCGGTACAGCGAAGCTGTGCGGTAGCGCGTAGAGTGAGGGTAAGCAGGCGTGAGCTGAGGAAGCGAGAGGGCGCGGGGAGACTCGCATTCCGGCCGAGCCTCAGCCCCGGCATGCCCTCGGGCGATCGCCCTCGCGCACACGCTCGCCCCGTGCGGAGGGCGGCGGAGCGACCCTCGCTCCACCGCCCGGGCCGCAGCCTCTCACGCAACGGTCAGCCGTTCAGGCAGAGTGCCAGTGCAACGATGGTCTGGTTGACCCCGGTGAGGTTTTGAGCTCTCCAGGCCCATCCGTTCCCGGCCGGGACCGAAAGCACGTTTAGGACCAGGGAGTTGCTCGGTGAGCCGCCGCCGCTCAGCACCTGTGATCCGGCGGGGCAGGTGACGGTCGCCGTAGCAGCGGTTCCGGGTGCAACAGTTACGGATGCACTCGTAGCCACCGTCGTGCCGTTCAGGTTTGCCGCCTTGACCTCGTCGGTACCGATCTTCTCGCTGCTCACCGCGTTGTTGGCGATCTTGCCGCTGCTCACCGCGTTGTTGGCGAGCTTGCCGCTCGTCACCGCTTCGTCCAAGACTTTGCTCGTCGAGACGATGTTATTGCGGAGCCGGTCGCTAGCGATCGCGTTCTTGGCGATCCTCCCGGCCTTCACGGCTTCGAGGTTGATTTTCCCCGGATAGACGGAGTTCCGGGCGAGGATGGCGCGGTTGACGGCGTTCCGTTTCAGCTGTGAGGTGCCGACCGTGTTCTTGCCGAGGGCGGCGAAGGCGGCACCGCCGCCGAGCACGAGGAAGACGGCGATCGACGACATCACGTTTGCGTACGTGAGCCGCTTGCGTACATGTTTCACGAACTCTCCTTTGATTGAGTCGAAGCGGGAGGAGAGCGATCTCGGACGAGCCCTCCTGTCCCCGGATTTCTCCAATCCCGGACTGGCGGGATGAGCGGCACGATGGCACGCCGAGCTGGCCCAGTCAAGCCGGTTTGACGAAGGGCCGGGCTTTCGCCCGGCCCTTCAGGAGGTCGAACCCCGACCGAGACGCCTGCCGTTGCTAGCCCTGATCCTGCACCAAGGTGAAGCGCCCCGGGTCTCCCGGGGCGCTGTTTCCGCCGCCTGAGCGGCGATTCTTCGGCTGTCGAAGGTCGAAGATCGAACTCAGGAGGATCACCATGAAGGTGCAGC
>Ga0210144_1001219_pt1 | contig 11041 bp, 15 predicted proteins | sample Muzzi_PWA_D2_FD_185532 | JGI IMG/M metagenome (GOLD analysis project Ga0210144, IMG submission 185532) | Wetland microbial communities from San Francisco Bay, California, USA, that impact long-term carbon sequestration - Muzzi_PWA_D2 (SPAdes) | ecosystem: Environmental > Aquatic > Marine >...
TCGGCTTCGCCGCGCGAGCCGGTGGCGGGCTATTTCGACCGCCAGCGGAAGAGCGCGAAGTGGCCGTTGTTCGTGCCGCCGTCGTCGTCCCGGTCGATGCCGAAGGCGTGGAGGTGGCTGTGTCGCCCTGCCGAGCGCCAGCCGAAAATTGGCCGGATGCGCGACATTGTCGATGACGATCGGCTCCACCGGGTCGGCCATGCTCGGCATACCCTCCATCCCCTCCTCCAGCGCGTCGGCCAGCGAGACTCTGTATTTCAGCCGGTCCTTTTCAAAGCGGATGGGTCTCGTCTCGACGCCCGCAAACATGCCGACAAGCGGCGTCATCGCCGCCATCGGCCCCCGGCGCTCCCCGACGCGATGGCGGTGAACGCCTCGGCTGCGACAATGCGGCTGTCGTCCGGGCCACGCTGCGCTTAAGCTGGCCAGGAAACCGGGAAGCGTCGATGAAAGATGTCGATGAAAGATCTTGTCGTCGGGGCCGGAGAGCGAACCAGGATCCTCCACATCGTCTCCGACAGCATTCCGCAGGATGTGACGTTCACGGTGAGCCCCGTCGGCGGCAGCGGTGCGCCGTCCGGAACCGTGGAGATCGTCCGCTCGCCATGGTTCCTCAAGAAACGCAGCGAGCACCACCCGATCCAGCCCCGGCAGACCTTCCGCAAGCGATTTGCTGATGTGGACTATGCCGTCTACCTGACGCCGGGAGAGGAGGTCCGGGTCGCGTTCGAATCCCGCCATATCGAGCGGCGAACCCTCTTCTGGATCCTCGGCACCGTGGTAGCGCTCGCTATCCTCGCCGCGGTGGCCGTCCCGCTCGTCCTGTCAGGCGTCTGAAAGGGCGCTCCGGCGCAAAAGACGCACGGCGATCCCTCGCCGGGTGGCCGCTTTTGCCTGTAGATTGGTCTCATGCCCCGCGACCTGATCATCCCCGAGGCGACCAGCGACGAAGCCGAGTTCCGGCGCGCCGTCCGCGTTCTGCGCGACCACCTGCTCGGCGCCGTCGACGTCGACATGGAGATCACCCTTGCCGGCCGCCCGTTTCACATCGCCTGGGCCGACCGGCAGCCGACCGGCGCCGAGCCCGACGTCGCGATGACCGCCGGCATGCGGGTCGTCGAGGGGCGCGACGGCGCACCGCCGGAAGTGCTGCCGACCGGCGAGCAGCAGCTCAGCCTCGTCATCGACGGCGAGCGCCTCGTCTTCCACCTGATCACCATTCGCGACGACGAAGAGTCCGACGCTCCGCCCGCGCGGCTGCGGTAAGACAAGACCTGGCCCTTGGGGGAATTTCTGCCGTCGGAATCGCCGGCGCCGTCAAGGTCCCGCGAGCCCGCTCCGCAAGGTTGGAGTGTGAGACGCCGAGCGCTTCGGCGATCCGCCTCATCGGGATCGGGCATTTGCAGATGCTGATTGATACATCGCATGTGGCCAGTCGACCAACGGGGGAATGTAGAGAAAATGACGATCAACGCTACACAAACGGGTGAAGTGAAGCGGGGACCGGATGGACGCATTCTCCCAGGATCGGGAGGGCTTCTGCGGGTCAAGGCAAAGAAGTGCGGTGCTCAGTTGCGGGGCAAGCCAGGACGATATTGTCGCCGCCGCTGCTTTTTTAAACGCCTTCGAAATCTCGAATTCAGGGAAGAGATTTCTTTGAGTGATGGGCCATCGTCTCAGGCATTCCCCATTTGGAACGCCCATCGGCATGGTAAGAGCATCCAAAGCGGTTCTCCAAGCCTTTTGTTGGAGTGCCAAGGCCGACTTCGAGATTGCCGTGCCGGGCGCCTCCAACCTCGCCCACGGCGACTTCATCCCTTAGGTGCCTGACGGGCCAATCACACCCTGGCTGCCCTTCGGCGGAGCGCGCTCATCAGGCGTCATCTGCAGGGGCAAACCCTTTCAAGTGGATCGCTGCACGTCGAACCAGGGTGGTGTCCCGCCGCCCGGCGTCCTGGCGAACCGAGGCTGCTGACCCTAACTGGGGAGCATGTCCCGCACGTTGATCATCATCGGCCTGGCGATCGTGGCGGTCGGGCTCTCGTGGCCGTGGCTCGGACGCCTCGGCCTCGGACGGCTTCCCGGCGACATCTTCATCGAGCGCGACAACTTCAGCCTCTATCTCCCGATCACCACCGGCCTTCTCATCAGCCTCGTCCTGTCGCTGATCCTGTGGTTCTTCAGTCGTTGAGAACCAGAGGATTTCCCGTCGGCTGGCGCCCGCCTGTCCGGCCTCGCGCCGAGACGGTCCCGTGTCGCACTCTCACGGCGCCTCTTGCTGGCGCGGGGCCGCCGGCGTACCAGTTAGTCCCTACCGCGTCAGGGGCAGGAGGAGCGCATCCGCAGGTTCATCGTCGCGACGACGATCTATCCACCCACCGAGGCGATCCTCCGCTTCGACGCCCTGCCCGACTGGACGCTGATCGTCGTCGGCGACCGCCGCACCCCGCCGGACTACCGCCTCGACAACGGCATCTATCTATCGCCGGCCGAGCAGGAGCGTCTGGCGCCGGAGCTGTCGGAGTTGATCGGCTGGGACTGTACCCAGCGCCGCAATCTGGGTTTTGTCCTCGCCCTCGACATGGGAGCCGACCTCGTCGCCACCGTCGACGACGACAACATCCCCAAGGAGACGTGGGGCACCGACATTCTGGTCGGACGCACCGTGACCGTGCGGACCTACGAGGCGGAGAACGGCTGCTTCGATCCGGTCGGTGCCGCCGGCCACGATCACCTGTGGCACCGGGGCTATCCGCTGCAGCTCCTCCGCTCCCGCGATTACAGCCGGTCTGCCGCCCGGCCTGTCCGGGTCGATATCCAGGCCGACTTCTGGGACGGCGATCCAGACATCGATGCCGTGTGTCGTCTTGAGCACGCCCCAGCTGCGCGCTTCGACCCGGCGTTGTTCCCCTTCGCCTCTACTGCGATAGCTCCGTTCAATTCGCAGAACACGTTGATGGGCAGGGACGCCCTCGCCCGCTACTTCGTGCTGCCGGCGGTGGGGCGCATGAACGACATCTGGGCGGCATTCCATATGCAGGCGCTGGGTTTCACCGTCGTTTTCGGCCCGCCCACCGTGTACCAGGACCGCCACGCGCACGACCTCACCCGCGACTTGGCCGACGAGGTCCTGGGATACAAAAGGAACGCCGAGCTGGTTGCCGCGATCAATACCCGAACCTACCGCGTCGAGGACTTCTGGCCGGAACGCGCCCGCCTTGCCTACGACGCCTATCTGCGAAGGGTCGCCGCATGATTTCCATCATCGTCGTCGGCCGCAACGACAATTACGGCGGCGATTTCGATGGCCGTCTGCTCGCCACCGCCCGTTACAACCTCGCCGAATTGGCAAAACGGGGCGTCGAAGTCGAGCTCGTCTTCGTTGAGTGGAACCCGCTGACCGACCGCCCGCTCCTGTCCGAGCGGGTCGTCGCCGCATTCGCTGAGGCGCGGTGCTTCGTCGTCGACGGAGCCGTCCACCGCCTGTTCAGCGGCAATCGATACATCGCGGTGTCCGAGTATCACGCGAAGAACGTCGGCGCGCGTCGAGCCCGCGGCGACTGGCTGATCCTTACCAACCCGGACAATTTCTTCGGCAGCGACGTTCTCGACTTCCTCGGCGCCAGCGCCTTCGATCCGCAGACGCTGTACCGGGCGGGCTGGATCGAAATCGAGACCGCCGCGCAGATCGACGATCCCCGCCTGACCGACCGGTATGCCGCCGACACCATTCCCTACTACTACGCGTCCGGCGATTTCGTTCTGTGCACCAAGGCCCTGTTCGACCGGGTCGGCGGCTACCGCGAGGATCTCAGCTTCACCAACACCAACAAGGATTCGATCTTCTGCAGCGTGGCCTTCGAGATGACTGGCCGCGCCGCGAAGATCGGCAACACCTATCACCTGCGTCACGGACACGACCTGGAAAGCCGGCGCCGGTTGGGATACGTCTGGCGGAAGGTCGACCGCACGCCACAGGCGACCTACGGCCTCGAGACAGGCTGCATCGCCACGCCCCTCGGCCCGCGGATCATCCGGCTCGACCTGACACCGGAACTGCTGACGGTGGCGAACGCCAGGCCTCCCGTCGAGCCCGAAGTCCCTGAGGCTTATCGGCCACGCAGACCACCGCCGTCTCCCGAAGCGAAGCAGCCGCCCGAAGAAGGTTGAGGCGACGGCGCATACAAAGCCTGCGTCGCGCGAAATTCGTTTCGCATGCCGCGCGGTCTTAACCGCGTGTTAACCATGTCGGGGCGAGCTTGGCTAACCGTTCATTAACCACGGTTAACACGACCTTGTCCCTCGCCCTCGCCGCCAGTTCCGGAATTCGCCTCGCCGGCCGCTCCTTCCTCGCCTTCGTGCTGGAGCCGCTGCCGCCGGTCGCCGGCTGGCTCGCCGACCTCGACGCGGTCGCTCGCCAGTCCTTCGCCTTCTTCGCCAACCGGCCGGTGGTTCTCGACCTCGCCAGCCTTAAGCCCGACCGCGCCGAGACACAGGCGCTCATCGATGCGCTGAAGGCGCGCTCGATCCGGGTCATCGCCGTCGAGGGCGTCGACCCGGCCTGGGTCGATCCGGCGCTGGCGCCGCTCGGCAGCGGCAAGGATTCGGCCAAGGTGATCGAGTTTCCCGGCGCCCCGCGCGGACCGGCGCAGGCGCGCGGTGCGAAAGGCGGCCTGATCGTCGACCGCCCGGTCCGCTCCGGCCAGTCGATCTTCCATCCCGAAGGCGACGTGATCCTGCTGGGCGCCGTTTCGTCGGGCGCCGAAGTGATCGCCGGCGGCTCGATCCACGTCTACGGGGCGCTCCGCGGCCGGGCGCTCGCCGGCGCCACCGGCAATCCCGGCGCGCTCATCTTCGCCCGCAAGTTCGAGGCGGAGCTGGTGTCGATCGACGGCAACTACATGACCGCCGAGCAGAGCCCGCCGGAGGTGATCGGCAAGCCGGTGCAGATCCGGCTGAGGAACGAGGCGATCGTTACCGACATTCTCGACTAACCAAGGAGCTGGGGAAGCAATGGGGACGGTTATCGTAGTCACATCCGGTAAGGGCGGCGTCGGCAAGACCACCTCCTCCGCCGCCCTCGGCGCGGCGCTTGCCGCCACCGGCGACATGGTGGCGCTGGTCGATTTTGACGTCGGGCTGCGCAACCTCGACCTCGTGCTCGGCGCCGAACGGCGGGTGGTCTACGACTTCGTCAACGTCATCCAGGGCCAGGCCAAGCTCTCCCAGGCGCTGATCCGCGACAAGCGGCTGGAGACGCTGCATCTCCTTGCCGCCTCGCAGACGCGGGACAAGGACGCGCTCACCGAGGAAGGCGTCGAGGACGTCATCGAATCGCTGCGCGGCGCCTTCGACTGGGTGATCTGCGACAGCCCGGCCGGCATCGAGCGCGGTGCCCTGCTAGCCATGCGTCACGCCGACATGGGGATCGTCGTGACCAACCCGGAGGTCTCGTCGGTGCGCGATTCGGACCGCATCATCGGCCTCCTCGATGCGCGGACGGCGAAGGCCGAACGCGGCGAGCCGATGGAGAAGCATGTCCTTGTCACCCGCTTCGATCCGGCCCGCGCCGCCCGCGGCGACATGCTGTCGATCGACGACGTGCTCGAGATCCTGTCCTTGCCGCTGATCGGCATCGTGCCGGAGAGTCAGTCGGTGCTGAAGGCATCGAATCTCGGCCTGCCGGTAGTCCTTGCCGATCCGTCGAGCGACCCGGCCCGCGCCTATTCCGATGCGGCACGGCGCATCAAGGGCGAGAGCGTCGAGATGGCGGTGCCGACGATCAAGAAAAGCTTGTTTGGGGGCCTGTTCCGGAGGGCAGCCTGATGCTGTTGCGTTTCTTCAAACTGCGGCGCACCGCGCCGGTAGCCAGGGACCGCCTGAAGGTCCTCCTGGCCCATGAGCGGGCGATGACCGGGCGACCGGATCTGATTGCGGTGCTGCGCGAGGAGATCCTCGCGGTGATCCGCAAGCACGTTCCCGTCGATCCCGGCAAGGTCACCGTCCGCGCGGACCGCGACGGCACGGTGTCAACGCTCAGCGTCGATATCGAACTGTCGATGGACCCGCCGCGGGCAGCCGCAGCCTAGGCGCGGTCACGCCCGGCAGGCGGCGCCGGGCCTCCCGGCGGGTGTCGCCTGCCGCTAGTTGTGCGGCATGTCCTTCGGGTAAGGCGGCCCGCAAATCCATACCCAGTATTTGATCTTCGGGCTCCACAGGAAGCAGTTGGGCCGCGACCACGGATTCTCCCCGTGTCCAAGCCACGCGCGATTGTTGGAGCCGTAGGAGCGGCTGTGGCTGTGGTGGTCGCCATGCGCTGCTGCAACGCCCGCCGCTGCGAACGACAGGGCACTGAGAACGAGAAGGAAAGTGCCAAGACGGCGCATGTATGACCTCATCCAGCTGCGATCAGAACCCTAGCATAACCTGCCCCGACGCCCATACCCAGGGGAGAGCCCCGATACGGGACCGAATCCCCCTTCACAAGCCTTTTTGCTGTTAGGCTGGCGCATGGCTCCGCCACGTGGAGTTGCCAGCCCGACGAAGCAAGAAGGGAGGGAGCGGCCGATGCAATACCCTGAGATGGTCGGCTTCGTCGCCGCCGGCCTCGTCCTCGCCACGTTCGTCATGCGCACGATGCTGCCGCTCCGTATTCTCGGCATCGCCAGCAATGTCGCGTTCATGACCTATGGCTGGCTGCAGGACCTGCCGCCTGTCCTTATCCTCCACGCCATCCTTCTGCCGGTTAACGTCTATCGTCTCGTCGAGATGCACCGCCTCGTCGGGGTGATGCAGAACGCGGCGGCCGCCGCAGCCGATCTCAGCTGGATGACCCCTTTCATGCGGCCGGCGTCGTTTCGCGCCGGCGACACCATCTTCCGAAAGGGGGATCCGGCCGACGCCATGTACGTCCTCGAAACCGGACGCATTCGCCTGAAGGAATTCGACGTCGAGCTCGGACCGGGTGACGTCCTCGGTGAGATCGGCGTCTTCGCGCCGCAGGGGGAGCGCACCGCGACCGCCACCTGCGTCGACAATTGCCGGCTGCGCCGGATCACCCGCGACATGGTCCGCCGTCTCGTCCTCCAGAATCCGCAATTCGCCTACTATCTGATCGGCGTCGTCACCGAGCGTCTCGTCGACAATCTGCGCAAGGCCGAGGAGCGGCTTGCCGCCCGCCCAGCGATCGGGCCCGCCACCTCCGCCCCGCTTCAGTCGCGTTGAGGGCGGCCTCCATGAAGCCCGACGCTCGAACTTGCCGTGCACATGCGCCGCGGGGCCGGCCTCTGGCCGCAGGGGAGCACCCGTGCTAACACGCGCCGCGCGGCAAGGTCCGCAGCTGTGATGATCATTTCTGGAGTCGGGCTTGCCTAAAGGCTGGCCGGCCATTCTGACCCTGGGCTGGATTCTCCTTGCCGTCGCAGCCAGCGAGGCGGGAATCGCCCTGTTCTCGCTTGCCGCCGAGGACGGTCTGGCGTCGCTCTTTGCCGCCAATGCTGCCGTCACCGCCGGGGTTGGTGGCGCCTGCATCCTGACCACTGCGGGGCGCCCCTTTGAGCTTCGCTTCCGCGACGCCACGATTCTGACCGTCCTCGCCTGGTTTGCCGTGCCGGTCTTCATCGGCCTGCCCCTGATGACGGGACCGACCCATCTCTCCATCGCCGACGCCTATTTCGAGTCAGTTTCCGGGCTCACCACGACGGGCGCCACGGTTCTCTCCGGGCTCGATTCGCTGCCGCCCTCGATCCTTCTGTGGCGTTCCCTCAGTCAGTGGATCGGCGGCATGGGCATCATCGGCCTCGCCATTGTCATCCTGCCCTTCCTGAAGATCGGCGGCATGCAGCTGTTCCGCCTCGAGTTCAGCGACCGCTCCGACAAGGCGCTTCCCCGGGTTCGCTCAATCGTCACCGCGGTGGCCGAGATCTATATCGGGCTGACGGTGGCGTGCATCCTTGCCTACTGGCTGCTCGGCATGAGCCTGTTCGATGCGGTCAACCATGCCTTCACCACGCTGCCGACCGGCGGTTTCTCGACCCACGATGCCTCGTTTGGCTATTTCCACAACCCGGCGCTCGAATGGGCGGGTACCGTCTTCATGGCGCTCTCCGGCATGCCGTTCCTCGCCTATCTGCGGTTCCTGCAGCGCGGGCGCCTGCGCGATCGGCTCGATCCCCAGATCAAGGCGTTCCTGATGACGGTCGCCGTCGCGGCGGCCATCTTCAGCCTCTGGCTGGGCCTCAGCCACGGCATCGGCTTCGGCCAGGCCATCACCGAATCCGCCTTCAACATCGTCTCGATCGTGACGACCACCGGCTACGCCTCGCTCGACTATCTGACGTGGGGCACCTTCGCCGCCGCGTGGTTCTTCATCCTGACCTTCGTCGGCGGCTGCACCGGCTCCACCGCCGGCGGTCTCAAGATCTTCAGGTTCCAGATCGCCTCGCGCGTCGTCGTTCGCCACGTCGGGCGGTCGATCCATCCGCACGTGGTCCTCCCCCTCCGCTATGGCGGACGACTCGTCTCCGACGATCAGGTCGGATCGATTGCCGTGTTTGTCTTCCTCTATTTCGCCCTGGTCGCCATCCTCTCGGCGATGCTGGCCATCCTCGGCCTCGACCCCGAGACGGCGCTCTCGGCCGCCGCGACAGCCATCGGCAATGTCGGCCCCGGGGTCGGAACGATCATCGGGCCGGCCGGCAACTTCGCCACCCTCCCCGACGCGGCGAAGCTTCTCCTTGCGATCGGTATGGTTCTCGGCCGGCTGGAGATCCTCAGCGTCCTTCTCCTACTCATCCCGAGCTTCTACCGCTAGCAGCCTATGCTGCGTCCCTCACCGCCGGCAGCACCTTGTCGCCGAGGAACTCGATCGTCTGCGCCACCTTGGCGAAGGGGAGCCCGCCGATATCGACCTGCGCCAGATAGCGCTGGTGGCCGAAGAGCTCGTGCTCCCACAGCATCTTGTCGATGATCGCCTGCGGGCTTCCGACGAACAGCGGTCCATCCGCCGCCGCCCGCTTGTCGTATTCCTCGCGCGGGATCCGGCGGGCATAGTTCTGACGAGGAGCGTGCAGCAGGAAATACTGCGCGTAGCGCGGATAGAAGTAGTCGAGCGCCGCCTGGCTCGTCGCCTCGATGTGCATGTGGCCGGCGAGCGCCACCCGCAATTTCGCCGGCTCGTGCCCAGCTTCGGCGCCAACCCGCTTGTAGTCCGCCACCTGCGGTGCGAGGCCGGCCGGCGGCAGGCTGATATTGGCCAGCGTCAGCGGCAGGCCGAGCCGGGCGGTTGCCGCCGCGTTCTCGGCATTGCCGCCGGTGCCGATCCAGATCGGCAGCTCGTCCTGTGCCGGCCGCGGCGAGACTTCCGCAGCGTCGAGCGCGGAGCGGAACCGCCCTTCCCAGGTGACGCGCTCGCTGCGGTTGAGCTTGAGGAGCAGGTCGAGCTTTTCGGTAAAGAGCTCGTTGTAGTCGTCGAGATCGAAGCCGAACAGCGGGAAGGATTCGACAAAGGCGCCGCGCCCGGCGATCAGCTCGGCCCGGCCGCCGGAGACAAGGTCGACGCTGGCGAAATCCTCGAAGACGCGCACCGGATCGAGGGTGGACAGGATTGTCACTGCGCTGGTCAGCCGGATCCGCCTGGTTGCCGCCGCCACGGCGGCCATCATGATCGCCGGCGAGGAAATGGCGATGTCGAGGCGGTGATGCTCGCCGAAGCCGAACACGGCGAGTCCCGCCTCGTCGGCGAGCTTCGCCGCGGCGAGAATCTCGGCGTAGCGCTGCGCGACGCTGATGGTCTGCCCCGATTCCGGGTCCGGCGTCATGTCCGCGAACGTGTAGATGCCGATTTCCACCGCTCCCCCTCCCCGTCTCTCGCCAACTGGAGGGGGAACGCTGGCCGGGAACGGGACCCACGTCAATCGGCATGAGGCCGGCCGACCTTCGCCACTTCGAATTTCGACCTCGATCAAGACTGGTCGGCGGCGGCGGCACAGAATTTCTCCGGGTCAGGAGGAGGAGCGGGTCCATGCCGACCGATAGCGTGATCGTCGTCGCCGTCGTCGTCGCGGCGTTTGTGGTCTTTTCGCTGGCGCTGTTTTGGGCGGATCACACGACGCGCAAGTCCTAGCGCCCAGCCGAAACGCTCGCCCCTGCAAAGCCATACTGCGCCTTGCGGTCACATTCGATGACCGGTAGCAATACCTTCGTCGCGATTCACGCGGCGCGTTGGGTGCTGTTGGTTCTTCCTGTTCAAACAAGGCGTTGAAGCCGGTCACCGGAACCGCTCGGTCGGCGGTCGCCGACGGTCGGTGGACACGGCGGTCATCCTCTACTGCGGCAGGACGCCATGCTCGATATTCAGAATCTCGTCCATTCCTTCGTCACCCTGTTCGTGACGGCCGATCCGATCAGCATCGTCCCGCTGTTCATCGTGATGGCGGGCGGCCTTGACGTGACCGCCCAACGGCAGATCGCGTTCCGCGCGGTGATCATTGCTGGCGCCGTCCTGATTGCCTTCGCGCTGCTCGGCAATGAGATCATCGCTTTCTTCGGCATCACGATCCAGGCGTTCGAGGTCGGCGGCGGCCTGCTTCTCTTTGCGATCGCTTTCCGCATGGTGTTCAGCACCGGCAGCGAATCCCAGGCCACATCGGCCGGTGCCGACAGCAGCAGTCTGACCCAGATTGCCGTCTTTCCGCTCGCCATCCCGATGATAGCCGGCCCCGGTGCGATCTCCGCCACGATCCTGCTCACCAGCCATCGCAACGGCTGGGTCGACCTGGTCGGGCTGGTCGCTGACATCGTGGTGCTGATGGGCCTGACCTATATCGTTCTCAGACTGTCGAACCGCATCAATCGTGCCCTCGGAGAGATCGGACGCGTCGTGGCCAGCCGCCTGCTCGGCGTCATCCTCGCCGCACTCGCCATGCAGTTCATCGGCCATGGCGTGCTGACCTTTGCCGGCATGGTCCTCAAGACCGCGCCGTGATGCGGCATCGTGGCTGGACTAGGGCTCCGCCAGCCGCACCCGCACGGTCGGCCCGCC
>Ga0210144_1001222_pt1 | contig 11029 bp, 11 predicted proteins | sample Muzzi_PWA_D2_FD_185532 | JGI IMG/M metagenome (GOLD analysis project Ga0210144, IMG submission 185532) | Wetland microbial communities from San Francisco Bay, California, USA, that impact long-term carbon sequestration - Muzzi_PWA_D2 (SPAdes) | ecosystem: Environmental > Aquatic > Marine >...
AGAACATAGCAAGAACAAATCCTGTCGAGGCAACGTTATTTGTCCGTTAGGTTCAACAGCGATAAAGTAATTGTTTGGGCCGGAACCGGCGAAGGGAGGTTCCGGTTGACCCTTGTGTTCGAGGAGAGACCAAATGGCCGCGCGCGCGTATTGGCAGGGCCAGATCAGGCTGGCGCTCGTTTCCATCCCGGTGCAGGTGTTCCCGGCGACCAAGTCGGCGGCGCGGATCAGCTTCAACCAGATCCACAAGCCGAGCGGCAAGCGCATCCGCTACCAGAAGGTCGTGCCCGGCATCGGTGAGGTCGACCCCGACGACATCGTCAAGGGCTACGAGGTGGAGAAGGGCAAGTACGTTCTCCTCACCGAGGACGAGATCGACGACGTCAAGCTCGAGGCCAAGAAGACCCTCGACCTGATCCAGTTCGTCGACGCCGACGAGGTGGACCTGCTCTATGTCGACAAACCCTACTACGTGTCGCCGGAGGACGACGAGACCTCGGGCGAGGCCTATGTGGTGCTGCGCGACGCGCTGAAGGCGACCAACAAGGTCGGCATCGGCCATATCGTCGCCCGTGGGCATTCGAACCTGGTGGCGCTCAGGCCGAGCGGCAAGGGGCTGATGATCGAGACGCTCCGCTACGCCGACGAGGTGCACAAGCCGGACGCCTATTTCGCCGAGGTTCCCGACGCCAAGCCGGAGAAGGAGCTTCTTTCGCTCGCCGAGGAGCTGATCGAGCGGAAAGCCAAGCCGTTCGACCCGCGGGCGTTCAGCGATCCCTACGAGGCGGCACTGCGCGAGCTGATCGAGGCCAAGGTGGAGAACCGGCCGCCGGAGGCGATCGAGGAGCCGCAGATCGGCGCCAAGGTGATCGACCTGATGGAGGCGCTGAAGAAGAGCGTCGGCGGCGCGAAGAGCACCACCACCAAGAAGGCCGCCGCATCGGCCAAGAAGCCGGCGGCGAAGAAGGCGCCGGCGAAGTCCTCAGGCGGCTCCTCCGGCAAGTCGGCAAGCGCCAAGAAGACGGGCTCCAAGGGCCGCCGCGCCGCCTGAGCGTCCGTGTCGGACGGGGCGACAGGCAAGGCCGGAGCGAGCCAACCTCGCTCGGCCGTCCTCGCCGAGTTCGAAGCGCGCGGATTTGTCGGGCGCCCCGGCTTGACCATCACGGTGGCGGCGACCGCTGGCCTTTTCGCCATGGCCATCTCGTTCGCCTTCGAGCCGCCGGTGACCGTCTCGATGCTGGCGCTGGTGGCCGGCGTTCTGCTCGTTCTGGGTTTCCGCGCCGGCGACACGCGTTATCGCCTGACCGCGGCAGGCATCCACCGTTCATTCCGCCCCTTGGCGGCCAGCCTGTTCCGGCTGCCGGTCCGCGCGCAGTTCTTCCCCCTGACGGATATCCGCTTCTACCGGCGCGAGCGGGACTGGTCGCGCTATCGGGCGGAGGAGGTCGAGTCGCTGACGCTCGCTCTCAGGCGGCCGCCGTACCGCATGGTCATCCACGATATGGCCGACCGGCCGGGATTTCTTGCGTTCGCCGACCGCTTCGAGGAACTGGCGGCGAACGACCAGGCGCCGATCCGCCGGAAGCCCGGATTCTACCAAACAGGCTGGGCGAAGGGCATCACCGTCGTGTTTGCCGCTCTCGCGGCCGGGCTGGTCGTACTCTTCGCCATGGGAATGCTCGGCCCGACCGCCGTGTTTCGCCTGCTGGTCGTCATCGTGCCGGGCGTGCTCTACATGGCGTACCGGGCGTTCGGGACGCGCCCGGCAGCCGGAAAGCAGGACTGATGGCGAACAACCGCCTGTCGACCTATCGGGAAAAGCGCGACTTTCGCAAGACGGGCGAGCCGATGGGCGAGACGGTGGCGTCGGTGGACGGCCACCGCTACCTGATCCAGAAGCACGATGCGACGCGCATGCACTTCGACTTCCGCCTCGAGCATGACGGGGTGCTCTTGTCGTGGGCGGTGCCGAACGGACCGAGCTTCGACCCCAGGGACAAGCGGCTTGCGGTGCATGTCGAGGACCACCCGCTCGACTACGGCGACTTCGAGGGGACAATTCCCAAGGGCGAATACGGCGGCGGCACGGTGATGCTGTGGGACGAGGGCAGCTGGGAGCCGATCGGCAATGCCGAGGAGGGGCTCGCCAAGGGCGACTTCAAGTTCGTCCTCCATGGCGAGCGGCTGAAGGGCAAGTGGGTGCTGGTGCGCATGAAGCCGAAGCGCGGCGAGCGGTCGAAGCACGAGAACTGGCTCCTCATCAAGGAGAAGGACCGGTACGCCACCGAGGAAACCAAGCCGATCACCGAGCGGGCACAGACCAGCGTGCGCTCGGGGCGGACGATGGAGGAGATCGCCGCGGGAAACGTCGAATGGAAGGACTCCGGCTTTGCCATCAAGCGGAGCAAGAGCAACGATCAAAAGCCGGGTAAGTCCGATGCAGCGCCGCCTAAGTTCGTCGCGCCTCAGCTGGCGACGCTGGTCGATGCGCCGCCGGAGGGAGACGCCTGGATCCACGAGATCAAGTATGACGGCTACCGGGCGGTCGCGGCGATCGGTGGCGGCCGCGCGGCGGTCTATACCCGCCGCGGACTCGACTGGACGGACCGTTTCGGGCCGCTGGTACGCCCCCTTCTCGACCTGCCCTGCCGCTCGGCGTTGCTCGACGGCGAGGTAGCGGTCACCGACAAGGAGGGTCGCACCGACTTCGGCGCCTTGCAGGATGCGATGGGCGAGGGGAAGGGACGGGGGATCGGCTATTACATCTTCGATCTTCTCAGCCTCGACGGCGAGGACCTTCGCCGCAAGCCGCTGCTCGAGCGGAAGGAGCGGCTGGCGAAGCTGCTCGAAGATCAGCCGCGCACCGGCCCGCTGTTCTATTCCGACCATGTGGTCGGCCACGGCGGCGACATGCTGAGAAAGGTCTGCGAGATGGGGCTGGAAGGCATCATCTCGAAGCGGGCCGATGCCCCCTACCGTTCGGAGCGGAGCAAGGGGTGGCTGAAGTCGAAGTGCGAATGGGGGCAGGAATTCGTCATCATCGGCTGGCGGCCCTCCGACGTGAAGGGCCGCCCCTTCTCCTCGCTCCTCTTAGCGGTGCGGGAGGGGGAGGAACTCTCCTACCGTGGCCGCGTTGGCAGCGGGTTCGGCGAACGCGAGCTGAACGAGCTGTGGCCGGAGTTGAAGAAGCGCGAAGTAAAGACACCGCCGGCCAACGACGTTCCGGCCGACGTCCGCCGCAGGGCCCGCTTCGTCAAACCGGAGCTTGTCGCCGAAATCGCATTTCGCGGCTTCACCGACGAGGGGGTGGTGCGGCAGGGGAGCTACAAGGGGCTTCGCAAGGACAAGAAGCCGATGGAGATCATCGAGGAACGGCCGAAGCACATGGACGCGGTGGCGAAGGCCGACGCCGGGACCAAGGGCGGGAAAATGGAAGCCAAGCCGGGTGCCGTGGTGACGATCGACAATGCCAACGACGACGGGGCGATCACCATCGAGGGGGTGAAGGTCACCCATCCCGACAAGGTGATCTTCACCGGCCAGGGGATCACCAAGCGGACGCTGGCGGAGTATTTCCTCACCGTCGCCGACCGCATCCTGCCGCACGTCGTCTACCGGCCGATCAGCCTGGTACGCTGCCCGGACGGAACCGGGGGCGACTGCTTCTTCCAGAAGCACGCCTCGCCGGGCTTTCCGAGGGCATTCAAGCCGATCCGCATCAAGGAGAAGGAAGGCAGCGACATCTACCTTTACATCGAGGACCAGCAAGGGCTGATCGCCTGCGTGCAGATGGGCGTGCTGGAACTGCACCTGTGGGGCTCGCACGTCGACACGTTGGAGGAGCCCGACCGCATCGTCTTCGACTTCGATCCGGACGAGGGCATGGACTTTGCTGCGGTGCGCGACGCGGCGCGGGACATGCGCGACCGGCTCTCGGCGCTCGGGCTGACGAGCTTTCCGATGGCGACCGGTGGCAAGGGCATCCACGTCGTCGTGCCGCTGACGCCGCGCTATGGCTGGGATGAGGTGAAGGCCTTCGCCGAGGCGCTGGCGCGCACCATGGCGGCGGACGAGCCGAAGAAGTACCTGGCGGTCGCCACCAAGGCGAAACGGACCGGCCGTATCTTCATCGACTATCTCCGCAACGGTCGCGGGGCGACGGCGATCGCCCCGTTCTCGCCGCGGGCGCGCAAGGGCGCGCCGGTCGCCTGGCCGGTGCCGTGGCAGGCGCTGTCACGGGTGAAGGACGCGCGGCCGGCGACGGTCGAGACGGCGGCGGCGCTGCTCAAACGGCAGCAGACGGACCCGTGGGCCGGCTACTTCGACGTCGACCAGGTGCTGCCGCTGGAGAAGCTCCGGGGCGGTTGAGTCTTGCGCGGCAACGGGCTATATGAGAACATAAAGAGAACATTCGATAGGTTGTGGATGAGCGCGGGTTTCCGGGGCGGGCGTCCTTGGAACGCGCTAGGGTCCGCGAAAGGCAAACAGGGAAAGGTCAAAAGCGATGGCGGGCAGCGTCAACAAGGTCATCCTGGTCGGCAATCTCGGGCGCGACCCGGAAGTGCGGCGGCTGAATTCCGGCGCGCCGGTGGTCAATCTCCGCGTGGCGACCTCGGAATCCTGGCGCGACAAGAACACCGGCGAGCGCCAGGAGCGGACCGAATGGCACAATGTGGTGATCTTCAACGAGAACCTGGCGAAGGTCGCCGAGCAGTACCTGAAGAAGGGCTCGAAGGTCTACATCGAGGGCCAGCTCCAGACCCGCAAGTGGCAGGACCAGAGCGGCCAGGACCGCTACACCACCGAGGTGGTGATCCAGCGCTTCCGCGGCGACCTGACGCTGCTTGACCGGGCCGGCGACGTGGTCAGCGACCGCGGTGACAGCGATTTTGGCCGCTCGACCCCGATGGCGAGCGGGGGCGGGTCGTCCGGCGGCCGCGGCTCCTATGCCGAGGAACTGGACGACGAGATTCCGTTCTAGGCTGGCCCGTCCCGTTGCGGGATCGTGCCGCGGGCACGACGCCGCGATCGTGACCAGCGGCGCCACCATCCCGGCACGAAGAGGGCGACCAGCCGGCCGAGCAGGCTGAGCGTGATGCCGATGGCAACGACCAGGACCACCAGGTTCTCGGTGTGGCGCATGCGGTCGCTTCTGGCCGTCATCAGCCCGGACTCGCGGGCGCGCATGGCGCCGATTTCGTCGCGTATGCGGTCCATGGTGTCCTTGCCGACGTCGCTGGCGACGATCGCCTGAGCGGCGGCAAACCCTTCTTCGCGGCGGACCCGGATGGTCTCTTCGAGCTCGTCCAGCTTGGCGCGCATCAGCGCGGCGATGCGGTCGGTGCCGGCGATCTGGCTCTCGTTGTCACCGACCAATTTCCGCAACTTGGCAAGGTCGGTCTCGAAGCGCTGGCGCGCCGAATTGAATGGCGCGAGATAGTCCTCCTCACCGGTGATCAGATAGCCGCGCTGGCCGGTCTCCAGGTCCTGGAGGTCGAGCATCAGGTCGTCGATGCCGGCGGAGACTTCCAGCGAATGCTGGACCATCTGCTGCGTCTGGTTGAGCAGGAGGTTGTAGCGGTAGGTGATGTAGCCGCCGCACAGCACGGCGATCACCACCGGCACCGCGGTGAGGACCGTCAACCAGGAAAAGAGCCGGCGAATCCCTCTCTTTGCCGCCAAGGCCTCGCTCTCTTGTCGGGGCGGGCGGGAACGGCCGGAAGCCGGTATCCGTGTCGGCCGATGCCCGCCGCCGGACACAATATTTGACGTCGGTGGGGAAGGGGTTAACAGCCGGGAAGGGCGCATCCAAACGCGATCATGCTTGACAACGGCGCGCCCGGCGAAGGAACCTCGCCGGCCTCGGCGCCGCCGTCATCGGGCGGCTGCCGGCGCGGGAGGATGGTGTTGCAGGAGCGGATAGAGGGCTACCTCGACCGGCTTTACGGGTTCGCGTACGCGCTGACGCAGGACAGTGACGAGTCCCGCGATCTTGTCCAGGATTGCGCGGTCAGGGCGCTTGGCGCGGCGCGGGCGCCCCACGACGAGCCCGCCTATCGGGCCTGGCTCTTCCGCATCATGCGCAACGCCTTCATCGACAAATGCCGGCGTGCGGGTGTAGAGGTCAGCCTCGATGTCGAATTCGACGAAACCGATGACGTGGACGCCGGCTGGTGCGGCGACGGACGGATCATCGACGTCCTCACCGTCCGGTTTGCGGTGGCGAGGCTGAGTTCCGCCCACCGTGAGATCATCGCTCTTGTCGACTTCGCCGGTCTCTCCTATCAGGAGGCCGCCGATGTGCTCGGCGTTGCGCAGGGAACGATCATGAGCCGTTTGTCCCGGGCACGGCAGGCTCTGCTGGCGGCGATGGAAGCCGACAACGTGACGCCCATTTCGCGGGCAAGAGGACGAGGGTGATGACCCGCGAGCGGCCGGACTGGCCGACCCTCAACGCTTACGTCGACGGCGAGCTCGATGCGCGCCAGGCGAGTGCCGTGGCGGAAGCCGCCGGCAGCGACGCCGCCGTCGCCGAGCAGATTGCCTGCCTCTACCGATTGAAGGGCGTGATGCCCGCCGTTCCGCCCGCCGCTCCGGCGGACCTTCGCGACCATCTGCCGAAACCGCGCCGGCGGCCGGTGGCCGGCATCCTTGCCGCGGCCGCCGTGGTGATCCTTGTCGTCGGCGTGGCGCTGATTCAGGCTCTGGGGGCCACGCCGGAAGACTCGACCCGCCTGCCCGGGCCAGCCCTGGCCGCGGCGCGCACCCTCCACCTGGACTGGCTGGCGACGGACAGCGGCCCGAACGCCGGAGCGCCGCCGTCTCTGGTGCTTGCCGCCATGTCGCAGTTCAACCGGCCGCCGGTCATCCCGGATCTCACCAGCAGCAAGCTCACCATCGAGCGGGTGACGGTCACCGACCAGCCCGACGGTCAGGTTCTCCAAGTGGGCTACCGCGGCAATCACGGCTGCCACCTCAGCCTTTTCATATTCGCCAACGGCACGTTGCCCTCGCGGCTGGTGCGGGAAGACCGCGGCACCGAACGCGCTTATGGCTGGGAGGTGGCGGATCTCGGCTACCTGCTCTTCGCGGTGGGCATGGACAGCGCCCGCTACGACCTGATCGCCCGCAAGGTCGAGGAGGCGACGCGCAGCGGCACGCCGTTCGACGACAAGACCCGCCAAGCGCTGGCGGAAAGCAAGGCGAAAAGCGCGAGCTGCGTCGCCTGACATTTTTCTGGGAATAATCCAGCGCGTCCATACGTTTTCTCCCTTAATTGACGGGTTTCGATCGGGCGGACCGACGACGCGCCGTCGGCTCGAATGGCGCCCATCGGACGCCCAACAAGGAGGAAACAACATGATCAAGCGACTTACCGGATCCGGCCTGTCGCGCCGGGAATTCGGCCTTCTGGCGGGCGCCGCCGGGCTCACCTTCGGGCTTTCCCCGGCCTCCGTGCGCTCGGTCCTCGCCCAGGAAGCGCCGAACCCGGCCGAGATCATCGCCGGCAAGTCGCCCGACATGATCGTCCTCAACGCTCAGCTTGGAGTGATGGAAACCCCCTTGAAGCTGCTGCGCGATCACGCGCACACGCCGAAGGATGTCATGTTCAACCGCCTGCATTTCCCGCATGAGGGCGATGCGAGCTGGTATGCCACCACCGAGCCGCCCGGCGCGCCGCGACGCGACGACTGGCGGTTGCGGATCGACGGCCTGGTCGAGCGCCCACGGTCCGTCACCATCGCCGACCTGGAGGGCATGGACCAGGCGAAGCGTGTGATGGTGATCCAGTGTGCCGGCAACGGCCGCTCCTACTATGCCGCCAAGGAGAAGGTGGCGGGCGGCCAGTGGAAGAACGGCGGCATGGGCAATATCGAATGGGAAGGCGTGCCGCTGAAGGCGTTCCTCGACGACCAGAAACTGGTGCCCAGTAGTCTTGCTCACTGGCTCACGGCCCACGGCTGGGACCAGCCGGCGACGTTCGAAGGCTCGGGTTTTGCCAAGAGCTACCGTCTGTCGGACCCCGCCCTCGACAACGCGATCCTGGCGCTGAAGATGAACGGCGAGCCGATTCCGGCGGTGCATGGCGGGCCGGTGCGGCTGATCATCCCAGGCTACTACGGCAACATGAACGTCAAGTTCGTGACGACGCTCTTGTTCGAGGCACAGCAGTCGCCGAGCGCCTTCCAGTCGGTCGGTTACCGCATGCCACTGGTGCCGGTGGAGCCCGGCCAGTTCGAGGCCAACGACTACACGATCTACAACAGCGTGCCGACCTACGGCCAAAAGATCAAAAGCGTGATCTTCTCGCCGCTGGCGGACGACGGCGCCAAGGCCGGCGACGTCGAGATTTCCGGTGTGGCCTTCAACGACGGGCTGGCGACGATCACCAATGTCGCTGTTTCGGCCGATGGCGGCAGCACCTGGCAGAGCGCCGACATCAAGGCGCCGGAGAGTCCCTGGGCGTGGTATCACTGGTCGACCAAGGCCAAGCTTGCTTCGGGCACCAACAAGCTGATGTGCCGCGCCACCGACGCTCTCGGACGGACCCAGCCGCTTGACGGCCTGACGCGGTGGAATCCGCGCGGCTATGAGTGGAACGGCATCGACGTCGTCGAGATCGCCGCCTGACCGTCCCGGAGGGCGCCCGCCAGGCGCCCTCCGCCTCCCTTTCAACAAGAAAAGACGACCCTTGAAGGAGTTGCACCCGGTGCGACTGCTCGCCTGTCTCCTCTCCGTCATGCTTCTCGCCGGCACTGCCGGGGTCGCGGCCCAGGACCGTTTCAACCTCCCGGACGGGCCGGGCCGCGACCTCATCTACGGTCAATGCCGTACGTGTCATGACTTGCAATCGCTGGTCGATTCCGCCGGTATCAGCCGACGCGCCTGGAACGCAGTGCTCGATAACATGCGCGGCTTCGGGCTTCGCGTCAGCGACCAACAGCGGGCGCAGATCCTCGATTATCTCGCCACCTATCTCGGGCCCAATCCGCCGCCAGCGGCGCCGGTCGCCGAAAAGCCGGCGGAAACGGTCGACGGCGCTCAGGTCTTCGCCGACCAGTGCATCGGCTGCCACCAGGAGAACGGCGCCGGCACCCAGGATTTCCCGCCGCTCGCCGGAAACCACGACCTGTTTCTCGCTCCGGACTTCCCGGTCGTCGTCGTCCTGCACGGGATGGGGGGGCCGGTCGACGTGGAGGGCAAGCATTTCGACAACGAGATGCCGTCCTTCGATTTCCTCGCCGACGCGGAGATCGCCGCCGTGGTGAACTATGTGCGCTCGAGCTGGGGCAATGACGGGCTGGCGTCGGGGGTCGAGCCGGTCGCCGCCGACACCGTGGCAACGGCCCGCTCCAAGGCGATGACGCCCGAGGAGGTCCACGCCTATCGGGCGTCGCTGAAGTAGCGGTCGGCGCTCAGCCGTCCGGGCGATCCAGCCTTACGCGCTCCGCATCCACCGACGCCTGGTGGCCTTTGCGCGACTGGACCTCGATGAACACGCGGCCGACGGCCGGGAAGCGGTTGCGGATTGCAGTCTCCAGCGCCTGGATCGCCTCTTCCACCTTGCCGGCGGTGAGGTTGTCCTCGAAGTCGAGGGACAGGGCGAGGAGGATGTCCTCCGGGCCGCGATGAAGCGTGCGGAGCTCGTTCATCCCGGCGACGGTCGGCGTCGCCAGCACGATGTTGCGGATCGTCTCTTCGACCTCCGGCGCCGCCGCTTCACCGATCAGGAGTCCCTTGGTCTCGATCGCCAGCAGGATCGCCGCAAGCGCCAGAATGGCTCCGATGACCATGGAAGCGACGCCGTCGGCCCAGGCGACGTTGAAGGCGGCGGAGAGGAATACGCCGACGAAGGCGGCGACCAGGCCAAGCATCGCGGCGGTATCCTCGAAAAGGACGGTGAAGACCGTCGGATCCTTCGACTGGCGGACGGCGGCAACAAAGCTGCGCTGGCCGCGCGATCGCTCGAAGCTGCGATAGGCGATGGTCCAGGCGACTGCCTCGAACACAAAGGCGACGGCCAGCACTACATAGTTGATCGCCGGATTGTCGATCGGGTGCGGATCGGCGATCTTGTGAATGCCTTCGTAAAAAGAGACCCCGGCGCCGACCGCGAAGATGAGGATCGCCACGACGAACGCCCAGAAATAAAGCTCGGCGCCGTAGCCGAAGGGGTGCCGCGCGTCGGCCGGCCGGGCGGCGCGGCGCAACCCGTAGAGAAGCAGCATCTGGTTGCCGGTGTCGACCACCGAGTGGATGCCTTCCGACATCATCGCCGACGATCCGGTAAGACCGGCCGCGACAAACTTGGTTGCGGCGATCAGGGCATTGCCGGCGAGGGCGGCGTATATGACGGTCTTCGAGCCGTGCGCGGCCATGTCGCTCCTCGCGGGTGGTCGTTTGAAGGTCGCGGCCTAGATTCGCGGCAACGACCGGATCAACACAAGGTGTGGTGTGTCAATGCGCAGTCTGCTGGTTTCGATTCTGCTCGTCGGATTCGCCACGGCGCCAGCCGCCGCCGGGGAGGCCGACGTGGTGGCCGCGACTGCAACGCAGGAGAGCGGCGGCACCTGGCGCTTCGACGTCACCGTCCGGCACGACGACGAAGGCTGGGATCACTATGCCGACGCGTGGGAAGTGCGGTCGCCGGACGGCGATGTGCTCGGCACGCGGAAGCTGCTCCACCCGCACGACAACGAGCAGCCTTTCACCCGGAGCCTCAGCGGTGTCGCGATCCCGGCCGGCATCGACGAGGTCGAGATCGCCGCCCATGACAGCGTCCACGGCTGGGGCGGGCCGACCGTGCGGGTGCGGCTGGCGGAGCCCTAGTCCAGCCACGATGCCGCATCACGGCGCGGTCTTGAGGACCATGCCGGCAAAGGTCAGCACGCCATGGCCGATGAACTGCATGGCGAGCGCGGCGAGGATGACACCAAGCAGGCGGCTGGCCACGACGCGTCCGATCTCTCCGAGGGCACGATTGATGCGGTTCGACAGTCTGAGAACGATATAGGTCAGGCCCATCAGC
>Ga0210144_1001223_pt1 | contig 11023 bp, 6 predicted proteins | sample Muzzi_PWA_D2_FD_185532 | JGI IMG/M metagenome (GOLD analysis project Ga0210144, IMG submission 185532) | Wetland microbial communities from San Francisco Bay, California, USA, that impact long-term carbon sequestration - Muzzi_PWA_D2 (SPAdes) | ecosystem: Environmental > Aquatic > Marine >...
ATGGGGATCTTCTACGGCGGCTCGGCACAGGTCCTCGCCGGGGTCATGGAATGGCGCAAGGGCAACAGCTTCGGCACCACCGCCTTCACGTCTTACGGCCTGTTCTGGCTGAGCCTGGCCGGGATCCTGATGATCCCGTCACTCAATCTCGGCGCCGCCCCCGGTTCGGTCGCCATGGCTGCCTATCTCGCCATCTGGGGCCTTTTTACCGCCGTTCTGCTCGTCGGCACGCTGAGACTTGGCCGTGGCCTTCAGGTGGTGTTCCTGACGCTGACCGTTCTGTTCTTCCTGCTCGCCGTCGCCGACGGGACGGGAAGCGCCCTTCTTCTGCGTATTGCCGGCTTCGAGGGGATCGTCTGTGGGGCTTCGGCGGTTTATGTAGGGCTGAGCCAGCTTCTCAACGAACTCTACGGCCGAACAGTCTGCCCGGTGTGAAGCTGGCAATGCTCGCCGACTGACTTCATCGTTTCACTCGCAAGGGGGACAGCGGGCTCGCCGACGATGGCGCGACAAGACAGGCATATCATCCATTTACTGTCGCGCAGGTAACGAATACCGCTTGATATGGCTGGCCACGAAGTTCCAAGGAGCGCCGCCAGGCCGATCGGCCCGACCACGCGCGATCCCACGCCCCGGCTCAGAAGCTTTTCATGGGCAGCTTCCAATGCTTATCTCGACACCATCATGGCCGCTTACCAACACATCGTGATCCTCACCGGTGCCGGGCTGTCGGCCGAGTCGGGGCTCAGCACCTTCCGCGACAAGGACGGCATCTGGGCGAAACACAACATTGAGGACGTGGCGACCCCGGAAGCCTTCGCCCGCAATCCCGAAGCCGTGCAGGAATTCTACAATGCCCGTCGCAGGATCGTGCTTGACGTCGGACCCAACGCCGCCCACCAGGCGCTGGCGCGCCTCGAGGCGGATTTCCCGGGCAGCGTCACGACGATCACCCAGAACGTCGATCCGCTGCACGAGCGGGCGGGCACGAAGAACCTCATCCACATGCACGGCGAGATCCTGAGCGCGCTGTGCGCGCATTGCGGCGCCAAGGGACCCTGGGAGACGGATCTGACGGTCGATCTGGTGTGCGGCGCCTGCAACAACGCCGGCGGCATGCGCCCGGACGTCGTATGGTTCGGCGAGATGCCCTACCACATGGAGGAGATCTACGCTGCATTGGACACGTGCGATCTGTTCATCTCGATCGGCACCAGCGGTAACGTTTATCCTGCGGCCGGCTTCGTAGCGGGGGCGCGGGCGGCGGGCGCCCATACGGTGGAGCTCAATCTGGAGCCGTCGGAAGGGATATCCATGTTTGCCGAAGCCATGCACGGCAAGGCGACCGAGGTGGTGCCGGCCTATGTGGCGAGGCTGTTGGGGAGCTGACTGGCGGGGCGGGCACCGACAGTACGATGGCCCCAATCTCGCCTGCTAGTTGGACTCCGCGAATGACCGGCCGGCCGTGACGCCGAACGGCCGTAACGACGGGACTCAAAGCAAAATCGGACGCCTTTGGCGGCGGTCCTTACGGCGGTTGACGACCGGAAGCGCACTGTTGCCGCGCTTCTGTGTGAGGGAGATTTGACGAGCCTGAGCTGAGAGGCACGAAGCATTCGCCCCGACGAGGGGCTGATGGGGTAGTATGGCGCACCCGATCCACAGAGGTCTTGCGGAGATCGTCTTGGCTCTTTGTCCTGGCGGGATGCGAGCGCTGTTTCGCTGCTTGACGATCGGGGTTGCGCGCAAGGTGTGCGATGACAACGCTTGACGCCGGGCCTCAGACACAGACGTCGGGTAAGCGACTCGGGTTCGATCGTTATGTCCTCGATCTGGAACGCGGCTGTCTCCTGCTTCAGGGGAGCGAGATCGCCCTTCGGCCAAAGACCTTCGCGGTGCTGCAATATCTCGTTGAGAACTGCGGCCGCCTGGTCTCGAAGGACGAGCTTTTTGCAGCAATCTGGCCAAATCTTGCAGTCACCGACGACGCGCTGGTGCAAAGCATCGGCGAACTGCGGCGGGCGCTGGGCGCAGGCGACGGCCCGCGTCTGATCAAGACCGTCCCGCGACGCGGCTATCGGCTTGAATCCACAGTGACGGTCGCTGGCCTCCCTGATGAATCTTCATTCGACCATCCGCCGGTCGCGGTCGCTTCCAGCCAGGGCTTTCAGTCGCCACAGTCCGACAGCGCTCCCGGTCTGGGGCCAGCCTGGTTCGCAGCATGGCCGCCAGGCTGGCGCATCGGATCGCTCGTCGTGCTCGCTCTCGCCATCCTTTTGGGTGCAGGAGCCCTGTGGACCAGTGTCGGGCCAGGTTTGGACTTTCCCGGCGTTCCCGGCTACAGCGGCCAATTCAAAACAACGGCCGCGAAACCGGTGATTGCTGTTCTGCCGCTCGCCAATCAAAGCGACGACAGAAGCCGCGACTATTTCGCGGATGGACTGACGCAGGACATCATCAACGCGCTCGGCCGTTTCTCCGCGCTCAGCGTTCTGTCGTGGAACGCCGTCCACTCCTACAAGGAGAAACCGGCGAGCCCGGCCGAGGTCGGGCGCCGTCTCGCCGTCGGTTACATGGTCGAGGGTTCCGTGCAGCAGGTTGGCGACCGCGTCCGGGTCAGTACCCAACTCGTCGACACCGGTCGGCAACAGGTGCTGTGGTCGGGACAGTTCGACGAGGCGCTGGCGGACGTGTTCGCGCTGCAGGACAAGATCACCGCCGAGGTCGTCAGGGTCTTGGCGGTTCGTCTCACGGAAATCGAACAGCGCCGAGTCTTCGCGAAGCCCACCGAGAGCCTGGATGCCTACGATTCCGTTCTGCGCGCCAGACCGGCCGTGCAGCGCCCGACACGCGCAAACAACGTCGAGGCCAGAGACCTGCTCAAACGCGCCATCGAGCTCGACCCGAACTACGCCGCCGCCTACGCGGCACTCGCCGAGACCTATTACACGGCAGCGTCGATGGGGTGGGCGGAGTCGCCGATCGAGGCTTTGGGCCATGCCGAAGAATTGGCCCTGCAGGCGCTGAGCCTCGACGGTTCCGATGTACGCGCCCACATCGTTCTCGGCCGCATCGACATCCTTTATCAGCGATATCCGGAGGCGCAGAAGGAGATCGAGGACGCCATTGCGGTCAACCCGAACGATGCGCAGAGCCTTGCCGGGCGCGGCAACATCCTGATGTGGCTGGGACAGACGGACAAGGCGATCGACGCCCTGGAGCAGGCGGAGTGGATCGATCCGGATCTCAAGGCGATGGACCGCTTTGCGTTGAGTCTGGCCTACTACCTGAAAGGGCGCTACGACGCGGCGATCGCAGAGGCCGAGCGCAATCTTCGCGAGACCGCCGGCGCCACCTTCAGCCGCATCATCGTGGCAGCGGCGTATGCGGAGCAAGATCGGACCGATGACGCCGCGCGCGTTGTCGCAACGATCCGTCAGCTCGATCCGACCTTCGATCCGCGGACGTTCGGGACGAAGTTTCTGGATGCCGTCGATCTCGAACGGCTGCGTGACGGCCTGCACAAGGCCGGCCTCTATCCCGCCCGAGCCGAGCCGCCGGCCGTCAATCCCTAGCGCTGGATGAGCTGCCGGTTCTGATTGGCCTTGACGATGTTTCCGGCCAGGTCCTGCTTGAAAAGCCCCGGCCCGACCGGCTCGCCAAAGAGATAGAGCTTGCTGTCGGCGATAAGCCAGTTCTCCGGGTCGGCCACATGGATCTCGCCCCGGGTCAGCGCCATCGAGCAGGCGTTTGCGAACTGGGGTGCGTAGCCCACCGGATCAGCCATGAAGAGATCGCGATGGTCGGCGCTCGCAAACAAGTAGCGATGCTCGTCCCACTCATACGCGAACTCCGATAGCCCGCGAGCGGGATGTCCTTCGGTGAAATAAGCCACCGGATCATAGCCCTTGATCGCCAGCGGCACGTCGTCCGCGGCCATCGATCCGGACGTCGTCGCAAGCGTCGATGCTGCGACAAGCAAGACGAGGCCGCCAATGGCGCTTCGCCGGGACAGCGTCAGCATGGCCGATTCCCCTTTCGAATGACCGCCCTGGTCCGGCGTGAACGGCGGTGTTCGCGCGAGGAGGGACGGAGCCATGGGGCCCGACCGGAGCAAATCACAGATCGTGGGCGGCCGCCCTTCAACTTTCGGCGATTTTTCGGCGTTTCCTTCGGTTTCTTTCGTTACAAATGCCCGTCCTGCGTGGTCGCCTGTTCGCGCAATCCGGCTCGGTTTGGCCGGATTGCACCTTACATCGGTCCGGGTCTCCAGCGAGGCATGACCGATCCCGACGACGCGTCAGAATCCGCGGAAGGAGACCACCATGACGAGGACGAATCTGGTGTCGCGCGCTGCCCTGCTTGCGGCGACAACCGCCCTGTTTGCGTATTCGGGCGTCATGGTGAGCGCGGGGGAGGAAACCGCCAGGGAAGCGCCTGTTTCGCCGAAAGAACAGATCGTCGGAGCGTGGCGGCTCGACTCGATCTACGAGGAGGATGTCACCGGCGTCGGCATCGTGCAGTTCGGAAATCGTCCGAAAGGTCTGTTCATGGCTGATTGGCAGGGCAACTTTTCCTTCCAGGTCATGGGCGATGACGAGCGGCGCAAGGGGCAGAAAGCCGGGTCACCGGACGGCTCGACACCCAGTCCCGGAATTCTCGAAGCGATGATCTACTTCGGGACATACACGCTGGACGAACAGGACCGGGAGCTCTCGCTCCACCTGGCGACCTGCCTGTTTCGAAGCTGCAGCAAGACCGACCGAACGACGGAAATCAGCATTCGCGGCGACACGATGGACCTCGTCTCCGCAGTCAAAGCCTCGCCAACCGGCGCATTCTACAGCCACATGGTCTGGAAGCGCGTGATGTAGTTGGCTTGGGCGATTGGTGGCAAAGGTTCTGGGGGTTGGCGACGAGCGGGTCTCTGTTGGCGTCCTCACATCCGCGACAGGCGATCGCCTCCGGCGACGGCCATCTTGTGCTCGGCCCAGCGCTTGAGGTCGGCCACCGTGAAGCGCGCGATGAACGGGTTCGCGGTGACGATCATGTCGCGCGTCGTCCGGCCGCTCGCATCCGCCTTCGCCATGGTGGCGGCGGCATCGGCATATTCGGGCGCCGACAGCACCGCCACCGCGCCGGCGCCCCCGGCGAAGTGCGACAGGTACAGGGTGGTCGGCGTCACCGGCAGGCACTGGCTCGCCAGCATGGCGGCATTCTCTTCCGCAAAACGGGCGACCATCTCGCGTGAGAGGTCCGGATCGTTTTTCAGGTCGAGGATCTCGGTGTCGCTCCGTCCGGCGAGGTCGGGCCGGTAGGCGCGGATCATGTCGAGCCAGGTTCCATCCAGGAACTGTCCGCTCCCGGATGCGCTCGAACGCCTGTTCCTGGCGGTCGCGTCGCCCCCCGATTCGGCGGTGACGATCCGGCGTGCGACGGTCTCCGCAGCCAGGCTGTCGGCGAGGTCGAGTTGGCTCTGGTCGGCGAGCCGGCAGACGCCGGATGGGCCCGCGAAGTGCCAGCCGACCGCCAGCGTCAACGCGCAGGCGATCGTCGCGACGATCAGACCGTGGACATGCTTTCTGGTGACCGGTGCGGGGGCGTCGTCGCGGGAAGGAGGCCTGACGGCGGGAGCGCCCGACGTCGCCATATCCACTCCGCCGGCCTCGGCGTCGTCGGACCCGTCGTCGCTGGTGGCGATCGGCGCCGCAAGGTCGCGGATCGCAGGGGTACCCGGGTAATGGCCGATTGCCGCGTAGCCAGCCGGCGGGACGAACCCGTCGGCGTCACCCGGCGGATCGAATACGCCGGCCGCCGCGGGACTGGAGGTCGCTTCCGGTGTCTCGCCCGACGGCGCCGGCAAGCACGCCGTCAGGTCCTCGATCCGATACGGCTCGTCCGCGAGCCCGATCCAGCCCGGGCTGGCGAGATCCTCCTCGCTCATGTCCGATCCTACGCATCAGCCCGCCCCCGGCAGGATGGGCGAACATGCTGAACCGTCGGTTAATGACGAGGCGAAGGCTGCCGCGAATATCTGGCCGGCCTTCTCCTTGATTGTATCGGGTGTGAGCTCCGTCACAGCAACCCGGAACCAACCGTTGTAGGCAGATTTCAGGCAGGCTTTTGAGAAGGAAGATCGTTATGTCGATGTCGCTCAGGGTCTTTGCATTCTTCGGACTGACTGCCGCGAGCACCGCGCTCATGGCCTTGCCCTACCTGACGATCGACTAGCGCGCGGCGCGACGGTCGATCGCGCATGGTCACAGCGCATCGGGCTTGCCTGCAGCTTTGATGGTGCCGGGAAGGAGTGCTTTCTTGCCGCATTTCAGAAGGCGGCGCGGGCGCCAACCATGTCTGAATTCGGAAGCTTAGGGGACATGGTGGCTGCGGCCGCCGACTTCGCGTTGTGACCGAACCGGAAACACTTAATGCTTTAGAAGCACCAGGCAAACCGGCCCTGGACGCCGCTGTGCTGCACGCCGTCGCCGAACTGACCGGCGTAGGACAGGCCTGCGGTGGTGTTGGGCCCGAGCGCGAAGTCGAGACCCGCCTCGATCAGAGCCGAGTCCCTGGCGAGAGGCACACCATAGACGGTGAAGCCGATTCCCGTAGAGTCAAAGGCGAGAGCCGCCGCTGGCGTTACATCGTCAAGGGCATGTTGCCAGGCGGCCGAGACATGCGGTGTCAGCACCATGCCCCGCCAATCCATCGTCGTTGCGGCGCGAAAACCCACGGTGGAGTAGCCGAAACCTTGGCTCCCACCGACACCGCGGAGGGACGCCAGCGCCCCGCCGTGCTCATGGAAGCTGTCCGTGTCGACCGAGACATAGGCGAGCCCCGCGAAGGGCTCCAGCGCCATCCCCCACATCGCGGCTGGGAACGCAACCTCGCCGAACAGCTGACCGGTGCCGGCGTCGTAGGAGGCTCTTTGGCCCTCGGAGAAACCGGGGAAGGTGACCGCGCGACCCGTGTCGATGCTGTTCCACGTCCAGGCGCCACCACCTCTCAGGGCAAATGGACCCGCCATGCCGCCGAGATAGGCGGCGAGGTTGTAGCTCTCGATATCGGCCGAGCTGCGACGTGCATCCACATCCACATGGGAGAAGGAAGCGCCCGTGGCGAAGCCGACGCGCCACGAACCGAAAGCTTGCACATCCAGACCGGAGACGAAGCCGCCGAGGTTACGGTTGGCGGCGGCGGCATTGCCATCTCCGTCGAAGTCGGCCCAGTCGCCGTAGGCCTGGGTCCAGAAGGTCGGGGGCGCATGCGGTCGAGCACGCAAGGATGTGTCGTTGTACCCGAGCGTCATCGCATGTACGTCGAGCGAAGCGACTTGCGGGCCCGCGAAGGCGAGTGCCTCCGTCTGCGCATTGCGACCCGTGTAGGTCGCCTGCATCAAGCGCCCGAGAACAGCCTCGCGTACGTAGCGGCTGTCGTTGGCGAGCGTGCCGGCCACGGACGCGTGGATCTCTCCCGACAGCGCATCGAAGGCCTGGCGCGGGCTCTTCGCCGTCTGGTTCAACACGGTCAGGAACAGCGGATTGTCGGTCGGGAACCGGTCGAGAGCGTCGGCGACGGCCCGCTGAGTGCGCGTGTTCGCCATGTCCTTGAACAAAGAGCTGTTCCGCTCAAGCGTCAGCACAACGTCGTTGCCGGTGCCGCCGTCATAGGTGACGCTCGGAATGAGGAAGGCAAGGTTGTTCGTGACCTGGCCGAAGGTGCCGTCGACCGCGTCGCTACCGTCGTTGTCGATGATCACATAGTCGGTGCCGGGCTCGTAAGCCCCGCCAGCCGCCAGGACACGCAAGGTGGCGTCAGTGAGGTTGACCGCGCCCTTCACGACCACCTTGTCGCTTTGGCCTTCAGCGTTCGCTTCCACGATGTAGAGGGAGCCGGGGTCAAGCGTGAGATTGCCGTTGACCGTCATTGTCCCGATCGAGTTGCCGGGCGCGAGGACACCGCCGTATCCGATGGCGGTCGCTCCCACGCTGCCGTTGCCACCGAGCAGGCCGCCGAAGTTGACGGTGACGGGGGAGACAAGGGAGCCGTTGACGATCAGGGCGCCCTGGTCCACCCAGGTGGGGCCCGTGTAGGTGTTGGCGCCGCTGAGGATGGTGGTGCCAACGCCTGTCTTCACGACCTGTCCGGGACCGCTGATCGCACCGGCGAAGCTGTAGACATCCGAGCGGTCGAAAACCAGGAACTTGTCGGCGTCGGGATTGCAGAGCCGATTGGTCGGCTCGTTGCAGAAGCTGACATCGCCGAGGAGGGAGCCGGATGCGCCGCCGGTGCCGAGCTGCAGGATGCCGTCAAAGATCGTGGTGCCACCGACATAGGTCGCGTCGCCCGCGATGGTGAGCTTGCCGGTTCCATATTTTTCGAGCGGACGAACGAACGCCGTTCCGTTGAGAAGCGTCCCGTCGGTCAGGTAGGAGACATCGGGAATGGAGTCGTTGTTGGCGAGGCCGAACTGCAGGGCCGTGGCCTGCGGGAAGTAGCTGGTGACGTCGTAGAGCGTCCACGCGCCGCGGCCAACGCTGGCGACGGCGAGAACGTCGGCCAGCGCGTTGTATGACATCTGGTAGACCAGCGCGTTCGGAAGGCCGGAGCCGAATGGGCTCCACCCCTGAAGAGTCCCGTTGTCGCTGTTGGCCATCGCGATCGGGCTCTGGGAGGCGGAGCAGGTGCCGGACGAGCAGACCATCAGGCCGCCGACCAGAAGCGCATCGACCCCGTTGTTGCTGATGAACTCGACCGAAGTGGGTCGAACAATGTCGCTGGGCAGGTCGCCGGTGAGGTCCGCTATCGTTGCCGTTACGCTCGGCGTCGTGCCGGCCAGCGTGCCCCCCCAAAGGTTGGAGCCGTCGGCGACGTAGAAGGTCGCCGAGGATTCACCGAACACCAGCGAGATTGGGGTCTCGCCGACATATTCCGGCAGCTTCGTCAGCGTTCCGGCCGCAGAATTCGTGGTCACAAGCAGGCTGCCCGCGCCGCCAACAAGAAGAACGTCGGGATTGTCGCTCGCACCGAAGGCCAGCGCCCTCCTGACCGGGTTCGGCCTCGGCGGCGGCCGGCTGACATCGGTCAAGGTCAAATCCACGACAGGGGCGCTCGCGTCGGAAAGGTCCTGGCCGACATAGACGTCGAAGCCGCTGCTCAGCGCGATGCGCGTCGGATCGACACGGTTCAGGGCGAGGGTGACTTTTTGGTCCTGCTTTGACCCACCGGTTGCGTCTCCGCAGCCCTTGAAGTCGGGATCGACGGCAGGATCGCGGCACTCGACCACCACGCCCGCGGGGTCCGAATCCGGGCTGACGGTGTTTCCCCCGGTGTCCAGGACGAGCCGTTGCAACTCGTCGAGAGTCTGCTCGGAGGTGTAGTAGACGCTGACGGGCTGGTTTGCGAAGGTCTGGTCATTGACATCTCTGACCACCGCAACATGGCCGTCGGCGCTTTGAACCGCCTTGTAGAGCGGTTTGCCGGGCTCGGCCTGAATGCCCACGCCGGTATCCTGGGCGGCCAGGACGAGCCGGTTGGCGTGGGCCCCGTAGCCGATCTGGTAGGGCTCGGCGACCTGCAATGTGGCGGTGTTGAGCCCGGTCCATACGCCGTTGCCTTGCGGGCTGCGCACATAGACGCCACCGTCGCCCACCAGAAAGAGGTTGCCGGCCCGATCTATCGCGAACCCCCGAGCGTCCGCATGAACGGTCCCGATGGGCCCTCCATCGACCTTGCACTGCCCCTTCTTGTCGAAATTGCAGGTCAGGCTGGTGAAGCCCTGAGCCTGGACCGCGAAGGCGGGGATCGTGTGGGGCAGGGGCTTTGCCTGATCACTGCCGGCCACGTAGACGGTCGACGTGTCGCCGGGATCGATCGCCAATGCGAAGTGGAGAACGTTCGAAGGGTCGCCCTGATTGATGAGCGGGTTGGGAAGTGCCGACCATGATCCCTTCCTCTCCGGCAACAGATAGAGGCCATGGAGCTCGTTGTCGGTGGCTCCGATGACAGCTACGGCGACCGAGCCGTCTGGGCCGGTCGCGAGCTTGAACACCGGCTGATCGCCGGCAGTTACAATGGCGTTGGGCGCGCCATTCACCGCCGTCGACCCGGTGAAGAACGGCTTCCAATGCCGGCCGGCAGTGTGGGTGACATAGACGCCCGAGTTCGTCGGGTCGCCCTTTATGGTGACGGCAGCGTAAAATGTCTTCGAGCGCGTCGGGTCGGGATCGGCAACCAATGACGTGACGGGCCCGGACGGAAGCCCGGGGGCCAGGCCGAAGTGCTTTCCGCCGTCGATGCTGACATAGAGACCCAGGGGCACTTGCTTCGTCCCGACCGTCACCGTGCTCGTGGTCGGGGCTTTTTCCTCGAATGTTGCCGCCAGGATCGTACGTCCTCGTGCGGCAACTCCGATCACACTCTGGCCTTGCAGGTCCGTCCCGCCCATCGGGGTCCAGCTTTGTCCGCCGTCGGTCGAATACAGCAGGCCGGTTTGCGGACCGCCGCTTCCTGCAACACCAGCTCCCCAGCTACCGCTCGACGTGATGCCAATCCCGGCGATCAGCGTCATGCCTGATTTATCCGTAGTGTCGAGTGCCAGGCTGGCAATCGACAGCGAAGCCTGGAGGTCCGTCGCCGCCTTCCACGTCGCGCCGCCGTCGGTCGTGCTCCACACACCACCGTTGGTCGATCCGATGAACATCGTGCCGGGAGCGAGCCACGGGTCGAGCAGAATCGTCTGCACCGCCCCGGAGACGGTGCCGGATGCGCCGTTGTCGGCATCACCGCTGCCCACCGCGTCAAACGGGCCGGATTTCGGTGACGGGCCTTGCGGGACAAACGCCTGATTGATCTGAACCTGAGCGATCGCGGCGGGCGACAGAAACGTCGCGGCAATGAAGACCCACAACAGCCTGGCGGGCAAACCCCGAGACATCGCCTTGCGCCCCTGCACCCGCCCGCAACTTATCAGTCGGCTGACAGGCTGAACGTCGGTTTGGGCGCCTGATACTCGGTTTCCGGT
>Ga0210144_1001224_pt1 | contig 11022 bp, 9 predicted proteins | sample Muzzi_PWA_D2_FD_185532 | JGI IMG/M metagenome (GOLD analysis project Ga0210144, IMG submission 185532) | Wetland microbial communities from San Francisco Bay, California, USA, that impact long-term carbon sequestration - Muzzi_PWA_D2 (SPAdes) | ecosystem: Environmental > Aquatic > Marine >...
ATATCCCAGGCGGACGAAACATAGGCAAGCAATCGTACCGGAGTCGGCAGGGCCTCGATATCAAGGTTGCCGCGCAGGCGAACTGAATAGGCCTGGTTATCCTTCATCCGGTCAAAATCGAGCACGGGAAAGTTGCGCAGGGAACCCGCAGCCTGCAGTGCATCATCCAGCTTGATGTAGCTGCGCTGTGCGCCGGTTCCAAGGTCCTTTACGAGGTAGGTACGGCTTAATGAGTGCAGCTGGACCTGTCTGACCTGCTTGTATTCGGCGACCACGATATCCCAGAACCAGACGTGTTTCTCCAGTGTTTGTATCTGAAATTCGAATACCAGGGGTATGCCGTTCTCCAGCGCCTCCTTCGGACCTTTATTGAGGTTGATCTCCATCCTGGCGTTGAGCAAATACGACTCATCACCTTTTCGCGTGCTGATCTCGGTCACCCTGAAGCTGCCTGACGCATCTGCCGCCGGCAGCCGAAAAGGGATCAACGACAATGCAGCGGCAAGCAGCGCCATTATCAGCACCTGCCAGTGATGCATGGAGACCCGATCGGTGGTTTTACCGGCTATCTGGCTTTGCGTATGCATGCAAAATAAAATCCGTCCAAATCCTGCTCGCCCGACAATATCTGTCGTCCGTGAGCACAGCCTCGCCCCCAATCCGCCTGTATCGCCCTTGCCCCGGCGTCAGGATGAGCAGACAGAAAATGACCTATTTGCCCGTCGTTTTCCTCAAGCAATACGGAACAGGTCGTGTACAACAGCATACCGCCGTCCGAAAGCAAGGGCCACATCGCCTGCAGCAAATGCGCCTGCCGTGACGCCAGTGCGTTGATATCCTGCGGCCTGCGCAGCAGCTTGATATCGGGGTGACGCCTTATCACACCGGTTGCGCTACAGGGCGCATCGAGCAGTATCCGATCAAAGCAGCGGCCATCCCACCAGCTTTCCGGACTGGCGGCATCGCCGTGGAACACGCGCGCGGCAAGACCGAGCCGCGAAAGATTTTCCTCGATCCGTCGTACCCGGGCCGGATTGATATCGACGGCGGTGAGGGAATCGAGACCGGGTTCGGATTCCAGGATGTGCGCCGTCTTCCCGCCCGGCGCGGCACAGGCATCCAGCACCCGCTGACCGGCGGCCAGATCCAGCACACCGGTCACCAGCTGGGCGGCGCCGTCCTGCACCGAAACCCTGCCCTCGGCAAATCCGGGCAAGGCCTCTACCGGCACCGGTGATTCAACAAAGATGCCATGGGCGGCATGCCTCATCGCGCGCGCCCTGATTCCCTCCTGCAGCAACAGGACAAGATAGTCATCACGCCCGATCTGCCGCTGATTCACACGCAGCGACAATGGAGGACGCTGGTTGCCCGCATCCAGTATGCCTTGCCAGTCCGCCGGCCAGTCCGTTTGCAGCACCTCGATAAGCCATCCCGGATGTGCATGGCGCGCCTCGAGCGACTGCTCTGCCACGGCATCCAGACGCGCCGTTTCCCGCTGATAGCCGCGCAGCACCGCGTTCACCAGGCCTGAGGCCCATTCTTTCTTGAGCTCCCGGGTCGCCTGAACGGTTTCATTAACGGCCACATGGGAGGGCACTCCCATGCGTGACAGTTGATACAGCCCGGACAGCAGAAGGCAATACAGATCGCCATCGCGCTGCCTGAGTGGCCGTTTCAACAGTTGGTCGAGAACCGTCCGCAGGCGGTAATACCATCGAAGCGTGCCATAGACCAGCTCTTGCACCAGCGCACGCTCACGGGGATCGGCTACGCTTTTCAACGCCGCCGGCAACACATCAGAAAGCGATCTTCCGTCGTTGATGACCTGCGCCAGTATCCTCGCGGCGCGGCTGCGTGCGTTCAGGGACACTCCAGGCCCGGTCAGGCTGCGCCAAAGCACACACCCGCGAGGGGATGTGCATTGATAAAGTCGATCGACGAGACCTGGCGCGCGCCGGCCAGTTGCACCGCCAGGATCCTGAGTGCACCGACGCCGCAGGCGACATCGATGCCGGACTTGCCGGCCCCCAGCACCATGCCGGGTGGGTGCTGCGTCGAAATGGCCACCGGCCTCGCCTCCCAGATCCTGAGCTGGCGGCCCGAGTATCGTGTTTCGGCAACCGGCCAGGGGTTGAATGCCCGGACCTGGCGTGCGATCTGCTCGGCGGACATCGTCCAGTCAATCATCGCCTCGGCTTTTTCGAGTTTATCAGCATAACTGGCCTGGCTGTCGTCCTGCTCCCGCGGATCCAGCTCTCCACGGGCGTAACGGTCCAGATTTTCCTTCAGCAGCTGCGCGCCCATGACCGACAAACGGTCATGCAACCGTCCCCCGGTATCATCGGGCTCGATCGGGCATGCAGCCGAGGCAAGTACCGGACCGGTATCCAGGCCGGCCTCCATCTGCATGAGGCAGACTCCGGTTTCCCGGTCACCGGCCAGGATGGCCCGCTGTATGGGTGCGGCGCCGCGCCAGCGCGGCAAGAGTGAGGCATGAACATTGATACAACCCAGCCGCGGCATCGTCAGCACTGCGGGCGGCAGAATCAGGCCATAGGCGACCACGATCATCAGGTCGGCCCTGAAGGCATCGACTGCCGCCTGGGCATCACGGTCCCTGAGCGTACCGGGCTGGCAGACGGGTATTGCAAACCGGCTTGCCAGCCGTTTCACCGGACTTTCCGTCAGACGCTGTCCACGCCCACTGGGTCGATCGGGACGGGTGTAAACCGCCACCAACTCGTGGGAACCATCCAGCAGCACCTGCAGGACGGGTAGTGCAAATTCGGGCGTCCCCGCAAATATGATCTTCATGCCATGTTCCCGGGGTGCGAGTCATCACGTGATCGCCTTGCCCGCAACGGAAAAGGCACGCCAGTCGGTAAACCCGCAGCCGTCAGATCATCCTTGTAGATGACTGACGGTCTGCATCATTCGGGGTTCTCTGGTGTTTTTCGAGTTTTTTGCGAATCCGCGTGCGCTTCAGCTGGGAGAGATAATCGACAAACAGCTTGCCATCGAGATGATCGATCTCATGCTGTATGCAGACCGCCAGCAGACCGCCGGTCTCGAGTTCAAATGGCCTGCCGTCGCGGTCCAGCGCCCGCATTCGCACTTGATCCGCCCGCTGCACCGTCTCATAAATACCCGGCACGGATAAACAGCCCTCCTCCATCTCCTCAACACCGGACAGAGCGAGTATCTCCGGGTTAATCAGGCATAAAGGCTGATCATTATCTTCCGATATATCGATGACAACGATGCGTTTGCTGACATTGACCTGCGTGGCCGCCAGACCGATACCTGGCGCCGAGTACATCGTATCGAACATGTTATCGACCAGCTGGCGAACGGCCGCGTCAACTTCTGTCACGGGTTGTGCGACAGTCCGCAAGCGCGGATCGGGAAAGTGGAGAATATCCAGGATAGCCATGTGAATGCCGTCACAAATCAGGTTGTCAATCTTCAATATACTTTATCACAACCTTCCGGTAGTGGATTAACTGTGTCTATAAAAGGTTTTGTTCCATGTGGATTTTCCGCTAAACTCCCGTCTGATCAAGACCGCCAGACCAGCCCGGTAACACATAAGCAAATGGCGTGGATGTGGAATTGAGGTACAACGACGTTAAAGGGATGCCTATGTCAATCAAGAAACTGTTCGCAACGGTCTGTGCTGCGATGATCGCAGGCTCAATCTTCGCGGCCGATGTTGTACTCAACCCGAACCATCCTGACCGCTACGTCGTGGTCAAGGGTGACACCCTGTGGGATATCTCGGCAATGTTTCTGCGTGAACCCTGGTACTGGCCCGAGATCTGGTACGCCAATCCCCAGGTAGCCAATCCTCACCTGATCTACCCGGGAGACATCCTGACGCTGGTTTATGTCGATGGCAAACCGCAACTGCGCCTGGATCGCGGGACTGTCAAACTATCCCCCAAAATCCGGGTGGAAAACCTCGATGAGGCCATTCCCACCATCCCTATCGACGCCATCAAGCAGTTCCTGACCAAGCCGCTGGTCGTCAGCCAGGAACAGCTGGATCGAGCCCCCTACGTGGTGTCGGGCGCCGATGAACATGTCATCACCGGCTCCGGTGATCGCGTCTATGCCCGGGGCATAGAGGGCGAGGATGTCGGCCTGTTTGACCTGTTCGAACCCGGTGGGCCGTTAATCGACCCGGATACCGGGGAATTACTCGGTTATGAGGCTATCTACGTGGGAGAGGGCGCCGTGAAGCGCTTTGGCGACCCCGCGACCCTGTTACTGCCTGAAACGACGCGCGAAGTACGTGTTGGTAACCGATTATGGCCGGCTTCCCAGGACAAGCCGATTACCCAGTTCACGCCCCGACCGGCGCCGCCCGGCACGGAAGGACGAATAATTTCCGTCATGGGCGGTGTCAGGGAGATTGGCCAGTTCAACGTTGTCGCCATCAACCGCGGCACGGCGGACGGCATGGAAATCGGTGATGTGCTGAAGATCTTCCAGACCGGCGAAACCATACGTGATACCGTGGGCGGCAAACGTGCCGAGATGGTTAAATTGCCGGACGAGGAAGCCGGAGTGCTTATGGTGTTCAGGACGTTTGACCGGGTCAGCTTCTGCCTGGTGATGGAGGCAACCCGCGCCATGCACGTGCTGGATTATGTAAGAACACCCTGAAAAGCACTGCACCAGCGTACCCAAGGATGGGGACAGCATGAAAAAACGACTAGCGACCGACCCGGCTTCGGGCGCCTAGCCACCATGGTGGCGGCGCCCGAATCTCACGGCAACGACCTAACCGACTGGCTGACTCTGTACCATGCACCCGGCGTGGGCGCAGTAACCTTTCTTCAACTCCTCGATCAGTTTGGCACCGCGCGCGAAATCCTGCGAACCTCCCCGGGCCACCTGCAAGCCAGCGGTCTGTCACCGGAGACGGTCGCCTATTTCAGAAAACCGGACCGGAAACAGATCGATCGTGACCTTGCCTGGCTCGATCAACCGCGCAACCGGCTAATCACCTGCCGGGATCCCGACTATCCTCAGCTGCTGCTGCAGATACCGGACACGCCTCCCCTTCTCTATACACACGGCAACGTCGATATCCTCTCCAGCCTGCAATTTTCCATGGTCGGCAGCCGCAATCCGACAGTTTCCGGGCGCCGCACCGCCAGCGAATTTGCCGGCTGCCTCGCGCTCGCCGGTCTGACGATAACCAGCGGCCTGGCGCTTGGCATCGATGCCGCCAGCCATAGCGGCGCCCTGGATGCCGGCAAGCCGACGATCGCGGTGATGGGCACTGGCCTGGATCGCGTCTATCCCGCGAGTCACCGCGATCTGGCTCACAGGATTGCCGAACTCGGCGCACTGGTATCGGAATACCCGATTGGTACACCACCCAGACCGGAGAATTTCCCGCGACGCAACCGCATCATCAGCGGGCTCAGTCTGGGCACCCTCGTGGTTGAAGCCGCCACGCGTTCCGGCTCTCTGATCAGTGCGCGCTGCGCGGCAGATCAGGGTCGTGAGGTATTTGCGATTCCCGGTTCCATTCATAATCCGCTGTCACGCGGTTGCCACGCCCTGATACGCCAGGGTGCGAAACTGGTGGAAACGGCTCAGGATATACTGGATGAACTGGGAAGCCTCGCAGCTGCCAGCACCGTTACAACCCGCTCCGGCGTTGCCATGAGCGCGGAGCAACCCCCTGAACTTGCCGATGATTATATGCAACTCCTTGAATCCATGGGCTATAGTCACACATCAGTCGATATGCTGGTGGAAACCAGTGGATTGACGCCAGCCGTAGTTTCCTCCATGCTGCTGCAGCTTGAATTGAAGGGATTCATCGCGTCAGGCCCGGGAGGGCTTTATAACCGATTGAAATAAAAAGGTTCCAAATGAAAGAAAATGTTTTCGACGTGCTGATGTATCTGTTTGAAAACTATTACATGGATAACGAGAACGCGGTAACCCAGGACCGCGAGTTCGTACAGCAGGAGTTGCACAACGCCGGCTTTCCGGCCGCCGAGATCGACCGCGCCTTCAACTGGCTGGAAGATCTCGCGAGCGACACCCCGCCTCCGACCATGCAGGCAGAGCGCTCCCTGCGGCTGTTTTCACGGCACGAAACGGAACGACTCAATACCGAGTGCCGGGGTCTGCTGCTGTTCCTCGAACAGATGGGGGTACTGAATCCAGCCAGTCGCGAACTGGTCATCGACCGCGCCATGGCGCTCGAAAACGAGGATTTCGATATCGAACAGCTCAAATGGGTCGTTCTGATGGTGCTGTTCAATCAACCCGGTGAAGAAGCCGCCTATGCGTGGCTGGAAGACCTGGTGTATGAAAACATGACCAACTGCCTTCATTAACCCCGTCATCCCGGGGAGTCGTGCCGCCGAACCGTTGATTCAATCCGCTTTCCTATGAGCAACAGCCTCGTCATTGTCGAATCGCCCGCCAAGGCGAAAACCATCAAGAAATACCTCGGAAAGGGGTATGAGGTCATGGCGTCCTATGGTCATGTGCGCGACCTTGTCCCCAAGGAAGGCGCTGTCGACACCGCCCATGACTTCGCCATGAAATATCAGCTGATCGAGCGCAATGCCAAACACGTGGATGCCATCGTCAAGGCGATGAAAAAATCCGATGCCCTCTTCCTGGCTACTGACCCGGACCGCGAGGGCGAGGCGATTTCCTGGCACCTGTGCGAATTGCTGGCCGACCGCAAGGTCCTGAAAGACAAGCCCGTACGGCGGGTCGTATTCCACGAGATCACCAAGCGTGCAATCAACGAGGCCATGGAACACTCCCGTACGCTGTCGCAGGAACTGATCAACGCCCAGCAGGCACGGCGCGCACTCGACTACCTGGTCGGTTTCAATCTGTCGCCGTTGTTGTGGAAAAAAATCCGCCGTGGTCTGTCAGCCGGTCGCGTGCAAAGCCCGGCGCTGCGCATGATCGTGGAGCGCGAGATCGAAATTGATAATTTCAAAGCCCGCGAATACTGGACGCTGGAAGGCGATCTCAACAAGGACGAACAGACTTTCTCGGCCCGCCTGATCCAACTGCACGGGGCGAAGATCAAGCAGTTTTCGATCACCGATCAGGCCAGCGCAGAGCATGCGAAACAGGAACTTCTCGCTGCAGCCGGCGGCAAGCTGGTCGTCGATTCGGTCGAGAAAAAGCAGCGCAAACGCAATCCCGCCGCCCCTTTTACCACCTCCACGCTCCAGCAGGAGGCCTCGCGCAAGCTGGGCTTCACGGCCAGTCGCACCATGCGGGTCGCCCAGCAACTGTATGAAGGGCTCGATATCGGCGGCGAAACCGTCGGTCTGATCACCTACATGCGTACCGACTCCGTCAATCTGGCGCAGGAGGCCATTGACGAAATGCGTGAGTTCATCGTGGAGCGTTACGGGAAAGACAAACTGCCGCCTCAACCGCCTGTCTATAAAACCAAGTCCAAGAATGCACAGGAAGCGCATGAGGCCGTACGACCGACCTCCGTGCGTCATACACCCGAGGAAATCAGGGGGCACCTCAGCGCGGAACAGCTCAAGCTGTATGACCTGATCTGGAAGCGCACCATCGCCTGCCAGATGATCCATGCCACAATCGACACCGTTAGCGTCGACTTCGGCTGCGGCGCGGACAACACCTTCCGGGCCACCGGGTCCACCGTGGTGGACCCGGGATTCATGGCGGTTTACCAGGAAGGCGTGGACGACACCAAGGGAGACGGTAACGACACGTTGCTGCCGCCGTTGAAGAAGGGCGATTCCTGCAGGCTCGACGCTATCCGCGCCGACCAGCACTTCACCGAGCCACCGCCGAGATACTCGGAAGCCAGCCTGGTCAAGGCGCTGGAAGAATACGGCATCGGACGTCCATCCACCTATGCCACCATCATCTCCACGCTGCAGCAACGGGAATATGTCACGCTGGAGAAAAAGCGTTTCTATCCGACCGATGTCGGTCGCGTGGTGAGCAAGTTCCTCACCGAACACTTCAACCAGTACGTGGACTATGACTTTACCGCCCGGCTCGAGGATGAACTGGATGCGGTATCGCGCGGCGAAAAGGACTGGGTGCCGCTGATGGAAAATTTCTGGAAACCCTTCAAGCACCTTGTTGATGACAAGGAAACCAGCGTTTCGCGAAGCGACGTCACTACCGAAGCCATGGATGAAGCGTGTCCGAAGTGCGGTAAACCGCTGAACATACGGCTCGGCAGGCGCGGGCGTTTTATCGGCTGCAGCGGCTATCCGGACTGCGATTACACGCGTAATGTAGATGATGAACGCGGCGCCGAAGAACCCGAAGTCATCGAAGGGCGCAGTTGTCCGGAATGCCAGTCGCCGCTGATCGTGCGCAGCGGACGCAATGGTAAATTTATCGGCTGCAGCAGTTATCCTGCCTGCAAATACACCGAACCGCTGGAGAAACCGGAAGATACGGGGGTGCCATGCCCGCAGTGCGGAAAGGGCAATATCCTCAAGCGCAAGTCCAGGCGCGGAAAAATTTTCTTCTCCTGTGCGCGCTACCCGGAATGTGACTACGCCATCTGGAACCAGCCACTGGCACAACCATGCCCGGAATGTCACTGGCCCATCACAACCATCAAGATCACCAAGCGATCCGGAAGCCAGCGTGTCTGTCCACAGAGCGAGTGCAACTTCAGCGAACCTTTTGAGGAAGACGAAACAACACCCGAGGCCGCCAGCAATTAACGCGGGCAGTCGCGAAATCGCCTGCAGGTATATAGCGAATCAGATGACCTTCAGCACCCTGTAGTCAACCGCACCTCAGTAGCAATCGTATCGATTGAACGTATTGCCGGTTTTCTTCGCGACATTGCGCCGGATAATCGGCTGGCACATCGGATCGGTCATAACCTCTGGAAACCATGAGCTGGCACATACGTGAAGCCGTGCGGCGGCTAGGGGAGAGCGGAGTGATTGCCTACCCGACCGAGACGGTATTCGGCCTGGGCTGTGACCCGTTCAATCCCGTCGCGGTGCTGCGATTGCTGGCTCTCAAGCAACGTAACATCGAACAGGGACTCATCCTTATTGCCAGTGATTTCGCACAGCTCGAACCCCTGCTGATGCCACTGTCAGCCGCCGTCAGAAACCGCATCCTGGAAACCTGGCCCGGCCCGGTAACCTGGACCCTGCCGTGTCTGCCGAAAACCCCGGTATGGCTGCGCGGCCGTCACAAGAGCCTGGCGGTACGCCTCACCAGCCACCCGCTTGCACGCAGCCTGTGTGGATCATGGAACGCCCCGCTGGTCTCCACCAGCGCCAACCGCCACGGCAAACCTCCGGCGACCAGCGCGCTAGGGGTACGCCTCGCGTTTGATGCCGAGCTGGACTACATCCTGCATGGAAAGGTGACCGGAACCGGCAAGCCCAGCGAGATTCGTGATGGCATTACCGGGCGGGTGTTGCGCGGCAGCAGCGCGAATCTGCCTGACAGCGAACGGCAGAATACCCGACCACCACCGTGAAACCCGGGTGCTCCGGTGTGATCGTTCGGGAATCGCGAAATATAATCAGGAATAATGCAGTTCGGCTTGTACTATTGCTACATTTAGTGACATAACCCGTTATCCCTGCAATTGGGTTCACACTAACCGGATTCGCGTTGTTAACAGACCCTAGCCAGGCGGTACTTCATGTCTGAAAAGAAATTCGCCAACAGCCCTGTCGAACAGGTGCGCAGCTACCTGCTCAAGTTGCAGGACAGCATCTGCAATGCCTGTGAAGAAACCGATGGCACAGGCTGCTTCCGTGAAGATGAATGGTCACGCCGGGAAGGCGGGGGAGGCCGCTCACGCGTCATGGAGGAGGGCGGGGTATTTGAAAAGGCCGGCATCAATTTCTCACATGTGTTCGGCAGTGAATTGCCTCCCTCGGCCAGCGCCAGCCGCCCGGAACTGGCCGGACGTCATTTCCAGGCCATGGGGGTGTCACTGGTCATCCACCCCCGCAATCCCTATGTACCCACCTCGCACGCCAATGTGCGCTTCTTTATCGCCGAAAAGGATGACGCCGAACCGGTATGGTGGTTCGGCGGCGGTTTCGACCTGACCCCGTATTACGGCTTCCGGAACGATGCCGTGCACTGGCACCGGCTTGCCCGGGAGGCCTGCGCCCCGTTCGGAGAGGACATCCATCCCCGCTTCAAGAAATGGTGTGATGACTATTTCTACCTGAAACACCGCGCTGAACCGCGCGGGATCGGCGGCCTGTTCTTCGACGACCTCAACGAGGGCGGCTTTGAGCACTGCTTCGCGCTCATGCAAAGCATCGGCGATCACTACCTGCCGGCCTACCTGCCGGTCGTCGAACGGCGCAAGCACATGGACTACGGCGAACGTGAACGGGATTTCCAGTCCTACCGGCGCGGACGCTATGTGGAGTTCAACCTGGTCTACGATCGCGGCACCCTGTTTGGCCTGCAATCCGGGGGGCGCACCGAGGCCATCCTGATGTCGCTGCCGCCCGTGGTCAAATGGCGCTATGACTGGCATCCGGAACCCGGCACACCGGAAGCCGAACTGTATGAGGTATTCCTCAAGCCGAGGGACTGGCTGGCTGAGGAAGAGTGACCCTTTGCTCGTAACAACGGACACTCAACCTGTGTACAACCGCACCTGCATCCCTTCGGTCTTATCACTCCCGGCAGCCGCTCACGACTTCCTGCCTCCCGCGGCACTTGCACATCCCTGTGCATCGTCCCTTGCGGCGCATCGCTCCCGCGCGATGGACAGGAAGTCCGAGTGCCGAGAAGCACAAGGATGTGCGGGAACGGCCTCCCTGCGCTCCGCGATGTACCTACATCCCTTGCGGCGCATCGCTCCCGCGCTTCCCTGCGCTCCGCGATGTACCTACATCCCTTGCGGCGCATCGCTCCCGCGCTTCCCTGCGCTCCGCGATGTACCTACATCCCTGTAGGCATAAAAAAACCCCGCCTTGCGGAGGGGTTAAACGCTTTTCAGCGTCGGAGGAGCCGGTACTG
>Ga0210144_1001225_pt1 | contig 11018 bp, 8 predicted proteins | sample Muzzi_PWA_D2_FD_185532 | JGI IMG/M metagenome (GOLD analysis project Ga0210144, IMG submission 185532) | Wetland microbial communities from San Francisco Bay, California, USA, that impact long-term carbon sequestration - Muzzi_PWA_D2 (SPAdes) | ecosystem: Environmental > Aquatic > Marine >...
ACCGCCGGAGTCCGCTGTTGCAAAAGAAACAAAAAAAGACACCAGACAAATAAGCTATGAGCTTTATTTGCAAGGCAAGGATATAAACGAGATCGCCGAAGCAAGAGGGCTGGTCACCGCCACCATCGAAAGCCATCTTGCCCACTATGTAGGGTCTGGCCTGTTAAACGTCGCGGAGATCGTGGCTGAAGAAAAAATAGCGATTATCAAAGACACGGTTGACAGCAAAGGCAAGCAAAGCCTGAAAGTGATAAAAGAACACCTGGGTGATGAATTCTCCTATGGAGAGATCCGGCTGGTGCTGGAATCGTTGGGCTGAAGGCATTATCCCCCGGGTCATCCCCTATGACGCACCACATCCACCACCTGGTCGATCAACTCCTGCTGGAGCAGGGCGGATACCGGCCCCTGGAATTTCTGCTGCAGGAGGGGCGTCTGAGCTACGCCGACTATGAAGCCTGGCGCAATGGCGAGCTGGACTTTCTTGACGAGGCGCTGTTCGGTGACCCCGACCACATTCAGCAAGATCTGTTGCAAGCGGAAGAGTACCTGCAACGCCGCGGCTGGCAGGCCGAGCCCCTGAGTTACGAGGCATGGCGCCGGCACGCGCAGGCCAGTTCCCGCCCGCTGCGTTTCAGCGCCAACACCAACCATGATGCCCGCTTCCACCGGGGTTATCGCAAGCCCGAGGACCAGCCACAACTGGACCTGTTCAGCGATGCCCCCGCCACCACCCTGTTCAACGGCATCACCCGGGCGCTGATCGACCGCAATCCACCCGAGGCGCGCCGGCAGCTGGAGCGCCTCTATGAAACCGCACCGGACCATATTCGCCTGGGCGAACTGGAACGCCTGGTGGAGGCGGCGGAAGGGCTGAACAGCCTGGTGAGCGATGCCGCTGCCGAGCTGCACGCGCTGCAACAGACACTGACGCCGCTGGCCGAAGACCTGCTGGGCAAAGACAGCCGCAATCTGTTGATCCCGCTGTGGCGGCGCCTGTCGTGTGCCCTGCGCGACCAGCCTTACCGGTCAACCGAGCCCGAGCTGCACCTCAGTTATACCGCAAGCCGGGCGCTGGACTGGGAAGCGGTCCGCAGGGCGGTGGAACAGGAACCCCGCTGGCATACCGACGCCGTGCTGCTGCTGCGACACGCCCAGGCCTGCGATCAGCTTCACCAGCAGGCTGCGGCGCTCGCGAGCTGGTTCGAACTGTGCTGGCGGTTCCCGGCGCAGGGCGATGTCCTGGCATCCAGCGGCAACCACGAGCTGCGCCGGCAATGGACGGCCTATCTGGACCTCGACCCGGAGCTGCCGGTGCAGTCATTCCCGGCCTGGCTGTTGCTGAGCAAACCCGGTTTAACCAATATATTGCCCGATCCCGATAACCATTCCCGCGTCGCGCGCGGGACCGGGGATGGCGTGACAGTCTGTCCCGCCAGCTACCGTACCCTGTACCGGTTACAACACGACCGTGTGCAGGCCCAGGCGGAACGGGGAACAAACGACACCATGGCCTTGCGCGCCCGGCTCAAGCAGCAGGATCCTGTGCTGTTTCAACACTTCCTCCAATTTACTACACACAGGCTGCGATTTGACGTATTACGCGACGCGTAATAGCCTCGGCGAACATTATCCGTTCTTTCTGCGCCCGGAATACCGAGGTGCTGTTCAACGACCATGATGTGTCACGCTTTCGGTCGTTTGAACGTATTTCACGTCGCAAGTTACTGTACCTGCATCGCGCAAGGCGTCTTGATGATTCGAGAGTGCCACCGGGGAACCGTCTGGAAGCCCTTAAGGGAACCGGAAAGGCCAATACAGTATCCGCGTCAATGATCAGTATCGGATCTGTTTTAGTTGGAAAGAAGGTAATGTCGATGATGTAGAAATTGTTGATTACCACTGAAGGTGAACAATGACCGCAAAACTCAAGCTGCTCGATCCCATCCATCCCGGCGAAATCCTGCTGCAGGATTTCATGAAACCTATGGGAATCAGTATCAATCAACTTGCACGCGATCTCGCCGTAGCGCCCGGGCGCATCAGCGGCATCGTCAACGGCAGACGCGCCATATCGGCTGATACGGCACTGCGTCTTGGCAAGTACTTTGGTGTTTCACCAGAAACCTGGATCGGCCTGCAAGCTGACTATGATCTGCGCATCGCAAAGCGTACCACCTGGCCTGAGATCGAGAAGCGCATTCATACACGGGTTGCCTGAACTCGCTATACACACGTGAATATTGCACTATAATTACAAGCGAACCACTATGAACCATAGGTAATCGAGCAATGGGTACTGAAGCATTTACAGTCCGGTCTGACAGCAAGAAAGTCAAGCAACTTGACAAGCTGGCAAGCGAGATGGACAGGTCACGTAATTATCTGGTCAATCAGGCAATCGACCAGCTCCTGGAAATACATGCCTGGCAGATCGAGCGCACGAAACAGGGCATCAAGGCGGCAGATGAAGGTCGCTTCGCCAGCGACAACGAAATGGAACAGATATTCAACAAATATAAAAATAGCTGATCGTGCGAATCATCTGGACGAAGCCAGCGGCAAGGGCACTGGAGAGTATTCAGGACTATATCGCCAGAGACAACCAGCGTGCTGCATGGGAAGTAGCACAGAGGATACGGCACGCCGTTCTCCAGCTTGAGGAGCACCCGAAATTAGGCAGAACAGGGCGCGTGCGCGGAACCCTGGAGCTGGTTGTCCCGGGACTGCCCTATATCGTGCCGTACCGGGTTAAAGGCAAAGAGGTCCAGATACTGAGCGTATTTCACACTGCCCGAAAGTGGCCTGAGGAGTTTTAATCAATAGGATGCGACAACTGAAATAACCTGTGGCTGGCGAATTCGTAATCGCCGCCTGAAAACGATAACTTAAGACATAGATGGTCGCCACCGTTTTGCCAAGCCCTCAATCGATGCAGGTAAGCAGGTGAAGATTGCAGCCATAGATCCGGACTTTAATCGAGGCTTCTTAAGCCTCTGTCCCTGATGGAATGCGCTGGCAGGTTCCTGAACACTCTTACGGGCTTTCCACTCCCTGTCTAAACTAGCTTTGACCTGCCTCGGTCTGAGCTGTCTTGTCATCATGTCATGATTGCCTGAGCAATCAGTGGAGTGTCCTTGTTGCGGAGAATAGCCGGCCTAATCTCCGCAACTAGTGCGGATATTGCTCTTGCTTATACGGAGAATGTCGGCCATAATATCCGCACATAATGCGGATATTATACACATGTATCTTTGGGAAAACCCGCAATGGCCCGCTTTTAACTGGGACGAAAAGGCCCTGGCGAGGCCGCTCGCACAGGTTTCCCGCGAACAGGGAAGGCTTTTAGGCAAGATGGAAGCGCTCGGTTTTGACCTGCGCAGTGAGGCCCACTTGCGCATCCTCACCGAGGACGTGGTTAAATCAAGCGAAATCGAAGGAGAAAAGCTGGAACGCGACCAGGTCAGATCATCCATCGCCCGGCGACTCGGCATGGATGTCGGCGGACTTGTTCCTGCTGATCGCCATGTTGAAGGCGTGGTTGAGATGATGCTGGATGCGACCGGCAACTATGCGCAGCCGCTGACCGAAGACCGGTTGTTCGCCTGGCACGCGTCGCTGTTTCCGACAGGCCGCAGCGGCATGAGCAAAATCCGGGTCGGGGCCTGGCGGGATGACAGCACCGGTCCCATGCAAGTGGTTTCAGGCGCAATCGGCAAAGAGAAGGTGCACTACCAAGCGCCGCCCGCCGCGCGCCTCCCCGAGGAAATGGCAAGGTTCATAAACTGGTTTGAACACGCCAAAGACATCGACCCGCTGCTGTCAGCGGGGCTCGCGCATCTGTGGTTTGTCACCATCCACCCGTTTGATGACGGCAACGGACGCATCGCCCGTGCGCTTGCGGATATGGCGCTCGCCCGCTCGGAAAAGACCGGGCAGCGCTTTTACAGCATGTCGGCACAGATCCGCCGCGAGCGCAACGACTACTACAGCACACTGGAGCAAACGCAGAAAGACGGGCTCGACGTGACGCGGTGGCAGAGCTGGTTTCTCACCTGCCTGCTACGCGCCGTCGACGGAGCCCAGGAAATGTTGGGCGCGGTCCTTGACAAAGCACATTTCTGGGAACGCTTCGCCAAAGAACCGCTGAACGAGCGACAGATCAAAGTGCTCAACAGATTGCTCGACGGCTTCGAGGGCAAGCTGACAACATCCAAATGGGCCAAGCTCGCGAAATGCTCCCAGGATACAGCCTATCGCGACATTCTCGATCTGGTCGAACGCTGTGCGCTGCGTAAAGACCCCGGCGGCGGTCGCAGCACCAGCTATTCGTTGTTGACAGAGTGAAGCTGCTGCGTGTTAAAAAGAAACCTGCAAGTCATTTATTGCGTTGTCATCAGGGCCGGTATCCAGCGCGGCCAGTGCGGTCTCGACCCAGCCGAAGCCAATACGCTCCTGCTCCAGGCGCAGGTTCGGGCTCAGGCGGTTATCTCTCAGCTCATCGTACAAAGCGCGTTCCTCCACGTTTAAACGCGGCAAATCGCGTCGTGTCTGATTCTCCTCCACGCCCCACTGGGCCTTGAACGCCAGCAGGGTGGCGCGGTCCATCAGCAAAGAGTGTGCATGGGGAAGGCAGCCGCGCAGTTGATCGAGGATGGCAAAACCGTGGGTATCGATGTCACCCCAGTAATACACCTGACAATGGGTCAGCCAGGCGGCTTGCGCCAATACCTCGAAACCGTAACCAGCGCCGAAGATCAGCAGGCTGTTCGGCAACCGCGGAAAAGCCAGAAAATTGATTTCATTTTCGGTGATGAAAACGCTTGAGACCACCGGCTCGAGACGGACGAAGCTTTCCGCGTCCAGGGTCAGGTCGGCATCCCCGAGCGCCGGCAACAGGGCATGCGCGGGATCGAGCACACGCAGGCGGATACGCTGGGGCTTGTCACGAAAGCCGTAACGCTTGGCAAACCCGGACACGCCGGTGGCCGTGGAATCGAACGACTCGGGCGGCAAAATCCGGTCAAGCCACTGGCTCAGCACGTCCCTGTGCGCCTCGATGAATTTGCTGTGCACACCGGGAAGGTCAACCTGGCGCAGATAAATGCCGGGACGGGGATGCCATTTGATCCAGTCGACAACCGCCAGCAGCTGCTCCCAGACCTCTGCCAGCTCCAGCGCTTTGAGGGGCTTGCGGGCGATCCATTCGAGCAGGAGAGGCTGACGTTCACGGGTGTGCTCGACCAGGGTAGCGAAACGTCTGGCCTCGCGGTGTCTGCCCAGTATGGCCAATGCATCATCGAGGGTATCCACCCACACCGCCGCGGGCACCTCGTTCGCGCCGAGCACCCGATGGCGCACCGAGCGCATCTCGACCCGGTAATGGGGCAAGGCGCGCAATTCGGCGATCCAGGTGCGCACGCGCTCGAAGTGCTCACCCAGTTGTACCGATGTGGGACCCTTGAGGGTCAGCCGTCGGGGAAAGGACGGCTCGCCGGAAACCATGCCGCCCAGCAGTTCACCGCGATCCCAGCAGCGTTGCAGTTGCATACGCAGCTCTCGGGGCCCCGTCCAGTTCACGGCGCGGCCCTCGCCTTCTCCTCCCGGTATTCTTCGATGGAGAGGTTGCGCAGCATGGAGGCGCGACCGTCCTCATTGTGGACAAAACCGACGCTGTTGACGAAGGGCTCGATGATATGAATCTTCTGCAAGGGCGTGACGATCAGCAGTTGCAGATTGAGCTGTGAAAACAGCCGCAGGCCGTATTGCGCAGACTCGTCCGAACCACGCCCGAAGGCCTCGTCGATGACCACGAAGCGAAACGATCGCGAGCGCACCGCGCCCCATTCCAGTCCGAACTGGTAGGCCAGACTGGCGGCCAGTATGGTGTAGGCGAGTTTCTCTTTCTGACCGCCGGATTTTCCACCCGAGTCGGAGTAGTGTTCGTGTTCGGTTCCATCCTCGCGCCAGCGCTCGCTGGCGGCGAACGTAAAGCCATTGCGGACGTCCGTCACCTTGGCAGTCCAGCGGCGATCCAGCTCGGCCTGCCCTTCGCGCCCGCGAAAACGTTCGATCATGTGCTTGACCTGCATAAACTTGGCCTCCGAATACTGGGCGTCCCCGGAACCGGTGAGCGCGCCCTCGGTGCAGGCGCGCAATTCGTTGTGGAAGTCGCGGATTTCGGCATCCGGACTCGGTCGCGCCTCGAGCCGGATATAGCGGCCGGGGTTGTAGTCGATCTGGGCCAGCGACTCGTTGATGTGCGCGATGCGTTCATTGATTTGCTTGCGTTCGCGGGCTAATTGCGACTGGAAATTGGCCACTTCGCGAATGGTGTTCTCATTGAGCAGTTCCTTGAAGCGCGCCTCGAACCGTGGCAGGTCGTCGGCTTGCAGTGCCTCGAGCATGGTGCGGTATTCAAAGGCCGCCTCGAGACTGGCATCCACCTCCTCGGTTTCCAGCCGGTAGGCTTCCTTGTATTCGGTCATCGCACGGATGATCTTCTCACTCAGGGTCTTGATGCGCCTGTCGTCGGCGTCGATGCGCGCCTGCAACCACTCGCGCAGCTCACGCTCGCGGTTGTCGCAGGACTCGACGCTCAAATGATGCTCGCCCAGGGCCTCGCTGCGCAGTTTATCCAGAGTCGCGAAGCGCGCCGCCTGCGCTTGAGCAGCAGGGTCCTCGAGCAACGCCCGAGTCTGCAGGCGCAGGGCCTCGGCATCCTCCTGTTTCTGCTCGGTTCTGGCGCGCCCTGCCAGGCGCTCCTCCAGCTCTTTCTCGGTTGCCGCCAAGGAATGCTGCAGCGTGTTCAGTTGGCCGGTCAGTTCCTTGAGCAAGTCGGAAGCACTCTCCAGGTGCCGCCTATCCTCCTCCAACTGTGCCACCTCGGCGGCCAGTGAACGCCAGTCCAGTTCCCGAAAATCGCGGTATTCATCGAGCTTGACCAGCACGTTACGCTGTTCCTGCAGTTGGCCCTGCTCGGCCTGCACCCGGGCAATGCGAGCGCCCAGTTCGCCCAGGTGCGTCTCCAGCTGCCGCCGTTCGGCCTCCAGCGCGGCGATCTTCCCGGCATTGCTCCAGCCCAGCACATAGCGGCGGCGGTCATCGATGCGGTGCCGGTCATCCTTTTCGTGGCGCTCACCGGGCGACTTGATCTGGCCCGCGCGGGTCATGGCCCGGGTCTCGCGCCGGAACTGCTCGCCGGTCAGGCAACAGGCGACGTCGAAACGGTGCGCCAATTCGCGTTCCAGCCAGTCGTAAAAGGGCGAATCGGGTTTGATCGCGAGTTTGCGCACCAGCGAGTCCGGATGCAATGCCGGAAGTTCACCACCCCGCGAGATGCGCACCCGGAAGTAGACCAGGCGGCCACGCAGGTGGGTGCGATCCACCCAGTCCGAGACGCGCTGATAGTGGGCATCCGGTACCAGCAGCGACAAACCGAAGTTACGCAACAATCGCTCGGCGGCCCCTTCCCAGTCGCGCTCATCTTCGCGCACCTGCAGCAGTTCGCCGGCAAACGGCATCTCGGCCTCGGGCAAGTTCAGGGCTTCGGCCAGGGCGCTGCGCATTTGAATCTGTTCGGCAGGTATATTGCTGCGCCGGGCCTTCAGGCTGTCAATCTCGCCGCTGAGCTGGCGGTGTTGCTGTTTGCCCTGGTGCAGCGCCACCGCCTGTTCGGTAAACGCATTCTGCAGCTCCACCTCCCGCGTGCCGGTCGACTCCAACTGACGCTGGAATCCCGTGTGTTGCGTCAGAAAGGCGGCCTCATCCTCCGCGGGATGTCCACCGGCGGCGTGCACCAGCTCCGCATAGCGTTCGGCCTTTTTCTTTCTCACATCGCGCTCAGCGCCCTTGACGCGCATCTCCTCCGCAAGACGCTCCAGCCGATCACCGCCATTGGCGACGATGCTGTGTTTCAGTTCGGTCGCCTGGGCGCGTTGCAGGTCCCGGCGTTCGGTGAGTCCCTCGATGCGCGCGTGCTGACGTGTCCACTCCTCACCCAGTCCGGCGATTCGTTTATCCAGCAAATCGAGTTTGAGTCCCGCAAAATACGCTCGCAAGGCCTCGCGGCAGACGCGCAGGTCTTCCGTGGCACTGGCCAGTTCCGCGTGGCGATCACAATCGGCGACTAGCGGGGTCAACCGCTCGATCTGCCGCTTGGCCTTAAGCACCGCTTCGTGGGCGCGGTTGAGATCATCGAAATGGGCGATCAAGGCGGCGATGCGCGGCGCTACCTCGAAGGGCTCGAGCATGTGGTTGCGGACAAACTCGGTCAGGTTGCCCACGGACTTCATGGACACGGTCTGGTGGAACAGCTCCAGCGCCTGGTCGTTGTCGATGCCGAACCGCCGCCGGAACCACGCCCCGTAGGGCGGAAAGCTGTCGAACACCTCGGCGCCGCCGGCGCGCAAACGCTTGCGCAGCGCCGTGATCTCGGCACCGAAGCCGGCGAAATCGCTCGCGATGGTCAGATCCCGCGCGGCGCCGACATAGAAACGCGCCGGCTGCCCCTGCGCGTCCTTGATCCAGAACACCTGCGCCAGCGTCACCGTCTGGTCGTAGCCGTCGTTGTGAAACACCCCGAGGACCACCGAATAGCTGTTATGGTCGCGCAGGGCGACTGGCCTGGCGGCGCCACTGACTTCATTGCGTTCCGTCTTGTAATAGCCGAGCACATAGGATTTGAGCGTACGCTCCTTGCTGTCCGCGCCGGCGGCCTTGTTGTAAGCGATACGCTGAGCCGGTACCAGCAAGGTGGTGACGGCATCAACCAGGGTCGATTTGCCCGAGCCGATGTCCCCGGTTAGCAGTGCATTCCTGCCGTCAACCTTGAGGGTCCAGACGCGACCATCGAAGGTGCCCCAGTTGAAGACCTCCAGACGCCGCAGGCGGAAGCCCGCCAGCGTATCATCGGCCACGAAATCCAGACCGAGTGCTTGCGGTGCGTCACTCATCGTGTGCACCCGGGTCCGGTTCCTCAAGCTGCGTCCGGTAGACTGCCAGCCGCGCATCGAAGTCGGCCAGCCACTGCGCATCGACGAAAGCCTTGAGGATACGGCGCACATCGAAGGCCGGCGGCTGCCCCGCCACCGGCTTCATTCGGCGCAGAAAACCCAACTCGACGACCTTGTTGATATCGGTATCCACCCGGTCCATCAGGCGCGCCTCGTTACTCGCCTCGGGCAGGAAGACGCGTATCAGCTCGACGATGTCGTCACGCGAGAGTACCAGTCTGACCCCCTCCTCGTCCTGGCCGCCACCGGCGTCGAATTCGGCCAGTTTCTTGCGCAACAGGGCCAACAGCAGGCTGACCGGGAATGACAGCGGACGCCGGGCAACGAGACGCGGCAACGGTGTCGTCGTCTCGTCATCTTCACGATCGCGTGCGCGCAGGAACGCGTAGCCCTCGGCCTCATCCAGCACCAGCTCCAGCCCCAACACGGCCACGTAGTCGCGTACCCGGGCCTGCAGCTCGAGCAGACCACTCCACAGGCCGGTGTTACGCGCCCCCGTCTCGTCGCGATAGATCACTCCCTTGAGCAGGGGAATGACCAGTGACGACAGGTCCGGCATCGCAGCCGCTGTCTCGTAGTGCGGTTCAGTGTTCATCGAACGAATATCACCCGCGGCAGGCGTGCCTGTCTGGTCTGTTCCTGTCCGTTACGGCCCACGCCCCACCAGACGATGGGGTCCTCTGCCGCCTCGTCAATCGTGCTCTTGAAGCCCTCACCCGCCAGTTCCAGATAGGCTACCAGCTCGGCCAGACCCTGTTGCAGCGGGCGTCGCTCACACAGTTCGCGCAGGGTAACCTGCGGGGCGCCTTGCAGCGCGCGGCGGATATGCTGAGATAACGCCGCCTTGTCGATGACCACCTGCGAAAACAGCACCGCGGTGTCCAGGTCAACTTCGCTCGCTTCCAGCACCCGATCGGCGATACACGGCTTCAGGGCTGGCGCGTACAGCGGTCGCTCCATCGGCAGTTCGATGTCTGCGCCGATCGCGTCGATCGCGGTGAACTCGCCCTTCGGTGGCGTCGCACGCACGCCCAGCGCCTTGCTCTCGATCCCCCGCAGGATGTCCATGATACGGCGATTCTCCAGCCAGGCCTGGTCGTCGAGAAAACGCCGCAGCTGTTGCGAAAGCTGGGCCACGGTGCGCTGGGTGTGCTCGCCAGCCTCGAGCCAGTCATAATGCACCCGCACGGTGCGGGCATCCGGTTTAAGTTCGGCCACCGCCGGCAGGGCGACGACCCGCTCCAGCAACTCACTGAATTCTTCCTGCCGTGCACTGGACATCAGAAAGTCCCAGAAGGCACGAAAACTGCGGCCCTGATCCGAGCCGGCGATGGCGTCGCGCTCTCCCATGATGTCTTCCAGTAACTCGCCCTTACTCCCTTCCCAAAGTGCAATGCGCTCGCGCACACCTCGATCCAGGGTTCGAAAATTATGCTCGACCTCGCGAAAATCAGACAGCAGGTCCCGTGACATCGCCATGAACTGCTGGAAGCGGTCCCTCATCGCGCTGTCATCCAGCAGTGGTACGTCGCCGTCGAGTACGCGGGCAATCTCGGTATCGATCTCGTCACGACGCCTGAGCAGTTCAGCAACACGTGCCTGTGGATCGGCCTCACTGCCGGCGTTGATCTGCCTGAGCAATTCAAACAGTGTCAGCAGCCGCGATTCGGTGCCGATAAACGTGCGCTCGGTCAACGTGCCGAGCCAGGCGATAGCCTTTTCCGTGGCTGGCGTGAGGTCGAAGTACGGCTCGTCCGAACCCTGGCGATAGAACTTGCGCAGCCAGCCCTTGTCGTTGCCGGCCCAATCATTCAGATAGTCCAGCGCCGCTTTCGGAAAAGCCTCGGCGCCGAGCTGCTCGCGCAGCGCGAACAGATCATCTTCCAATGCCTCGACCAGATCGGGCTGAGTAATCACCCGCTCATTGGGCTGGATGAAAACCCGATGCAGAAAACTGGCGACCAACGGGGCGTGGGGTGAGTTCAAAAGTCGCCACGCCGGATG
>Ga0210144_1001226_pt1 | contig 11013 bp, 11 predicted proteins | sample Muzzi_PWA_D2_FD_185532 | JGI IMG/M metagenome (GOLD analysis project Ga0210144, IMG submission 185532) | Wetland microbial communities from San Francisco Bay, California, USA, that impact long-term carbon sequestration - Muzzi_PWA_D2 (SPAdes) | ecosystem: Environmental > Aquatic > Marine >...
CTTCAACCTGAACCTGCTGACGCGGATCAACCGCGAGCTGGGCGCCGATTTCGATCTCGCGCAGTGGCGCCACAAGGCCCTGTACAACGAGGCGCAGGGCCGCATCGAGATGCACCTGGTCTCGCGCGTGGCGCAGCGGGTAAGCCTGCAGGGGCGAACCTTCCGCTTTGCCGCGGGCGAAACCATACACACCGAGAACTCCTACAAGTACAGCGTGGCGGAGTTCCGCGAGCTGGCCTCCCGGGCCGGCTTCGCGACCGACACCGTCTGGGTCGATGCCGATCGCCTGTTCAGTCTCCACCTGCTGCAGACCGGGAACGCGCATGCAAGCTGATGCGCCCGTCCTGAAAGATATCGTTCTCGTCGGCGGCGGACATGCGCATGTCTCGGTGCTGCGCATGTTCGGCATGAAACCCATGCCCGGTGTGCGGCTGACCCTGATTACCCGCGACATCCATACGCCCTACTCCGGCATGTTGCCGGGTTACATCGCCGGTCACTACGACTGCGACGAAATACACATCGACCTGGGTCCCCTGGCGCGATTTGCCGGTGCGCGCCTCTACCATGGAGAAGTCGACGGCATCGACCCGGGTGAGCGGCTGGTCCACGTGCCGGGGCGTCCTCCCGTGCACTATGACCTGCTGTCGATCAATAGCGGTTCGCGGCCACGTACCGTCGACGTGCCGGGTGCGCTCGCTAACGCCTTGCCGATCAAGCCCGTCGACCGGTGGCTGCATCAATGGCAGGCCCTGCAAGAAAGGGTGCTGAACAGCCAGGGCGAGTTCCGCATGCTTGTCGTGGGTGGCGGTGCCGGTGGCGTCGAGCTGGCACTCTCCACTCAGCATCGCCTGAAAGGCCTGTTGCGCGATCAGGATGATCAGCTGTCACGCCTGCACTATGAACTGCTCACGGACGGGCCGGAGATCCTCCCCACCCATAACGCGGGGGTGCGCCGCCGCTTCATGCGTGTGCTGGCTGAGCGCGGCATCGCCGTGCACCTGAATAGCAAGGTGATCGCTGTGGAGCCGACTGGCGTGCAGGTCGAAGGCGGCGACTTCCATCCCGCTGATGCCGTGCTCTGGGTGACCGTTGCCGCTGCACCGGAGTGGCCGGCGAAGTCGGGACTCGCGGTGGACAGGGAGGGCTTTATCGCCGTCGGCCGCGAACTGCGCTCGATTTCCCACCCGGAGATTTTCGCCGCCGGTGATATTGCCTCCCTGCCCGATCCCCGGCCAAAGTCGGGCGTGTTCGCCGTGCGCCAGGGCCCCGTGCTGGCCGAAAACCTGCGCCGCGCGGCAGAGAGCCGTCCGCTGAAGCCGTACCGGCCGCAGAAGCGCTTCCTCGGCCTGATCAGCACCGGCGATACCTATGCCGTCGCCTCGCGCGGCAACTGGTCCCTGGAAGGCAGACTGCTGTGGACCTGGAAGGACTGGATCGATCGCCGCTTCATGCAGCGTTTCAACGAGTTGCCGGAAATGGGCCATGACACCGGGCCCGACCTGGGCCGCATCGCTGATGCGGACGCCATTCGCGAGCTTTCCACCCTGGCCATGCGCTGCGGAGGCTGCGGCGCCAAGGTGGGCAGCACGGTGCTCAGCCGGGTCATCAACCGCCTGCCGGTGCAGCGCCGCGAGGATGTGCTGATCGGCCTGGATTCACCCGATGATGCGGCAGCCTTCGAGGTGCCGCCGGGCCGGATCATGGTGCAAAGCGTGGATTACTTCCGCTCTTTCATCGATGATCCCTACACCTTCGGCCGCATTGCGTCCAACCATGCACTCGGTGACATTTTTGCGATGGGTGCCGCAGCACAGTCAGCCCTGGCGATAGCCACGGTGCCCTATGGCCGGGAGCGGATCGTCGAACAGACCCTTTTTGAGTTGATGAGCGGCGCCCTGGATTCCCTGGCGCCCACCGGAGCCGTGCTGGCGGGCGGTCATTCGAGTGAAGGGGCGGAGCTGGCGTTCGGCCTGACGGTCAACGGGCTGATCGCGAAGGATGCGCTGCTGCGCAAGGGTGGCATGCAGCCCGGAGATGCCCTGATCCTGACCAAGCCGATTGGCACCGGTACGCTGTTTGCAGCCGATATGCGGGGCCGGGCGAAAGGACGCTGGATAGACGAGGCTATCCAGTCGATGCTGGTTTCGAATCAGGCCGCCGCCGCCTGCCTTCACCGGCATGGCGCGACGGCCTGCACCGATGTCACCGGATTCGGCCTGCTGGGGCATCTGGTCGAAATGACCCGCGCCTCGGATGTCGACGTGCAGCTCGAACTCGGTGCCGTGCCCCTGATCGACGGAGCCGAGCAGACCGCGGCCGCAGGCATACTCTCTTCGCTGCAGCCGCAGAATGTGCGTCTGCGCCGGGCGGTGCGCAACCCGGAAGCCCTGTCTACCCACGCGCGCTATCCGCTGTTATTCGACCCGCAGACCGCGGGCGGCCTGCTGGCCTCGGTGCCTGCTGACGCGGCTTCGCCCTGTGTAGACAAATTGCGTGAGCTGGGTTATCCGCATGCAATCATTATCGGTCGGGTTGAGATCCGGACGACCGAAGCAGCCCCCGTTCAGGTCGTCGGCTGAATGGTCGCATCAGCGACCCCGCCGGGTCAAAATACTCATGCAGCTTCCCGATGGTAATATTTCAGTAGCCCACCTATTGGACGAGCAGTCTCCACACCGTAGTGGTAACGTCTCACGGATAGCACTTTCCGTGACAACATGGCCCCCTGCGTACAACCTGGAGTACACAACATGACGCTATTGATCACCGGACTCATCATCTTTTTCGCTGTGCATTCGGTCGCCATAGTCGCCGACGGCTGGCGCCAGCGCATGATTGGGAAAATCGGCATGTGGCCCTGGAAGGGCTTGTATTCCGTGATCGCCGCAGTCGGTCTGGTGCTCATCATCTGGGGATACGCACTCGCGCGACACACGCCGGTCATGCTGTATGTGCCACCGGAGTGGCTGCGTTACGTGGCGGTGATCCTGCTGGTTCCGGTCTTCCCGCTGCTGCTCTCGACCTACCTCCCGGGGCGCATCCAGGCCGCGGTCCGACACCCCATGCTGGCAGCCACCAAACTCTGGGCGTTCGCCCACCTGCTCGTCAACGGCACGCTCGCCGATGTGCTGCTGTTCGGAACATTCCTCGTCTGGGCCGTGGCCGACCGCATTTCACTGAAGCGTCGCGCCGAACCGTGGGTGCCACGACTGCCGCGCAGCTCCGCAAACGACGTCATCGCGGTAGTCGGCGGACTGGGCTTGTATGTCGCCTTTGCGCTTTGGCTGCACACCTTGCTGATCGGAGTGTCGCCGCTCGGTTGAGCGGCTTGAAGTCAACACCGGTTCCATCACCGCTGCTGCGACCGTCAATCCTTTTGACCGTACCCCTGAACCGGAGCATGCTGGATTGCGGGAAACTGATCATTGGAGGCGGTCTCCCGTGCGAACACAGCAGTCGGTTTACTGCCGGTGAACCATGCACTGAAGTCCCGGATGACCTGGAAGACGGTCCTGATCTCCAGTGATGGCGCTATGCAAAGAGTTCGATATGCGCCCACGACAGAAGCCACTACAAACAAGCACCAAGCCAGCATTCACCCGCCACAAAACATCTTCAGGGTGGACAAATGGGCGGTAGGGAATCCATCAGATTATTCAGCATCAAGCACCACCCCGCCCCGCCATCGTTCACACGTCCGGTGGGGAAACTGCTCGGCACGGTTCCGTGCTGCCCCTGACTCCCTACCCGGGTGCCCCTGCCCCACCACCGGCGCCGGCAGGGGAACACGATCAGATTCACCCGTGTCGGATCCTGGACAAATCACGCTCACCTCGGCATCACGTATCTGATGTTAACGTTGAATAGTCTGGAACGGTCATTGCCGGTTCAACGCATTGCCATCCTTGAATCGCCCGCGCCTTATCCCTGCCATTCATCCTGTGACCCAGATTTATAACTCCACCCAAAATCGTTGTGATACGCCATGAGCTTTGTCATGCCGCCATCCACGGTTATGTTCTGTCCTGTAATGAAACCACTCTTGGGGTCGCACAAAAACATAACAGCATGGACAATGTCTGATGGATTTCCCACGCGACCAACGGGGTGCTGACTCGCATCGGGACCTTCGAATTGAGTGTTGGTAGTGTCGATCCAGCCCGGGGAAATGGAATTAACTCGCGCTTTTCCGGCCAGAGTAATGGCCATTGCATGGGTTAGTGCGCTGATCCCGCCCTTGGCGGCTGTATAGCTTTCCGTATCAGCCTGGCTCATCAGTTGGCGGGTAGAAGAAATGTTCACGATACTTGCCGGAGTGTTAAAGTGTTCAACAAACAACCGGGTTAAAAGAAAAGGGGCTGTAACACCAACACGCAACACGTAATTAAAATCGTCATAAGAACAGGTGTTAAGACCTCCTCGAGACAGACATGCATTGTTGATCAGATAGTCGATTGCGCCATAATCCGAGATTACCCGCGATGCAAAGGATCTCAACACTTTTTCATCGGCTATGTCACCAACAAAGTAGTCGTTATCTTTCAGGTCGATGGAGCAAACAGAAACACCCTGTTTGACAAAAGCATCACATATGGCCTTGCCAATCCCCTGTGCTCCGCCCGTCACAACGGCGACTTTCGTTTTAGTCACGCGTAAATTCCCGTATTCCCTGTTTGTACCTGGTATCAGGCTGATCACTGGATCAGCTTTAGTAAATATTCGATCATCCTGTTAGGCTGAAACTTGATGTACGTGCATTTCCGCGTCGTGCGGGAGAACATCGAAGCAATCAACGTAACCGTCCCGAATGTCATATCCGACGCCGCTGTTGGCGGCATCAGAAATCAGCTCAACTCCAGGTCTGTCAGCCAGCACATCATTCCGGACCGGATCGCTTCGCAAGAATAGAGATTTCTGTCCGGACCTGCCATGTCCTGTATGAACATCGATGGTAAATCCACGCTTCAAGGATGTCAGGTTCTCCATCAACCATGACTAATGGGATGGTCGCCCCTTCCTTAAACGGCATCTAAGTGCCAAAGTGTACATTGCGATGTTCCACAAGCCAGAAGAGGCGACCACGATGAAGATTACGACAATTGGGCTGGATCTGGCAAAGAACGTTATCCCCCGCTCTCGGCGTCATAAGACTATGATTTCCAATGGAGATGGTGGGCCGCATTCGATCACCATTCCATGCTTTCGCGGGTCTGGTATTTCTCCAGTACGCCGTCGACGCAGGCCCCGAGCTGCAGACCGTTGACGTTGGCAAAGGCAGCCAGAGTGAATAGTAAATCGCCGATTTCATCTGACAGATTCAACTCATCCCTGCCTGTACGCAGGCCTTCTGTGTGCTGCAGCGTGCTGGAGATTTCTCCCAGATCCTCTGTCAGTCGTGCCAGGATCTCGAACTTGTTCCAGTACCGACCGTGTCCCTGGATCCATTGGTCCACGATTTCCTGAAGTGCGTCTAAATTCATTCCTAACCCCTCTGCTCTTGCTAGTGATTCGTACCTGTCTGTAATGGCGCCGGCCCCATAGTTGCAACCGCGATGGCCGAGTCTTCTTCCACGCTCAAGGGGTCAGACTACTTGAAATCCACTCCTTACGAAACGATTCGCTTTTCCGATCTCCCATACTTGATGAGCTTGTGTTTTGGGTGGTACTCGCCGCGAAGTGGCCAGACCCAAGACCGACGCGCGACGCGGTATCGAGGTGACACCAGTGGATCAGGCCGCCACATTCCTGCTGGCACCCACCCGTCGGTCTGAGGTCTCAGGCCGACGGACCGTTGGTACCGCAGACCCTGTTATGGCCTGATGCAGAGTGAATCTGGCAGAATAGCCACGAGACTTTTAGTGTCCCGCGATCCAACTGGCCATTCGTTCAGACTGATGATGACGGCAAACGCTATGCACAGCCGGGACTTATTTCTTATCACATGAAACGCAGGGACTTTATCAGGCATGCGGCAATTACACCCCTGGCGGTACCGGTACTGTGCAAAGGGTCCGCAGTGACACCACCAGTGGACGAGCAGGACGATCACAGACTCGATTCGTTCACCCTGTTCGTCGCCGGCGACGTGATGACGGGCAGGGGTATCGACCAGGTGCTGCCCCATCCCGGTGATCCGCGTATTTACGAACCCTACAGCACGTCGGCGCTGGATTATGTGAAACTCGCGGAGCGCACCAGCGGCCCGATTCCGCAGGGGGTGGATTACACCTATATCTGGGGGGATGCCCTGGCAGCGCTTGACCGGGCCGCTCCCGATCTGCGCATCATCAACCTGGAAACGGCGGTCACCCGCAGGGGCACACCCTGGCCAGGCAAGGGTATCCAGTATCGCATGCACCCGGACAACATTCCCTGCCTGACTGCGGCGCGCATCGACTGCTGCGTACTGTCCAACAACCATGTGCTGGACTGGGGCTACACGGGGCTGGAGGAAACTCTGACAAGCCTTTCGAAGGCAGGACTTACGACGGTGGGTGCGGGCGCCGACCAGGCTGCGGCCCGGAAACCGGCGATATTCCCCCTGCCAGGCGGTAGCCATGTCATGTTTTTCGCCTGGGGCGCCCGCAGCAGCGGAATCCCGGCCGCCTGGGCAGCCGGCGCCGGCAAGCCGGGACTTAACCTGCTGGAGGATTTTTCGGAGCGCACGGCGGGCAGGATCGCCGAGGCCGTGCAGGTGCACCGCCGACCCGGTGACCGGGTGGTGGTTTCGCTGCATTGGGGTGGGAACTGGGGCTATGACATCCCGGAGACGCACACCCGTTTCGCCCATGCACTCATCGACGAGGCAGGTGTGGATCTGGTGTACGGGCATTCCTCGCATCATCCCCTGGGTATCGAAGTCTACCGGGGGAGGCCGGTGCTCTACGGCTGCGGCGACCTGATCGATGACTACGAAGGGATCACCGGGCATGCCCGGTACCGGGTTGATCTTGCCCTGCTCTACCTGGTGACGCTCGATCGGATGACGGGTGAGTTGCGGCGCCTGGAAATGATCCCGTTGCACCGGCAGCGGTTCAGGCTTAACACGGCGTTCCGCGAGGACGTCGACTGGCTATGCACGACGCTTGACCGGGAGTGCAGGCGGCTGGGAACCGGCGTCTCATGCCCGCATGACGGCAGCCTGTTGCTGGACAGGACCTGAGCGCCGCGCACGCTTGCAGGCGTTAAGGTCAGTACCTCCTGGAATCAGTGAGAAGTCCGATGGCGGATGAAATAAAACAAAACCTTCGCATGCTGCTGGCAACCTGATGACCGGGGTATAGACGTTCTGACTAGCGAATGGCGCACGCTGATTAACGCAAAAAGTGCGTTGCTGACACACTGATCATGCTGGCGCCTGGATATTAATAATCCAGATGCGCCGTCTGCGGCGCGGCGAGGCCTCCAGGGGACGATTACCCCGCAGAAACAAAGCGGCAACAATTCCGCTCCTGCGGCATACGCACCTGAAACATACCGCGCCTAGGCTATTAACCATGGAGGGGATGACAGACGGTTGCACATCCCCGAGCGCGAAGACAACCAGGAGGTGCGCCATGAGTGCCAGAGAACTGAAAGTCCAGGCATACCGGGAATGGAGCCACTCTAACGAACTGCAGTACCGCTACCACACGTTCGACTATTACTGGTCGGAAAGGTACGCGCGCGTCTACCGGCTGCCGGTGCGGATCGCCCCGGTTAGGCGGCGGCTGCACTGAGTGGAAGTGACACACTCCTCCCGGCATGGCGGACCGTGCGCAGCCGGGCAGTAACGTGGAATAAGGATGCCGGCTAACCGCGGTAAGGTAACTTCTTGGTGGGTACGTATTACCCTGATATGTCCTCTACGGCATTCGAGACATCAACCAGGAAAGCGGTTTCATCTTTTTATAGCCGAAACAGGTAATTTGAAAACCCCAACATTCAACGTCCGCTGTACCCGATCTCTGCCGTTCCGCCAACCAGCCAGCATGACTGGTTGAGCCGCTGCGTCGAGCACTGACCACGGGCTGGCCACCCAGCATAACGAGCCCCGCACGACGACAGACTCGCAGTGCCCCGTGCTTCGGTCTGAGGTCTGAGGTCGCAGGCCCGGGTCCTTCGGTCCGAGGACCAGTTACTGAGTCCGCATTCCTGTGCTCCTGGGTCCTCAGGCCTTGGTTCTTCGACCCACGAGCTAAGCCCTTGGCCTTTGCCCTTGTGCCCTTTCTTGTCTCCACGTATCTGGCTGCAACCCTGATCTAACGGGCGCTGCCATCGCACTGATTTACTCCCCATGGCTGGAAATCCTTCCAGTCATTTCATTAATCATTACTACATAAGGACATCATCATGAATTACGACAGCATCACAAGCATACCATTGACCACTTCAGTATCGATAAGACCCTGAAGCAAATCCAGCAGGACCACGAGGATCTGGAACTCATGATCGCACGCGAGCGCGCTGCCAACGGCGAGGATTCTCGTCGGCTGGCTGCGCTCAACTTGCTGGCTCAGATCCAGTTGAAGCTCGTACTGGAGAAGCTCGTTGAAACTCCGGACAAGCCGCAGGACTCCGTAGTCGCAAGGGAGTAGTAGCGAACCGCCCATGGCTGCCTGGATGTATTCTGTCCGGGCAGTTCGTGGCCTACGGAAACCCGTCGGGTATAGAATGACACCCCATGAGTGGATCGATGCCATGACTTACGCCGAGGAGCCGGCCCGCATCGCCCTGGTGACGGGGGCGACCGGGGCCATCGGGGGCGCGATCGCCCGACGACTGGCCGCCACACCGGGTTTCAGGGTGGTGCTGGTGGCGCGTGATCCGCACAAGGGTGCTGCCGTGGTAGAGGCGCTGCGACGGGACACCGGCAACCCCGCGATCGACTGCGAGTGCGCGGACCTCTCGCTGCGGGCCGACATCCGGGCCCTGGCGCAGCGTTGGCAGGGGCCACTGCACGTGCTGGTCAATGACGCCGCCGAGACCCCCCGAGATCGTCAGGTCACTGCGGAGGGTGTGGAGCGCCAGTTCGCCACCAACGTGCTTGGCTACTTCCGCCTGATCGAGGCGCTGGCGCCGGCGCTGGCGGCCGCTGCTTCTTCCCGGGTGGTGAATGTAGCCAGCTACTGGGCCGGGGGGCTCGATCTCGACGATCTGGAATTCGTGCGTCGCCGCTACGACAATGACAGCGCCTACCGGCAGTCCAAGCAGGCCGACCGCATGCTGAGCGTGGCCTTCGCCGAACGCCTGGCGCCGCACGGGGTGAGCGTCAACGCCTGCCATCCCGGCGACGTGCGCTCCCGGCTCGCTTCCAACCTGGGGTTCGGCGGCCACGAGACCCCGGACCAGGGGGCTCGCACCCCGGCCTGGCTGGCCACCGAGGAAACCGGTGGAACGGTCACGGGCAAGTACTTCGAGCACCGGCGAGAGACTCCCTGCCGCTTCGCAGCGGACCGGACCGCCGTCGAGGCGCTGTACGCGGCCTGCACGCAATACGGTTGAGCCCGCTTCAGTTTCAAAATAATCTGCGCTTAGGAGCCGAGTCCGACGTGCTGGTGCGACGCTCGACGCGGTAAGCGCGAAGTGGCGGCACTCAGGACTCGGCCACCGTCGCCGAATAACTATACGCGCCGCACGATGGGGGATGGTGGCATGGCGACCGACTAAATGACGAGTTCATCACACAGTGATTAAGCGGTCTGTGCTCTGCTTGATGCTGTCGACGGTATATTCCAGGATGAATCACCTCTCTTCACAGGTCTGCTGCTTTTTCAAGGCTTCTGCCTTCGCGCGGAAACTGTTAGATATCGTCTGTCTCTGCCTGCTATCGACGTTCCTCGTCGCCTGCGGCGGCGGCTCATCCGGGTCAAACGCGGTTTCAGACAGTCAGGTTACCGCCCCTGTAGACTCAAACCTCACACAGCCACCCCCAGACCCCTCTCCGCCGGATACCCAACCGCCAGATACTGGCTCCTATAACCTCGGCAGTACGCCGCAGGCGGTCATCGATCAATGTATGTCAGATAACGATAAGGAGATGCTGACACAGGTGAATAACGCCAGATCCCAGGCACGCAATTGCGGTACTGCGAATTACAAAGCCACTGTTGCCTTGAGCTGGAATTGCACATTGGAAGCTGTTGCCGATGAACACAATAGCGACATGGGTGACCACAACTTTTTCAGTCACACGGGCTCTGATGGTTTATCTGTAGGGGATCGGGTAACAAACGCGGGGTACAACTGGTCTGCAGCAGGGGAAAACATTGCTGCCGGTCAACCAACTATTGACGCAGCGATGAAGGCGTGGCTCGACAGCCCCGGTCATTGCGCAAATATCATGTCTACCTCATACACCGAAATCGGGGCGGCCAGTTACACCGTAAGTGGATCGGACTACTCGATATACTGGACCCAGGTGTTCGCCAGACCGCGGTTATGAATTGATCCAAGAAAGGTCCGGGATGCATCCCGAACAAGACCTTCCCGACATGCCAGTTATCCATGTGGATGCAGGATACCTCATGACGGCAGTTGGCCATAAAAAGACGAAGCCGCTTGCCCGGCCGATGTCTCGAATGCAAGCAACTTCGGACATCCATCTCTTACTATCGTGCTTACCATCCCCTACGTGGTCAGAATCAGCTCCTACAGCGAGATGGATACCGAATGTGTGCTGGTTGAACAGCGCTATGCCGCCCATACCGTTCATCTTCAGGTCGGTAAAATGAAGTGCGACTGCAGCAGCAATGTGTGCGCCCGCGCCTGCTCGGCACTCTCCACCGCCGTCACCGCATAACCGGCCGCCGTCAGCCGCATCGACAATAGCCTCAACAGGCCGGGGTCATCATCAACCAGCAACACTCGATACTTGTCAGTTCCCATTTTCAATCACCGCCGATGTGTCTCGCTGCTGCATCTTCTGCTCTATATTGGTCAAAGCACGTTGCTGTTGTTTCAGTCCAGGGAAGACTATTGAGCTGTTTTGGCCACCGTCGCCGAATAGACGCTTTCACGACCTCCGACATC
>Ga0210144_1001227_pt1 | contig 11011 bp, 6 predicted proteins | sample Muzzi_PWA_D2_FD_185532 | JGI IMG/M metagenome (GOLD analysis project Ga0210144, IMG submission 185532) | Wetland microbial communities from San Francisco Bay, California, USA, that impact long-term carbon sequestration - Muzzi_PWA_D2 (SPAdes) | ecosystem: Environmental > Aquatic > Marine >...
ACGGACGAAGCCGTGGATTAGTCTCAGTCGAAATGCCTTGATTTGCTACAATCGCTGCCCATGGATGTCTCCCGGATAATCGACCCGCTCAATGACGCCCAGCGTCAGGCCGTGTGCGCGACGCCGGATCCGCTGCTGGTGCTGGCCGGCGCCGGCAGCGGCAAGACCCGTGTGCTGGTGCATCGCATTGCCTGGCTGATCGATGTCGAGGGGCTGTCCCCTTACTCCATTCTCGCCGTAACCTTTACCAACAAGGCGGCAGGGGAGATGCGTGTACGCATCGAGCAGCTGATCGAATCCCCGGCATCCGGCATGTGGGTAGGTACCTTTCATGGCCTTGCGCATCGCCTGCTGCGGCGGCACTGGCAGGAGGCGGGGTTGCCGGAAGGGTTCCAGATTCTGGATGCACAGGACCAGCAGCGCCTCATCCGTCGCGTCATCAAGGGCATGGATCTGGACGAGACGAAATGGCCCCCGAAACAACTGCAGTGGTTCATCAACAGCTGCAAGGATGAGGGGCGCCGGCCGCACCACATCGAGCATCGCAACGACCCGTACCTGCATCAACAGGTGAAGGTATACGAGGCCTATGAGGCGCTTTGCCGGCGCTCCGGCCTGGTGGATTTCGCCGAGCTGCTGCTGCGCTCGCATGAACTGTGGCTGGAGCAGCCCGGATTGCTCGAGCACTACCGCCAGCGCTTTCGGCATATCCTGGTCGACGAGTTCCAGGACACCAATGCGGTGCAGTATGCCTGGCTGCGGATGCTCAGCGGCGTATCCGGCTGCATTACCGTCGTTGGCGACGATGACCAGTCCATCTACGGCTGGCGCGGCGCGCGGGTGGAAAACATCCAGCGCTTCGAAAGGGATTTTACCGGCACCAACGTCTACCGGCTCGAACAGAATTACCGTTCCACCGGAACCATACTCAAGGCGGCCAATGCGGTGATCGCCAATAACGCAGCGCGCATGGGCAAGCAACTCTGGACAGAGGACCATGAGGGCGAACCGATCGAGCTGTATATGGCTTACAACGATCTCGACGAGGCGCGCTATGTGATCGAGCGCATCCAGTCCTGGGTGAACCAGGGACACCGGCGCGACGAGATCGCCGTGCTCTACCGCTCCAATGCCCAGTCGCGCCTGTTCGAGGAACGCCTGATCCAGTACGGCATACCCTATCGGGTCTACGGCGGCCTGCGTTTTTTCGAACGTGCCGAGATCAAGGATGCGCTGGCCTACCTGCGACTTGCCAGGAACCGCGACGACGATGCGTCGTTCGAGCGCGTGGTAAACCACCCGCCGCGCGGCATCGGCGAACGCACCCTGGCGGTTGTTCGCCAGCATGCCCGTGATAACCGCAGCTCCCTGTGGGAAGCGGCGAGCCTGGTGGCTGGCGGAGCGCTGGTGCCGGCGCGCGCCGGCAACGCCTTGCTGGCGTTTATAGGGTTGATCGAGGCGCTCGCTGAGGGACTGGGATCCCTGCCCCTCGGTGAGCAGGTGGAGCATATCCTGCAGCCCAGCGGCTTGCTGGACTATTTTTCCAGGGAAAAGGGTGAAATCGGTCAGGCTCGCATCGAGAACCTGCGCGAACTGGTGAACGCGGCGCGTGAATACGAAGTGGATGGCGAGAGCGAACTCGATGCCTTGTCGGACTTCCTTGCGCACGCCGCGCTGGAGGCCGGCGAGGGTCAGGCCGACGCCTGGGAGGATTGCGTGCAGCTCATGACCCTGCATTCTGCCAAGGGTCTGGAATTTCCACTGATCTTTCTGTGCGGCATGGAGGAGGGACTGTTTCCGAATCAGCGCTGCATGGATGATCCGGATCGTCTGGAAGAAGAGCGAAGGCTATGCTATGTCGGCATTACTCGTGCCCGCCAGCAGGTGATCCTGACCTGCGCCGAACGCCGCCGCCTCTACGGTACCGAGACCTGCACCCTGCCGTCACGTTTCATTCGGGAGATACCCGCTTCCGTGCTGGTGGAAATACGGCCTCGCGTGAGCATCAGCCAGCCTGTCCGCGGCGCTCTCACCGGCGGCGGGTTCCGCGCCGATGCGGCGCCGGCGGCGTTGAAACTGGGCCAGCAGGTGCGCCACAGTAAATTCGGCGAGGGTGTGATCCTCAACTACGAGGGCCAGGGCAGCAACGCCCGTGTGCAGGTGAATTTCGCGCAGGCCGGTACCAAGTGGCTGGTGGTCTCCTACGCCAATCTGGAAAGCGTCGGCGCCTGATCACGCCGGAAACCCTTCGTGACGCAACTCAAGCGACAACATACCCGCATCGGCCTCGCACTCGGCAGCGGCTCCGCGCGCGGCTGGTCACATGTCGGCATCCTGCGCGCACTCGCTGAGATCGGCATCGAACCGGATCTTGTCTGCGGCAGTTCGGTCGGCGCCATCGTCGGCGCTTCCTATGCCGCCGGAAACCTCGACAAGCTGGAGGAGTGGGTGACGTCGCTGACACGCGCCGATGTCGCCCGCTTCCTCGATTTGAACCTTTCTCTGAACGGCTTTATCGATGCCCCGCGCCTGCGATCCTTCTTTGCTGATTATGTCTGCGCCGAAGCTGTCCGCATCGAAGAACTCGGCAAAACCTTTGCGACGGTATCGACCGACCTGGAAAACGGGAGGGAGATCTGGTTTACCGAGGGTTCGGTGCTCGATGCCGTGTGGGCGTCAATGTCCCTGCCCGGGCTGTTTCCCCCGATCCGCAATCAGGGAAGATGGCTGGTTGACGGTGGGCTGGTCAATCCGGTGCCGGTGTCGGTGTGCCGTGCGCTGGGCGCGGATAAGGTGATCGCAGTCAACCTGAACGGCGCGATCGTCGGCAGGCATTTCCTGCATCGCATCGAGGACGAGGCGGATCAAGCTGCCGCAGACGGTCTGTTATCGATGCTCAGGAAGACCGTGAAAAACTACTCCTCATCGCTGTTCGGCAGCAATGGCACGAATGATTCTGCTCCCGGCCTGTTTGACGCCATCATCGGCTCTATCAACATCGTGCAGGACCGCATCACGCGCAGCCGAATGGCGGGAGATCCACCCGATATCATACTGGCGCCGAGGTTGTCACACATCGGCCTGATGGAGTTTTACCGCGCGCGGGAAGCCATTCAGGAAGGCAGGGAATGTGTGCAGAGAATGCTCCCGGAGATCCGCCATCAGGTGAAACAGGACTGACGCTGTCGGGCGCTCGCGGCACCTGTGTCAGCCGTGTTGTATGGCGCTACCCAGCGTCGCCGGGGCAGGCTGCACGAGACTCGCCAGCACCTCGCGCGGGCGACCGATATGGTTGCCCTGGGCGCAGTCGACTCCCATCTGTTTGAGGATCTGCAGGGTTTTCTCGTTCTCCACGCATTCCGCGATGGTCACCTTGCCCAGCGCATGGGCGACCTGGTTCATGGATTCCACCATGGCCTGGTCCACAGAACTGTGCGCCATCCCCTTCACGAAACCGCCATCGATCTTGAGCTTGTCGACCGGCAGGTGTTTGAGGTAGGCGAAGGAAGAGAACCCCGACCCGAAGTCATCCAGAGCGAACTGGCAGCCGATATCCTTCAGGGCGGTAATGAATGCTTCCGCGGCGACGAGATTCTCGATGGCCGCGGTCTCGGTGATCTCGAAGGTGACCCAGGTCGGATCGAGTCCGGTAGTGGAGAGCATTTCCTGGATAAGCGGCAGCAATGTGGCGTCTTCAAAGGCCTTGCCCGAGAGGTTGATCGAAAAGCTGGTGTTCAGGCCCTTCTCATGCAGCTGGCTGAGTTGCCTGATGGCGCGCCGGACGATCCAGCGATCCACGCTGTGGATGAGGCCGAAGCGCTCCGCGGCCGGCATGAAGCCGCCGGGCAGGATTATCTGCCCGTCATCGCAGATCATGCGCACCAGCACTTCATAATCTTTCACCAAGCCGTTGCGGGTTGAAACAATGGGTTGGTACACCAGCTGGAAGCGGTCATGCTCGAGCATTTCACGCACCCGCGCGGCCCAGCCCATATCGGCCGCCATGCCGGCCTTGTCGCTGTCGGCCGGGTTGAAAAGGTTGGCGCGGTTGCGGCCCTGCTGCTTGGCGATGTTGCAGGCGAGGTCCGCGTGCGAGAGCGCTTCCTCGGCCGATTTGACCTGGCAGTCGATCATCGCCACGCCGATGCTGCTGGTGATGCTGTAGGGCTTGCCTGCTTCGGCGAACTTGAAGTCATCGCACAGTGCGCGGAAGTTTTCCGCAGCAATCAGCACATCGCGCTTGTCGATGTTGTAGAGCAGCAGGGTGAATTCATCACCGCCGAAGCGCGCCAGCAGGTCGCCGTCGCGAACATGCGAGGAGAGCAGGGCAGCCACGTCGACCAGCAGGCGATCGCCGGCGGCATGACCCAGCGTGTCGTTGATGTACTTGAACTGGTCGAGATCGAAATAAAACAACGCACAGTCCGAATCGTTGCGCGCCACGCGCGCCACGGTGCGCTCCAGTTCCTGCTGGAAATAGTTCCGGTTGAACAACCCGGTGAGCGAGTCATGTTCGGTGTGGTAGGAGAGCTGGCGCTGGAAGGCCTTCTGCTCGGTAATGTCACGCGCCGTGCCGCTGATCTGGATGACCCTGCCGTCGGCATTCTTGTGGCTCTTGGCGCTGAAGCTGAGGAAGTGGGGCCTGCCCTCCGAATCCAGATGCACGGTTTCGAACTTGATGCGATCCCTGCCCTGGCGCAGTTCATCGATCGCTTCCTGATCGGCGGGTGGATGATCGGGCGATCTGAATTCGTGAAACGGTCGCTGCAGCATATCTTCGGGCTTGTAGCCATAAATGCTCAGGCAGGCACGATTGATGTAGGTCAGCGCGCCCCCGGCATCCATGGTCCAGACCAGGTCATGCGCGGTCTCGACCAGATCCCGATAGCGGTTTTCGGCGTCTCGCAGCTGTGCCTCCGTGGCCTTGCGCCGCGTGATGTCTGCGACCAGGCAGGTATACATGCATTTTCCGTTGATGTGCATGGCGCTGATGCGCGCCGACATCTGCATGGCGCTGCCGTTGCGGTGATAGCCCTGAACCTCGCACTCCTCGTCTATGGAGCGCAGCCGGTTCTCGTCATCGATCAGTTCCGGCAGCAGCCATTTAAACGGACGCTGGCATATTTCCGATGCCAGATAGCCGAAGAGCTTTTCCGCTGCGGGATTGAAGGTTTCAACCAGCCCCTTGCTGTTGACCACGATGATTCCTTCGGCGGCCGTCTCCACCACGGTGCGCATGTGGGTTTCCTGTTCACCCAGACGGCGAAACAGTTTGCCGAGGGTCTGGGTTATGAAGCCGATTTCGTCCGTCGACTGGGGGCTCAGCCGCGCCAGTTCGGCGTGCATCGACGCGCCGCTGCGCAGGAAGATATCCTGAACCGGCGCCAGCGCCCGGCTGACGCTGCGTATGGAAAACAGCGTGACCATGCCGGTAATCATGACCAGGGTCAGCCAGATGGCCAGGTCACCGACCCTGATAGCGCCGCTCTGCTGCCAGTGATAATTGATCAGCACCGAGTACGAGAGTAAAGGCACAATCCCGCCGAGCAACATGATCTTTGACTTCAGACTGACCTGGATTTTCTGCAGGCTGAGGTGCCCGGCCAGTTTTCCCAGCAGGTCCAGAGCCAGCTGATAGGTAGGCAGGCCAACCAGGAGAGCCACCGATAACTGCAACAGCAGCAGTTGCAGGAAATGTCCCGGAGCCGAGGCTATCGGTCGTTGCGCGGCGATGAAAAGCAGCGCCGGCATTGTCAGGGCATAGAGCAGGAAGAAGGACCAGTAATCACGGCTGAACCCGGCCAGGCGCCGCTGCTGGCGTGCTGTGAGGCACGTCGCCGGAGCTTTCCGGGACCAGTCACTCAAGGGGCTGAAATAGTGATAAAAATAGGAGAATGCCCAGAGCATGGTCGTGGCCATGAAAACCGCGAGAAGCCCCAGGGTGCGCGGGCTGCGAAGTTCGTATGTAGCGATCAGGCCGAACAGCAGGGCGCTGGCCAGGCCGGCCAGGGGAACCAGCAGGAGGCCGGTAAGAATGAGGGCAGTGAAGCGCGCACGAATGCTTTTAAGCTCACTCAACATGATACTGTCCCTGGTCTTCCCACTCGTCAGCATCGGTGTCGTGCCGGTTGGCCCTGCAAGAGCTGAAAATTATTTATATATAATTTAGTGCGCTATCTTGGATACTGTATGCGCTCGCTGAATACTATTGCATAACTGCTCGTTATTACAAGAGTACTAATCGATTTATTTGTGGTGTTTGCGCGACATACAGGGTTCCGAACACGTTCGTGGAACGCGTGGAATGCGATGGACCATCAAACGGCTGCCATGCGAATGGATACCGGGGGGGCATGAGCCGAGGGGCATGCAGGACGGCTGGATTGATGTTCCGGTTACCGGAAGGCGTATCCAAAACTGAGAAAGTGCATCTTCAGGCCGTCATTGGGCTGTTTGATGCCGCCATTGGTGAGGTACTGGTAGCGGTAGGTCAGTTCATAGTTGCCTTTTTGACCAAAACCGAGGCCCACTCCGACTTGCGGGCCGAACTGGAGTCTCGTGGCCAGGTCCCGGTTGCCGAGTTCCGTGTCGCTGAGCAGATGTCCACCGAGTCCGATTTGGGAAAACGGCGTTACACCGCTGGATAATTGCGCATCGCGCTGCAGCCGCAGGAACGGTGTCAGGCTGAGGTCGAACAGGCTGGTGTCCTGATTGATATCGGATTTCAGGTAGGCGAGTGACGCATCCCAGAATCCGCCGACGAACCAGGCGCCGTCGTTGAACCAGGTCCGGTTCCACTTGTTCTGCAGGCCAAACTGGATGGCGTTGGTCTTGTTGGTATCGTTGTCCTTGCCCAGTGACACGGTCATCGAGTCTACCCAGCGGCTCTCGGCCCCATGGGCGAGCGTGAGGCTCGCCAGCAGCAGCATCGGGACAATCAGGAGTCGTGAGAACATCGTCATCGGGTGCCTCGTTGGCATTACTGCCACAGCATACACGGCGAGTGGCTATTGTATAGCGCCGCCGCGGGGCTGTCAGTGACTGTTCCCCTTCAGTATCTGGCGGGGAATCGGTGCCACTGGCGGGAATGACTGGAAACGTCCCCGATACTACCAGCGGTAGAGTATCCAGCGTGGCACCACAAGATTCGGTTCCAGATTGGAGAAACGCGATTCGAGCGAACCATTGCCATCCTGGTCAACAAGGTAGTAGGGATAACCGATGCGCGGCACCACCTTGACCATGTAGAGCTGGTTGTTGACCCGGTATTCGTAAATGATGTCTTCGCCCCGCTTGGTGATTTTCACCTCGGGCTGAAGTTCCTCATCCCCGCTGACTCCGGAGGGGGGCGGGGGGACGCTCTCGGGCAGCTGCATCGGCGGAGGCGGCGGATCATCCGGAACGGGCGCCGGCGGGGATTCGGCGCGGGCCGCCAGGCAGAACAGCATCAGCGAGGTCAACAATACATGTCTGGTCATGATTTTCATTCCGGTTCCCCCTGCGGCATTGCGTTCCCGTCCGGCAAGGTTTTCAACAGATTCGTCAGTGATAGCATCACGAATACCATTCACTATAGCCTGACACCTGTCCACAACCTTGAGCTGCACGGGAAATATTTTTGTGCTGCTGCCGGCAACACCGTGGAGTCGCTGCTCCGAATGCGGCCGGGACACTCTGCCGCCTGACTGCGCCAGCATTACCACGTTGCAACCGGCTGTTCACCGCATGATCGTGTGGAGTACCCTGCGCCTGCGTTTAATACACTGATATTTTGTTAAAAAAACGACATGAATGGCATTGATGGTACCATGCTGGTGCATCCTGACAACGGTTGCCGGCGAGAATGCCAGGTCGACCTGACGAGCCATTTCCAATGAACGATACAACTGCCGCACCCTTTGTTCTGGTCGATGCGTCATCTTACCTGTACCGGGCCTTTCATGCCCTGCCACCGTTGACCACCTCGCGTGGCGAACCGACCGGCGCGGTCTATGGCGTTATCAATATGCTGCGCAGCCTGCTGACGGAGTACCGGCCGCGTTACCTCGCGGTGGTCTTCGATGCCAGCGGCAAGACCTTTCGGGATGACCTGTTCGCCGAGTACAAGGCCAACCGTCCGCCGATGCCGGATGAACTGGCCGCGCAGGTCGAGCCGCTGCATGCCCTGGTAGAGGCGCTTGGCCTGCCGCTGCTGCAGGTGCCGGGTGTGGAGGCGGATGATGTCATCGGTACACTGGCCCGGCAGGCGGCCGCCGAGGGAATCGAGACGCTGATTTCCACCGGCGACAAGGACATGGCGCAGCTGGTGGGTCCGCATGTCACCCTGATCAACACCATGTCGCACAGCGTGCTCGACCGTGACGGGGTCATCGCGAAATTCGGCGTGCCCCCGGAGCGCATCGTGGATTTACTGGCGCTCATGGGGGACAGTTCGGACAATATCCCGGGTATCCCCAGGGTCGGGCCGAAGACCGCCGCCAAATGGCTCAATGAGTACGGTTCCCTGGATGACGTGCTGGCACGGGCCGATGACATCAAGGGCAAGGTGGGCGAAAGTCTGCGCGCCAATCTCGACACCCTGGCCCTGTCGCGCCAGCTGGCGACCATTCACTGCGATGTCGAGCTGGACGCCGGACCGCGGGACCTGCAGCCTGGCGAGGCGGATACCGGGCAACTGCGGAACTGGTATACACGGCTGGAGTTCTCACGCTGGCTGGCTGAACTGGATGCCCGCCCCCCGAACGAGACGCTCCCTGCGAATGTCGCCACGTCCGCACCGGCGGATTACACCACCATCGTTACCCAGGCGCAGCTGGACGCGTGGTTGTCGCGGCTGCAGGCGGCGGAACTCTTTGCCTTCGATACCGAAACCACCAGCCTCAACTACAGGGTTGCCCGCGTCGTCGGCGTGTCGTTCGCCGTGAAGGCGGGCGAGGCCGCCTATGTGCCGCTGGCACACGATTATCCAGGCGCCCCTGAGCAACTGGATTGCGAAGCGGTGCTCTCGCGCCTGCGCCCGCTGCTGGAAGACCCGCATTGCTTCAAGGTCGGGCACCACATCAAGTATGACCGCAACGTACTGGCCAACCACGGTATCACCCTGGATGGCATCCGCTTCGATACCATGCTGGAGTCCTACGTGCTCGACAGCACGGCGACCCGCCATGACATGGATTCGGTGGCGCTGAAGTACCTCGGCCACACCAACATCACCTATGAGGATGTGGCCGGCAAGGGGGCAAACCAGCTGGATTTCAACCAGGTGCCGCTCGAGCAGGCCGCCCCGTATGCGGCAGAGGACGCGGACATTACCCTGCGCCTGCACCAGGCCATGTGGCCGATACTCGCGCAGTCGCCGGCGCTCGAGAACATCTATCGCGAGATCGAGTTGCCGCTGGTGACGGTGCTCTCCGACATGGAGCAAACCGGAGTGGCCATCGACACGGCCATGCTGGCCCGGCAGGGTACGGAGCTGGCGCATCGCATCGTCGCCCTCGAACAGGAGGCGCACCGCGAAGCCGGGCAACCGTTCAACCTGGGCTCGCCGAAGCAGATTCAGGAGATCCTGTACGACAAGCTGCGCCTCCCGGTGCTTGCCAAGACACCGAAAGGTGCGCCCTCGACGGCGGAGGCGGTGTTACAGGATCTGGCGCTCGATTATCCGCTGCCGCGCCTGATCCTGGAGTACCGTTCCCTCAGCAAGCTGAAATCGACGTATACGGATCGGTTGCCGGAACAGATCGATCCCCGCAGCGGACGCGTTCACACCTCCTACCATCAGGCAGTTGCCACCACCGGACGCTTGTCATCATCCGATCCCAACCTGCAGAACATCCCGGTACGCACCGAGGAGGGGAGGCGGATACGGCAGGCTTTCATCGCCCGGCCGGGTTGTGCCTTGCTCGCGGCTGATTATTCGCAGATCGAATTGCGCATCATGGCCCACCTGTCCGGGGATGAGGGCCTGCTGCGCGCCTTCGCCGCCGGCGCGGACATACATCGCGCCACGGCCGCCGAGGTTTTCGGCGCGGCGCCGGAGGCGGTTACTTCCGAGCAGCGACGTTCCGCCAAGGCCATTAACTTCGGTCTGATCTACGGCATGTCCGCGTTCGGCCTGGCGCGACAACTGGGCATTGCCCGGGGTGCGGCCCAGGAATACATCGATCTGTATTTCAGCCGCTACCCGGGCGTCCTCGCCTATATGGAGTCGACCCGCCGCCAGGCGCGTGAGCAGGGGTATGTCGAGACGGTTTTCGGGCGGCGTCTGTATCTTCCCGATATCAAGGCCGGTAATGCGCAGCGTCGATCGGCGGCGGAGCGCACCGCGATCAATGCCCCCATGCAGGGAACGGCGGCGGATATCATCAAGCGCGCCATGATCCGGCTGCATGGCTGGATCAGGAGCCAGCACGAGCTGGATATCACCATGATCATGCAGGTGCACGATGAACTGGTCTTCGAGGTGGCGGAGTCACAAATCGAGGAAGCGGGAACACGGGTCAGGGATTCCATGGTTGAGGCGGCTGCTCTGAGGGTGCCGCTGGTGGTGGATATCGGCGTGGGCAGTAACTGGGATGAAGCCCACTGAGCAGGATCACATACGCAGGTGGTTGTCAGTGAAATAGCTTTCCGAACCAGTCTGAAGGGCGGATGGAACAAAAATCCACACTCAGGATAAAGAATGTAGTTATAAACAGAGGAGTATGCTTAATCTGCTGTTATTAAACATATAATATATAATGTATTGCGTAATTATATGGCTTTATTGATATATATAGTTTGCACTATAAAGTGCTGATTTATGTTAACCATTCTCACCGCAGAGACGCAAAGCACACAGGGAAATTCTATTACCTGATTACCCCTGAAACTCAGTTATGACGGAGAAGGCGGCATCCGGGCCAGGGCCGCAAGACACGCCATAAATACATCCCTGTAGGCTCGATTGCCGCACGGCCCAGGCCGGTTTCTCGACCGCTTCCCGGTCTCACCTTCTCCCTGCGGCAGACGG